>Ga0105240_10003333_pt1 | contig 25003 bp, 17 predicted proteins | sample KBSC54metaG_FD_80426 | JGI IMG/M metagenome (GOLD analysis project Ga0105240, IMG submission 80426) | Corn rhizosphere microbial communities from Kellogg Biological Station, Michigan, USA - KBS C5-4 metaG | ecosystem: Host-associated > Plants > Roots > Rhizosphere > Soil | place: Michigan, USA...
ATGGGCGACGCCGCCTACACGGCGGCGCTGGCGCAGGCGGATTCCGGAATTTCCACGCCGAACAACGACTTCAAGTCGTACCAGAGCACCAATCCGAACGAGTGGAACCTCTGGTATCAGTTCATGGTGAACAACCGCTCCGGCTACATCAGCGCCGGCTCCTATCTGGTGAACCTGCTCAAGAGCACAAACGATCCGCGGCTCGCCGCGTATTACTCTCGGAACAGCTCTGGACAGTTCGCGGGTGCGCCGGCCGGTGGCGGATCTGGAGACTACAGCTCCTTGAGCGATGCACGGCTCGATCCGGGCTTCCGGCAACCCATCGTCACGTACGCCGAGAACCAGTTGATCAAGTCGGAAGCAGCGTTTCGTCTGGGTCAGGCGGGCGTGGCGCTCACCGCCTTCAACGCCGAACGCATGTCCCAGGGCGTGCCGCCCAAGGGCAGCGTGACGCTCAATGACATTCTCACCGAGAAGTACATCGCGGACTTCCAGGAAATCGAGGCGTGGAATGATTACAAGCGCACCTGTCTGCCGGCAGTCCCGCTTTCGCCGGGCGGTGTAATTCCCGGGCGCCTGCTCTATCCACTCTCGACGGAGCGGAACGCCAACCCCAACATTCCGGCCCCCAGCGCACAGCCGCAGTTCAACTGGGACCAGACGACCTTCCCGTGTCCGGGACCGGGCTAACAGTGTAAGCACAGGGGCAGCCCATGGGCTGCTCCTGTGCCCGCATGCCCGCCACATAGGGGCAGCCCCATGGGCTGCCCCTTTTTCATCCTTCCATCTCAATCAGGGGCTGATTCGCTCGCGCCTCCCAACCCACGTCGATCGCCTCATCGCGCGCCAGGTTTTCCAGCTCCGTGCGCAGCTTGGCCACCGATCCATAGCGCTCGGCAACCGTGATCACCATGCGGAGCGCGAAGAGCGGCGACCCGCTCATCGGCGCCGATTCGGTCGTGGTCTCCATCTCCAGAATGTTTCCGCCGTTTGCACGCACCACGTCGGCAATGGCGTGGATGATGCCTTCATGATCCATCGCGCTGGCGGTGATCAGGTACGACAGCGCCGGCTGCAGCGCGGGCGACGCCTCAGCGGCATGTTCGATGCGCCGCACCACCGCGCGCAGTCCCGTGTCGCGCTCCAGTGTGTCGAGCTCGCTTTCCACCAGGGCGATCCCCGCGGGATCGCCGGATATCAGGAACATGATCACCGCGTGGCCGCCCAGCACGATGACGCGACTGTCCTCCACGTTGCAGCGACGTCGCGCTATGAAACCCGACAGTTCGGCCACCAGCCCCGGCCGGTCCTTCTCGATGGCGGACAGAACGATTTGCTCTCGCGTTTCCATGGCCAGCTCCGGTGAGCGCGATGAGACGGCGCACACACTGCCTCTCCGCATGCGCCAGTTGCTTCCGTTCTTTCAACGTATGGGCCGGCTCCGCCGTACGCACTCGCCAATCGGGCGGGTTCGGTCCCGTCCCTCTCCCCCCTGTCCGGCCCCCTGTTCCGCGTTAGTTTGGAGACACTCCCGGTGTCCTGGCTGCAGTAAGTACCGGGCTCTGCCTCTCCGTCGAACCCCCGTCCCGACGACGAGCTGCGTCATGGCTCATCCCAACATGCTGCGCCGCTTCCCGTGAGTACTGGCCGCTGGAGTCTCGCCATCGTCTCCTTTGCCGGAGCCATCGGCGTCTCGCTCTATATCGTCTTTACGAGCTGGCCGCACGGGCATCAGCCGGTGTCGGTGTCGGTCTCCACGCATGGGATTCTACTTGTGGTAGCACTGCTCGAGCTCGGCGCTCGGGGAGCGAAACTGACGTTCAGCGCCGCGTCGCTCCGGATTCCCATGACATTCAGCTCCGCCTTGCGTGCCAGCGCCGGCGGCGACTTCGGCGCCGCCATCACCCCGGCCCGCACCGGCGCCGAGCCAGCCCGCTATCTCATTCTCACCGAGGCAGGCATGCCCTCGGCGAACATCATCCTCGTGATCTTCGCCGAGCTCTTTCTCGAAATGGTTTCCCTCGCGCTCATTGCGCTCGCCATGTTCTTCTCCTTCCGTGGCTCGGGCGACATGATCCTCGGCATGGTGGGCCTGGTCGCGATGTACGCCACCTTTGTACTCGGTATCGGCGCCCTTGGCTTCGTGCTCGCGCGCCGCAATACCTACGGCCCTCCACCCGCATGGGCACAGCGTCTTGGCATGCATGCGGGGCGCTGGCGCACCGTGCAACGGTCGCTGCGACAGTTGCGCGCGGGCATCGAAGGCATGAAGCACATGCGCCCCGGCTATGCCGTGCTCGCGCTCCTGTCCTCCATCCTGCACGTCGCGCTCCGACTCGCCATTCTGCCGATCATTGTCTACTCGTTCGGTGAGCGAGCCGAACTGGCACCGCTCATTCTCTGGCCCATCGCGCTCACGTACGGCAGCGTGGTCATGCCCGCGCCCGCCGGCGGCGGCTTCATCGAGGTCGCATTCAAGGAGACGCTCGGCCGCGCCATCCCCGCCCGCATCCTCGGCGCGTCCCTCATCTGGTGGCGGTTCTACACGTTCTACCTGTACATCATCCTGGGCGCGCTCGCGGCCGGCGGCACGGTGTTGCGCGCTCTACGCGAAAACGGCGAGGAGAAGATCGAAGCGGCCGCGGCGGCTGGATAGTCTTACCGAGCCGCTGCCACGCTCAGATCGCATTTCGAGCGCTCACCGGATCACGCCGCTCTCCTTCATTCGCTTGAGTTCCTCGACCGTCACGGGGCCTGACAACACGTACTGCCGTGCGCCTTCGGTCCAGCGCATGACGCTCGTGTCATCCACGTGGTACGCCGAATCCACTACGGCAGCGCCGCGGACCGGCGTGATCTCGAGCGAGACGAACACGCCCGGTCGCACTTCGTAGCGACGGTGCTCCACGCCACGCGCCGGATCTGTTCGCACCGAACCAGACACGAGCGAGAATCCGTGCGCCGAATCCGCCGAATCGAGTAGCGCGGTTGGTCGTATTCCCGCCACTTTCATTTCGGCGGCGCGGTTCGCGGCCTGTGACGAAATAGGCGCCGCGGCCCGTGTCGAAGTCGGGGCGGCGGACGACGCAGCAGGAGCCGCCACGGGAGCGGGCGTCACGCGTGCCTCGGACAGGAACCGCTCCGCGCCAACCCGATTGGTGGAATCCACGTGAGCGTACGTATCAGCGGCGGCATCACGCGCAGTGCTCGCACTCTGAGTCGCTGTCGCGGCCTCCGCACTTTTTTCTCGACGCCGAGCTGCCTGCGCGGCGGCACGCGGTGCCGGCTTCGTGACCTCCATCTGAAGCGATTGCGATCCGCGCGACGCCACCGCCGCCGTCACAGCAGTGGGCGCCGCCCCGGTGGGCGCCGCCGCAGTGGACGCCGCATCACGCACATCGCCTGCCCTGACTCCCTGGTCACCCACGTGCGCCAACGTAATGCCACCCGCCGTCGCGAACGCCAGCGTTGCCGCGATGCGGGCGTACACGCCGAACCGGCGGCGACCTGCATGTGTCGTCGCCGGCACCGAGGGAGCCGTGTGGGTAGCGGGATTGGCGCTGCTCGCCGGCACCACCCCGCCCGGTACCCCATCCAGCGCCGAGAGAATCCGCGACGACGCGGCCATGAGGCCGCGCGCCTCCGCTACGGCGCCCGCGCACTGTGCGCACGTCGTCACGTGCGCCTCGATCGCGCGAGCCTCTGTCTCCGGCACCGCACCATCGAGCCAGGCGTGAATGGTTCCTTCGTCAGGATGCTGCATGCCCTTCCCTCCTGTCGCGCTCCCGCTGCAACGCCTCGTACTGCTCGACCAGGCGCCGCCGCGCTCGCGCGAGTGTCGTGCCAATGGAACCAGCGGAGAGTCCCAGCGCCTCTGCAATCTCCACGTAATCCAGTCCTTCCTCTCGCATGAGCAGCGCGAGCCGGTCGCGCTCGACCAGCGCATCCACCGCTCGTCGCGCCAGCGCCGCCTCCTGCGCACGCTCGAGCGCCGCTGACTCCGGTTCTACCACCTCGCCCGCCTGCTCCGCGCGAAGCAGATCGAGATGACGCCGCCGCCGTGCATCACGGCGTGCCTCGTCGCGCACCAGGTTGTTCGCCACGGCGAAGAGCCAGGCGCGTTCGTTCAGGATATGCTCCTGGCGGAGCGCGCGGAGAAAGGTTTCCTGCGCAACCTCTTCCGCCCAGTCCCGGTCGCCGAGTCGCCGTGTCAGATAGCGCACGAGCATCTCGTTGTAGCTTCGGAACAGCCGCTCCGCATCGTCCACCGAGTCACCACTCCGCGTGAATGGCCCGTTCGTCCGCGGCAGTCAGTGCCGCGGCACCGTCCGGCGATACCTCGATCGCCACATCCCGACCCGCCACGAGCACGCGCTGGCCCACGGCGAACGCCGCGCGCAGCTCTGGCGCCAGCTCCAGTACTCTGAAATACCCCGCGCCGAACGATTGGACCCGGATCACCCGCATCCCCGAATGGAAGCGCTGGTCGGTCCACACGCTGTCGCGCAGCACGAAGACGCGCGTGCCGGCGCGACGTATCGTGGCGGCAGGGGCGTTGTTTCCCCAGCTCGCGCTGTCTGCCGCGGCCAGCGACTGCGACGCCCGCTGCGCCGTGGCCTGCTTCGCGCGTTCGAATCGCGTGACTTCCATCAACGGCTTGGCCGCCGCATACCCCGCGGCATCACGCGTCACGCCCTGCGGGACCGGGCGCCCACCTACCGGAACCATGGCGACGTTGGGTTCGCGCACGAGATACGATGAGAACTCCGTGGGAATCCCCCATCGTTCGCCCAGTTCGCGAATCTCCCGGTCGATCTCGCTCGTGCTGCCCCCATCCGCCGCGGCCTTGCGCTTTTCCGCGCTCAACCATCCGATGCGCTGTGTGGCCCACAGTCGGGGGACGAACGCGTTCTCGCGATCGCGATCGGGAAAGTTGACGGTCGTGCCCCACGTGATGGGCCCCGCGTTCGTCAGCCCCTCCACGTCCACCCGCGCCGCGCCGCTCCCCGAATAGCGTGCCAGCAGCACGAGATCCTGGCCGGCGAAGATGTCCACGGGCTGCGCCGGCAGCATGTCGGACAGGTGCACGCTGCCCGTGGCGCGGACCCGCACATCCGCCACCACCGGATCGCGCAAACGCTCCGCCACGATGCTCACCGCACGCTCGAGGTTCTCGTCCGGCCGCACGAAGCTGGCGGTTCCGCGCCCCTGGAGCGCGAGCTGTTCGATGAGCGACGCGTTCACGTCCGCACCCACGCCGAACGTGAAGACGCGTCGCGCGCCCCGCAGTCGCGATGCCAGCGCCGCGAGCGCCATCGGGTCGCGCTCGCCCACGGTCGGTGCGCCATCGGTGAGGAAGAGCACAACGCCCATGCGGCCGGTGGAACGACGCACGCCTGCATCCGAGTCCGTCTCCGCGAGCGTGTCCGCGCCGCCCAGTGCGCTCCGCAGCGCCCCTTCGATGTTCGTCGACCCGTTGGCCTCGAGCGCATCCAGATATCGGTCCGCTGCCTGGACCTGCTCACGCGTCGCGGTCACGAATCCGTCGCGGAAACTGCGCACATCGCTCGAGAAATCGATGATGCGGAACCGGTCGTTCGCGCCGAGCGTCTCGAGCAGCCGCTTTCCCGCCGCGCGCGCCTGATCGAGCTTTCCGCCCGACATGGAGCCCGACACATCGACGACGAATGTCACGTCGCGTGGCATGGATTGCTGTCTGGTGTCCGGCGGAGAGATCGTAATGAGCGCGAAATCATCGTCGCCGCCCGCCGCGTATGGCAGCACCGTGATCGCCGCATCGTGTCGCTGGTGCACCGGCAACAGCACCGTGACATCGTGTCCCGCGTCGCGCACGTCCACCGTGCGCTCGCCCTGCGTGTCGTGCACGTCCAGTGTGCTGGTGGGCGAATAGGGGTTGCCGTACCCGGCCGAGCGCGGATACGTGAGCGAGAACGACCATTCGCCCTCGTGATCATTGCTCACGTTCCCGCCCGGCTGACTCGCGCCGCGGTAATCCACGCGCAGCGCATCGCCTTCACGTTCGGCGACCATCTGAAAGCGCACCTCGACGCGCTTCCGCTCGCCCGGAGCGATCGGAAAGATGCGCGCGTGCAGCATGCCGTATCCCATCCACTCCACGAGCGCGGGATCGCGCCTGATGCGCACGATGTTCTCGTACACGCGGCGTGCCTCCGCCGCGTCCATCACCTCGCCCGCCACGAGCTTCCCGTCAATGGACAGCTCGAGATCCTGGAACGCCGCACCGTGGGGGAGCGGGAAATAGTAGTCCGCCTCGCCCAGCCCGGCGCCACGATTGACATACGTTTCATCCACGTCGTATTGCAGCACGTTTCCTGCAAGTGAGGCATGCACGGCGCTCGACGCGCGCGCAATGGCCGGGGTGATCGGCAGGCACGCCACGTCGGGTCGACAGCGCGGGATGCAGGTCTCGCAGGGATGGGGAATGATCCAGCCCTGCGCCGCAAGCGCGGCGGGCCAGAGAAGCAACGACAGGAAGTAGCGCATGACGATCTCCATTGGGATTCATGAATGGAGACGCCGGCCGAGCCCGGACTTGCACATCCCGAGGGCAACGACGCAGGATTCAGCGAACCAGCTCCGTCGAGGACCCGATTGCGCATGACGCTCCGCACCCTCCCGTTCGTCCTGTTTCTCTCCGTCGCGCCTGCGCTCGCGGCGCAGCAGGAGAACTCTCCGCTCAGAAAGAGCGACCTGATCCGCTTTCTCACGGGTACGGCCTACTCGAAGAGTGAAGTGGCCGGAATCATTCGGCGGAACTGCCTGGGCTTCGTTCCCTCTGACCGGGACCGTCGCGACCTGCGAACGCTGGGTGCCACCCGGGAGATTTTCAGCGCGATCGATCGATGCGTTGCGGCCGGCAACAATCCGAAGGTCGCGGCCGGCCCACCGCCGGCTCCGAAACCGGTCGTTCTGACCGTTCCGAACAGGAGCATAGCGGCAAGTGTCGGCACGGTGGCGTACGTCGAGGTATCGCTCAAGCGCGGAGACTCGCCGGTTTCCGGATCCCAACTGCTGCTGACCGGGGCCAGTGGGATCCCGGGCGGTCCGAAGAGTGAGCCCATTGCGACCACGGACGCAGGCGGCCGAGCGACGTTTGCCGTCCCGGTCGGGACACGTGCTGGCTCCTATCGGCTCACTGTCGCGACGCCAACCGGCACGCGATTCGATGGTCAGGTCATCACTCTGCTGACGCGACCGGCCAGCGCTACGATCGCGACGCTTTCTCCCGGCCACATCAGTCTGGCCAGTGAGAGCGCACCGGTCGATACCATAAAGGCCACCGTGACCGATGCCTTTGGCAACGCGGTCGCGCACGACACGCTCACACTGAAGCCTGGCAGTGCGCGTACATCTGTCGCGACACTATCCGCGCAGACCGGCAACGATGGTGTCGCCAGCTTCGCGGTGCCCATTGCGAAGCTGCACGACGGCGATACCCTCGCGCTCGCTTCCGGCACCCGGCAGCTCGCGGTCCTCCCCGTCACCGCTTCCCAACTCGTTGCAGAGCGCATGCTCGAGGCGGAACGACAGGCGGCTGGCGGCGGCGCTGGCGCCGAGGCCGCATATGACAGTGTCCTGTCCGTGGATCCTGGAAATAGCGCGGCATTGCTCGGACGTGGGTACCTGCGGTCGTGGGCGGGCAAGACCGACCTCGCGGCGCAGGACTTCCAGGCCGCCATGAAGGGGGGAGGCGACAGGGCTGGCGCCGCGACCGGATTGGGGTACAACGCCTTGCGCAAGGGTGACTACGCTGGCGCCATACAGGACTTTCAGCAGGCGCTGAGCGCAGCGCCGGGTCAGGATCTGGCCGCCACCGGACTTGCCTATGCCGAACTGTGGCGCCGGGATGCCGACCAGGCAACGCGGCGGTCAGCGGCGTTGCTGAACCCGCAACCGGCGGCGTATCCGGCGGCCGCGGCAGACCAGCTTCGCGGCGGTATCCTTCAGCTCTCCGAGCGGAAGTTCCCGCAAGCGGTGCATTCGTTGGCGTCAGCGACGTCCGGCGCACCCGATTGGCCCGAGGCCTTCTATAATCTCGCGCTGGCGTATCAGGCCGACGGCCAGACTGACAAGGCGGTGGCGGCATACCGGAAGTACCTGCAGCTCCGTCCTGCCGCGGCGGACCGCGCGGACGTAAGCTCGCGCATCAGCGCCTTGAGCCGGAGTCCCGCCACCGCGTTCGCGGTGGGCGCGCTCGTGCCTGGTGGCGGCCAGTTCTATACGAAGCGGCCGGCATTCGGCGTCATTGCTGCGGCTGCGGCGGCCGGGGGTATCGTCTGGGCGCTCAAGCAGACCTCCATCACGCAGACCGAAACGTTCACGGACCCCTTTGGGCACACGTACACGCAGGACGTGACGTTCACCAAGCGGAAAAACCTCGGCACCGGTCTCGCGGTTGCCGGTGGCGTGTGGCTGCTCTCGGCCATCGAGGCGGCCATTCATGCCGGCTCGGCGCGCGGGACGCCAAACCTCCCCCTCTCGCTCGCGCCGGACGGCACGTCATCCGATGCGCTGATTGTGTGGCCTCACGTGGGCCTGGGCCCGCGCGGCCCGACGATCGGCGCCGGCGTGCGGATCGTGCTCCGCTAGGCGCGCCGGATCGGGCCCCGGCACGCACGCCGGATCGGGCCCCGGCACGCACGCCGGATCGGGCTCGCCAGGCGCGCCGATTCCCATGGGAGCCAATATCAATTGCATTGATATGCATACGATATGGCATCCGCCAGCGAGCCCATGCGCGTGACGGCGTGCGCACCACCGGTCGATGGGCAGCGGCACCGGCGGTGCCGCGACCGTAAATCTTCTTGACTCCTTCTCTCCAAGGCGATAATGTCGCCCCGCACCCTGATGCATCACGCAGTCACGACGCATCGGGTGTGCATTTTCTAACCAGGGACCAGGAGGCGACGTGCGCACGTTCAATGTTCTTGCATTGGCTGTGCTGATGAGCGGCCTGACAGCGACTGCCGCTATCGCTCAGCAGCGACCGCTCCGCGGTACGGTCAACGATGCCCAGACGGGGCAGCCGATCGGTGCGGTGCAGATTCGTGTTCGAGGTACGACCGTTGGAACCATTACCGGTGCCGACGGAAAGTTCAGCGTCAACATCCCCGATGGTCCGCAGATTCTCGACGTGCGGCGCATCGGCTACCAGGCAACTGCGACCCCCGTGACGGCCGATGCGAACGACGTCACCATAGCGCTCAAGGCCGACGTCCTGCGGCTGAACCAGGAAGTCATCACCGGTCAGGCGACGACGGTCTCGCGCGCCAACAGCGCCAACGACGTGGGGTCGGTCAGCGCCCAGGACCTTACCCAGGCGCATGCGCCGACGCTCGACAACGCGCTGCAGGGCAAGGTGGCCGGCGTCGAGATCACCGCCAATTCCGGCGCGCCCGGTGGCGGCATGCAGATCCGCATGCGCGGTGTCACGTCCATTTACGGGAATTCGCAGCCGTTGTACGTGGTGGACGGACTGCCGGTGTCGAACACCATCACGACGAATGGACTCAACGCCATTAGCCAGGCCGGCGGCGATGATCAGGACAACAGCGTAAACCGCATTGCCGACCTGAATCCGAACGACATCGAAAACATTGAAGTCCTCAAGGGTCCGTCCGCCGCCGCCATCTACGGCTCTTCCGCCGCCAACGGCGTCGTCGTCATCACCACCAAGCGCGGCCAGGTGGGTCGCCCGCGGTTCTCCTTCACGCAGCAGTTCGGGACGCACACGATGGAGAACACGCTCGGCCTCAGGAAGTTCAATCTGGCCGATGCCACGGCGTTCGCCGCGCCCTACGGGATCTCGGCGGACACCGTGCAGGCCTGGTTCAATCGCAGCGGCGGCTTCAACGACTTCGAGAAGGAAGTCTACGGGGACCGCAGTCTGAGCTACTCCAGCAACCTGAGTGTGAGCGGCGGCAGCCAGAGTACCCGCTACTTCCTCTCCGGGCTCGCCATGCACGACAACGGCATCCAGTACAACTCGGGCTATGACAAGCAGTCCGTGCGCGCCAACCTCACGCAGCTCGTGGGCAGCAGGCTGCAGATCCAGGTGAACACGAACCTGATCCACACGCTCACCAAGCGCGGCATCAGCAACAACGACAACGTGAACGTGAGCCCGTACGTCGTCTTCGCCGCCACGCCGACGTTCTTCAGCTTCGAACCGGTGAACGGCGTGTACCCGGTGAACCCGTTCCTCTCGAACGGCAGCAACCCGCTGCAGACCATTGCGCTGCTGCAGACCCCGGAGGATCTGTTCCGCTTCATGGGCAGTGTGAACGCCCAGTACACCGCGTTCACCACCGCCACGCAGAGCCTCAAGGCGACCTTGGACCTGTCCATTGACCATTACGGCTATCAGTCGAACCTCTACTCGCCGCCGTCGCTCTACTGGGAACCTGCCGATGGATTCCCCGGCACGACGCTGCAGCGCAATACGGGCGAGACACGCGCGCCGATCGCGGTCACGCTCGCGCACACGTACACGGCGCCGGGCAACAGCCTCCAGGCCACGACGTCCGCCGGCGTGCGCCGCGGCTACGATGACTTCAACCAGCTCACCGTCACCACCACCGATCTGCTGGCGGGTCAGCAGAACGTGGACCGCGGCGCCAACGTCGGAGCCGCGCAGAATCGGCAGACCGTGCAGACGCTCGCGCTCTACGGACAGGAGGATCTGCTCCTGCTCGACCAGCGTCTCTTCGTAAGTGGGGGCGTCGTCGCCCAGCGCAGCACGAACAACGCGGACGTCAACAAGTTCTTCTACTATCCGAAGGCGGCTGCGTCGTATCGCTTCACGAACGTCGGACCATTCACGGAACTGAAGCTGCGTGCCGCGTACGGCGAGACCGGCAACGAGCCGCTCTATGGCAACAAGTTCGGGTCCCTGGTGGGAGCGACGTACGCCGGACAGAACGGCGTGCAGATCGGCGGCAACGTGGCCGATCCCAACCTGCACCCCGAGCGCGAGAAGGAGTTCGAGACCGGCGTGGACCTGGGTCTGCTGAATTCCCGCCTCGCCGTGTCCGGTACGTTCTACCAGAAAACCAACTCGGACCTGCTGCTCCAGGCGCGCCTCGCGCCAAGCACCGGCTTTGGCGTTCGCGTCTTCAACGGCGGTGAGATCCGCAACCGCGGCGTGGAAGCCACGATCACCGGCTTCCCGCTCCAGCAGAAGGATCTCTCCTGGCAGATGGGGCTGACCTTCTCCAAGAATGTGGGCAAGGTAATGTCCCTGCCTGCGGGACTGGGCAGCGGCTTCGCGCCTCCCGGCTCGTTCGCGCTGCACTTTGGCCAGGGCTTCATCGCGGTGGGCCAGTCGCCGTCCCAGATCACAGGGATCGACTCCACCAACCCCGGCGTGCGTACCACGCTGGGCGACTACGAGCCGGATTACATCGTCGGCCTCTCCAACGAGATCAACGTCGGACCGGTCCGGCTCTACGGTCTGCTCGACTGGCACAAGGGCGGTGACGCCGTCAACCTCACCCAGCTCCTCTATGACGGAGCCGGACTCGCGCAGGACGTGGCTGCATCAACGGATCGCATCACGACGTACGTGCATGGCAATTCGCCCTACATCCAGAGCACCACGTTCGTGAAGCTGCGCGAGGTGACGCTCTCGTACCGCGTACCGGAGTCGTTCGTGCACTCGATCCTCGGCAACGCCGCCAGCGGTCTGCGGCTCGAGGCCAGTGGGCGAAATCTCATCACGTGGACCAAGTACAAGGGGCTGGATCCCGAGGTGAGCAACTTCGGCGATCAGAACATCAACCGGAGTCAGGATGTCGCACCGTATCCACCCGCGCGGACCTTCATGTTCACGCTGGGCGTGGATTTCTGACATGCGCACCCAATCATCTCCCTTGGACACCATACTGCTACGAGGCAGAAGCCCCATGCGAATCAGACTCCTCGCGCTCGCGTTGGGAGTGTCGGTCGTCGCCGCGTCCTGCAAGGACGCGACGCGACCGGACCTGAACAATCCGAGCGTGTCCGACTATTCCAACATCACCGATCTCTCCCAGGTACAGGCGCTGGCGGCCGGTGTGCTCATCGGTGATCGCGGCACCATTGGCGGCGAGATCGAGCGCGGCGAGATCATCGGCCGCGATGCCTATAACCTGCCGGTGGCCGAACCGCGCTTCGTCACCGAGCTGCTCGGTCCAAGCATCGACCCGGGCGGTTTCAACGGCACGGCCGGCTGGCCCTTCGGAACCATTCGCCTCGCGAACATCGGCATTGATGGCGTCGCTGCGGCGCCGACGTCCGTGATGACCGACGAACAGAAGGCCGCAACGACCGGATTCCTGCGCACCCTGAAGGCACTGTCGTTTCTCCGCGCCATCGAAATGCGCGATACCGCCGGTGCGCCAATCAACGTAGATGTCGATCCCACAGGACCGCTCGCCCCGATGGCCTGCAAGGGCGACGTGCTGGCGTACACCGCCGCGCTGCTCGATTCGGCGGCGACCGATCTGGCGGCCGGTGGTTCGGCGTTCCCCTTCACGCTGCCACCGGGATTCAGTGGATTCGACGACCCGGCCAGCTTCACCACGTTCAACCGCGGCCTGGCGGCCAAGGTGCAGGTCTATCTCGCCTTCCGCGACTACGCACCGCCGGGCGGCAGCCCCGGTGGTCCGATCGATGCGGCTGCGCTGAGCGCTGCGGAAGCCGATCTGAACGCGTCGTTCATGGACACGACCGCATCGTCCATTGCAGCGCTCGACGTCGGTCCGCAACACAGCTACAGCACGGCGTCGGGCGATGCCACCAACGCCCTGTTTGCGGATCCAGCTTCCACGGACTTCCGCACAAATCCGCGCGTGGTGACGGAAGCCGATCCCGGTGATGCACGGGTGGCCCGCAAGGTCGTGAAGACGTCGAATATCTCCCTCGCCGGGGTGAGTTCCGACTGGACATTCACCATCTACCCGACCCCGACGACTCCAACGCCCATTCTGTCCAACAAGGAGCTCATCTTCCTCAAGGCGGAAGTCGAGTGGGGCATGGGACAACTGGTGCCGGCGCTGGCACTTGCCAACCACATTCGCGGCGTGGACGGCGGCCTCGCGCCCAAGGTGGCAGTCGGAGCGGCTGCCGTATTGAACCAGATTCTCTATGAGAAGCGCTACTCGCTGCTCTGGGAGACTGGCGATCGCTGGTTCGACTCGCGCATGTTCGGCAAGTTGAACGGCAGCAATCCGCCCGCCGGATTGGGCATCGAGAACGGGAACCCGCCGCTTTGGAACATGCCCATTCCGCAGCCTGAAATCGACGCACGCGGCGGCGACCTCACCAAGCAGAGCTGCACGGTGAACTAGCTCCGCGGGAAGTCCGCACAATAGAATCGGCCCCGGCACTGTGTTCGCCGGGGCCGGTTTTGTTTTCGCGCCGCGCCCGTCGTGGCGCTGGTCAGGGCGCTGCCGCAATCGCGCCGCCGTCGCGATCACCAAGCAGGGGCAGCTTCACCGTGATGTTCGCCACGGCACTCTGCTTCTCGCTCTTCGCCGAGATCTTCGCCTTGCCCGTGAGGTGCGTCGACGCGAGCCCGCTGGAATCCACGCTCACGATGGCCCCATTGCTCGAGCTCCACACCACGGGCCGTCCCGAGAGCACGTTGCCCTGCTTGTCGTACGCCGTGGCGGTGTACTGGACGGTCGCGAAGATCACGACCGTCGTGTCGATCGGAGCGATGCTCACGCGAGCCACCGGTACGGGATGCACGGTGACGAGGCTCGTGCCGCTCTTTCCCGACGTCGTCGCGGTGATGGTGGTCATGCCGTCCGCGAGGCTCGTGACCATTCCGGTTGCCGACACCGTGGCCACGGTGCCGTCACTGCTTGTCCAGCTAAATGTCAGACCCGGAAGAGGCTTGCTGTCAGCATCGAACGCCGTGGCGGTGAGCTGCACCGAGTCGCCGGCGAGGATCACGGGTGCGGCGGGCATCACGGTGACCGATGCAACCGGCAGCGGCTTGACCGTTACGCTCGCGGTGCCGCTCTGCCCCTCGCTCGTCGCCGTGATGGTGACCGCCGTAGCCGATGCGACGACGCCAGTGACCACACCGGTCGCGTTCACGGAGGCGACGCTCGCATCGCTCGTGCTCCACTTGATCGTGCGACCGGTGAGCACCGTGCCGCTGGCATCCTTGAGCGTGGCGACCAGCGTGGCCGTCGTGCCGACGATGATGCTCGTATCCGCCGGCGCGACCGTGACACTGGCCACGGGCGGCGGGATGACGGTGATCGTAGCGGCAGCGGACTTCCCGCCAATGGTGGCGGTGATCTTTGCCGTGCCCGACGCGCGCGAGAACACCTGCCCGTCGCTGGTCACGATCGCGACCGAACTGTTGCTGCTGGTCCACGCGGGCGTGCGCCCCGTGATCACGTTCCCCGCGGAGTCGAACGCGGTCGCGGTGAGCTGCACCGAGTCGCCCAGCACGAGCGTGTCGGCGGCGGGCTTCACGTCCACGCGAGCCACTGGCACCGCTGACACCGTGACGGTCGCGGTCCCCTGCTTGCCTTCGGCGGTCCCGGTGATCACGGCCCCGCCGGGACCGACACCGGTCACCACGCCGCTCACATCTACCGTCGCGATGGACTCGTCGCTGCTCGTCCACGCGATCGTGCGTCCGCTGAGCACATCACCCGCAGCGTTGTAGGCGGTGCCCGTAAGCGTCACGGTCTGGCCCACGCGAATGCTGCTGGACGTCGGCTTCACGGTCACCGACGCAACCGGCTGATCCGTGACGGTTACCGTGGCGGTCGCGGAGGCACCCCCCGCGCTTGCGGCGATGTGCGTGGTGCCCAGCGCCACGCCAGTCACCACGCCGCTCGAATTGACCGTGGCGATGTCGGTGTGCTCGGAATTCCAGAAGACGTTGACACCGGCCACCGGCTTGCCACTCGCGTCCTTGGGCGTGGCCTGAAACGGCGTCGTGGCGCCAATGGACACGGTGGCCGTCGACGGAGTGAGCGCGACGGATGCGACGTTTCCCCCCCCGGGCCCTGTGGAGCTTCCGCCGCAGGACAGTAGCGCGGCGAGAACAGCCAGGGATGGCAGGACAGCAAACGAGCGCGAATTTATCATGGTGTGAAGGACTCCTGTCTGGAGCGGCGCCGGCGCTGAATCGCTGGTGCCAAGGGCCACATCTTAACTTCGCCATGCAACAGGAAGAAAAGGCAGATACATCACATACGGACACCTCGACTCTTGTCACCAATTAGTGACCGTTTCCTTCGAGGTCACCGACCGGAGACAACAGCATTCGACACCACCCCTGCCACCGCTCAAAGTCGCCTCACCTGGACGCTTATTGCTCTCAAGCATATTGCACACCACGACCGCGCAACGCATCATGTGCTGTCACTTGGAGGTGACCACCGTGCAACGCGCTGTCCGCAACCGACAATACACCCGCACCAGGCTGCTCGACGCCGCCGAACGCATCGTCACGCTGCGCGGTCCGCACCACGTCGGCGTCAACTCCGTTGCCGCCGAATGCGGTGTGGACAAGGTGCTCATCTACCGCTACTTCGGCGGAATCGATCCACTCCTCAAAGCTCTCGCGCAGGAACGATGCCCGCCCGTGGATCTGGTAGCGGCCAGCCAGCACGCCGCCTCGCTGGCCGCGGCGTTCGCGGCCGCTGTCGTCGCCGAAGCGCGAGCGCTCCGTGCGTCGCCACTCGCGCTGCGCCTCGTCGCCTGGCACCTCGTTGATCCCCTCGGCTTCGCCCGCGACCACGCCCAGGCGCGCGGCAACGCCTGGGCGCTCTTTCTCACCGACGTGCAGCGGCGCTTTCCCCGTCCTCCCTTCCTGGACCTCGAGACGCTGTCTGCACTCCTCTCCGCAGCAATCACCCACGCCGCTCTCGTGGCCGCAGAGCTGTCTGATTCCGCTGCACTGGATGAGCACTGGCGCCGCACGGAGCGCATGGCCGTCACCATCATTCGCGCGCTCACCGCGCTGCCGGACAGTTGATCCGCGCCGTACCGCGGCCTCTAGGCAAACCCTGTCACGCTCGGTAACCTTGTCGCCTTCCCTCATGCTCCCGTTGCTCCGTGTCTGAACCGCCGGCAGCCGCAGCTGCTTCCCCCGCCATCGAAGTCGATCGCCTCACAAAGCTCTACGGCAACCTCACTGCCGTGGACAGCCTCTCCTTCACCGTCGCACCGGGCGAGGTATTCGGGCTCGTGGGCCCCAACGGCGCCGGGAAGACCACGACCTTGCGAAGCCTGTGCGGGATCATTCGCCCCACGACCGGCTCCATCCGGATCTCCGGCCACGACATCGTCAACGATCCGGTCGCCGCGAAGCGCACGCTGGCGTTCATCCCCGATGAACCCCAGCTCTTCGAGTATCTCACCGTCGCGGAGCATCTGCAGTTCATCGCGCGCATCTACGACGTCAGCGACGCGCCCCAGCGCTCGGCCCCTCTCCTCGCGGAGCTGGAGCTCACCGACAAGCGGGACGCGCTCCCCGGCGAGCTCTCCCGCGGCATGCGGCAGAAACTCGCGATCGCCTGCGGGCTGCTGCACCGGCCCAGCGTGCTCATGCTCGACGAGCCGCTCACGGGGCTCGACCCCATGGGCATTCGCAAGATGAAGGCGACCATCACGGCGCGCGCCCGCGAGGGCACGGCGGTGCTGCTCAGCTCACACCTGCTCCAGCTCGTCGAGGAGCTCTGCTCGCGCATCCTGATCATCCAGAACGGACGCCTCGTGGCCGTTGGCGCCATGGATGACATCATCGCCGATCGGCCGCAGCTCGCCGGACGCGGCCTCGAAGACGTCTTCCTGGCACTCACGGGCGACGCCGCGCCACGATGATCGGGACGTTCACCTGGTACATCGCGCACGGATTCCGCAATCGGGCGGCTCGCCGCATGCGCCGCATTCGCGAGCCGCGCTACGCGATCGCGCTCGTCGTCGGCGTGCTCTATCTCTGGTCGATCTTCTTCAATCCCGCCCGGTCGCACAACGCCATGGGCTCGTTTGCGCTCAACGGGACGGCGCACCTGTTCTACGCACTGGGCCTCACCGTACTCGCCGCGAGCTGGTGGCTGGTGGGATTCGAGAAGCTGCCCATCCAGTACACGCCGGCCGAGGTGCAGTTGCTCTTTCCCGCGCCGGTGCTGCGCCGCCAGCTCGTGGAGCTCAAGATCATGCAGGCGCAGCTCCCGGTGCTCCTCAGTTGCGTGCTCTGGCTCGTGATTCTTGGTCGCGGCTCCGGCTCGCTGCTGTTGCGCTGCATCGCGCTCTGGGTGCTCTTCACCGCACTCTATCTGCACCGCATGAGTGCATGGCTGGTCCGGACGAGTCTCGCGGAGCACGGCGCGGCGGGAGCGCGCCGCGGCTTCATCACGGTGCTGGTCGTCTCGGTGGCTACCGTGGCGGCCGCATGGAGTCTCATCCATGGACTCCCCGATCTGCGCGACGCCTTCGCCACGCACGCGCCATTCCGCATCCTGACCGTGGCGCTGCATCTGCCCGTGATTGCCGTCCTCTCCTACCCCTTCCGGCTGCTCCTCGCTCCGGTGTTCGCACCGACATCCACGGCGTGGCTGGCCACGATCTGGCCGGCCGCGCTCATCATGCTGGTGCATGTGCCGTGGGTGCTGCACACGGATGCGGCGTTCGAGGAAGCCGCCGCCGAGGCCTCAGCCAGACGGGCGGCGCGGCTCGCGATGATCCGGTCGCGCGGGACGGTGATCCGCCCCGCCCGTCCGGGACGTACGCGCCTGCATCTGCCGCTTGGTGCTTCCGGTGTTCCCGGCGTGGCCATCGTCTGGAAGAACGCCCTCGCCCTCGCGCGCACGCTCACGCCGCAGACGGTTCTCTCCTTCGCCATTGCCGCGACCGCGCTGCTGGTCGGCGTCTTCTCGTTCAACTCGGGCCGTGACGCCGCGGCGATGATCGCCACCGGCGCCGCGATCATCGCCGGCGCGCTCGCGCTCATGGGGCCGCTCTGGGTGCGCAACGACCTGCGGCTCGATCTGCAGAGCCTGGAGTTTCTGCGCACCCTGCCCCTGGGGGGCGCCCAGTTCGTGCGGGCGGAAATCGCGGCATCGGTGTGCGTCATCACCGGCGTGCAATACGTGCTGCTCGCAATCGCCTGCGTCGCCGCATCGTTCAGCACGCATCCCTGGTTCGATCTGTCCGACCGCGTAGCGCTCGTGCTTGTCCTCCTCCCCACGCTTCCCGCGGTGAATCTGCTGAGCGTGCTCGTGCAGAACGCGTTGGCGCTGCTCATCCCCGGTTGGGTGCAGCTCGGCATTTCGCGGCGCGGCGGCGTGGAGGCCATGGGCCAGGGTATCGTGAGCGTACTCGGTTCGACCCTCGCGCTGCTGCTCCTGCTCGTGGTCCCGTTGCTCGCCGGCACGTTCGCCAGCGCGCTGCTGCGCCCTCAGCGATACGGACTCTGGTCCCTGCTCCCTGGCGCCGTCCTCGTCGCGGCAGCCGCGCTCGGCGAAGCGTGGGCACTGACCGTCTGGCTGGGACACCGCTTCGAGCGGCTGGAGCCGGCCGAAGTCACCTGATGCGGGAATCACTCTCCGCGAACGGGTCTCGTGTTCCGGCGGCCGGTTGACCTCTGTCCCGCGGCGGCGTCCGGTTGGCCGCGGTCCCGCGCCGCCGGCCCGATGATGCGTTCCCCGAATTTTGTCCGCAGTCGGTCAACAGCCTGACTGATCGCGCGGTCCCGATCGGTCTCGAAATGCGGCTCGCCCTCGAACAGCGAAAGTTGCGTCGCCGCTTCTGACGATTCGAGCGAGGAGAGCGCGACACCCAGGAGCCGCACCTTTGCCCGGCGCGCGCTGCGCAGCCGGCGTAGCAGGTCGCGCGCGGTGCCGAGGATCACCCGGTCCGCCACGACGGGTTCGTCGAGCGTGCGACTTGCCTGTCGCGTGGTGAAGTCCCCGTCGCGGAGCTTCACCGTGATCGTGCGCGCGGTCATTCCCTCCGCACGAAGATCCGCCGCGGCGCGCGCGACGAGGCGCAGCAGCTCCCGCTCGAGCACCACATCATCACCAATGTCCACCGGGAACGTATTCTCGCGACTGATCCGCCTGGCCTGTTCACGCGGCGTGACGCGGCCCTGGTCCAGGCCGCGCACGCGCTGATAGAGCCAGTGTCCCTCGCGTTTGCCGAACCACTGCTCCAGCGTCGCGAGATCCTGCTCCGTCACCTGCTGCACCGTGCGAAGACCCTTGCGGTGCAGTCGTGCCTGAAACGTGCGACCGATGAGCGGTATGTCCGCCAGCTCGAAGCCCAGCAGAAATTCCGCCTCGCTGCCCGAAGGCACCACATGGACGCCGCTCGCCTGGTTTCCCGGCCTGGGTTTGGCGCGCTCCACGGCAAGTTTGGCGATGAGCTTGTTTGTGCCGCCGCCCAGCGACACGGACAGTCCGGTCTCGGCGTGTACGGCGTGCCGGATGCGTTGCGCCGTCCGCTCCAGTGCTTCGTGGCGATAGAGTTCCTCGGTTCCCGTCAAATCCAGATACCACTCGTCGATGCTCGCGCCTTCCACCAGCGGCGTGAACCGCTGCAGCACGTGCCGGATCCTGCGGCTCTGCTCCGCGCACGCCGCGCGCGGCACCGGCACGCAGAGCGCGCGCGGACAGAGGCGCAGCGCCTGGGCGACGGGCATCGCCGAGCGCACGCCGAACGCGCGCGTCTCGTACGAGGCGGAGCAGACGACGCCGCGACTCCTGGCGGACCCGCCGACAATGAGCAGTGTCGCCTTCCCCGCGCCGTCGGGATCCACGAGACGCGCGACGGCCACGAAAAAGGCATCCGCGTCAGCGAGAAGAATCCGCGGTGCGGTGGATGCTGTAGAAGCGGTAGATGCGGTGGACGTGGTGCGGACGTCGGTGGGGCGTGTCGTCATGATGCGGATACACTAGAGCGCACTGGCCAGTTCGGCAACGCGCGGGCGTGGGGCGCGAATTGCATCTCGTGCGTCAGGCAGACAGACTGTCACCGGCACCTCGATCATGGAGAACGCTCATGAGCATGGTACAGTTCAACTCGAATGGCGGCACCGCATCGGGCTATCAGGCCAAGCCGCCCGCGGGACGCGGCCCTGGTCTCATCCTGATTCAGGAATACTGGGGGCTGGTCCCACACATCACGGACCTTGCGGACCGCTTCGCCATGGCAGGCTTCGTGACGCTCGCGCCCGATCTCTATCACGGGAAGACGACGAAAAGTCCCGACGACGCGGGGAAGATGCTCATGGCGCTCAACATCGCCGAGGCCGGCAGGGACATGAAGGGCGCTGCCGATTTCCTGCTCCACGACACGTCGGTGACATCACAGCGACTGGGCATCGTGGGCTTCTGCATGGGCGGACAGCTCGCGCTGTATGCGGGAATGGAATACCCCGAGCAGTTCGCTGCCGTCGTGGATTTCTACGGAATTCACCCCAAGGTGGATATCGAGCCGGCGCGGGTGCGCGTGCCCGTGCTCGGCCACTTCGGCCGGCAGGATACGAGTGTCCCGGAAGCGGCGGTCCGCACGCTCGCCACGGCGATCAACGACGCGGGCGGCAGCATGGAGTATCATTACTACGACGCCGGTCACGCCTTTTTCAACGACACCAGGCCGCACGTGTTCAGCAAGCGCGATGCCGAGCTTGCATGGGCGCGTACAATGCACTTTCTGCGACAACACGTCGCCTGACGCGGCCCTGCTCCTCACACTGCGCTTTCATGCTGCCCAAGCTTCGTCATGCGCTCCGGAACGTCCTCATCCTCGCGTGCGGCATCACGGCCGCCACATCGCCGGCGACGGCCCAGTTGCGCGGTCGTGCCCTGTATGACGCACTGGCCGGGCAGCGCTTCGTCACCATGGAGGGCACGAGCCGGGTAGCCTGGCTGCCGCAGGGTGGCACACTGCTCACGGAGCAACTGGACAGCGTGACGCACGAACCCACGCTCATGCGCATCGCTCCCGCCACCGGCCGGGAAGCACCACTCGTGGATGGCGCGCTGCGCGCACGGATCACCGCGGCGCTCGCCAGGAACGGCGTGCGCAGCGCGGCGGCGGAAACGCTGGATGACGTCATGTACGTCCGCGACGGCGCGGCGCTCATGTTCACCGTGGCCGACACGGCCTGGCTCTACGATGTGACGCGTGGCAGCGCGCGACGACTCGTGCGCCCCACGATCGTACCGGTGGATACCGCGGGGCTACTGCGCAATTCGGCGGGCAGCCAGCTCGCACAGGGCACCTGGTCACCCGATTACTCGCAATTCGCCTATGTGAAAGGTTTCGACCTGGCCGTGGCGAATACGACGACGGGGCAGGAGACTCTGCTCACCCACGGTGGCACCGAATCCCTGATGAATGCACGCCCCGACTGGGTGTACCCGGAAGAGCTGGACCAGCTCGATGCCTTCTGGTGGTCACCCGACGGGAGCAGGATCGCCTATCTGCAGTTCGATGAGCGCCCGGTGTATCAGTTCCCCATCGTACACGAGATCGGACCACAGGCACCGCTCGAGCTGCAGCGCTACCCGCTCCCGGGTCAGCCCAACCCGATCGTCCGGCTCTTCGTGGTGAACGTGAAGACGAGACGGACCACGGAAATCGCCACGCAGTCTACGAGCGACACTTACATCGTGCGCCCGCAGTGGACGCCCGACAGCAAGGCGCTGCTCGTCCAGCGGCTCAACCGCCGCCAGAACGTGCTCGACCTGCTCGCGTCGAATCCGGAGACGGGGGCCGTACACACCGTCATACACGAGGCGGAGCCGGATTTCATCAACCTGCACGAAGGCGTTCACTTCCTGAAGGACGGTCACCGGTTCATCTGGGCATCGGAGCGGAGCGGCTGGAATCACCTGTATCTCTACGATCTCGCCGCTTCCTCGATGACGACGCTTACATCGGGCGACTGGCCCGTCGAGAATCTGGCGGGAGTGGATGAGCAGGGCGGGTGGGTGTACTTCAGCGCGAAGCGCGCCGGTGGTTTGCAGTCGCAATTCTTCCGCGTCCGACTGGATGGCTCACGACTCCAGCAACTGACGAAGGAGCCGGGAACGCACGACATTCGCCTCGACCCGGCGATGCACTGGTTCGTGGACACGTACTCCTCGCTCGCCGCGGCGCCCATCACACTGCTCTGTCGCACCGACGGCACGATCGTGCGTACGCTCGCGCGCATGAACACGGCGGGGCTCGACTCGCTGCGCCTGCAGCCGCCGGAGTCTGTGACCGTCAAGGCCGCCGATGGTACGACCGATCTGCACGGCATCCTCTTCAAGCCCGCGGACTTCGATTCCACCCAAACGTATCCGCTCATCGTGATGGTGTATGGCGGGCCCTCGGTGCAGCTCGTCGAGGATCGCTGGCAGACGCTGTCGCAGGAACAGCGGCTCGCGCAGCTCGGCTTTCTCGTCTGGACGGTGGACAATCGAGGAACACCGGGGCGCGGCAAGGCATTCGAGACGGCCACGTACCTCAAACTCGGGCAGGTCGATCTCGCCGATCAGGCCGCGGCGGTGCAGCAGCTCGAACACGCGCGCCGCTACATCGATCCCGCCCGCGTCGGCATCACGGGTGGATCGTACGGGGGGTACATGACGACCATGGCGCTGCTCAAGGAGCCTGATGTCTTCAGCGTGGGCGTCGCCAACTCCTCGCCAACCGACTGGCGCTACTACGACAGCATCTACACCGAGCGCTACATGCGCACGCCCGCGGAGAACACGCAGGGCTACGACCTGGGCTCCGCGCTCCCGTATGCAGAGAATCTGAAGGGGCATCTGCTGCTCACGTATGGCACGGCCGACAACAACGTGCACTCGGTGAACACCATCCAGCTCATTCAGCGGCTGCAGGAAGCGCACAAGGACTTCGACGTGATGCCATTCCCCGATCAGCGCCACGGCCCGCGCGGCGCCATTGCGCGCTTCGCGGCGGAGCTGCAGGTGCAGTACTTCCTGACGTACCTGAAGCCAGGGCGCTGAGGCGAGGGCTATCCCCCCTCTTCCCACCCGTCCCGCGCCCAGTCCTCCTTCAGCAACCTCGAGAGCGCGCGATCGGCGAGCCGGCGGCCATTGGTCTGGCAGCGCGCGCAGTAGTTGGTTTCGTTCGTCGCATAGCGGATGCGCTGCACCGGCGCGCCGCACACCGGGCACGGCTGGCCATATCGTCCATGCACCGCCATGCCATCGCGAAAGGCGGTCACCTGCTCCGGAAAGCGATCGCCCGTCTCGGCGCGCAGCCGATCGGTCCACTCCAGCAGCGTCGCGCGCGTGGCCTCGTGCAGCCGCGCGATCTCGTCCGCGGACAGCCGTGACGTGAGCGCCAGCGGCGAGAGTCGCGCCCGATGCAAAATCTCGTCTGAGTATGCATTGCCGATGCCGCTGAACAATCGCGGATCGGTGAGCGCTCGCTTGAGTGTGTGATTCTCCAGCGTGAGTTGTGCGCGGAACGCATCGGCTGTCGCGTCGAGCGGCTCGATGCCGCCTCGATCGAGCGCGCGAAGCGCGGCCTCGCCCTGTACCGCGTGCAGCGATGCGCGGCGCGTAGTGCCCGCTTCTGTCAGAAACAGCGTTCCCGCAGGAAAACTGAAGCTCGCCAGCACGGTGCCCGGTGGACGCTTCTGTCCCGGTGCGCGCCAGCGGAGCCGTCCCGCGATCATGAGGTGGATGACGAGAAAGAGCTCATCGCCGAAGCCGAGCACGATGCGTTTCCCGATGCGGCGCACACCGGTCACACGCCGACCCTGGTATTCGGTGATGGCTGGAGTCACGGTGCGCAGCACGAAGGGTCGTTCGATGCGCGAGTGTTCCAGCGGCTGCCCGCTCACCCGTGGCGCAAGCTGCTCGAGATAGATCGTGATATCGGGGAGTTCTGGCATCGACGGATGGCGGACGCGTCACTATCATAACACGACGAACCCGATTGCACGACGAAGCTGACCGCACCCCATGACGAGAGAGCGCATGTCACGTCGTCTATCCCTGCTCGCCATTGCGCTTGCCGCCATGCTTGCGTCCGCGCTGCGCGCCCAGAACGAGGGGCTGGGACTCAAGCCAATCCCCACCAATCCGAAGGCCTGGGCTGGCGCATCACTCATCTTCGCGCTGCCGCAGGGCGAGTTTCGCTCGTATGTGAACAACGGCTGGGGAATCGGCCTCGACCTCTCGCCCAACATCGGGCACAGCGGCGCCGTGCAGCTCCGCATCGAGGGCTCATTTCTGCAATACGGTGACGAGACCAAGCACGTCTGCCTGAGCTTCACGATTGGCTGCCGCATCACTGTGGACGTGCACACCAGCAACAACATCGCCGCGTTCGGCGTGGGTCCGCAACTCATGGTGCCGCACGGTCCCGTGCGCCCCTACGCGACGGCGACGGCGGGCTTCTCGTACTTCTTCACCCGCTCCTCGGTACAGGGTTCGAGCGACGCCGAGCCGTTCGCGCAGAGCACGAATTTCGACGACTGGATTTTTTCGTGGACGGCGGGCGGCGGCGTGTACATCCCCGTGCGCAACGGGCGCAAGCCCATCGCCATCGACGCGGCGGTGCGCTATCACGGCAACGGCCAGACCGAGTACCTGCGCGAAGGGAGCATCACCGACAACGGCGATGGCTCGATCACGATCGCGCCGATCCGCAGCCGCACGAATTACGTGGCGTTCCACCTCGGCGTGAGCTTCGGAATCTGACGCTACGGTGGCGTGCGGCCGGGAGCCGCGCGTGCCACCACCGGGTGAACGGCCTGTTGAGTTCGTCGCGGCAGCCGTCACATCCGACTGCGCTGTACTCGGACGTGACGGCTGATCACTGAGTAATGGGGTCGGCGACGCCCGGTCCCGCGCACGGGTAGCGGTTGGAACTGCTCCGCGGGACGCCGCCAGTGGCCAGGGACGGAATCGAACCGCCGACACGCGGATTTTCAGTCCGCTGCTCTACCAACTGAGCTACCTGGCCTCAGGTGCAA
>Ga0105240_10003334_pt1 | contig 24999 bp, 19 predicted proteins | sample KBSC54metaG_FD_80426 | JGI IMG/M metagenome (GOLD analysis project Ga0105240, IMG submission 80426) | Corn rhizosphere microbial communities from Kellogg Biological Station, Michigan, USA - KBS C5-4 metaG | ecosystem: Host-associated > Plants > Roots > Rhizosphere > Soil | place: Michigan, USA...
CCCTCGATGGTGGCGATGCGCAGGTGGGGGCCGACGAACTCCGCCTGTTCGAGAAGCTTGCGTGTCGCGGCACTTGCGCTGACAAACTGCGGCGTTTCGGGATCGAGGAATTCATCCCTTTCTGCTAAGCCGCGTGATTGGGTTGCGGCAAGGTTCTGGATGGGCATGGTCAAGACCCGGCCTTGCAGCCCCGATTTTGATCCACAGCGGGCCGCAATCAGTTCATCGGCACAACGATGCGGAATGTGAATAGGTTTGTGCTGAAATATGGTTGCTGCCGCGGTGGCCAACTGATCGCGTTGCGGCTGCCATCGTATACTTGACATATGTCGGTAGTTCGCAACATCGCGGCGATCGCCAAGGGCATGAGCATCACGTTTGGGGAGATGCTGCAGCCGACGCAGGTGGAGAACTACCCTGACGGCAAGGGCCCAATGCGTGGCGCGAAGTTTGAGGAGCGCTTCCGTGGGGCTCACGTTCTGCAGCGCGACGAGAACGGGCTGGAAAAGTGCGTAGCATGTTTTTTGTGCGCGGCGGCGTGTCCGGCGAACTGCATCTACATTGAGGCTGCGGAGAACACGGAAGAGCTCCGAATCTCCTCGTCCGAACGATTCGCCAAGGTTTATAACATCGACTACAACCGCTGCATCTTCTGTGGATACTGCGTTGAAGCCTGCCCGACGGACGCGATTACGCACGGGCACGGGTTTGAACTGGCTACGCTGAATGCCACTGGCTTAGTGATGCGCAAAGAAGACATGCTGCTGCCGGTGAATGCGATCGCGCCGGCGAAGTAGCTCATCTCAGAGCCTCGTCTCCACAATCTGATTTCTTTATACGGCTGAATGCTTTCGGGATAGCGTTTGCGGACCGGTTTACCTGCTGCAAGGATGATCAATTCAGCTCCATCCTGCGGCGGTCCAGTCCGGGTTTGTGGCCGTTCCGTGCGGGGTGGGCTGCTTTTCGGGAGGTCCCACTTAGAATGAAAGGAGACCTATGACAACACCACGCCAACATCCCCTCGTGGACATCCTTAAGCAACGTATCGCGATTATCGACGGCGCGATGGGCACGACGATTCGCACGTATGGCATGACGGAGGCCGACATCCGGGGCGAGCGGTTCAAGGACGCAAAGAAGGACCTGCTGAACGACGGGGACCTGTTTTCGCTGACCCAGCCAAAGATGATCGGTGACATCCATCGGAGGTTTCTAGAGGCCGGCGCGGACATTCTGGAGACCAATACTTTTGGTGCGACGACGATCGCGCAGAGCGAGTTCTTTGTGGATGATCCGCGGGAGCACGGGGGGCGGAAGGATCCTGCGTTCTACCAGAAGGTGATTGACGATCCATTCTTGAAGAAGCTTGCGTGGGAGATCAATGAGACATCGGCCCAGCAGTGTCGCGAGTGGGCAGACAAGGTTGGGAAGGAGACAGGGCGGCCGCGGTTTGTTGCGGGAGCGATCGGGCCTCTGACGGTGTCGCTCTCCAATTCTCCTGACGCGAACGATGCCGGATTTCGATCGGTCACTTTCGACCAGGTGAAAACGGCTTACGCCGAGCAGGTCAGGGCGTTGATTGCGGGTGGAGTGGACTTTCTGCTGGTGGAGACGATTTTCGATTCGCTGAATGCGAAGGCGGCGCTAGTGGCGATCCGTGAAGTTTTCAACGAAGACGGCGTGGAGTTGCCGGTAATGATTTCGGCGGCGGTCGGGCGCGGTGGAGAGACGCTGATTTCGGCGCAGACGACCGAGGCTTTTTGGAACGCGGTGGAGCATGTGAAGCCGCTTTCGGTTGGGCTGAACTGTTCGCTGGGGCCGGACCTTATGTATCCGTTTTTGTCAGAGCTGTCGGAAAAGGCGAATGTGGCGATCTCGTGTTATCCCAATGCAGGGTTGCCGAATCCGCTGTCGCCGACGGGGTTCAATTTTGGACCCGAGGATATGGCGAGGTATTTGCGCGAGTTTGCGCAGGCTGGGCTAATCAATATTGCCGGAGGTTGCTGCGGCAATACGCCGGAGCACATTGCGGCGATTGCGAAGGCGCTGGAAGGGATGCCTCCACGTGCATTGCATGCAGCGGAGCCTTCGGACGAGAGCGTGAGCACCGCCGAGGTCATCCGATGAAGCCGTTGCGACTTTCCGGATCACAGCCGTTTAAACAACAGGCTGGAGTGTTCATCATGATCGGCGAGCGGACCAACGTTGCCGGTTCGCCTAAGTTTGCGCGTTTCATCAAGGACGGGAAGTACGAAGAGGCGGTTAGTGTTGCACGCCAGCAGGTGGAGAGCGGCGCCAACGTGCTCGATATCTGCATGGACGAGGGGATGATCGACGGCGTGACGGCGATGACGCGCTTTCTGCAACTGCTGGCCAGCGAGCCCGAGGTGGCGAAGGTTCCGTTCATGGTTGATTCGTCGAACTGGTCGGTGCTGCAGGCCGGTTTGAAATGCATGCAGGGCAAGGGCATCGTCAATTCCATTTCGCTGAAAGAAGGCGAGAAAGCATTCTGTGAACATGCGGCCACGGTGCTGAAGTACGGCGCGGCGGCAGTGGTGATGGCGTTCGACGAGAAGGGACAGGCAGCCGATTTCGAGGACAAGATCAGGGTGTGCGAGCGGGCCTATCGGATTCTTGTGGACAAGGTCGGATTTCCGGCTGAGGACATCATATTCGATCCGAATATTTTGACCGTCGCGACGGGCATGGAGGAGCACAACAACTATGCCGTTGACTTCATACGGGCGACGAAGTGGATCAAGGAGAATTTGCCGGACGCGAAGGTGAGCGGCGGTGTATCGAATATCTCGTTCAGCTTCCGCGGGAATAATCGCGTTCGCGAGGCGATGCACTCCGCCTTTTTATATCACGCGATCAACGCCGGCCTCGACATGGGGATTGTGAATGCCGGGATGCTGGAGGTGTACGAGGAGATCGAGCCGAAGCTGAAGGAACTGGTCGAGGACGTGCTGCTGAATCGTCGGCCAGATGCTACGGAGAGACTTGTCGAATACGGCGAGACGCTGAAGAGTGAAGGCGCGGTTGTAACGGAGAAGAAGGCCGAAGAGTGGCGTCAAGGCACGGTAGAAGAGCGACTGACGCACGCAATGGTGAAGGGGATTGACAGCTCCATCGAGGCCGATACCGAAGAGGCGCGCGCAAAGCTGGGTCGGCCGCTGGCAGTGATCGAAGGGCCGCTGATGGCGGGGATGAGCGTGGTTGGCGACCTGTTTGGCGCGGGCAAGATGTTTCTGCCTCAGGTGGTGAAGTCGGCCCGGGTAATGAAGAAGGCCGTCGCGTACCTCACGCCATTCATGGAAGCGGAGAAGGCTGCCATGGCCGCCGCGGGGCATGAGGTGAAGGCACAGGGGAAGATCGTGCTGGCTACGGTGAAGGGCGATGTGCACGATATTGGGAAGAATATTGTTGGCGTTGTGCTGGCGTGCAATAACTACGAGGTGATCGATCTTGGCGTGATGGTTCCGGCTGAGAGGATTCTGGAGCGCGCGAAGGAAGTGAAGGCGGACATCATCGGGCTCAGCGGGCTGATTACGCCGTCTCTAGAGGAGATGGTGCATGTTGCGCGGGAGATGGAACGGCAACAATTCAAACTGCCGCTGCTGATCGGCGGAGCTACGACCAGTCGCGCGCATACAGCGGTGAAAATTGCGCCACATTACAGCGAGCCAGTGGTGCATATTGTGGACGCAAGCCGGGCGGTCCCGGTGACGACGAGCCTGCTGAGCGATGAAAACAGGGTCGAATTCATTGCGCAGCACCGCGCGGAGTACGACGCGGTCCGTAAGGCTCACGCTGCGCCCGAGGTGAAGACGATTTCTCTGGCTACGGCCCGTGCGCGGCGGACGCCAATTGAGTGGAAGGCAGAGGATGTGCCGCAACCGGAATTTACGGGCGTTCGCGTCCTGGATGATTTCCCGCTTGCGACGTTGCGCGAGTTTATTGACTGGTCGCCATTTTTTCATGCCTGGGAGTTGAAGGGCGTCTATCCGCGCATTCTGGATGATGAGAGGCAGGGAGCACAGGCGAGGCAACTTTTCCAGGAAGCGAATGCGCTGCTCGACAGGATCATTGATGAGAAGCTGCTGAAGGCTCGGGCCGTGTATGGTTTGTTTCCCGCTTCGGCGAAAGGGGATGATGTCGAGCTCTACAGTGATGCCGCACGGACCCAGCGGCTGGACACGCTGCATTTTCTAAGGCAACAGGCGAATCGGGAGGGAAACGAGCCGTGCCGATCGCTTGCGGACTTCATCGCGCCTTGTGATAGGCGCCTTTGCGATCACCTTGGCGCGTTTGCTGTAACGACAGGAATTGGACTGAAGGAAATTGCGGATCAGTTTCGAGCGCAACACGACGACTATAACGCCATCATGGCCGAAGCGCTCGCAGATCGGTTGGCGGAAGGATTTGCCGAGTGCCTGCACAAGCGGGTACGCGACGAGTGGGGCTATGGACGCGCAGAGAACTTGAGCCCCGCCGAACTGATTCAGGAGAAGTATCGGGGCATTCGACCTGCTCCGGGTTATCCGGCTTGCCCGGATCACACCGAGAAGGGAACAATCTGGCGACTGCTCGACGTCGAAACGAACACGGGGATGAAGCTGACCGAGTCGTACGCGATGTGGCCGGGATCGAGCGTGAGCGGGCTTTACTTCGCGCATCCTGAGTCGCGCTATTTCACGCTGGGCAAAATCGATCGCGAACAGGTGGCGGACTATGCGGAGCGCAAGGGCATGAGCATAGCGGAGGCGGAGCGCTGGCTTGCGCCGAACCTGAATTACGATCCGGCGCGGTGAACGTTCGAACCGCGTGAATGAATTTGACTGAACTGATGTGGCGATAGTCACATCCAGTCGAACTGCGAATGATTGACCCTATCTGACGCTGGATGCTTAGATGTTGAACGGTAAGGCTACGCCTGCCTTTCACCGTCAGATGGGGAGTTCACGTGGGGATGGGGTCCGATATGTTTTCCGTTTTAATTCTGGCAAGTGCCTTGGTTTGTGGATGCGGCGGTGGGGGAACAACGGGGTCCGGAGCCGGGGCGACCAATCCTCCAACACCCCAGGCTGCGGCAGCGCCGACAATCGCGACAGCGGATGGGCAGAATGGCGCGGTAGTTGTCACTCTCGCGGATTCGACCAGCGGAGCGAAAATTTATTACACGCTGGATGGATCGACGCCGACGACCACATCGCAGCAGTATCAGGGACCGTTCCTGGTTTCCGCGAATATCAAGGTGGAAGCAATTGCCGCGGCATCGGGATACACCAACAGCTCGGTGAGTTCGAAGAGTTTCACGCTGAATATCGCGTCGGGCACGCTGGTGTGGAGCGATGAATTCGCGAATTCCGGAAGTGCCAATGCGCTGCCGGACTCGAAGATCTGGACCTACGATACGGGATACCGGTGCTGCGGGAACAACGAACTTGAGACGTACTGCGCGGCCGGTTCTGCGACGGCGCCGTGCGATCCGAGCAATCCGAATGCTTATATCGATACGACGGGAATTCTGCATGTTGCCGGACGGAATCCTTCGGGCAGCACCTACACGTCGGCCCGTTTGAAGACACAGGGTGTGTTCAGCTTCATGTACGGGCGCATCGAGGCGCGGATGAAGCTGCCAGAGAGCCAGGGGATGTGGCCCGCTTTCTGGCTGCTGGGCAACAACATCGTTACCTTGAGCTGGCCGGCTTGCGGCGAACTGGACGTGATGGAGCATATCGACGGCAATAATCCGCCTGCCTATGCTGGGGCGCAGCCTCCCGGGTACGACTGGATTGCGGGCTCGGTGCATGGCGGACCCAGCGGCGCACAGGAAGCCAATGGAAGCCAGACATATCACCCGGACGGTTTCTCAGCGGCCGCATGGCATAGGTACGGCATGATCTGGAGCAAGGGGCAGGTGCAGTACTACGTCGATGATCCGCAGAATGTCTATGCGACGTTCACGCCGGCGAACTTCCCGGGTACGTGGCCGTTCGATCAGGGGCCGCAGTTCATCATTCTGAACCTGGCGATTGGCGGCGACTGGCCGGGCAACCCGGATGCGACAACGGTCTTTCCGGGAGATATGCAGGTTGACTACGTGAGGATCTACACAAACTGAGTTCGTTGTTCGGCGCGACGAGAGTCCTCACTGCTTAAGGCCACTCGATGAAACAGTGATCGGCTCCAGGCGGAATTTGTATTCATATGCGACTGCAGGCAACGAGAACTCCTTGTGTATCGGTGCGCCCCAACTGTCATCGCCGCCTACACCCATCTGCCGGTAGTCGAGATTAACGGTGATGTCGTCGGAGTTGACGATTTCGGCGGAATGTTTGTGCCCGATGTTCACCGGAGTTTTCTCGTGCTCCAGTTCTGACATGCGGAAGGGCCACGCGCTGAAACTTAGCAGAGGCATGCCGATGGCTTTGATGCCGAAGCCGCTGTCGGCCGTGAGGGTGACCCATCGCGTGTCGGTGCGGTTGCCGGTTTCCTGCGGCTCGACGTAGGGGAACCACATTTCGTCAACTTTGTTTTTGTAGATGCCGACCGCTGCGCCGAGATTGCGATCCCAGTAGTTTTCCTGCGGGCCGCGTCCATACCACCGGACATTCCGGAGCGCGCCGGAGACTCGCATCTGCATGCCGACACGGGGCAGATCGGGCAGACTGCCTTCGCCGGGCTTGAATGAGCTTTCGACTTCGATAGAGCCATCGCCGCGGATTGTGTAAACGTAGCTTTGCGTTGAATCTCCGGCAGGCAGTGTTGATATTGCTGTTACCTTCACGGTTGCTGGATCGACCTGCTCCGCATTGACCTTGGCGGGGCCGCGATTCGCGGCTGCGAGTTGCCAGACTCCCTGGCGAGCCGGCATGCCGTTGCCTCGGTCGTTGTCGGTTGGCGCACGCCAGTAATTCGGCTCGAGCGGAGCCGTGAGCAGTTCCTTTCCGCCTACGTTGTAGGAGGAGATGGAGCCGGAGTTGCGATCGATGGCGACGGAGAAGTTATCGTTGGAAATGACGAGGTGATCGGGGATCTCGGCGAGCTTCACCGCAGGAAGACCGTCAACTTTGCGTTCGGGAGCGGCGCCGTCTGTGGAGGGCAGTTCGAATTGGTCCCACGCTACGACGTGCCCGGTCGGAGCCCAAGAGGCGTCCTGCGCCAGTTTGAAGGTAACCGTCAGGAAGTATTCGGCGCCGGGCGTGGAATCCGGCTTCTTGAGATCGAGCGTGACTTCCTTGGTCTCTCCGGGAGGAACGTCCTCCGCCGGCAATTCGCCACTCTGAATGGTCTTGCCGTTTTCATCGAGTGTCCATGACCCGCGGACAAAGCCGAGATCGATGAAGTTGAATTTGTTGTGGATGCGAAGCTTGCTGGTGGGTAAGTCGATGGCCTCAACTTTGATGCCTGCGTAGGAATGCTTTACCTCGCTTAGGCCAGGATGAACGGTGCGATCCGGCAGAACGAGGCCGTTGGTGCAGAAGTTATCGTCGTTTGGCTTATCGCCAAAGTCGCCGCCGTAGGCCCAGAAGTCTTTGCCGTTCGCGCCCTTCTTGCGAATGCCCTGGTCCACCCAGTCCCATATGAAGCCGCCGTGCGCCCAGGGTTCTTTCTCGAAAAGGTCCCAATACTGCTGGAAGTTGCCGGTGCTGTTGCCCATGGCATGCGCGTATTCGATCTCGAAGAATGGGCGGCCGTGGCCGTAGGTGTTGTAGTACTCGACGATGTTCTGTGGCTTGGCGTACATCGGCGAGAGCGCGTCCCCATGCACACTGTCGTGGGGCTCGTAGGTGATGAAGAATTCAGGATGGTGCGTCTTACCCCATTCTTTTGCTGCGATGAAGTTTGCGCCCCAGCCGGCTTCATTGCCCATCGAGAAGCCGATGATGGAGGGGTGGTTCTTGTCGCGTTCGATGGTGCGGCGAAATCGATCGACAATGGGTTCGCGGAAATCCGGTCCATCCGAGATGGGTTGCTTTTCACCAGAACCGTAGCCGTGAGATTCGACGTTGGCTTCGTCGAGGATGTAGAGGCCGTATTCATCAGCGAGCGAGTACCACTCCGGGACGTTGGGATAGTGGCAGGTGCGAACGGCGTTGATGTTGTTCTGCTTCATCAGCTTGATGTCTTCAATCATCATTTCGCGCGTAACTACCTGGCCGCGATCGGGGTCGAATTCGTGACGATTGACGCCTTTGATCATCAGCTTCTTGCCATTGAAGAGGATCTGATTGCCCTTAATCTCCGACTGGCGGAAGCCAACCTTCCACGGGACTACCTCGACTACGCCACCCTTCGCGTCTTTGAGCGTAAGCACAAGCTGATAGAGATAGGGCGACTCCGCGGACCACTTGTTGGGCTTGCTTACGGGCTGCTGAAGATCAATGTCGGCTTCTTTGCCGCCGGATACATTCAGCTTTTTGGTCACCGAGAGCACTTGCTTTCCCGCGGCGTCGATGAGCTTCGCTTCAACTGACGCCGGGGCGCTCTTCGCGGCTCCGGTGTTCTGCAGGCTCAAATGCAGTTTGAAGGTCGCATTCTCGTAGGCGCTATCGAACGGCGTCAGAACCTGGAAGTCGCGGATGTGCAGGGGAGCACGACAGACGAGCGTCACGTCGCGAAAGATGCCGCTCATTCGCCAGAAGTCCTGGTCCTCCATGTAGCTGCCGTCGGACCAGCGATAGACCTCCACGGCGATGGTGTTCTTGCCAGGCTGAAGGTATTTGGTGACGTTGTACTCAGAGACCATACGTGTGTCTTCGCTATAGCCGACCTTTTGGCCGTTGATCCAGACGTAATAGGCGGAGTTGACGCCATTGAAGAGTAGATAAGTCTGACGGCCGTTCCATGAGGCGGGGACCTCAAAGTCGCGCCGGTAGGAGCCGACAGGGTCCCGCTGCTCGTAGGCGGTCCACGAGTGGTCGTCTGGAGTATCGGTGACGCGCGGGGCATCGCGCTTAAAGGGGTAGGTGATGTTCGTGTAGATCGGCGTTCCGTAGCCTTCCATCTCCCAGTTCGAAGGAACAGGGATCTCCTTCCACGAACTCACGTCGAAGTCCGGCTTGTAGAAGTCGACTGGACGCAGGTCTGGCTGCTTGACCCAGTGAAATTTCCAGGTGCCATTGAGCGACTGCACCCAGAGAGAATCATGTCCGCCGCGGAGGGCGCTGGATTCGTCGCTGAAGGGCGTGAAGGTGGCGCGCGCAGGCTCTTTGTTGATCCCGAACACATGCGGATTCTCCCAATCGGGAGGTACCGAAGTCTGCGATTGCGCAATGAAAGCGGTGAAGACGACCAAGGCCAGCGACAGCAGTAAACGTGAAAAGGCTTTCATTTTTGGGCTCTTCCGGAAGAAGGGTAAGGCTCGCGTGGGAATTCTACTATCTCGGGGGATAGACGGCAGAGAATGGGGGTACGAAGGGATTCAGAAGAATCGTCTCGATTGGCGGTGTTCCCTTAGATTTCGTTCTCCCCCAAGGCGAGTCGCAACTCATGTTCTTCGCTCCATGCCATGCGCAGACCGCCTGAAAAGACACCGCGTCCCATCAGCTGGACGGCTGCAACTCCCCAGCGCATCGCCCGGGGAGCCGTGCCGTCCGGCCAGAGTGATGCCAGAGGCCGAACTACTCCGTTTGCATCCGGATGGTAAACGCGCTCGTCCCAGTTCTGTGAACCTTGAGGGAAGTGAGGATAGTAAGTTACCGCATCGATAGCTGACCGAAGAATTCGATGTTTCCAAGGCTGTGCATACTGGGGCATGAAAAGAATCTTGCTTATCTTGTCTTCGCGGATCTCCCGGACGAATTCATCGAAGCAACTGGCGTTGGTGAGGTTGATGTTTGCGTTCGGCTCTATTCCGTGGCGGTCGCCGCCCGAGATTGACGCCATGCCCCACTTTTCAGCCAACCGCAATGCATCCCGATTCTCTCTCCAGTTTCGCAGGCCATTCAATTCGATCGCATGAATCCAGGGCTTGTTTTCTCGCAGGAATTCGTTCACCAGATGAATGTGCAGTTCTTCTCCGACGCGATAGAGATCCCAAATTGGATGGTTGAAGATGACCAGCACTCCCGGCTCGCCGCAAAGCGCAGCAAGGATTTCTTTCAGCTGCGGTCCGGAAGGATGAGCAGTATACGCCGCAAGAATCTCCATCCAGTCGCAGGCTGTCGCGCTGGGCAGATTATGAACTCCGAGGTGGAAGGCCTGTTTGCCAATCGGGACGGTCCACTCAACGGAAATTGGACTGTCATGTTTGCCCCGAACGGTTTGAAGCAGTAACGCCGCTTGTATGCAGTCGTGATCAGTAAGAGAGACTATCGGCTCCAACCCCAATTCCTCAATCTGATCACTCTCCAAATCGAAGGCCAGTTTTGGCGGCATGGGCGGAGTCCAATAGCTCAACCCGTAATCGACTCGCATTCCGTGATTGGCCTCAGAGCGCTCCTCAAGCCGCTGCATCAGCCGGCGCATAAAAGGATAGCGGGTGCCAAGCATCGCCAGGAATTTCAGTGTCTCTCGGGACTGGTTGGTATGGCTGTGTAGGGAAACCCCACACCGAAAGCCCGCTGTCACTTCTCGATTTCGCCAATGGTACGAAACTGAACTGGTTTCCACTGCCTTCCCTTCGACCCGGGTAGCACCGGGGGCACGGACGATCAGAGTTCTGTTGAGACAGCAAACTTAGAGCCGGACTCGATGCAAATGGGGATTGGAGCCTTGAAGAATAGAAGAAAGGGCTCGGCTGAATCAATTCCAATCGCAAATTACCAGATCTACCGGCATTCCTGTCACGAGTTTTGTTCCTGCTTGTGAGATTGCCGAGCATCTTACGCCAAGATGAACGCGCTGTCATATCCCCGTCGGACAACGACCCCCGTTCAGAAGAGAACCTAAATAGAATCTTGGCGAGCCGATCAAGCGCATCCGAGAACTATTGGACCTGAAGGAGAAGAAGAACTACAGGAGCGCGGGACAGAACCCGAGCGTCCGAGCGAAATGCGGGAACCCAACCTGGGCACAAGCACGCGAAAGCGATTCGCCACTCGACGCTATTTAGCCTCAGAAAACTGCTTCCGTAACTTTGGAGCGCATTCGGTCTACGCCGTTCGCAGCTGTTTGAGGCTGCCCAATTACGGCGAGGCGATAGGTTCCGTAATCGATAGTGAGCACTGCGGCGCCTCCGATGCGAATCTTGGACACACTCCGATTCTTCTGGGGCAGCCATATGCCATCCGTTTTTGAGTTAGTGCTCTCTATCTGGGTGCTGGAAATCCAGAAGGAAGGGTTTTTCGCCGGTTCGACCGCGATTTTGGCCACGGCGTAATCGGCAGCATCCACCCAGACCTTTCCACGATAGAGGAACTTGCTCGGTTTCAAGGGGTCAACTTGCAGTATGTATGTCGGTCGTCCATCAAGCTGCTCGCTCCCGGCGAGTTGAAAACGGTAGTTTGCGGGGGTCAATGCGGTTGAGGCTCTATCCTTTGAGGCTTCTTCTTCACTACTCACTGCCCGCTTGAGCACTTTGTCGCACAGGAGCCTCGAGCCGCTCTGCCACACGATCCGCAAGTGCTTGCCGGAGACATTGTCGAAATCAATATTCACGTCCATCTTCGCCGCGATGGATGTTCCCAACCCTTTGTACTGGACCTGGTAGTGACGGGTCGCCTCGTAGTGTTTGAGTTCTCTCGACTGATTCGCTTCGTGTTGCTGCATTCGCTCGATAATCTGGTCCACGGGCGGGGTGGCATGAGTCTGCGGAACCGGAGTTTCCGGCGAGATTGCCGGTCTCAAAATGACCAGGATGATGGCATGTACAAAAACTGCGGATTGAAACCGGACCATGAGAGATCATACCGCGATCAGATCGAGTTGAATCTTCGGAGCCTTATCTAAATCCAGGCGAGCCCGGCTTCCATTTTGGTGCGAGCTGAACTGCCTGGTGAATGGCTTCAATCAGGCTACGTTCATCGGCCTTTCCGGTTCCTGCTATGTCGAACGCGGTTCCATGATCGACCGATGTTCTCACCACCGGCAGACCGATGGTAATGTTTACGCCAGACTCGAGTCCAAGGACCTTTACGGGCCCATGGCCTTGATCGTGGTACATGGCTATCACCAGGTCGAAGTCGCCGCGTTGAGCGCGATAGAACAGCGTGTCCGCGGGCAGCGGGCCCTCCACGTTCCAGCCACGGCCGCGACACGCCTGGATTGCCGGCACGATCTTTTCTTCCTCTTCACCGTGTCCAAAGAGGCCGTTCTCTCCGGCGTGCGGGTTTATGCCGCAGACCCCAATGTGAGGATTCTTGATGCCGGTCTTTTCCAGCGCCTCGTGCCCGCGTGCAATCGTGCGTTCTACAAGGCCCGACTCGATGCGAGCGATGGCGTCGATGAGCCCGATGTGCGTGGTCACGTGGAGCACCTTCAGTTTCGGGGTGGTAAGCATCATCGAGACTTCTGGTGTTCCTGTGAGGAATGCGAGAGCTTCCGTGTGGCCGGGAAACTTGTGCCCGGCAGATTGCAGTGCTTCCTTGTTCAGAGGTGCTGTGCAAATGGCGGCAACTCGCGCTTCCAAGGCGAGGCGAGCAGCTAACTCGAGATATCTATAGGCGGCGTCCCCGGCTTCGCGCGCAAGCTTACCCCACGGAAGGTTCGCCGGCAAAAGCTTCAGGTCAACACAGTTGACCAAGCCGACTCTGAAGTTCGCATTTTCCAGTTGCGATTCCGGGATACTGCGGACTTCGAGTTGAGTGCCGACGATCTTTCCCGCAGTGCGCAACCGGTCTGCATCTCCGATCACAAGCGGGCAACACAGTTCGTGGACCTCAGGGTTCGACAGGCTCTTCATGATGATTTCGGGACCAACCCCGGCAGCATCGCCCATCGTGATTGCAACGATTGGTTTTTGCATATTAACTCTCGTGATCCATCAACGGATTGTTTGCGTGTAGACGCGCGGGCGCACGTTCGAGCTCTCGTAGAAAATCGCGGCAGCGAATGAGAGCCTGCGGCGAGCCAAATGCACCCGCTTTGGTAATGACGGGCAGCGGACGAGAGCAACAGTCGGCAACCGAAAATGGTAACCCCGGTTCAACTTCACCGAGCAGCCATAATCGATGGATTCCCAAAGCATCCAGAACCGCCCTCGCCGTCTCTCCGCCAGTGGCAACCAGTCCGCCGAGGAACTGCGCGGATCTTGAGACTAGATCTGACAGCGCCTGCGTGAGGAACTGCACTTCGTACATCGAGCGAAGCTCGCCTCCGTCCAGCATGAGAAGCACATCGCGCCTGAACTGAAGGCTCTGAAAGATCTGTGTGTGCATGGCGGGTGAATCACGAAGGGCTGCAGGCGTTGCATGGAAAGTTTCCACCTCCGGAATGGCTTCAAGTAATCGCGCCTGGTGCTGCGAAATGGATGCGGCACTCCCTACCACGAGCAGCGTAGGGCCTGATGCGAAGCCGATTTCAGGACGATTGGGCTCCGGCACGATATCGATTGCATACGAAATTTGAGCGGCCAGACCAGCAGATCCCACCCATGCGGTGAGTGCGGGTTCTCCCACGGATACCTCTGCGATTGCACGAAGGTCGCCGTCTGTTTCCGCGTCGCAGAGAACCACATCGTTCTGCTTCGCGGATTGCAGGATGGCCTGGCGGAGGGCAGTCGAACCCGAACGGACGATCTGCATGTCGATCAATCCGCAGGAAAGGCTGGCATCGGCAAGAAGCTGAGAAATATCCGATGGTGGAGCGCAAGCCTCCGTTTGCCAGATATCTGTCTTCTCCAGAGGAACTCCATGCACGAAGAGGCGCCCGCCTACCGTTGTGCGGCCTTGCGCGGGCAGCGACGGAGCCATAAGCATCGACAGATTTGCACTCTCAGCGTTGTTGGAGCGGCGAGTGTGCAGCAAAGCAGCGAGTTCACTTGCCACGTTCCCCCGCAGCGTTGAATCAATTTTCTTGTAGAGGACGTATCCGGGGTGCTGCGCATTTCGCGAATGGCAGAGATGAACCAACCGCGTTATCGATTCGGACGCTTGTTCGGCAGCAAGACAGCGGGTATTTGCATCGATGGAGAGGATGTCAGCATCTGGCCAACTTGCATCCCACCCCTGTTCCCCCGACGAATAAAGAAGGACGGTGGCTTTGCAGCCGAGCGCAGCAGATGGGGCTGCGCAGTCGGCGGCGCCGGTCAGGTCATCCGCAATTACCACCATCCTAGCCAAGGTCGAACTCCAGAATCATTCACTTTGAGGATATCCGCGAATACCACCAGGCTGTGAGGAGCGGAGCTGCCATTGCGGTCACGATCACGCTGCATGCTACAAGGATGGTTGCGGGAGCAGCTGCAGCAGCGTACTTAGGGTTCGCCGCAGCCACCAAGGCAGGAACAGCCGCCGCATTGCCGGCAGTTGTTGATGCCGCTATTCCGGCAGTCCCTTTGCCTCCGGTCAGCCGGTCTGCGATTGCGAGGAAAAAGGCGGACAGGATCAACACGGAGATTCCAAGAGCAAGCCCGGAGAGGCCCGCCTTCCAGACAAGTTTGAGGTTAAGGGTGGCTCCCAGCGCAAATGCGAAGAATGGGATGAGCACCGGTGCTGCCTTGCCGAGGAAATCGCGCAGCTCGGGGTCGAGGTTGCCGAGGATCATGCCAATGGCGAGCGGCAGGATCGCGCCAACAAGGGCCTGCCAGGGAAAGGCCGACAGGCCTGCTACACCAAGGGTGATCATCGTGAGGAACGGGCCCGATTCCAGCGACATGACAGAGTAGGCGGCTGCATCCTCCGCGCGGCCATACTGATTCATCAGGGCCATGTACAATCCGCCGTTGGTGTCATTGATGGCAGCGACGACAGCAAGGGTTGAAAATCCTGAGAACCATCCGGCCGCTACAGGCTCGATTCCGATCCAATGCCCGACGAGAACTCCCACCGCAATTCCGAGGAGCACCTTCGTTCCGAGCAGTACTCCGCCTTTTTTCAGTACGCCCGGAAGAGAGCGAACTGAAACGGTAGCGCCGATGCAGACGTAAAAAACCGCAAGAATTGGCAACGCGCCGGTGAAGAGAGCGCCAGTGAAGGACCCGAACAAACCTGGCGCATTCGGCGCGAAAGTGGCGAGCAGTGCGCCTGCGGCAAGGGGCAACGTCATCATGCCGCCGGGCACGCGATCTACGAAGCGCTTAATCGGTATGGGCATTAGCCGCGGCTTGCGTTAGTGATGTGGGTGCAATGCAGGGTGAGTGTAGCACGGTCATTGAGTCACGCCGGCAGGTTGGCGTACTTTCGCGAACGTGTACGGCCCTTCGGGCACTAGAAGAATCCTTGCGCCGCGCGGGAGATTGGCAGTCGCAGCTGTGACAGCACCTTTCAGGGTGGCAAAGTATCGGTTTTTCAGGATTCCGAGATCTTCTGCCTGTACCCCGGGAGTGCAGAAGAAGAGTTCGCTTCGAAGCGCGGCGAGGGCCAGTTTTTCAACTTGCCATTGATCGATCTGTACCGGAGAGCTGGCGATCTCGGCGAGGTATGCCTCGAATGATTGAATGTTCTTCAGACTGGTCGCGAACTCGCTTGAGCCCACGCCCTCAGCGCACTCCGCGACTACCAGGATCCTTCCGCCTTTTTTGATCAGGTGCTGAGCGGCCGTTACGGCCTTGACGCTCTGATAGAACGTAAGATCGAGAGGGAAGCCTGCTGAACTGGTGATCACGAGGTCACAGGGTTCATCGAGATATGCAAGACAGGATTCCTGAACAAAACGAACGCCTGCTGCGTGGGCAACGACGGGATTGCCTGCGAATACACCGGAGATCTGTCGGTCGCGGGTCAACGTGACATCGAGGATGAAATCGTGACGCGCAATGCGCGCGATCTCGAGCAACTCATTATGGAGGGGATTGCCTTCGATGGATCCTTCTGTTGCGAGGGGCTCACGCATGAACAGGGGCGAGTGAATTGCCTTGATGGTCGGCTCCGCTGCGACGCCGGGGACAACCAGCTTTCTTCCTCCCGAATAGCCCGCCATCAAATGCGGCTCTATGAAGCCGAGCGTGATGTGGAGGTCGGCATCTACGAAGTCGTTGTGGATGTGGATGGGCGTTCCGCGATTTGTGGTTCCGAGATGACGATGCTGCCCTATGGCACGCGCATCGTTGCTGATGACGCGGTAAGATCTCGCGATCTCGGAGCCAACGATCAGGTCCACTTCCGCCTGCGTGGCAGCGCGATGCAAGCCTGTCGCGATCAGGATCGTTATTCCGTCCCGATCGACGCCCGACCTGTGAAACCGATCGAGCAGAGGCGGCAGCGTTATGGGATTGGGAGCAGGGCGCGTGATGTCACAGACCACGATGGCGACTTTCTTTTTGCCCTTAGCAAGTTCAGAAAGGGGAGCAGATGCCATCGGATGATCGAGAGCATACTGCAGCGCGCCGTTCGCATCCGCAAGCGGTTCTACATGCCTGCTCTCGATGACGGCACAATCGTGATTATCCGGGACTGATAGCTCGATACCGCTTATGCCGAACGCAAATCTTGTGTTCATTTTCGGAGTGGTCCTTGGTGCAGGGTTATCGTAATTGATCCCTGCGTATCCTGCTTCACTCGGCTCGAATCTCCACAACGGCAACCGTATAGGGCTCCAGATCCATGCTGAGATCCGTCGCGTACGGAATCGTCCGGGTTTTTGGCGCGATCACATCTGGATGTTCGAGAGATGCTGACCCTGTAAGGGCTGCGCTGATGGTGTGCAATGTCGCTACCGCCTTGTTCGGAATGCTGGAGCCTAGCAGCCGAACGAGCAAGGCACTTTGCTGCGCCGAATAGTTGACCGCTTTGATGACAATTCGGCGTCCGTCAGCGCTCATGGCCGCGATGGCATCGGCGGATCCGGGTACCCATTTTTCCGGTATGAGAGTCGAGATCTTGTCGAACAAACTGCTGCGATTGGAAACATCGCGAAACGAGCCCGTAGCAGAAGCAAGGTATCGCTCAGCGTAGTGTTCACGAAACAACTTCTCCACCACATAGCCAGCCCCGGGGAACCAGGAGACATGATCGTGATAGATGAAAGCAGTCCATTTTGGATCGTCTGTTGTGTTTCGCATCAGCAGGGCGGGGCAGGTCATTGTGAGGCCTGGGCTGAGCTCTTCATATAGCATCAGGCTTCCGGCGGTATGAAGTCCCGCACGCCAATCGTAAGTATGCTGCAGGCTCCACTCCAGGACGCCGATTTCGATGTGCGGGTGCTTCGAGGCGAGAACGTACTCCCGTAATTTTCGGAGGTAATCGCGGATACGCCTGAGACCGGTCTCGAAATTATCGGGTTCGTACTCGTAGTTATGGCAGCCTAGGATATCAAAGTTTTCTCCCGCGAGATCGATGACCTTCTCGCTCCACTCCATGTCATTGGAACGCTTCTGCCCGCACGCGATGATGCGCGCGTTAGGAGCGATGCTCCGCAGGCGGCTGCCGTAGACGTTGACGACTTCGGCGTACGTCTCTGGCGTGAAGCCATTATTCATCGGCTCGTTATCGATCTGGAACAGTGTTACCCCATAGGGTTCGGGATGCCCGTTGATCGCACGCTTTTGCCCCCACTCTGTCGATGCCGGGTCATTGAGATAGTGGACCCAGTTCATGGCATATTCCACCTGCTCTGGGCTTTTCCCCGGCGCAGGGAGCACGATTAGGGGTTCGGCGCCGATCTTGCGGCAAAGTCCTATGAACTCATCTGTTCCAAAGCCGTAGTAGTCTGAGTAGCCTCCCCAAATCAGATTGGGATGATAGCGGCGCCCGACATGCGGCCCGATGCCGTCTTCCCACTTGTACGTAGAAGCAAACGATCCGCCGGGCCACCGGATGAACGATGGACGGAGATCACGAAGTGCCTGCAGCAGGTCAGGCCGCAGCATGCCGTCCCGCCGGGAATCAGCGCGCATCATCGAAACGAAATCGACCAGTATCGCACCTCTACCGGTTGCAGCAATCTCGATCGAGGCCTGCGTATCCCGTACCGGGCTGGTGAATGCGAATGGAACCTCTTGCCACTCCGCACCCGTGACCACGAGCGGTAGAGACGCAATCTGTTCGCCTTTGGAGGTCTTTACCAGGAGCTTCAAATGAAGCAGGCCCGTTTCGCGTTTCAACCAGAGCGAGCCCTCGTACTTTACTCCCGCGTCTAGAAACAGACGCCCCTGGCGGATCGCCGCGCTACCGCCATTGACCCGTAGACGCACGCTTTTTGTACCATTCTGAAAGTCAACTGCCGCAATCTCAACCTCGCCGCGCTCCGCAGATGATTGCCAATATGTTTTGAAATCTTCGCCCTCAAAGCCGGCGCCGCGAATTTGTTCGGCAAAGAGGCCGTCCACCACGGAATGGTTGATGTCCTCGAGGAACTGCCCGTAGATGCCCTGATCAATCGGAGTCGTCGCCCTGTCGGTATCGACGAGCAGGACAGTGACTCGCGGCTCTGCTGCTGTCTCAAGGACACTGGAATAGAAGGGTACCGAGGCACCGTATAAAGGAAGGGCTGCGCTCGCCACCATTGATTCCTTGAGGAAGTCTCGTCTATCCATGAGCAACATTTTACGGAACAGGTCCGCAAACTCGTATCGCTGGGATCGAGGGCAGCGACGGCCGGGAACAAAGATGAAGTTCGATATTTGCAACAGCAGACGGGATTTGCCACGCCGGCGACACACGCCGATTTAGATTGTTGATCAGAGCAGACGCTCCCATTCGGTTTGTTCTCTGCCCCTTCTTCTAAAAACCATCCAAATCGGAACATCCGGAATAGATCGCAAGCGGTGCCAAGCGGGCGGTATATTGGTCTGTCGCTTGATCGCGAACAGCGTTATATTCAATTCCCCGGAGAGTGCCATGCTGCAAGTAAGTCCGACCAGAAAGATTTACGACGTTTGCATCATTGGATCCGGTGCAGGAGGCGGAACCGCAGCAAAGGTGCTCACTGAGGGCGGACTCAATGTCGTGATGCTTGAGGCGGGCCCGAGACTGGATCCCGACAAGGACTTCAAAGAACATATGTGGCCGTATCAACTGCCCCACAGAGGCGTAGGTATCGGCGGCCGCCAGCGGGGTATTGGCGACGAATTCATGGCACCCAACGGATTCTGGGAGATCGATGGTGAACCTTACACCACGGCACCGGGTTCATCGTTTCGCTGGTTCCGATCGAGGATCGAGGGTGGGCGAACAAATCACTGGGGTCGTATAGCCCTGCGCTTCGGTCCCGCGGACTTCAGGGCGCATTCGACGGACGGAATGGGCGATGACTGGCCGATCAGCTACGAAGAACTTGCGCCCTACTATGACAAAGTCGAAGGCTACATTGGGGTGTTTGGGACGAAGGAGAATGTGCCCAACTCTCCAGACGGAGTGTTTCTGCCGCCGCCGCGTCCTCGTTGCACCGAGTTGCTGATCAAGAAGGCCTGCGATCAGTTGCATATCACGTGCATTCCGTCGCGGCTTGCAATTCTGACGAAGGAACTCAACGGGCGCGATCCATGCCACTATTGTGCGCAATGTGGACGGGGATGCAGGACAGCCTCGAACTTCAGCTCCAGCCAGGTGATGATTCCGCCGGCGCAGGCGACGAAGCGGTTCACGATGATTGCCAACGCCATGGCACGTGAGATCGTCGTCGGGCCCAGTGGAAAAGCAGAGGCGGTGTCCTACGTCGACAAAGCCACAAAGAGTGAAGCGCGCGTGTATGCAAAAGCTGTCGTGGTGGCGGCAAGCGCATGCGAATCAGCCCGACTCCTTTTGAATTCGCAGTCGGCGAGCTTTCCCAATGGGCTCGCGAATTCGTCCGGGGTTGTTGGTCGTTATCTCACGGATTCGGTCGGAAGCGATCTTGTCGGGTATTTTCCTCAACTTGAAAAGATGCCGGTACACAATCATGACGGCGTGGGTGGTATGCATCTTTACATGCCGTGGTGGCGGTTCGGTCAGAAGAACGAATTCCTGCGCGGATACCACATCGAGTTTGGCGGTGGACGCAATATGCCCGGCGTGGGCGAGTTCGATTATGTGTGCGAAGAGCATGAGGGATACGGGATCAGCCTGAAACAGAAATGCCGAAGTTCCTACGGTACTTTCATTGGATTCAGCGGGCGGGGCGAGATGATCCCCAATGAAAGCTGCTTCTGCGATCTTGATCCGAAGGTGAAGGATCAGTGGGGAATTCCCGTGCTGCGCTTCCATTGGAAATGGGGAGAGAATGAAACGAAGATGGCCGCGGATATGCAGGAGACGTTCCGGTCCATCATCGAGGGGGCGGGCGGCACAGTTGTGGTGGGGGCCCGACGACATTCAAAACCAAGCGGAGACGTGCAGCAACAATCGAGCACAATTTCGACGGGTGGCGCGATCATCCATGAACTAGGTACGGTGCGAATGGGCAAAGATCCAAAGACGTCCGCTTTGAACAGCAATTGTCAGGCACACGATATCAAAAACCTTTTTGTGGCCGACGCCGCACCTTTCGTGTCAAATCCGGACAAGAATCCCACGCTGACAATCATGGCGCTGGCCTGGAGGACATCAGAGCATCTCCTTCACCAGGCCAGAAAGGGTGAGCTCTGAAGAGGATCATATGGCTACCCACTCGGTATCACGTCGCGCATTGCTGAAGTCGCTCACAATAGGAGCGGTGGCTGGTTCTGTAATGCGGGTAATCCCGCTCGAAGCAGCTGAAGAAGCGCATCACATGATTGAGGCGGAAAAGGAAAGCGCCGGCACGTACACTCCGAAGTTCTTCGATGCAAGTTCCTATAAGACATTAGAGACATTGTGCGAAACGATCCTTCCTGCGGACGCGGATGCAGGCGGAGCAATCGAGTCGGGTGCGCCGGCGTTCATCGATCTGCTGACAAGAGAGAATGCGGAATATCAATCCACGCTGGGTGGCGGGCTGAAGTGGCTCGAGTCGACGTGCAACACCCGCTTCAGCAAGGCCTTTCTCGAGTGCTCACAGCAACAGCAGAGAAATATCCTCGGTCTCATTGCCTATCGCAAAAATGCTGAGCAGGACGAAAGCGTGAGACCTGGAGTGGAGTTCTTTTCACTCCTGAGGAATTTGACTGCAGACGGGTTCTTCACCAGCAAGATCGGAATCAAATACCTGGGCTACAAAGGAAACACCTATTTGCCACAGTTCCCAGGTTGTCCGCCAGTTCCGGGCATCTAGCTCGACTTCTGTCATCTGAGAATTGCCAGGCACGCCAGATGAAGCCCTGCTGCGCTTGGAGCTTCTGAATGCTACCCTGTTGAGAGCGTCGCTTTGGGCTGCTGCAATGCGCATCCCCGTACCGCCGTTCGGAAGTTTCTGCAGACGGGGCAAGCGAAGTTGTAGCGCAGTATTTTCAAGGTGACAGAGCGACAACATGCCCGTAATGATCTTAAAAGTGGCCCCGTAGCTCAGGTGGATAGAGCAGCAGTTTCCTAAACTGCGTGTCGGAAGTTCGAATCTTCCCGGGGTCACCATTTGACCCTCATCGCTCCTTTCTCCGCGAATCCGGGATCTCTTCAACTTTCCAGTCGTTAGTCTCGTGTAGCCAGCCCACACGCTTGCTGCGGTAGACTTCGTGGATGATTCAACAGATTGTGCCGCTGTTTTTTACTACGGATATTCCACGGACGGTCGCTTATTACAAGGAGAGGCTCGGGTTTGAGTGCCTGGGCACGTGGCAAGATCCGCCGGTGTACGCGATTGTGGCGCGGGACGGACAGGCGATTCATTTTCGATGTGCTGAGCCACCGGTAGCAAATCCAGAGAAGTATGGGGAGGAACTGCTGGACGCGTATTTGTATGTCGAGGATGCCGACGCTCTCTATACGGAGTATGCCGCAAAGGGCGTGGAGTTTACGCGGGAACTCAGCAACATGCCTTGGAACTCACGGGAGTTTGTTGCGAAGGATTGCGACGGTCGACTGCTGGCGTTCGGGGCGAACCTGCTGGTCAAGTGAAGCGGTTACGTTTTCTGAGCGATTCAGAACCTGGCAGCGGCTAGTAAGATGGTTCAGTTTAAAGGAGGTTGAGAAGGTATGCGAATTGGCGCTGTGGTAGCGGGTGTGGTGCTGATCTCTGGTGGTCTGGTGGCGAGAGCAGCTGGGCCGAAGGCGGCTCATGCTGACCTGGTGAACGCGCAAGGCACGAAGGTAGGGACTGCGAAGATTACGTCGGCGGCGAATGGAGTGAAGGTGTCAGTGAAGGTTTCGCAACTGACGCCAGGTGAGCACGGGATTCATATTCACAATGTGGGCAAGTGCGACGGACCGGCGTTTACGACGGCGGGCGGCCACTTCAACCCGACAAGCGCACACCATGGTGTGAAGAACGCGCAGGAGCCGCATCCGCATCTTGGCGACCTTGAGAATCTCAAGGTGGGCGAGAACGGCAAGGCGAGCGCGACGTTCCTGATCAGCGGGGCTACGCTCGGGGAAGGTCAGAACTCGCTGTTTCATGACGGCGGGACGGCGCTGGTGATTCATGCCAAAGCGGATGATCTGACATCGGATCCTTCGGGGAACTCGGGCGACCGGATTGTCTGTGGGGTGATTGAGAAGTAGGTCAGAGGCAGGGAACGGAGTAGCAGGATTGGAAACAACTCCCCGGAATCGCGCGATTGACCATCGATCGAGTTCCGATTCTATCTCAGGATTAGGCCCCTATGGAGATGCTGCCGAAGACGAAGGACTCGCCGGTTATCCGGACGCACTTCGAGGATGAAGCTGCGTGGAAAAAGGTTTGTGAGCTAATTCGGCAGCCACAACCGGATGGTGCTGGTGGGGAGTTTTACGCCTACGTGACGTTTGTGAATGATCCTGCATTTCGGGATCTGGCGGTACAGGAATTGCTGGACCGGGTGCCCAGCGATTTTGGAAGCTTTCTGATGGTAGTAGACAAGTTTACGGTCCGATCGCCGGAGTATCCAATTCTTGTGATCGATCTGAATTGCCGGCGTGGGCGCACGTTCCGGGCAATTCCGGCGCAGATTCAGAGCATTCAAAACAATCTGTCGATCGCAAACATGGATTTTGCCGAGTTTGCAGAATACGTGGACGAGGATGGAGTGTTCCGCGGAGGCGGGTTCACTTGATACCGTTTCCCACCCATCGCGAGGAATAAATGCGCGATGGGGCTCCCTGATTCTCCCTAGATCGCAGGCTTTGTTTCAGGGTCGTGGCAGGGGGCTTGCGGAGCAGACTTCTGCGACATTGTTTCTGTAGACCGGGTGGCGGTCGCCGCATGCGCGGGTTTCATGTCTTTTAGCAATTTCACGAGTCGGGCGAAACCCTGTTCGCGGGCGGTTTTGTTCGCGGGGTTTGTGTTGCCGGGGTCTTCGCCAGCTCGCATAAATCCGTGGCCTGCGCCCTCATAGACCACGGGATCGTAGGATTTTCCGGCCGCTTTCATGGCGTCTTTCGTGGCGGGGATGGTGGCGTCCACGCGCGCGTCTTCGCCTCCGTAAAAACCGTAGACGGGCGCCGTAATGGAGGAGACGTCGGAGGGCCCGGTGCCATAGAAGACGAAGGCACCGCTGAGGTCTTTGCGATGTGTGGCGAAGGCGAAGGATTTCGAGCCGCCCCAGCAGAATCCGGCCACGGCGATCTGGCCGTTGGAGGCTGGGAGTTTCTTGCCGTAGTCGGCGGCAGCATCGAGATCGGCGAGGACTTCAGCGGGGTCGAGGGCGGAGACGGCCTTGATGCGGTCGTCCTGGGTGGCGAGCGAATCGGAGCCGCCGTTGTTAGGACCGTGCCCACTGAGCATGTCGGGCGCGATGACGATGAAGCCCTCGGCAGCGAGTTCATCTGCCATTTCCTTTGCCCAGTCGCTGAGGCCGAAGATCTCGTGAATGAGGACGACGACCGTGGCCTTGCTTTTCGTTTCGGGGTAAACGACGAGGGCCTGGACGGTACGGTTGTCGACCTTCAAAGGGACATACTCGCGGTGACGGGACGAGGCTTCCAGCCGCGTTTTGGCCCAGTCCTGCGCTTGTATGGTCGCGGGTTGCAGCGCGAGGGGGAGTGAAAAGAGTGTGGCAAAGGCGAGAGTGCAGGGAAGCTGGAATTTCATGGGGAGAAGTTTAGCGTTCACCGTTGCTGGGAGCAATAAAGATCGAGATGATTGCGCCAACAGCCTCGGCTAATTGTGATGAGCTGTTTTGACATCACGAGGTGTGCCTTTCTATAAATGTGGATGTCATCGAAACTCATTTCATGACATCCTTGCCGTCCAACTTCGGGCGATCAGGGTTACAACTTCAATCGTCAGGATGCTCGGGAAGGCGGTGAAATTCCGCCACTGCCCCGCAACTGTGAGCGCCCCCTTTTTCGGTCTTGAACCGAGGCAGGGACCCGGCTAGAGCATTTCGCTCAACCACTGGAGCATGGCTCCGGGAAGGTTCGAGCACCTCAACGACGAACACCCATCGTTGGGGACCCCGCCGAGGCGCGAGTCAGGAGACCGGTCTTGATGCTCAACCAGCTTGCGTTCCGAGGGGGACGGAGGAGCCGATTATGTCATTTCGCTTCTTGAATAGGTTCGATCACATCATTTTCGGCCGAGGTGTGGCCGGTCGCCTTCTTGCAGCCATCCTGATTGTTTCTTACGCAGCAGCAGCCGGGGCCGCATCCATCCGTGGTTCGGTTACGGATGGCTCGGGAGCGCGTGTTACGGGCGCGGCGGTGCAGTTGATTCTGAACGGTTCGGTTGTTGGATCCGCTGTATCGGGGGCGGACGGGAGTTTTCAAATCCTTACCGGCCTGCGGGGCAGGTTTTACCTTGTGGTGGCGGCAAACAAGTTCAGGCAATTGGAGACGCCGGGGTTCTACGCGGGCCAACTGGACAACATCGAGCGGAACATCGTGCTGGAACCGGAGTGGGTGCACGAGTCGATTGTGGTAACGGCGACAGGGACCCCAACGCCTCAGCAGCAGACTGGCGCGGCGACCAGCGTGATCGGGCCACAGG
>Ga0105240_10003337_pt1 | contig 24992 bp, 21 predicted proteins | sample KBSC54metaG_FD_80426 | JGI IMG/M metagenome (GOLD analysis project Ga0105240, IMG submission 80426) | Corn rhizosphere microbial communities from Kellogg Biological Station, Michigan, USA - KBS C5-4 metaG | ecosystem: Host-associated > Plants > Roots > Rhizosphere > Soil | place: Michigan, USA...
ATTTTGTCTGGTATCGGCCGGCGGCTGCCGGCGCGCGGTTGACCGAACTGATGACGGACGCCGACGGCGTGCATCATCCGCAAGGCATACCTCCCAACAAGGTTTCCGCCCGCGAGGTTGCCCGTATGCGCGAGGACGCGAGGCGGTTGGCGGCGCCGGTGCTGGCCGAGATCATCGAAAAAACCACCCAGCCGTTCCTGCAGCCGATCCACGACCTGATGTCCGATCACATCGCCCAAGGACGCGTGGCGCTGCTCGGCGACGCAGCTTTCGTCGCCCGCCCGCACGTCGGCATGGGCGTGACCAAGGCGATGCAGGATGCCGTCGCGCTGGTCGAATCACTGGACCGCCACGGCGCGACGCCCGCGGCACTGCAGGCGTACGCCCAGACTCGCTTCGCGGCGGGACAAGACGCCGTGCTGCGCAGCCGGCGCCTGGGCGCCTACATGCAAGCGTGCGGCCTGCAAGGCAGCGAGCCGCAGCCGCGTGATGCCGACGCCGTGATGGCCGAAACAGCCGTGGACCTGGACCGCGTGCCTGTCTCTCTGACGGCGAGGGGATGAGCGTCCCGCGAAGCACCGCGCGCAGGGTCATTGTTTTTATGCAACAGTAAGGCCAAACCCAAATCCGCATGAACATACTGTTTGTCGCCGACTCGCTCGAAGTCTTCAAGATCTACAAGGACACCACGTTCTCGATGATGCGCGAGGCACAGCGGCGCGGCCATCGCATCGCAGCCTGCGGCCCGCAGGACCTGGCGTGGCAGTCGGGCGGCCTCGTGATGGCGGCCGTCCGCGAGATCACGTTGACGGGCGATGCCGACGTCTGGTTTCGCGAAACCGGCACGCCGGTCAAGGCGCTGAAGGATTTCGACGCCGTGCTCATGCGCAAGGACCCACCTTTCGACAGCGAGTACTTCTACGCGACGCATTTGCTGGAACACGCTCAGCGCGAAGGTGCGCGAGTCTTCAATCGGCCCGGCGCTTTGCGCGACCACCCGGAGAAGCTCGCGATCATGGAGTTCTCGCAATTCACCAGCCCCACACTGGTGACCCGCGACGCGGACGCGGTGCGCGCGTTCCACGACCAGCATCGCGAGATCATCCTCAAGCCACTCGATGGCATGGGCGGCATGGGCATCTTTCGCGTCGGCCCCGACGGGCTGAACCTCGGCTCCATCATCGAAACCCTCAACCATCACGGCGCCACCACGATCATGGTTCAGCGCTTCGTGCCGGAAATCGCGCAGGGTGACAAGCGCGTTCTGGTGATCGGCGGCGTGCCGGTTCCCTATAGCCTCGCGCGCATTCCGCAAGGCAGCGAAATTCGTGGCAACCTCGCGGCCGGCGGCAAGGGCGTGGCGCAGCCGCTCAGCCCCCGTGATTTCGAGATTGCCCGTGCCCTCGGCCCGGTGCTCGCCGCGCGCGGCTTGCTGCTGGTGGGGCTGGACGTGATCGGCGACTGGCTGACCGAGATCAACGTCACCAGTCCGACCTGTTTCCAGGAAATCACGGATCAGACCGGCTTCGATGTTCCGGCGATGTTCATCGACGCCATCGAGTCGGCGCTCGCTGCAACGCGCTAGCCGACTGCTTCGCCATCGACGAACGCCCGCAACTGCCCGGGCTCGAAAGCGGTCCAGCTCTCATTGGTCGTGAGCGGCGCGGTGACCACCACGGCAACCTTGTCCTGCGGCGTCGTATTGCGCGCGAAGTCGATGCTCAGGTCTTCGTCGGCCAGTTGCGCGTGCGCGAACGGATGCTTGCGCTCCACGAAGAAGAGGTTGGTGGAGCAATGCGCCCACAAGGCCTGCCCGTTGGACAACATGTAGTTGAACGGGCCATGACTCGCGATGCGCGGCGTCAGTTCGCGCAGCGTGAGCGTCAACTCCTTCACGCTGGGCACGCCGGCGTGTGACTTCGACAGCTCCTGCATCAACCAGCAGAACGCGCGTTCGCTGTCGGTCGCGCCAACGGGCCGAAAGCTCGCATGAATCCGTGGTCGGAAATTTTCCAGGTTGCCGTTGTGGGCGAACACCCAGTACCGTCCCCACAACTCGCGCACGAACGGATGGCAATTTTCCAGCGCCACCGCGCCTTGTGTCGCCTTGCGAATATGGGCGATGACGTTGCGGCTCTTGATCGGATAACGGCGGATCAGCTCGGCCACGGGAGAGTCGCACGCTGGCTGGTGGTCCACGAAATGACGCAAGCCTGCGCCTTCGAAGAACGCGATGCCCCAGCCGTCCGAATGATGATCCGTGCGGCCACCGCGCTGGGCGAATCCGGTGAAGCTGAACGTCACGTCGGTGGGCGTGTTGCAGTTCATCCCGAGCAGCTGGCACATGCCGCTATTCTGGGCCTTCCGGCACCGGTGCGGGCACTTCGCGCATCCGCCACGCAGCGATCATGGCCAGTCCGCACAGGGCTGCCAAGAGCCAGAAGGATTCATTGAATGCCGCAAGCCGCGCCACGCTGGTCACCGGATTCGTGAGCGAATCGCCATGCGCGGCGATGCGCCACTCCAGCACGATGCCGCACAAGCTGACGCCCGCTGCCCCGCCCAGCATCCGCAGGAAATTGATGGTGCTGGCGCCATGCGCAATGAGCGCGTGTTCCAGGCCGCGCATCGATCCCAGATTCAGCGAAGGCAGGATGAAGCCCAGGCCGATTCGGCCCAGGGTGGCCCAAGCGACCAACAGCCAGATCGTCGTTCCCAGCCCGATGGTGAACATGAGAGCGAATGAAGCCGCGAGCAGCGCGAGCCCCGTGCTGACCAGAAGATGGGCTGGCAGGCGATCGGCCAGCCGGCCCACGACGGCAATGCTGATGGCCAGTACGAATCCGGCGGGCATCAGGATGGTGCCCACGTAGGAAGGCGAGAGCCCGAGCGCGAGTTGCATGTACACCGGCAGCAGGTAGGTCGAGCCGAACAGCGCCGTGCCGTAGATGAATGCCACCAGCGAACCCATCATGAAGGTGCGATAGCCGAACAGTGCCAGGTGCATCAGCGGCTCACCGCCGCGTGCGAGCAGGCGCCGCTGCCACATCACGAAGGCGACGAACGCCATGGCGGCCCCGGCCAATAGCACCGCCGCCGCCGCGTTCCCGCCGTGCAATTCCACCAAGCCGTTGAGCAAGCATAAAGTCCCGGTGGTCCCCAGCAGCAAGCCGCGCCAATCCAGCTTGCTGCTGCGCTGCGCCGCCCCGCCACCGGGCGCGGACACCGGAACGTAGCGCCACGCCAGCCACAGCGACAGCAGGCAAAACGGAATCACCATGAAGAAAATGGAGCGCCAGCCGAACAGGTCGACCAGCACGCCGCCAATGCTGGGGCCGATGGCGGGGGCCAGCACCACGCCCATGCCGAAGATGCCGGTGGCGCGCCCCTGCTCGCGCTGGTCGAATCCGCGCAGGATGATGATCGCGGGGATGGGCTGGGTGACTCCCGCAGCCAGTCCCTGGCCGACGCGCGCGGCAAGCAGCAAGCTGAAGTTGTTCGCCAGGCCGCCGACCAGACCTCCCGCCAGCAACAGCACCATCGTGCCCGCGAACGTGCGCCGATAGCCATAGCGCGCGAGCAGCCATGGTGTGGTGAGCATGGATACGGTCATCGCGACCATGAAGCCGGAACTGACCCATTGCGCGCGCTCCTGGCCCAGCCCGAAGTCGTGACTCATGCCGGGAATCGCCACGTTGACGATCGTCGAGGACATGATCGATGCCATCGTGCCCACCATCAACGACAGCAGCAGGTACCACCGATAGCGCGGTCCGTAGCGCTCGCTCAGCGCCGCCAGCGTTTTTTGCTGGCTCAAGCGGGACTCGTGCCGCTCGCGCAAGCGCGGCAGATACACACGCGCCGCCGCGCGGCTTCGGGAACTTTCGCGATCAGTTCGCTGCTGAACGTGACTTCATTGCACCAGCAAGGCGGCTGTGCGCGGCCGGTGCTGCGCTGCGCCGCGCCCGCGCAGGCATTGGGCTGCCCGCACAAGGGGCACAGCTCGGGCGCAAGGGAAGGGAGGTCGTGCACGCAGGCAGTTTATCCCGCGGCCGAATCAGGCTCGGGCTCACCGGCAAGCGTGAAGAAAAAAGTGGCGCCCCAGCCCGGTCGCGCCTCGGCCCAGATGCGGCCGCCATGGCGTGTGACGATCTTTTGCACCAGCGCCAACCCGATGCCGGTGCCCTCGAACTCGCTGGCCGCGTGCAGCCGCTGGAACGCGCCGAACAGGCGAGCAGCATGCGCCATATCAAAGCCCGCGCCGCTGTCGGCGACGTAGTACACCATTTCGCCCTTGTCACCCGGACGGCTGGAAAACGTGATCCGCGTTTGCGGCTTGCTGCCTGAAAACTTCCAGGCATTACCCAGCAGGTTGGCCACGACCTGCGCCAGCAGCCGCGGGTCCCCGCGTGCGTACAGGTGCTCGGGCGCGTCAAGCACCGCATCGCGCTGCGGCTGTGCTTCGCGCAATTGGGCGATGGTCGAGCGCGCCAGCGCGGCGAGATCCACCGACTCGCACCTGAGCGTCACGCGCGACAGCCGCGCCAGCGACAGCATCGCATCGGTGAGTTCGCTCATTTGCTGGACGCCCGCACGGATGCGACCCAGATAGTGACGCCCCGGATCGCCCAAGGCTTGCCCACACAGCTCGTGCAGCGTGTGGCTGAAGCCGTCGATCGAGGTCAGCGGCGAGCGCAGGTCGTGCGCGATGGAATAAGAGAAGGCTTCGAGCTCGGCGTTGACCGCTTCGAGTTCCGCGGTTCGGCGCTTGACCCGCTCTTCCAGCTCGGCGTTCAGCCGCTCCACTTCCTCTTCCGCTCGGCGGCGCTCCGTGATGTCGCTGACGAAGCCTTCCAGGGCCAGCACTTCGTTGTTGGCGTCGCGCACGGCCGAACCGCGTTCCCAGACCCACTTCTGCAATCCCTGGGCCGTGGTGATCCGATAGGTCATCTCGAACGGCTGGTTCGCGGCGATCGCGCATTGCACCTTGTCCCACACCAGCTTGCGGTCATGCGCATGGATCAGGTCGCCATAGTGCGTTTGACCGCGGACAAACGCATCCGGGCGCCAGCCGGTGAGCGCAAAAGAGCCCTCGCTTGCGAACTCCATCGTCCAGGCGGGATCGTTTCGGCAGCGGTAAGCCATGCCGGGCAAATTGCTCATCAAGGCTGCGAGCGCGCGCTGGCTTTCGTGCAGCGCCTGCTGCGCCCGCCGGCGCTCGGTGATATCGCGGCCAACACCTCGGTAGCCGGTGAAACGGCCGTCCTCATCGAACACCGGGGCCCCGGTCAGGCTCAGCACGCGCGGGCTGCCATCCTCGCCGATGCGCTGCACTTCGAAATCGTAAAACCGCTCGTGCCGCTCCAGCACGCGGCGATGCGCGTCCCAATCGCCTTCGGTGGGCGTCCCAGGCATTTCCCATCGCGTTTTGCCCAGGATGTTGCTGTACGGCGGCACGAGCAGCGGGAAGGGGCTGCCCTTCATGCCCACGAAACGGAAATTCTCGTCTTGCTCCCAGAACCAGTCGGCCGATAGTTCGATGAGGTCGCGAAAGCGGGCTTCGCTGCGGCGCAGATCGAGCGCGGCGCGGCGGTGCTCGGTCACGTCGATCGCGAGCACGACCCGAGCCGGCTTGCCCTGGAACAGGATATCGTTGGCCAGCGACTCCACTTCCACCACCTCGCCGTTCTTGCGCTGGTGCCTGCCGTTGTGGCGCTGCTGGCCGCGATACGGGCGATTCATCACGTCGCGCTTCCAGGCTGCCCGCTCCGCCTGCGGACGCAAGTCCGGCAGCGTGAGCTGCAGGAACTCCGCTTCGCTGAAACCATATTGCGCGATGGCTGCCGCATTCACCGCCAAAAACCGCAGCGACTGCGGGTCGTACACGTACATCGGCTGCGGATTGTCGACGAACAGGGAGCGGTATTGCGCTTCCGACGCTTTCAACTGGGCCGCCAGCAATTGCGCCTGATCGGTGGTGCGCGACTGCTGCTGCGCATGGCGCGACGGCTCCGGATGGAGTTTGTGTTCGGAGTAGGCTGGGCTTTTCACTTTGCGATCAAGACCGGCTCGGCGGCCATCGGCGGGTGCGCTGCGCGTTCAGCCGGCCAATGCGGCCGGCCTGGAGCGTGCCGCGGATCTGGACGGGCCTGCCGCAGTATGCGGGGCGGGTCCGTGCGCGACAGCCGCCGCGTCCACCGCGCGTTCCACTGACTTCAGGGCTTTCGCCACCACTTCTTCCGTGCGTACCGGCCGCAGGAATCGCTCTTCGATCAGCCTGCGGCAGATGCGCTGGGTCATCGAGTGCGGCCGACCGCCGTGACTCACGAACATGAACAGCGTGCCCTTGCTGCTGGCCCACACCAGCTGGGCGCGGCGCCAGCGGCGCTTGGAATAGAGATCCACCCAGCAGCCTTCGCGCAAGTCGCTCAATATCTCATCCGGATCGGGCGCGGCTGCGCGCGGAGCTTGCGCGGGCGCATGCATCTCGGAAGGTTCCAGCGCGGCCGGTTGCGATGACGCGCCCTCGGTCAAATCCGCCATATCGGTGGGCAGCGTCTCCTCGAATCCCGCGGCGTCCAGTTCGCGCGCACTCATCCACGGCAGACCTTCGGCTGGCTTCTTGCCGGCCGTCTCGGGTTCATCCGGCGCCCGCACCGGCAGCAGCGGAGCGGACCCTGATTCCTTGGCGTCCTGCCGGCTTCTCGCACGGCGCAGCTTGAGCACCGGATGATGCAGCTTCATGAGCGCCTGGAAGAAAGGCTCGCTCTCGGTCGGGTCCTGGCCGATCGACGCCAAGCCTTCGCGTAACGTCGCGAGCAGACTGGGCACACGCTGGAACAGCTGCGCCGGTTGTTTGAGCGTCACCTCGCGCTTGACGCTCCATAGCAAGTCGGTGATGGCGGCGGCGTAGCCTTCGGGGTCGACGCGGTTCTCGCGATCGGTCAGCCGTGCGTGCGCCATCACGAGGGCCCAGGGTCCGAACAGGAAGTCCTGCACCACGCTGGGCACGTTGTCCAGGTCGGCCCGCGAACTGAGGGTCCAGGCGATCTGGTCCGCCTCGGCCTGGCGCCGCTCGGCGAAGCGCACAGCACCCATCGCGGGCTGCTGCTGTTCCTGCTCCTGCCGGTCGTGCTGCTGCCAGCCCGCCTCGAGCCGCTCCAAGGCGCGCTGGAACGGCTGCGCGTCCGGCTCCGGCAACTGGTTCAACGCGTTGAATCGCTCTCGCACGTCGCCGAAGAAATGAGCGAACTCGCTGGCGAATTCGTCGTTGTACTTGAAGCTGCGCTGCGCCACCCGCTCCATCAGTTGCCGGGCCGAGTGTCCTTCCTCGCTGAGGAAACGGGGATCCACCATGGCCAGCCGCAGCAGCGACGGCTCCAGCGCGACGATGGCTTCGCGCACCGGCGCAAGCAGGCGCGGATCCTGCGCGACCTGGTCGACCACCTTGCGCACCAGCTCCAGGCCCAGCACTTGGCCCACGCGCGTGGCGTCGCGACGCAACTGCGTGCGCACCAGCGAGCGCTCACGCGAGCCCGCGTAACGCCCCCACACCTGCGCATCCAGCGCGCTCTGCACGCCGACATTGCGAGTGGGCCGATCGACGGCGGGCAAAGCACGATAGTTGGCAGGCAGCGGCTGAGCGACCTCTTCGCCGAAGTGTTGGGCTCTCAGCTCCGCGAGCTCCTGCTCCACGGCCGCGTAATAGGATTGCGGCGGGGCTTCCGACGCTTCGGGACCGAGACCGTGCACCAGGAAATCGCGCAGCAGCGCCTGGCTCAGTTCGCGGCTGGACAGGCTGGCGCCGTGATAGCCGGCTTGCGGTTCGGCGCTGCGTTGACGCTCACCTGGCTGCTGCTCCCGGTATCCGCCGTCCGCAGCGGCAAGGGGCGCCGAACGCGACGATGGAGCGCCGGACGATTCGGCGACCGAAACCCGATAGCCCGCAGCTTGCACGTGGGCGTTTTTCAGCAAGCTCACCAGGTCGGTATAGATGCCCTGCAGTTCATGCCCGAGTGGCTGCGCGAGGTACCGCATCCACGCGCGCCGCGCCGCGCTGCCATCGCCGCCATGCGGCGCAATCACCGCCCGCAGTGCCTGCGCGAATATTTCGGGCCGCATCGGATTGAGGTCCGGCCGCACGGTGCCGTGACCCAGCGCGGTACTCACCAGGGCGTCGAGCTCGGAAACCGGCCGCTCCACCAGCGGCAACACATGCTGCAGCAGGCGGGACGATTCGATCGCGTCGACGATTTGCTGGTCGTCCACCAGCGTCAGCTCACCGAGGCGTACGGGCGCATTGAGCGCGGCCTTCCTGGGTTGCAGAGCCTCGCTGAACGCGCTGCGCAGTTCCTGGGGGTACCGCTCGCACCAGTAGCCGGCGTGGGCCGTGATGTCGCGCCAGGCGTCGCCCAGCTCGGTGCGCTCCGCTTGTTTCTGCGCCTGCGCTTCCGCCTCGCGCAATAACGTGATGGTCTGGTCCAGACAATGGCGTAGCGCCTGCTGCGAGGCGGCCGATGCACGATCGAAACAGTGCTGAAGCGCGGGAGATGCCGAGGCCAAATTGAAAACCCTCCGTGTCGGTTCCGCAGCTCATTCGCTTGGAATCGCACCCGAAGGTTTTAGCATGTAACCGCTGCCGCGCCGAGACTCAGCAATACTCCGTTACTTTTTGTCTCGGAATAAAGCGCTTTGCGCTTTGACCTTCAGTCGCCACGCATGCAGCAGCGGCTCGGTGTAGCCGTTGGGTTGTGCCAAGCCCTTGAACACCAGGTCGCAGGCGGCCTGATACGCCGCCGACGATTCGAAATTCCCGGCCATCGGGCAGTACAGGGGATCGCCCGCATTCTGCGCATCCACCACGGCCGCCATGCGCTGGAACGTCTCCAGCACCTGCTCGCGCGTCACCACCCCGTGACGCAACCAGTTGGCGACATGCTGGCTGCTGATGCGCAGCGTCGCCTTGTCTTCCATCAGGCCGACATGGTTGATGTCGGGCACCTTGGAGCAGCCGACGCCCTGGTCGATCCAGCGCACCACGTAACCCAGGATGCCCTGGATGTTGTTGTCGATCTCCTGCTGGCGCTCGGCTGCGGTCCATTTCGCCTCGGCGACCACCGGAACCTGCAGCAGCGCGCTCAGCAGCTTTTCGTATTGCGCGTCACCGTCGATGCGCTCCATGTCCTGCTGCAGCTCGGCGACATTGACCTGGTGATAGTGCAGCGCGTGCAAGGTGGCGGCCGTGGGCGAGGGGACCCAAGCGGTGTTGGCGCCGGCCTTCGGATGAACGATCTTTTGCTCGAGCATCGCGGCCATCAGGTCGGGCATCGCCCACATGCCTTTGCCGATCTGCGCGCGACCGCGCAGGCCGCACGACAGTCCGACCAGCACATTGTTGTCTTCGTAAGCCTTGATCCAGGCGCTGCTTTTCATGTCGCCTTTGCGGAACATCGGCCCGGCGAGCATCCCTGTGTGGATCTCGTCGCCGGTGCGGTCCAGGAATCCCGTGTTGATGAATGCAACCCGCTCGGCGGCTTGCGCGATGCAGGCCTTGAGGTTCACGCTCGTGCGGCGCTCCTCGTCCATGATGCCGAGCTTCACGGTATTGGCCGGCAGGCCCAGCATGGCCTCGACCCGCGCGAACAAGTCGCGGGTGAACGCGACTTCCTGCGGACCGTGCAACTTGGGCTTGACGATGTACACCGACCCGGTGCGCGAGTTGCGCAGACTTGAGCTCTTGCGTTTCAAGTCGTGCATCGCGATCGCAGTCGTCACCACCGCATCCAGGATGCCTTCGGGAATCTCCTTGGACGCTCCTTGCGCATCCTTCCACAGCACGGCCGGATGCGACATCAGGTGGCCGACGTTGCGCACGAACAGGAGCGAGCGACCATGCAGCACGACCTCGCCGCCGTTGGGGCCGGTGTATTTGCGGTCGGCGTTCAGGCCGCGCGTGAAGGACTTGCCGCCCTTGGTGACCTGCTCGGTCAGCGTGCCTTGCAGGATGCCCAACCAGTTGGTATATGCGTGAACCTTGTCTTGGGTGTCCACCACCGCCACCGAATCTTCAAGATCGAGGATGGTGGACAGCGCCGCTTCGAGCACCACATCGCTGATGCCCGCCGCGTCGCTGCGCCCGATGGCCGTGCCGCGATCGATCTGGACATCGATGTGGATGCCGTTGTGCTGCAGCAGCACCGAGGACGGTGCGGCCGCGTCGCCCTGGTAGCCCACGAATTGGAATGGGTCCTTCAGTCCGCCGGATGCTCCGTTTTTCAGACTCACAGCGAGGTTGCCGCCCTCGACCCGGTAAGCCGTTGCGTCGACATGCGATCCGCTCGCCAGCGGTGCGGCCTGGTCCAGCAAGCTGCGCGCGAACGCAATCACCTTGGCGCCGCGCACCGGGTTGTAGCGCGAGCCTTTGTCCGCACCGCCGCTTTCGGGGATCGCATCGGTGCCGTACAGCGCGTCGTACAGCGAACCCCAGCGAGCATTCGCCGCGTTCAGTGCGTACCGCGCGTTCAGGATCGGCACCACCAATTGCGGCCCGGCCTGCAGCGCGAGTTCGGCGTCGACGTTGCTGGTGCTGGCCTTCACGCCCTGCGGCGGCGGCACGAGATAGCCGATCTGCTCCAGGAAGCCGCAGTAAGCGGCCACGTCGCGGATCGGCCCCGGGTTGGCCTTGTGCCAGGTGTCCAGTTCCAACTGCAGGCGATTGCGCTCGGCCAGCAGCGCCAGGTTCTTCGGTGCGAACTCCCTGACGATCGCATCGAAGCCTTTCCAGAATGCCGCGCTCGAGACGCCGGTGCCGGGCAGCACCTTGTCCTCGATGAAGCGGTGCAACTCGGCGGCGACCTGCAGGCCGTGCATGGAAAGGCGGGCGGACATCTGTAGCGGCTCCAGTGTTTCAAGCATGAATAGGTACCAATGGATGGATCAGAAAAAAGCGAGGACATCGCGCAGGCTGGCGCCGGTGCGCGTGGGCTGCGTGCCCAGCTCCTCGAAAGGAAGCTGGTAGCGATTGACCCATAGCGTGCAATACCCGTACCAGGTCGCCGCCAAGGCGTCCCACGCATTGCAGCTGACGAACACGATCCGTGCGGCCTCGAGGTTCAACGCCTTCGGGCCCAGCGCGTACGCGTCGGGGTGAGTCTTGTACTTGCGAACGGCATCGATGCTGAGCTGGTGATCGAGCAGGTCCTGCAGGCCGGCGCTGCGCACCACGGCATCCAGCATTTTTGGATCGCCATTGCTCAGGATGCCCGTGGCTATGCCCTTGGCCTTGAGTGCCGCGAGCACTTCCTTGTTCTCCGGGAACGCCGTGAGTTGCAGATACTGGTTCATCAGGCGTTCTTCGTGCGCCGAACTCAATTCCAGCGACAGCCGTTTGCAGGCGTAGCGAAGCGACGCGCGGGTGAGATCCCAGAACGGCCCGTAATGCTCGCCGTCGTTGCTCGTCGTGACCAGGCGCGTGTACTCGATCTGCTTGTCGCGCCACAGCACGCTCAAGGCGCTGCCATGGCCGGGAAAGAGCTGCTCGGCCAACTGGCCGACGCTATAGACGTCGAACAGCGTGCCATACGCATCGAACAAAACCGCCTTCGGATTTTTTTCCATGGCACTACTGTATTGGATAGTTCGGGTTCAAAAAGCGGTTGCGCCATCTAAACGCACGTGCCTTGACATAATGCAGATGGGCAAGTCTTTGCGAAGCTGCCTTGCTCATGCTCGCGGCGGGCCGCGTGCAACTCGTCCTGATGCTGAATGCCATGACTGCGAACCTTGCCTCGCCGGCCAGAAGCCGACTCCCCTACGCCGGCCTGCGTGTGGTCGAGTTCACCCACATGGTGATGGGACCCACTTGCGGCATGGTGCTGGCCGACCTCGGCGCCGAAGTCATCAAGGTCGAGCCGATCGCCGGCGACAGCACGCGCCGCCTGCTCGGCGCGGGCGCCGGATTCTTTCCGCTGTTCAATCGCAACAAGAAGAGCATCGCGCTCGATCTTCATCATCCGAAGGGCAAGGAAGCTGCCTTGCGGCTGATCGCCAGGGCCGACGTGGTCAGCGAAAACTTCAAGTCCAGCACGATGCGAAATCTGGGCCTGGATTATGGAAGCCTGGCCGCGCTCAACGGCCGTTTGATCTACGTGAGCCACAAGGGCTTTCTGCCGGGACCGTACGAGCACCGCACGGCATTGGACGAGGTGGTGCAGATGATGGGCGGGCTGGCGTACATGACCGGCCGGCCGGGCGATCCGCTGCGCGCGGGCACCAGCGTCAACGACATCATGGGCGGAATGTTCGGCGCGATCGGCGTGATGGCGGCGCTGGCGCAGCGCGAACAAACCGGCAAGGGCCAGGAAGTTCAGAGCGCGCTGTTCGAGAACAACGTGTTCCTGGTCGCGCAGCACATGATGCAGTTCGCGGTCACGGGCCAGGCGGCAGCACCCATGCCCGGACGCATCTCGGCGTGGGGCATCTACGACGTGTTCACCGTGGCTGGCGGCGAGCAGATCTTCCTGGCGGTGGTCAGCGATACGCAATGGGCAATCTTTTGCGAGGCGTTCGGCTTCAGCGATCTGAAGGCCGATCCGCGCCTGAAGACCAACAACGATCGCGTTCGCTCGCGCGAGTGGATGATGCCGGTCCTGCGCTCCCGCCTTGCCGTTCACAGCGCTGCCGAACTCACCGAGCTGTTCGAGCGGCACGGCCTTCCGTTCGCGCCGATCACGCGGCCCGAGGAACTGTTCGAAGACCCTCACCTCAACGCCACCGGCGGCCTCGCGCCCATGACGCTCGATGACGGTCGCGACACTCGCGTCCCGCTGTTGCCGATCACGCTGGATGGCGAGCGACCGACCGTGCGCCTGCAGCCGCCCCGGCTGGGCGAGCACACCGAAGAACTCCTGATGCAAATCGGCTACACGCGAGAGCAGATCGCCGCGCTTCTCGCCGATCACGTGATTGGAACCGCAACATGACGCTCGAAGCACTGCTGGCCTACGCCCACTTCCTGGCCATCCTCACGCTGGTGGTCTTCATTTCCAGCGAGGCGGCGCTGTGCCGGGTTGAATGGATCAATGCGCGCGTGGTGCAGCGGCTCACGAAAGTGGACATGATCTACGGCATCGCCGCCGCCGCGGTTCTGCTCACCGGGCTGGCGCGCACGTGGTGGGGCGTGAAGGGAACTGCCTGGTACTGGCACAACAGCCTCTTGCACCTGAAGCTGGGCCTGTTCGTCGTGGTGGCGCTGATGTCGATCAAGCCCACATTGATGTTTCGTGGCTGGCGCAGGCAACTCGACGATAACGGAACCCTGCCCGCCGACGACCAGGTGAAGGCCGCGCGCAAATGGGTGATGTGGCAGGCTCACCTGATCGCGTTGATCCCGCTGGCGGCGGTGTTTCTCGCGCGCGGATTCGGTGCCGCGGGCTGAACGAGTGAGCGCTGCATGCGTCGAGGCGGCGCATGCAGCGAGCGCTCAGCGTTTTATTTCGCGTCGGCCATGCACTTCTTGACGAAGCTGGTCTTGGCCGCGCCGGCCAGCTTCTTCTCGGACGCCTTGGTTTCGCAATCGGCAGCACCCGGGGCCTTGTTCGACAGGCACGTCTTCATGAACGCCTTGCGCTCGTCGCCCTTCTTGCCCTCGGCCTCCTTGTTGCACGAAGCCATCTTGGTCTGCTGCGTGGTGGGCGCCTTGGCTTTGGTGTCGGCCATCGGGGCTGCGCCCACATGGCTCGCCGCGTAAGCGGCGCCGCAAGACAGGGCCAGGCCCAGGGTCATCATCGAGACAAGCTTCTTCATGGCATCTCCTTTGAGGGTTGAAAAGTGAAATCGCATAGCGACTCCAGGATAACGCGGTTGCCTACGCCGCCGCCGACAGCGCCGAACAAGGCGCGCCCGTAAAATCGGCAGATGCTCCTGGTGAAACAAGAATTGCTCGGCAGCCTGGCCGCCGCGCTCGAATCGCTTTGTCCCGGCTCGGGCGACAAGGCCGCGTTCGAGTCACCCAAGATTGCGGCGCATGGCGACTGGGCCTGCACCGCGGCGATGCAGCTGGCCAAGCCGCTCAAACGCAATCCGCGCCAGGTGGCGGAGACGCTGCGTTCCGCGCTGATGCAATCAGAGCCCTTCGTGCGCTGGGTGGAGGCGATCGACATTGCCGGCCCCGGCTTCCTCAACATCCGGCTCAAAGCTCAAGCCAAGCAGCAAATCGTCAAGGAAGTCTTGGCCGCAGGGGCCGGATTCGGGGCGCAACCGGCTCACGGGCAACGCATGATGGTTGAATTCGTGTCCGCCAATCCCACCGGCCCGCTGCACGTGGGACACGGCCGGCAAGCCGCCCTGGGCGACGCGATCTGCAACCTGTACGCCACCCAAGGCTGGGATGTCTACCGCGAGTTCTATTACAACGACGCGGGGGCGCAGATCGCGACGCTCGCCACGTCTACGCAGTTGCGCGCCAAAGGGTTCAAGCCGGGCGACCCCGAGTGGCCCGAGGCCGCGTACAACGGGGAATACATCGCCGATATTGCGGCCGATTTCCTGGCCGGAAAAACGGTTCGCTCGGACGACCGCGAATTCACCGCATCGGGCGACGTGAATGATCTGGACGCACTCCGGATGTTCGCGGTGGCCTACCTGCGCCACGAACAGGACCTGGACCTGAAGGCATTCGACGTCAGGTTCGACAATTATTTTCTCGAGTCGAGCCTCTACACCAGCGGCAAGGTGGACGCCACCGTGCAGCGATTGCGCGAAGCGGGCCGGACCTACGAACTCGATGGCGCACTGTGGCTGAAGTCGACCGACTACGGCGACGACAAGGACCGCGTGATGCGCAAGGGCGACGGCAGCTACACCTACTTCGTTCCTGACGTGGCCTATCACATCACCAAGTGGCAGCGCGGCTTTGCCAAGGCCGTGAACATCCAGGGCACCGATCACCACGGCACGATCGCACGGGTGCGCGCCGGCCTGCAGGCGGCGGATGTCGGCATTCCGCAGGGCTATCCCGACTACGTCCTGCACACGATGGTGCGGGTGATGCGCGGCGGCGAGGAAGTCAAGATTTCCAAACGGGCCGGCAGCTATGTCACCTTGCGCGATTTGATCGAGTGGACCAGCAAGGACGCAGTGCGCTTCTTCCTGCTGTCACGCAAGCCCGATACCGAGTACACGTTCGATGTCGATCTCGCGGTTGCGCAGAACAACGACAACCCCGTGTACTACGTGCAATATGCCCACGCCCGCATCTGCTCCGTGCTGGCAGCCTGGGGCGGCGACGCGGCCGGCCTGTCCGGCGCGGATTTGTCGCCCCTGGACAGCCCGCAGGCGCAGGCATTGATGCTGATGCTGGCCAGATATCCCGAGATGCTGCGCGAGGCGGCATTGGACTTCGCGCCCCATGACGTCACTTTTTACCTTCGCGAACTCGCCGCCACTTACCACAGCTACTACGATTCGGAGCGCATCCTGGTGGACGATGAGCGTGTTCGCAACGCTCGGCTCGCGCTGGTCGCGGCGGCCGCACAGGTGTTGCACAATGGTCTCGCAGTGCTCGGTGTGAGCGCCCCGCGAAAGATGTAGCGAGTGCGCTGGCATCGGCGCAAATGTAAGTGGCAGGAAACGAAGCAGTGAAGAACAGACAAGCGGGCTCGGTCATCGTTGGCATCATCATCGGCGTGGTGCTGGGCCTGGCCGCGGCTCTGGCGGTGGCGGTTTACGTGACGAAGGTGCCGGTGCCTTTCGTCAACAAGGGCCAAAGCCGCAGCGCGGAGCAGGACGCCGCGGAAATCCGCAAGAACCGCGATTGGGATCCCAACGCGGCGCTGTACGGCAAGAACCCGGCCAAGGCCGCACCGGCGGCACCCGGCATCGTGCCGGCGCCTCCGGTCGCCACCATCCCGGCGCCGCCCATCGCGCCGGACCGGCCCTCTGATCGGGCCCGTCCCGGCACCGATCCGCTGGGCGAGCTCGCCTCGGCCCGGGCCGCGGCCAATTCCGACCCGTTCTTCTACTTCGTCCAGGCCGGCGCATTCCGCACGCCTGAAGATGCGGAGGCGCAACGGGCCAAGCTCTCGTTGATGGGAGTCGATGCGAAGGTCACCGAGCGCGAGCAATCCGGGCGCCAGGTATTTCGGGTGCGCGTGGGCCCCTTCGATCGCAAGGAAGACGCCGACCGGCAAAAGGAAAAGCTGGAATCCACCGGCGTGGAAACCGCGCTGGTGCGCGTGCAGCGCTGAGGAGGCCGCGCGGCGCGGCCGGAACCTTTGGCCGCATCAGGGCTCAGAATTCACAAGGAAGGAGTCAGCCTCATGGATCGACGCGAGTTTTCTGTCGGCGCAGCCTTGACGGCGGCCGCCCTGTCGCCTGCTGCACTGCTGGCGCAAGTAAAGCAGCCGGAGGACGGCGCCGAATACCTCACGTTGAAGCCGACGGTCAACGTCAATGTGCCGCCGGGAAAAGTCGAGGTGATCGAATTCTTCTGGTACAGCTGTCCGCATTGCAACGCGTTCGAGCCACGGCTGGAGCCCTGGATCAAACGGCTGCCCAGCGACGTGGTGATGAAGCGCGTGCCGGTCGCCTTCAACGCGGGTTTCGTCCCGCAGCAGCGCCTTTTCTACACGCTTGAAACGCTGGGCAAGCTCGATGAGCTGCACGGCAAGGTGTTCCATGCCATTCACGTGGAGCACGTGCCGCTGAACCAGGACGATTCCATCCTGGACTGGGTGGGCAAGCAGGGTTTGGACAAGGCGAAGTTCACCGAAATCTACAACTCGTTCGATGTGGTCAGCAAGGTGCGCCGCGCCATCCAGCTGCAGGATGCCTTCAAAGTCCAGGGCGTGCCGTCCATCGGCGTGCAAGGCCGTTACTACACCGATGGCACGCTGGCGGGAAGCAACGAACGAGTGCTGCAGGTCGTCGACTACCTGATCGGCCAGTCGCGCAAGTCGACGTAGCACGCAAGTGCGGCCGCGCGCCTTGGAGCGCGCCAAGCCGGTCGCATCCCTCGTCCTCGCTTGAGCCGCACGAGCCCGCCAGGAGCTTGGGCGACTGGCTGGCTACAATGCAGCAAGATTCATGCCTTATGAATAACTCCTACGCTCCGCTATTGCTGTCGCTGGCTCTGCTCCTTGGGGCGCAACCCGCCGCCGCGGAGAAAGCCGATCGCGACAAGCCCATGAACATCGAGGCCGATTCACTGCGCTACGACGATTTGAAGCAGATCAGTGTGTTCACCGGCAACGTGGTGGTCACCAAGGGAACGATCGTCATCCGCGGTGCGCGGGTGGAGGTGCACCAGGACCCCGAGGGCTATCAGTACGGCGTGGTCACCGCCGCGCCGGGCAGGCTGGCGTTCTACCGGCAAAAGCGTGAGGGTGTGGATGAGTTCGTCGAGGGCGAATCGCAGGTGATCGAATACGACGGCAAGGCCGATCGGGTGAAGTTCATCCGGCAGGCCGATCTTCGACGCTTGCGTGGCAGCGTCCTGAGCGACGAGATGGTGGGCAGCCTGATCACCTACGACAACAGCAACGACGTGTTCACCGTGGATGGCGGCCCCGGCAGCCCGGCGCCGGGCGGGCGTGTGCGCGCGGTGCTGGCGCCGCGACCCAGCGCGTCGGCGCCCGCGTCGCCGGCCACGGCTGCGCCCGCCGCGCAGCTGCGGCCCAGCATGACACTGGACGGGAGCCGCAAGTGAACGAGCCGCTGTCGGCCGAGCGCCTCGCAGCGCCGGCCATCGGCACCAGCCGTTTGCAGGCGCGCCATCTGCAAAAGACGTTTGGCAGCCGCACGGTCGTCAAGGACGTGTCGCTGGATGTGGCCAAGGGCGAGGTGGTCGGGCTGCTGGGGCCGAATGGCGCGGGCAAGACCACTTCGTTCTACATGATCGTGGGCCTGGTGCGCGCCGACGCCGGCGAAATCTCGATCGACGGCCAGTCGGTCGAGCACATGCCGATCCACCGCCGCTCGCGATTGGGGCTGTCCTACCTGCCGCAGGAGGCGTCGATCTTTCGCAAGCTCAATGTGGAAGAGAACGTGCGCGCCGTGCTGGAGTTGCAGCGCGATGACGACGGCCGGCCGCTGGCTGAGCCCGAGATCGAGAAGCGCCTCACCGCGCTGCTGCAGGATTTGCGAGTCGACCACTTGCGCGATTCACCGGCGCTGTCGCTGTCGGGCGGCGAGCGGCGCCGCGTGGAGATCGCCCGAGCCCTCGCCACCCAGCCGCGATTCATCCTGCTGGACGAGCCGTTCGCGGGGATCGACCCCATCGCCGTGATCGAGATCCAGCGAATCATCGGCTTTCTGAAGTCGCGCGGCATCGGCGTGCTCATCACCGATCACAACGTGCGCGAGACGCTGGGCATCTGCGACCATGCGTACATCATCAGCGACGGCAATGTGCTCGCTCAGGGCACCCCATCGGACATCGTGAACAACGCCGACGTGCGCAGGGTGTACCTGGGCGAACACTTCAGGATGTGAGTGGCCGTGCGGGCTGAAGTCTTGAGCCCCGCCGGGCCGCCCCAAGGGGCGAGCGCCCCCTTGGGGGGCAGCGCAGCGGCCTTGGCCGCAAGCGCGGAGGCCCCATGAAGCAGGGTCTATCGCTTCGCGTTTCGCAGCATCTTGCCTTGACGCCGCAACTGCAGCAGTCGATCCGGCTGCTGCAATTGTCGACGCTCGAACTGGCGCAGGAAGTCGAGCAGATGCTCGATGAGAATCCGTTTCTCGAACTGACGCAGGACGAGGCGGCGCGCGAGGAATTCGGGATCGCGCAAGCCGACCTGCCGGTGCCCGAGGAAGACCGCGAAACCGATCTGGCCGAGTTCATTCCTTCCGCTGACGATCCGCGTCACATAGCCGGTGAACCCGAGAGCGCCGTGAGCGCGGAGCCCGAAGTCCCCTGGGACGGCGATGGCAGCACCGAAGTCGTGCCCGAAGACACCGAGTGGGGTGGCGACGCCTCTCCTCGCAAAAATAACCTCGGCGGCGACGACGAGATCGACGCGAGCGACCTGGCGCGTGGCGAGGAGTCCCTGCAGGCCCATCTGCATCGGCAGGCCTTGTCGCTGCGGCTGGGGGAAGAAGATCGCTGCGTGCTGCGTTTTCTGATCGAGTCGCTCAATGACGACGGCTACCTGGAGGATTCGCTGGAATCGCTGGCGGCCGGACTGGCTCCGCAAGACCTCGAACAGCAGGAAGAGCTGGTGCATCGATTCACGGTAGCGCTGGGTTTGCTGCAACACCTCGAGCCGGTGGGTGTGGGTGCGCGCTCGCTTGGCGAATGCCTGCGCCTGCAACTGCAAGCCATGATGCATGGCGATGCGCAAGCGAATCCGGCGTGCGCCACCGCGCTGCGAATCTGCGAACAGCCCATGGAACTGCTGGCGCGGCGCGACGTCAAGCGCTTGTCGCAAATGTGCGGCGACTCGGATGCCCAGGTGCGCGCGGCCATCGGCCTGATCACACGGCTGGAGCCCAAGCCGGGGCGCCGCTTCATCGACGTGGAGCGCAACATCGTCGTGCCGGACGTGCTGGTCACCAAAGCCGGGCGCGGTTCGCAGTCGCGCTTTCGGGTGCAGCTCAATCCGGACGTGATGCCCCGGCTTCGTGTGCACGACGTGTATGCCGGCGCGCTCAGGTCGCATCGCGGCGAGGGCCACCAGGCGCTGCAGCAGCGGCTGCAGGAGGCGCGCTGGTTCATCAAGAACATCCAGCAGCGCTTCGACACCATCCTGCGCGTCTCCAGTGCGATCGTGGAGCGCCAGAAGAATTTCTTCGTGCACGGCGAGCTGGCGATGCGCCCGCTGGTGCTGCGCGAAATCGCGGACGAACTGGGGCTGCACGAGTCCACGATCAGCCGAGTCACCACCGCCAAGTACATGGCGACGCCGTTCGGCACCTTCGAGCTGAAATATTTCTTCGGCTCCGCGCTTGGCACCGAGACCGGCGGCAACGCCTCGAGCACGGCGGTGCGCGCCCTGATCAAGCAGTTCGTGGCGTCCGAGAACCTGAAGAAACCCTTGTCGGACAGCCAGATCTCCGAGATGCTCAAGGAGCAGGGCATCGAATGCGCCCGCCGCACGGTGGCCAAATATCGCGAAGCGCTTCGCATCGCTCCGGCGAACTTGCGTAAATCCCTCTAGCCAGCACGCCGCCATGAATGCGCTCCAGCTGTTCCTGCCGTGTGCCGCCGGCGTCGAAGGTTTTCTCGCCGACGAAGTGCACCGCCTGACCGGGCTCGCGGGAGACGACCTGCTGACCGGCCGCGGCGGCGTGACGCTGCGTGCATCCTGGCGCGAGGCGATGCGGCTGAACTTGCACAGCCGGCTCGCGCAGCGCGTGCTGGTGCAGTTGTCGCACACGCCGTATCGCACCGAGGACGATCTCTATGCAGCGGCGAGCGACGTGAGTTGGGAAGCCTGGTTCACGGCGCGCGAGAGTTTCAAGGTTGAAGTGACTGCGCAGCACAGCCCGCTGAAAAGCCTGAACTTCGCGGGACTCAAGATCAAGGACGCCGTCGCCGACCGATTTCGAAACAAGGGGGGCGTGCGGCCCGATGTGGACACGCAATGGCCCGACGTGCGCATCTATACCCACCTCACCAGCGATCACGCCACGCTGTATATCGACACATCGGGGGAGCCGCTGTTCAAGCGCGGCTGGCGCGAGGACAAGGGCGAGGCGCCGCTGAAGGAAACGCTGGCGGCGGCCATGATCGCCGCCAGCGGTTGGGACACCATCGTGCCGCTGTACGACCCCTGCTGCGGCAGCGGCACCATCGCCATCGAGGCCGCGCAACTGGCGTGCAACATCGCTCCGGGCCAGCTGCGCCGCTTCGGATTCGAGAAGCTGTTGCCGTATCAAGCGCACGTCTGGCAAGCGATATGGGAAGAAGCGAAGGCGCAGCAGCGCGCGCCCAGCGCGCCGGTTTACGCCAGCGACGTCGCCTTCCGCATGGTCGACTTCGCCGCGCGCAACGCCGCTCGCGCGGGTGTCGCCGATGTCCTGCAATTGCGCGGCGGCGACGCGCTGCAGCGCATGCCGCCCAGCGACGCGCCGGGCGTGATGCTGGTGAATCCGCCTTACGGCGAACGGATCGAGACGGCCGGTGTCGCCGGACGCAGCCAAGGCGGGCGCGAACGCGCGCAAACCGATGATGGCGGCGACTTCTTCAACCAGCTTGCCGCGCACTGGAAGAAGAATTACCCCGGCTGGACAGCGTGGGTGTTGACGCCCGACCTGAAGCTGCCCTCGCGCATGCGGCTGAAGGAATCGCGCCGGGTGCCGATGTGGAACGGCCCTATCGAATGCCGCTTGTTCCGCTTCGACATGGTCCGCGGCTCCGCCAGAAAATTGGGGTCAGACTCCAATTCGCAGCCATGAGCGGCAACGTCGTTGTCGACACGAACGTCGCGTTGGACCTGCTCGTGTTCGATGATCCGTCGGCGCGGCCACTCGCGGCACAACTCGAGCGCGGCCTGCTGCGCTGGATCTGCACGCGAGCCATGCGCGACGAATTCGAACGCGTGCTGGCCTATCAGAACATTGCGGCGCGCATGCAGACTCGCGGTCTGCTCGCCCGCGGCGTGCTGGCGGACTTCGATCGCCACGCTCAGCGGGTCGATATGCCGGAACCAGCGCTGCTGATCTGCCGAGATCCGGACGACCAGAAGTTCATCGATCTGGCGGTTGCGCATCGCTGCACGCTCCTGAGCAAGGATGCGGCCGTGCTGGCGCTGGCGAAGCGCTTGGCTGCCGTGCAAGTGAGCGCGGCCGCCGTGATGCCCGTCGGGTGATACCGGCAGTCTCCTACAGCCTCAACGAGCCTGCGGGCTGCAGACTGCTTCATCGAATCAGATGAAGGAGTCATCCATGATCAGGATAGGGATCATCCTCGGCAGCACGCGCCCCGGCCGCAACGGCGAGGCGGTCGCGCGCTGGGTGGCCGATATCGCCAGCACGCGCTCGGACGCGCAATACGAACTGGTCGACATCAAGGATTTCAACCTGCCTCTGCTGGACGAAGCCGTGCCCCCTTCACGCGGTCAGTACAGCAAGCAGCACACCAAGGCTTGGGCCGCGAAGATCGCCTCGTTCGACGCATTCGTGTTCGTCACGCCCGAGTACAACCACGGCACCTCGGGGGCGCTGAAGAACGCGATCGACTTCCTGTTCGCCGAATGGAACAACAAGGCTGCGGGTTTCGTCGGCTATGGCAGCGCCGGCGGCACGCGCGCGGTGGAAAGCCTGCGCCTGGTGATGGGTGAGCTGATGGTGGCCGACGTGCGCGCGCAAGTAGCGTTGTCGCTGTTCACCGACTTCGAGAACTTCAGCACCTTCAAGCCCGCACCGATGCAGCAGCAGGCGCTGCGCGCCATGCTCGACCAGGTGGTCGCCTGGGGCAGCGCACTCAAGCCGCTGCGCCAACCTGCGCCGCAAACTGCTCGGCGCGAGCCATCGGCCAGTACAGCTTGAATACGTTGTGCTGGGCGCTGAAATCATTCGATAGCAGCGAGCCCGGTTCGACCCGCATCAGCAGATTGGCCAGCAGCCGCACGTCAGTGTCGGTCAGGCGCCGCACGATGTGATGCGCGGTGATGTCGTTGGGATGGCGCAGCCCGGCGGCTTGCACCAGTTCCTTCAGCGCCAGCAGCGTGGTGCGGTGCAGGTTGTAGACGCGCTGGGCCTTGTCGGTCACCGCCAGCGCGCGCTGGCGCAGCGCATCTTGCGTGGTGACGCCCGTGGGACAGTTTCCGGTGTGGCAGGTCTGCGCCTGGATGCAACCAAGAGCCATCATGAAGCCGCGTGCCGAATTGCACCAGTCGGCCCCCAAGGCCATCATGCGCGCGATGTCGAATGCAGTGATCACCTTCCCGGCGCAGCCCAGGCGGATGCGTTCGCGCAGGCCGGTGCCCACCAGCGTGTTGTGCACCAGCAGCAGGCCTTCCTGCAAGGGCGCGCCGACGTGGTCGCTGAATTCCACCGGCGCCGCGCCGGTGCCACCTTCAGCGCCATCCACCACGATGAAATCGGGTGTGATGCCCGATTGCAGCATGGCCTTGACGATGCCGAACCACTCCCACGGATGGCCGATGCACAGCTTGAAGCCGGTCGGTTTACCGCCCGAGAGCTCGCGCAGGCGGGCGATGAAGGCCATCATCTCCAACGGTGTCGAGAACTCGCTGTGCGCCGAAGGTGAAACGCAGTCGACGCCGATCGGAACGCCGCGCGCCCGGGCGATTTCCTTCGTCACCTTGGCCGCGGGCAGGATGCCGCCGTGCCCCGGCTTCGCGCCCTGGCTCAGTTTGATCTCGATCATCTTCACCTGCGGCTGGCACGCGTTCTCGACGAAACGCGCTTCGCTGAAGCGCCCCTGCTCGTCACGGCAGCCGAAGTACCCGGAGCCGATTTCCCAGATCAGGTCGCCACCATGCACCCGGTGATAAGAAGAGATCGAGCCTTCTCCTGTGTCGTGCGCGAAGCCGCCCAGCTTCGCGCCGCGGTTCAAAGCCAGGATGGCATTGCCCGACAGCGAGCCGAAGCTCATGGCCGATATGTTGAAGATGCTGCATTCGTAAGGTTGGGCAGCAGTCGCTCCAATGGTCACGCGGAAGTCCGACGAAGCGAGCACCGTCGGGAACAGCGAGTGGTTGATCCATTCATAGCCCTGCCGCGCGACGTCCAGCTGCGTGCCGAAGGGCCGGTTGTCCGGCTGTCCCTTGGCGCGCTGGTATACCAAGGAGCGCTGCGCCCGCGAGAACGGCGCGGCCTCGGCATCGCTCTCGATGAAGTACTGCCGTATCTCCGGGCGCACGTACTCGAAGAGGAATCGCAGGTGGCCGATCACCGGGTAATTGCGCAGCACCGCATGGCGGGACTGCTGCAGGTCTCGCAGGCCCACCAACACCAACGTGCCGAAGACGAGCGCGGGCAATAGACCCATGCGATGCGCCATCAAGCTCGCGAGACTGAGTGCGAACGCGATGAAGCAGAACAGCAAAAAGCTGTAGCGAACCGGATACAAGCGAAGGGCGGAGCGCATGCTTAGTGCGTTTTCGCGCGGCCCGATCGATTCACGCCGGACTCCCGGCGAGGAACTTGCGAAGATTGCCGGCCGCCCGCGCCTGCACTTTGCGTCTGAGCATCGGGCTCCAACCCAGCAGCAGGCCCGGCGCGCCCAGCGCCTGGCGCGACCAGCGCCAGAAATCGAAACGATCCGTGTGGCGCGCGATGCGCCCCGCGGAGTCGAACTCGAACCGCGCGTCGATGCTGTTGTCCACCAGCCGGCCGGTGGCGCTGAAGCGGTAGTGCGCATCCCAATGTGCGCAGCCGTCGTTGTCGCCGGCCTGCACATCGCGACAGCGCAACTGCCAGACATCGGCGCCCTTGGCCCGCGTCGCTTCGCACAGCATCCGCCACATGCCCGCGATCTCGGGCTGGCCGCGCAGCGAAAACACTTCGTCGTTGAACACCGCGCCATCCGAGTAGCAGCTGCCCATCGCATCCGCATCCAGCCGCGCGAACGCGGCATAGAAGTTCTCGATGGTCTGCTGGTTCGGATGCATGGCGATCGCGCTGGTGAGGTTGATGCCTCAAGGAATGCCGGTTCCGCCGGATCGTACGCTTAGTGTCCTGCCTGTGCCAGCCGCAACAACAGGCCCTCGAACGCATGCGCCACGGTGACCTGCCTCACGGCAGCACGATCGCCATCGAAACGCCGGGTCTCGCTGGTGAGGCGCCCGTCCACCATGAAGGCGAACCAGACGGTGCCCACCGGCTTGTCCTTGCTGCCGCCGGTCGGGCCCGCGATTCCCGTCACGGCCACGCTGACGCGAGCACGCGAGTGGCGCACCGCGCCAAAGGCCATCGCCCGCGCCACCACTTCGCTGACGGCGCCATTCGCTTTGATCAGCGACGCCTCCACGTCGAGCAATTCCGTTTTCGCTTCATCGGAGTAAGTGACGAAGCCGCGTTCGAACCACTCG
>Ga0105240_10003338_pt1 | contig 24986 bp, 23 predicted proteins | sample KBSC54metaG_FD_80426 | JGI IMG/M metagenome (GOLD analysis project Ga0105240, IMG submission 80426) | Corn rhizosphere microbial communities from Kellogg Biological Station, Michigan, USA - KBS C5-4 metaG | ecosystem: Host-associated > Plants > Roots > Rhizosphere > Soil | place: Michigan, USA...
CGACCCCGGAGGCCATGGCCCAGCTCGCCCGCCTCGCCGCCGTTTCCACCCGCGTCCGCATCGGCACGTCGATCCTGCTGCTGCCGCTCTATCCCCCCGCCATCGTCGCCAAGCAGGTCGCCGACCTCGACCGCCATACCGGCGGGCGGATCACCCTCGGCATCGGCGTCGGCGGCGAGTACCCGCAGGAGTTCCGCGCCTGCGGCGTGCCGCTGGCCGAACGCGGCCCGCGCACCGACGAGGCCATCCCGCTGCTGCGCCAGCTCTGGACCGGCGAGGAGACCTCCCACGCCGGCCGCTTCTTCCCGATGCAGGACGTGCGCATCCACCCCGCGCCCGCCCAGCCCGGCGGCCCGCCGATCGTCGTCGCCGGCCGCCAGGACGCCGCCATGCGCCGCGCCGCCCGCCTGGGCGACGGCTGGATGCCCTACCTCTACTCCCCCCGCGCCTACGGCGACTCCGTCGCGCGCATCCGCGACGTCGCGGCCGAGGCGGGCAGGGACCTCGCCCGCTTCGAGTGGATGGTCTTCCTGCTCGTCAACGCCGGCGACTCGCCGGAGGCGGCGCGCGAACAGGCCGCCGGCGCCCTCGGCGGCAACTACAACCAGGACTTCGGCGCCTTCGTCGACCGCGTCGCCGCGGTGGGAACCCCGGACCAGGTCGCTGCCCGCGTCCAGGCCTACGTCGACGCCGGCGCCCGCCACGTGATCTTCTCCATCGCCGGCGCCCCCGACCGCCTGGCCATGGCCCGCCGGCTGCTGGCGGAGGTGGTCCCGCAGGTCCGCGATCCCGAGTCGGCCCGGCCTAGCGCCTAGCCGGAGCTATCTTGCATTGCGGTCGACTTGCGCGACGCACAGGTCGGTCATCTGCTGGAACCGCTGCTGCGCCAGGTTGCCCAGATTGTTGGTCGGGCCCATCAGCAGGTCGGTCTTCTCGCACACCACCGCCCAGGACAGGATCGTCTTGCTGGAGTCGGGAAGGCGAAAGTCGATCACCTGGGTCATCTTCAGATCGAGCACGGCCGCGCAGCCGCCCACGACGCGCAGGGAGCCGGCGTCCACATGCACCTGCAGATGGCGCGGCACCTGGTCCGACGATGTCACCGTCGCGATGCCCTTTTCGGCCAGCGCGTGGTGGACGGCGGCCAGATCGAGATCCTGGTCCAGGCCGCAGGCCTTGTCGTCCGGCGTGAGTTCCTGACCGTAGAGGGCCACCTGCGTCAGCACCTCGTCCGCGTCGGCCGCCCCTGGGCCCGCCAGCAGCCAGAGCGCGCCCAGGGCCGCGGTAGTGTGTCGAAACGCCATCTTCGGCTCCGATCGTGTCTTGGCGTCCGACCGCCCGACTTCACCCCCTCACGCTGGCAGTGCCGGAAGGCAGGCGCGGATGCCAGATGTCGTCGGGCGTGTACTGCAGAGGCTCGGGGCTGAGGTCCAGGGCCCGGACGTACCAAGGCCTGTTCCAGTAGGCCTTCCACTCCGGAGTCTCGTCGTCGCTGTTCATGAAGGTGGTGGGCGGAAAATTCCGCCTCATCTCGTCGGCCTTCGCCGCCTGCGCGGCCTGGGCGGCGGCCTTCGCGGCGTATTCGGCGCTCTCGGCGGCGGTCGGTTCGATCTCGCGCAGGAGCTCTTCGTCCTCCTTGGCTTTGGCGGCCTGCTGTTCCACCCGCACGCGGGCAGCTTCCAGCTCGGCCTGCCAGGCCTCTTCCTGCGCCCGCGACGGGACCGGCGGCGTCCGCGCCGCGCGTTCCTGCTCGGCGATGTCCCGGTCGATCTGATCATCGCTCTGGGCCTCCGCGGCCGCCGTGGCGGAGATCGCTGCGGAGATGGCGCCGCCGCCTTCCGCCGGGGCGTAGGACGAGCGTCTCGGGCCTCCACCGCCGTCGTCGCCCAGGCCGCCGCGCGCGGCGCCGTCCGCCGCCCCGCGCATGCTGTCCCCTGCGGCGTTGTTGGCCCCGCGATCCGGACCGCTCCCGCCTGCGGGGGCCCCACCGCCGTCGCCGCCGGCCTGGCCAGCGCCGGACATGCCGCCGCCCTGGCCGGGGGCGCTCGCCGGGGATGATCCGCCCATCATCGGGCCGCAGGCCAGCGCGGTGCTGGCGACGGTTGCGGCAGCGAACGCCAGCGGCATTCTCAGAGACGCCATACGCAGGGCTACGGACCGCATCTCAGCCTCCCCAGGCCGCAACGGGAGGAATGATATGCCTCGTCCGAGTCCGGGTCAAAGCGCGCTCCGAGGTCACGTTTGCACCCCGTCGCCGCGCGCCGCGCCGGCCTCGACAGGCCGTCGACGTCAGAAGGCCCCGGCGTCCGGCGCGGGCCAGGCTCCCTGATGCCCAAGGATCTTCGACATCTTTTCGGCGGCCCGGCTCACCGTCGCGACAATCTCGTGCTTGCGCGGCAGAATCCGCGAGGCCGGTCCGTCGACGGAGACGACGCAGCGCAGCGCGCCCGCGCGCTCGAAGACGGCAGCCGCGGCGCCGATTGGGCCGCCCCCCGGCGCATCGAATGAGGCGGCGTGGCCCGACGCGCGGATGTCCGGCAAGCTGCGCAGGATCTGTCTCTGCCGGCGGAAGGCCGTCGCCCGGGACGACGCGACGCGCGCCAGGGTCTGCTCCAGCAACGCCTCCGACATGAACGCCAGCATGACGTGGCCGGACGGCGAATCCAGGATCGGTTCGACGCTCCCGGCCACGTGGACCGTCCTGAGGTCGAAGCCGCTCTCGATCACCTCGAGGTAGATCAGATTCAATCGATCCTCGGCGGGCGTCGCCAGCGTAACGGTCTCGCCGGTCGTCGTCGCCAGGGCGCGAAGCGTGGGCGACAGCGCACTCGGGAACGAGGCCGTCGCCCGGATGGAAAAGGCCAGGCTGACCGCCCTTTCGCCAAACACATAGCCGACCTGCGAGGCGCTCAGGTAGTCGCCGGCTTCGAGGCTCTTGATGATGCTGCGCAGGCTGCTCGTCGGCAGTCCGAGCGACTCGGCGATGTCGGTCGGTCCGAGCCCCGGGCCCCCAGCCGCGATCAGGCGCAGGACGTCGAGCCCGCGCGTGACCGAGCGCGGGCCCGCACGCGGGGCCCGCGCCTTGCCAGGCGCGCCACCCTTCCCGGACGTCACCTGACTGATGGATCGTCGAGCCGGCGAGGTCATGGTCGTTCGGGAAGGGTAAGCGCGTCCGCCTAGTTCCGGTACGCGAAGGTGATCCCGGCCTGCAGCGGCGCCGCGTAGCGCAGGCGGGCCGAGGCGGTGTCCGGCGACGCCTGGTTCATGATCTTGGCGTCGGTGACGTTGGTCGCATAGACCCCCAGGGTGTAGTGGGAGTCCGGCGACCAGGTGGCGTTCAGGTTCAGCGTCGCGTAGGGCGGCTGCGAGAAATACAGCGCGTCGTCGGCCTGGAAGTAGACCCGGCTCGAGACGTAGAGGTTGGCCGACAGGTCGAACAGGCCGACCGAGGTCGGGATCTTCCAGTCGGGACCGAACGTCATGGTGAACTCGGGCGCCCGGATCATCGTCTTGCCGCTGACGTCCTGCGTCACCTGAGCGTCGCCGCGGTCGAGGGCCGTGCAGGCGGCGAGCACCCCAAGCTGCTGAGCGGTGCAGGGAATGGAGATGATCGCGCCCTTGAAGCTGGTGTACTTCGCATTGGTGTAGGCGCCCGAGAGGTCCAGCGTCAGGTTCTCGTTCACCGCATAGGTCACGCTGAACTCGCCGCCGAAGCTGCGCGCGTTGCCGGCGTTGGTGACCACCGAACCAATGCCCACGATGGTGTTCTGGAACTGGAGGTCCTTGTAGTCGTAGTAGAATGCCGCGACGCTGAAGTTGAAGCGGCTGCCGGAGGCCTTGTAGCCGGCCTCGTACGCGGTCAGCGTCTCTGGCCGGACCGCGAAGGCGATGCCGGTGAGCGGCGCGATGCTGAACAGGCCGCTCTTGAAGCCTTCGGAATAGGTGAAGTAGGCGTTGGAGTTTCGCGTGAACTGGTAGCGCAGCGACGCGCGAGGCGTGAACGAATTGAACGTCGTCTCGGCCGGCTTGAAGTTGTTGATCGGCGACGTCTGCGACCCGATGATCAGCTGTCCCTTCCGCTCGGTGCTGTAGCGGGCGCCGAAATCGATGTAGAAATTGCCGTAGATGTTGTAGTTTCCATCACCGAAGACAGCGAGAACCTTGTCGACATTGGTCGTGGTGCCGACGTTCTTGGTGGTGACGAAGGCGGGGCCGGCCAGGCCGCCGGTGCTGGTGAAGAAGGTGCGGGTCTGCGACCGGTCGTAGGCCCAGTAGGCGCCGACGACCCAGTCCAGCTTGTTCTCCCAGTGGCCGGCCAGGTTGAATTCCTGCTGGGCGTAGGTTTCCGTCACGCGCCACGGCGCGAATTCCGAGATGGTGATGTTCGAGGAGTCCTGGTCGACCGCCTCGGTGTCGCGGTCGTGCACCCACGACGTGTAGGACGTCAGCGTCGCCCATCCCATGTCGAAGGTCGACTTCAAGACCCCCTGGTCCTGAAGCACCCGGTTCAGCGGCGCGGCGTCGTTGGCCGTGGTGTAGGGGTGGTTGGAGTCCGAGACCAGCACCGGGTGATTGGGCGGGACGGCGGCGTAGAGGGCCTGGGCGAACGGCCGGCCGGTCGCCGGGTCGACCAGGGCGACGTAGTTCGCCGCCGAGCCGTCGGCCAGGTCGTTGTGGGCCAGCTTCAGGACGAAGTTGATGCGGTCGGTCGGCGCCCAGCGCAGCTTGCCCTGGATCGAGAACAGGTTGCTGTGCCCGTCGGTCTTCGACCCGGTGAAGATGTTGGTCAGGTAGCCGTCGTTGTGACGGGCGTAGACGTCGAGGTTGCCGGTCAGGGTGTCGCCGATGATCGGCCCCGAGACGTAGGCGTTGATGCGGCGCTCGTTGTAGCTGCCGAGGGCGGCGTTCACCTTGACCGTGGGCCGGGCGGTCGGATCGAGGGTGGTGACCAGGATCGCGCCGGCCTCGGTGTTGCGGCCGAACAGGGTGCCCTGCGGGCCCTTCAGCACCTGGATCGAGGAGACGTTGGGCAGGTCGAACAGGCCGCCGGCCGCGTCCTGCTGATAGACGCCGTCGACGTAGATGGCGGTCGGGCTGAGGCCCGAGCCGGTGACCGGCGTGCCGATGCCGCGGATGGTGGGCACCACGAAGATGCCGGTCTGGTCCATCCGCAGGCCGGGCGTCAGGGACTGCAGTCCGGTGGTGCCGGTGACGTTGCGCTGCTCGAGCTGGCGGCCGGAGAAGGCGGCGATGGAGATCGGCACGTTGACGCTGCGCTCGGTCCGCTTCTGCGCGGTCACCACAACTTCCCCGACATTTGCGGTTGCGCCCGCGCCCACGTCCTGGTCAGTTGGCGCCGGCTGGGCGGCGGGCTGCGCAAGCGCGGCCGTGCCGGCCAACGCGATCGCCGCGCCGAGAACGATTGACGACGCTGTATAGCCGAATCGATTGGATTTCATTTCCCGTTTCCCCTTTGTCGTTAGACGGTGGCCTTGGAGCGCCGCACCAAATGGAGGCGCTCTTTGGGGCGCTCCGCCGCGCAAGGGAAGAGTGAAAACGCGCCGGATGGGCTCAAATGTGGACGCGGTTCACGTTGCGTGGCGAAAATGCGACACCATCCGGATGCCCCCCTGAGACGGGGCTCGGACCGCGCCAGGTCCCTCGCAGGTCCAGGGCCGGATGTCCCGGCCACGGACGATCAGCCGTGCAGCACCGCCGGATCGCCCCGGCTCATCCGGATCGTCAGGCTGCGGCGCCGGATCCGCCACCCGTCCGCGGTCCGCACCAGCAGGTCCTCGTAGTCCCCGAACGCCTCGTACGGCTCCAGGCCCGCCCGCTCGCCCGCCCCCTGATGATGCATGCGCGCGCTGCACCTGGCCTGCGCCTCGTCGCCGTGCACGCCGATGCTGTAGTTGCCCAGCAGGTGCTGCGTCGGCCCGCATCCGTCCAGGCGCGAGCGGAAGAACGCCACCAACGCCCCGGGGCCGCCGACGATGTTTCCCCCGCCATAGGCGCCCGTCGCGTCGTCGGTGAAGACCTGCTCCGCCAGCTGCCAGCTGCGCGTGTCCACCATCTCGGCGTACCGGTTCAGCACCGCCAGGATGGCGCTCCAGTCCTCGAAGCTCATGCGGTCAGCCACTCCCCCTCCCCAGTGTCCGCGCCATCTCCTGCAGGTCGGCCTTCAGCGTCAGGTCGTCGGTGGTGTTGTAGGTGGCCTGGGCCCTGGCGCGCAGCGCGGCGAGGCCCGCGGCGTCGTCCAGCTGGGCCACCTGGGTGGTCAGGGCCAGCAGATAGGGCATGCGGCCGCGCCGCCACGCGTCGGTCGGCCCCGGCTGGGCCAGGATGGCGAGCGTGGCGCCGACCCCGCCCGTGACGCCGGTGCGCAGGGCGGCCAGCCCCCTGGCGTGGCCCGGGTCGCGCGCCCAGCCGGGATCGGCCGCCAGCTGGCGCAGCATCGACGACGCCTCCAGCGCCATCAGCGCGTTCTGGGCGTCGACGTAGCGGCCGAGCTCGGGAGCGTAGGCGGCGAAGTTCCGGTCCACCTGGGCCGCCACCGCCGGGCCGGTGGGGTCGTCGTCGCGGGCCGCGCCCGTGCCGACCAGCACATAGGTGCGCCCGACCGTGGCCACCGAGGACAGCCAGTCCTCGATGTCGGGCAGCTGGCTCAGCGCCACCGGCTGGGTGGGGACGGCGGCGGTGTCGAACACCGCGTCCACCAGCGGCCCCACGGCCGGGTGGCGGCGAGCGGGGCCTGGCCGGAGCGGGACGAGCCCTCGGCGAGCACGGCGAAGCGGGCCGCCGCCTGGTGCGCGGCGCCCGAGGCGGCGGCGAGGGCGGGGTTGGCCACGGCCGCCGCCGGCGGCAGGGGCGGGGCCTCCTGCCGCGGCGGGTTGCAGCCCCCCAGGACGATCACGGCGAGGATCAGCGGGATGCGGCGCATCGACGGTGCGTCCTTCGAGTCGCCGGCCGCGCCGGCGCCCCAGGATGACGAGATCGGGGGCGACGGCCACAAGATTCGTCTTGCTGCCGAGGCGCGTCCCGACACCCCACCGTCATCCCGGCCGAAGCCGCGCAGCGGCGCAGAGCCGGGACCCAGCAGCTCAGCCCCCGACGCCGGAGACGCCAACACTCTCGGGGCAATGCCCGCCGTCTTAGAACCTGCGCTCGGTGCCGGCGTCATAGGCGCGGCACTCGCCATTGAACGTCCGCTTGTTCACACCCTTGATCTCGATGTGACCGGAAACACGATTGATCCTGACCGTGGGCTTATCGAGGAAATTGAGAGTAAATCTTCCCGTGATCTCGGTCTCTCCGACCGCGATGGTGTCAAAAGGCCGCCAGCCTTCGGGCATATCATCATGGAGGGCCGGGATCATTGCTGAAGGAAGCTTCACGCGACCTGCCGAGCCGGTGATATCGACCATGGCTTCTCCTTCCGACTGTCCGCGTGTCGTTGCGTACCCGCTGGCCGATCCGAAGCCGCCGTGGTTGTCGGAACCCCAAAGAGATGCGGTCTGGGTGTCAGGGAACGTGGCGGCGCCGTCACAGATCAAATGAATATCCGCAGCGCGCGCGGCGCCCACCGAAAGGGCGAGCGTCGCTGCCACCCATAACGCGATTGTTCGCATCACTACCCCCCAAGACGCTGCGGCGGCGACTCGAGAACTCGTTTGGGCGCCGTCGATAGGGCGAACGTCGCCCGGATCACTCGCCCTCCGCCATGAGAATCCTTGCACATAACCGCCGCGGCAATCTGGGCGCGCACTCCCGATGCCAGCACGATGCCGCGCGAGCCTTGGTTGCAGGCGCGCGATCAACTACCGTGGCCAGATGCGCTGGCTACTCGTCGTCCCAGCCGTCCTGGCCCTCGCAGCCGTGGCCTTCGCCGGCTTCCGCCTCTGGCAGTATTCCAGGTCGTGGCCGCAGCCCTCCAATGAGGTCGTGCAACTGACGCCGGCGAAACGGGCCGTCCTGCAGCGGCTCAGATCGGAGACCAAGTTCCTGCCCAACGACTATCCGCCTCTTGGCTACACCGGGGCCGCAACCCCCGAAGACGGTGCGCAGGCAAGCGCCGCGGTGAACGCGGTGATCGACGCCATCCTGGCCCCGCCGGACGGACCCCTCCCAGCCAGGACGGTCTCAGACCTGACGGCCAGCAAATGGACACCGTGCGTCTCCTGGAGACCGAGGACCGAGACCGGACCGCCGGCTATATGCTCGAAGTCTGGTGGCTCCTGGGCTTCAAGGGCGCCACAGGCCGCTTCGCCCACGGCTCGGCCTACCCCGTGCCCGCCGGCCACGGCGAACCACTGCCTCCGGGCTGGACCGCGTCGGACAAACCGAGGCGCATTGGCTGAGGTCGCCGCGTCCAATAGGAGCGCGACGGTGATTGTTGCTCCTGTCACCGTATTTCGATGTCACCGCAACGCCCCTTCTGACTCGGGTAGACTTGCCCTCCCCCTCACGACCCGCTGGCGAGTTGGATCCTGGAATTGTCCTGCGGCTTTCGGCTCGCGCCGTCCCAGGTCTTAGTGATCCTGCCTTCGCGCTCGAGGTTGACACAGAGGTCTTTCACGTTCGTCTCGCGGAGCACAAACTCAGGAAGGACACGATCGACTAGCTCTGCGAAGCGCATCCCGCCAGACCGCTCTAGCAGTTCGACGATCCGCAGCTTCGCCTCTAGCATCTGTTCTTCAACAAGCTCAGCAATGGACTGCTCCTGAAGATCAGCCTCGTGATCCGAGAACATGTCCTGTGTTGCAGTTCGCTTCTGCCTTTCCCGTGACTTAGCTTCGGAGCGGTTACGGGCATGGAGCTTCAGCGCTCGGAACTCAGTTTCCCGGAACGCGATCAAGCCTCGCCGATCCTTCGTGCCATAGGCGAGGAAGAAGTGAGGGCGATCCTGTGTCGCTTTGTCGATCTTCGTGGACACCACAAATGCGAAGCGACCCGCGTCCTGCAGTGTCTCCCTGAACAGTTGTTCCACAGCGAGACCAGGCTTCAGATTAGGGTCTAGCCGGGCTCTCCACCCTGGACCGCCCAGGATCGGATCAAGCGACGCGATTACCTTCTCGTCCGGATGTTCCACGAACCGGCTCACATGGCCGTACATGAAGTTGATCAGCACTTCGCACTTCGAGCCGGTCAGAAGCGGCCCTATGGCGTCGAAGGGGTAGCCCGTCCATCCCGTTGGATCGATGAAGATCAGTGGGAAGCATGTCCCGACGAAGGCCTTGATCCCGCTCACCGCGTCCACGAACTGGCCGTGAAAGGTCTTCACTTCGAAGCCGTTCGCAGGATCGTGAAATGCAGCCACGGCGGCGCTAAGCTTTGCATAAGCTTCGGCATCCTTCTCGGAGAAGAAGCAGCGAATTCGGCTCCTTCTTCCGGTCTGCTCATAAACACGCTTCTGAGCATCCTTGAGCACCGACAGGGCGATCATGAACGACGTGTCTGAAAAATCCTCGGCTTTCGATTCCCACGGCCCTGAAAAGCCGTCGATGTACGCTAGGTCCCAACCGTGAAGCACCTTGAACGCCAGTTCCTGAAGGTATCCCTTCAGGATGAAATGCTTGGCCTCAGTCTGCTCTCGATCCTCGTATGCGCTCATCGCGAAATTCTGCACCGCGCTGGCTTAGGCGGTCATCGCACGCGGGTACTCACTCCACTCGCGTCCATCCAGCGAACGGCCCCCCGACTTGGGACGAATTCCGCCCCACTGCTTAAAGAAGAAAGAGACGCCCGATTTTCGGCACTGGTCGCGCACCTCGCGCACCCAGTCCACATGAACGGGCCGTGCGTTAGGCCCACTTTCTCCGCCGGCGATGACCCAATGAATGCCGTCCAGGTTCATCTTCCCCATCGCATCAATCAGCGGTTCGATAGAAAGAAAGCGCACTGCGGCTGGGGCCTGCTGGAGGTGGCGAATCCTCACACTGTTCTTGCCATCCTCGACTGATACGCCCAACCAGATATGGGGTGGCGCGAGGCGGCCATCGTAGCGCCGCTTGAGGTAGTCTCGCATGATCGAGCTACGCTTCGTCAGCACTTGGAACACGTGCCAGTCGGCTTCCTCCATCGTATCGAACACCTGGTCGATGAACTCGGTGGAAACTTGCTTGTGAAAGAGGTCACTCATCGAATTCACAAAGATCATCCGCGGGCGTCGCCACTCCAACGGTTGTTTCAGCCGTGTCGGGCGTAGCGTGAGATCGAAGCCGTTTTCAAACGGGTGCCCAAGCACGCCGCGGAAGCGCTCAGAAAACCGCTCAGCGTAACAGTTGTCGCAGCCGGCCGTGATCTTCGTACAGCCCGTTACAGGGTTCCACGTCGCATCCGTCCACTCGATAGTCGTTGCATCCGCCATGACTGGCTTCCAGAACAAAAGTGGAACATGCCATTTCCGTGCGCAATTCGCAAGGACCACCGAGGCCTACGGAGTGATTCTAGAATGAAAGGTTGAGGCCGAAAGTTCGGGTGTCATGCCAAGAGCGTGGCGGAGAGTGGACCTCCTAACGTCCGCAACGACCCATTCTCTGCCGTGCGGCATTCGCCTGCTCGCGATCACCAGACGGCCGTGGCCAACGTCTATGGCCGCAAGCCAGCCAGGGCAGAGTCTTGACGAATTTGGTATCGGTACCCATAGTACTTATCAGAAAAGGCCGATCCGCCGGCACCCGAGCCGCCCAGGGTCCGCATCATGATCCCCTGGAGCCGGCGGAACGCCTTCCAGCCGGCGTCGAATACAAGGTCGGCAGCCCCGAAGACCCCGACTACAAGCCCCGCAAGAAGAGGAGACGCGATGATCCCACCGCATCCCGCCCCGGTCCGTGACGCCAACGGCCGCTTCGCCCCCGGCACGTGCGGGCGCCCGTTCGGGGCGCGCGGCCATGCCTTGGCCCGCACGGCGCGGCGGCGGCTGCAGGACTTCGAGGCCCATTCGGCCGAGCTGCTGCCGCGCCTGCGGCAATGGTTCCTGCCGCAGTACATCCAGCTGATCGTCCGCCTGCTGCCGCGCCCGACGGACGCCTTCGACGACGATCTGGAGGACCTGGACGCGGCCGAGTTGGGCCGCTTGATGGCCGAGGTCCGCGCCGTGCTGGACCGCAGGGGGGCCGCCGGCAAGGCGGCGCCGCAGGCCTCGCCGGCCGACGCCGAACCGGGCCCGGCCACCGTTATTATCGGTGACTATAGGTGATTGTTGCGGTCGCGGCGGCGTCCCCGGGATGAACCGCCAAGTTCGCCAAGGACGCCAAGGCGCGCTTCGCGCGCGGCCAGTCTCCGGGCGCCGGGCCATGGGGATTTTCGGGCCGCGCAGCGGCCCCTTGGCGTCCTTGGCGAGCTTGGCGGTGAAACCCGATCGCCCGGCCCGCCGCCGAAACGCCTCAGGCGAAATGCAGCCGCCGGTACTTGCCGCGGAAGAACAGCAGCGGGTCGCGGTGCGGCTCGAACTGGGCGTAGCGGACCAGGCCGATGAAGATCAGGTGATCCCCCCCGTCATGCACCGCGAAGCGCTCGCAGTCGAAGCTGGCCAGCGAGCCGCTCAGGAGGGGCGAGCCGCGATGGCCCTCCCAGGGCGTGTCCTCGAACCGCGGGCCGTCCTTGCGGGTGAAGCGGGTCGACGCCGGCTGCTGGCCGATGTGCAGCACATTGACGGCGAAGCCCCGGGCGCCGGTGAAGTTCTCCAGGTTGGCCGACGACTTGGCCAGGCAGAACAGGATCAGCGGCGGGTCCAGCGAGACCGAGGTCAGGGAGTTGGCGGTCAGGCCCACCGGCTCGCCGGCCTTGTCGAAGGTGGTGACGATGGTCACCCCGGTGCCGAAGCAGCCCAGCGCGTCGCGCAGCACCCGCGGGTCGGAGCCGCTCTCGTAGCGCAGCGGCGCGCGCGGCGCGGCCCGCTCCAGGAAGTCCAGCAGGGCGGCGTTGAAGGCGTCCTCGTGGTCGGTGATCACATGGTGGCCCGCGCCGCCGATCTCGAACGCCACCGACCCGCCGATCAGCTCGCGCAGGCGCTGCGTCGCCTCCGGCGAGACGCTCTCGTTCATCGAGCCGCGGATGATCGCGGTGGGCGCGGTCACGGTGCGCGCGGCCGCCTCGACCCGCGCCGTGGCGCCGGGGATGTCGATGGCGCCCAGCATGCGGGGGTCGCAGCGCCAGCGGTAGGCGCCGTCGTCGCCTACCTCGAAGGCGGTCAGCAGCTTCTCCACGGCGGTGGGCGCGGGCTCGAACGGGTGCATCCCCCGGATCGCCTCCAGCGCCGCCGCCGCGTCGGGGAACGGCCCGCGCCGCTGTTCGCCCGCCCGGTTGATCCGCTCGAGGGTGGCGCGCTCGACCCAGGCGGTGACGCCCACCAGCACCAGGGCGGAGACCAGCGGGGTAGGGTGCTCGCCGATGGCCAGCAGGGCGGCCAAGCCGCTCGCGCCGACCCCCACCACCACGGCGCGGCTGGGCAGTTGGGCCAGGATCGCCCGCAGATCCGCGCCATAGGCGTCGAGGTCGTAGCGGCCGTCGGCGGTGAAGGCGCTGGCGCCGTGGCCCCTCAGGTCCACGCAGATGGCGTGCCGGCCGGCCTCGGCCAGGGCGCGGCCGGTGGCGTGCCACACCTCCTTCATCTGGCCGGTGGACGGCAGCAGCAGGACCGTCGGATTGTTGGCGTCTCCGAAGGTGTCGGCGACGAGGTCGATGCCGCCGGCGCCCTGGAAATGGGCCTGTCCCATCCCGCCTCCATTAATTTCAGATATCAATCGAGCGAAGTTACGTATAGTAATGATATCATTGCGTTCGGGCGCGATCCAGAAGAAAATCAGATTGCCGGTTGCCGATCGGCCGTCCGTATGAGTACGATTCAAGTATCAATCGATGCAGTGAATGTATTGGACGTGGGGGAAGCGGGAGAATTTTCATGCGGGCGAATGACGAAGCGCGGAGCGCGGCCGGCCGCGCGGCTGGGAGGGGACATAGATGAAAGTGAACGTGTCGCCCGACCTGTGCTGCGGGGCCCAGCTCTGCGCCAAGGTGGCGCCGGAGGTCTACCAGCTGGACGAGGGCTACAACGCCCTCTCGGGCAAGGGTGATGTCGGAATCCCGGGGGACCAGGAGGCGGCGGCCGTGCGCGGCGCGCGGGCCTGCCCCGAGAGCGCGATCCGCGTGACGGCGGACGACGGGACGGTGCTCGCGCCGCTGAAGGCGAAAGGCTAGCGATGAGCAGGTACGCGGAGATCCTCAAGAACGAGGATCCGAGAATCGCCCAGATGTTCAACGTCGAGACCGAGACCCATGCGTCCGGCTCGGCGCTGATCGACGACCCGTTTCCGGGGCTCGCCCGCCTCCTGGAGAAGGCGCCGGTGTACAAGGGCATGGCCGCCAGCCTGCTCGGCCTGCCCGAGAACCAGATGTTCCACGTCCCGAGCGAGGTCACCTACACGGCCCTGTCGTTCCCGGCGGTGAGCCGGGCGCTGATCGAGAACGAGGTGTTCTCGTCCCGGGTCTACGACTCCCTGCCGGGCAACGCCCAGCTGGGCGGCACCATCCTGCACAAGGTCGGGCTCGAGCATCGCGGCATGCGCGACGCGATCCAGCCGATGTTCAGCCCCGAGGCGGCCCAGACCTGGTGGGACGACAAGATCATCGCCGAGACTGTCGAGGTGCTGATCTCCAAGATCGAGGGCAGGGGCCAGGCGGACCTGTTCCTGGAGCTGTGCGCCCGCATGCCGGTGCACGTGGTCTCGGCCGGCTTCGGCATCGCCCCGGACGACATCCTGCCGTTCCGGATGGCGCTGCTGGGCGCCAGCGAGCACGGCGAGCGCGACGCCGACCGCACCTCCGGCATGGCCAAGAGCCGCCAGATGATGCTGGACGTGATCAAGGCGCGCCGCGAGTCGCCGCAGGACGACGTGATCTCCCGCCTGGTCACGGCGGAGGTGACCACGCCGGACGGCGGCAAGCGGCCCTTCACCGATGACGAGATCGTCGGCAACTGCCGCCTGATCCTGCTGGCCGGCGGCGGCACCACCTGGCGCCAGCTGGGCATCACCATCTTCGCCCTGCTCAACAACCCCGAGCAGTTCGAGGCCTTCAAAGCCGACCGCAGCCTGGCGCCCCGGGTGGTGCTGGAGTCGGCGCGCTGGCACGCCACCGACCTGATCTTCCCGCGCCGGGTCGAGCAGGACGTCACCCTGGAGGGCGTCGACATCCCCAAGGGCGCCATGCTGCACATGTGCCTGGGCGCGGCCAACCGCGATGCGAACCGCTGGGAGGACCCGGACCGGTTCGACATCATGCGCCCGGTGCAGCGCGCCCTGGCCTTCGGCGGCGGCCCGCACTCGTGCCTCGGCCAGCACGTCTCGCGCCAGGAAATGGTGGTGGCCCTGAACGCGATCATGGACCGCCTGCCCAACCTGCGCTGGGACCCGTCCAAGCCCCCCGCCCGCCTGGTCGGCGGCCTCTTCCAGCGCGGCCCCTCGGCCCTGCCGGTGGTGTTCGACTAGTTGGCCGCGTGCATCCGAATCTGCCCTCCCCCTCGAGGGGAGGGGAATGCGTGGCCTGAAACAAGGGAAGCGATCTGATGGGGCAACTGGCCAAGCAACCCGAAGGCGTCTTCGTCGCGCCGGCGGCGCGGGACCTCGCGGTCCTCGCCCGCCAGCTCGAACAGTGGCTCGCCCCGCGCCTCCCCGGCGCGGCCGACCTGCGCGTCGAGGGCCTGACCTATCCCCGCGGCGCGGGCCAGTCGCACGAGACCATCCTGTTCGCCGCGGTCTATGCGCAGGATGGCCGCGAGCGGCGCGACGGCCTCGTGGTCCGCATCAAGCCGACCAGCTTCAACGTCTTCCTGGACGACATGTTCGTGGAGCAGTACCGGCTGATCAAGGCGGTCTGGGAGGCCGGCTGCACGCCGGTGGCCGAACCCCTGTGGTTCGAGGAAGACCCCGGCCTGCTAGGCGCCCCCTTCTTCGTGATGCGCAAGGTGGTCGGCCGGGTGGCGGTCAGCATCCCGTCCTACATGGAGACCGGCTGGGTGGTGGACGCGACCGTCGAGCAGCGCGAGCGGCTGTGGCGCAACGGCATGCGGGCCCTGGCCTCGGTGCAGCGCGTGCCCCTCGCCAGCGTGCAGTTCCTGGCCCGGCCCGAGGCGGGCGACGGCTTCGAGCAGGAATGGGATCGCTGGCGGCGCTACCTCGAGTACGTCCAGCGCCCGCGCCCGCTGCCGACCTACGTCTCGGCCTGGAAGCGGTTGGACGAGGCCCGTCCGGTCAACCGCCCGCCGGGCCTGGTCTGGGGCGACGCGCGCCTCGGCAACATGATCGTCGGCGACGACTTCCAGATCCTGGCCGTGATCGACTGGGAGCAGCCCTCGCTCGGCGGCGCCCTGCAGGACCTGGGCTGGTGCCTGAACATCGAGCGGGCGAAGATCGAGGCGCTCGGCCACAACCTGCCGGGCCTCGGCAGCCGCGAGGAGATGATCGCCCTCTGGCATGAGGAGACCGGCATCTCGACGGCCGACATCGACTGGTATGAGGCCTTCGCCTCCTTCAAGACCTCGTGTCTCGGGCTGCACATGATGGACATGCGCGGCCAGTCGCCCCCGGGCGGCGACTACGGGTCGATGTCCATGAACCAGTCGACCCACCGGCTGCTGGACAGGATGGGCGCGTAGGGGAGGGGACTCAGCCCCTGACGACGGCCTCCAGGAAGGCGGTGGCCTCGGCCCAGGACAGCCGGTCGAGCAGCGGGTCGTAGCGGACCCCCGGTATGTCGGCGATCTCGGGGGCGTCCTCCTCGGTGAAGGCGTGCCAGCCCTTGCCGTAGACGGTCATCTGCCAGTCGGCTTCCGCCGCCGCCATCTCGGCCTGGAAGCCCGCCCTATGCTCGGCCGGCGCATAGGGATCCAGGGCGCCAGTTATCGCCAGCACCTTGGCCTTCACCTCGCCGGCCTTGGCCGGCTGGGCGGTTGTCAGCAGCCCATGGAAGCTGACCACGCCCCTGGCGTCCGCCCCGCTGCGCGCCAGCTCCAGCACGCACTGGCCCCCGAAGCAGTAGCCGATCGCCCCGATGCGGCTCGCATCTACGCCAGGCGCCCCGCGCAGGGCGTCATAGGCCGCCAGCACGCGCCCTCGCAGCAGGGCCGGGTCGCCGGAGACGCCGCGGTAGGTGTCCATCCCTTCAGCCGGCGTGGCGAAGCGGCCCCGTCCGTACATGTCGCTCGCCAGCGCCACATAGCCGGCCTTGGCGAGGGCGAGGGCCTTGTGGCGCATCAGGTTGCCGAGCCCCAGAGCGTCGTGCATCACCAGCACGGCCGGGTGCGGCCCCGGCCCCTCGGGCAGGGCGATCTCGCCCTTCAGGGTGAAGCCGTCGTGGTCGTAGTCGAAGCTGCGCAGGCCTTCCATGACGCCTCCTCCCTGGGGCGCGCTAGAACATCACGCCCGCGACCTTCAGGTCGATGATCTCGTCCTCGGTATAGCCCAGCTCGGCCATGATGGCGTCGCCGTCGGCGTTGAACTCCGGCGCCGGCCGCGCCTTCAGCACCTGGCGGTCGAACTGCACCGGCACGCTGACCAGCTTGATGCTGCGTCCGTCGCCGTAGTCCACCTCCTGCATGAACTGGTTGGCCTGCACCTGGTAGTCCTGGTGCAGCTCCCCGGGCTGCTGGACCACGTCCCACTGGCCCGGCTGGCTCGCCAGCGCCTCGCGGCACTCGGCCAGGGTCTTGGCGGCGAAGATCTCGTCGATCGCGCCGATGCACTCCAAGAGGTTCTGTTTGCGCCCCTCCTCGGTGTTGAACCGCGGATCGTCCGCCAGCTCGGGCCGTCCCATGGCGCGGCAGAAGCCCGCCCAGAAGCGCTGCGGCTGCAGCATGCACAGCACGATGAAGCGGTTGTCCGACGTGCGATAGGAGTTCACCAGCGGATTGGGCACGGACGTGTGGCTCTGCTTGTAGGGGTCCATCACCCCCGCCAGCGTCGCGGAGGTGATCTTGCTCTGCATCGACCACAGGCTCGACGCCAGCAGCGCTCCCTCGACCACCGACGCCTTGCCGGTCATGGCCCGCTGGGCGATCGCCGCACAGATGCCCGCGGCCAGCATCGCCCCGCTGGTGCAGTCCCCGAACGCGCCCGACGGCATCGGCAGCGGGTAGGGGTAGTCGGCTGGCGTCACGGCTGCGGACACCCCGCCCCGCGACCAGAACGAGATGAAGTCGTAGCCGCCCTTCTCGGCGTCCGGGCCGTAGGCGCCCTGGCCGCTGCCGAGGGCGTAGATGATGTTCGGGTGGCGGGCCTGGATGTCGGCGACGTCGATCTTCATCTTGCGCCGCGTGGGCGGCAGCAGGTTGATCAAGAACACGTCGGCGTCCTCGAGCATCCGGTGCAACACGTCCACCGAACCCTCGACGGCGAGGTCGATAGAGATGCTGCGCTTGCCGCGGTTGTAGCTTTCCCACTGCGGCGTGAAGCCGTAGGAGCCGGGCGCCATGCCGCCGGTGGTCAGGCCGCGGGTGGGGTCGCCATTCGGCGGCTCGATCTTGATCACGTCGGCGCCCATGTCGGACAGCATGCCGCCGCACGACGGCACATAGGCCCACATGGCGACCTCCACGACCTTGATGCCCTCGAGTGGCCGCCCCATCCGCTCTCTCCCGATCGTCGTTTCTTGTCGCCCGCGCGGCATCACCCGCGCCCGCCCCGATGTCCAATATCAATACCCCGGGAAATGATATCCGGGGGAGATGTCAGATCACGCCGCGACGTATCCGCCGTCGACGGGCAAGAGGACGCCGGTGATGTTGCTGGATAGGTCCGAGGCCAGGAACAGGGCGGCGTTGGCGGCGTCCTCCGGCAGGATCGGCTTGCCGAGCGGATGCATCTTCCCATAGCGCTCCGCCATCTCGGCCGACTGCGCCTCAAAGCCCGCGCCGCCGGTGCGGCCGAAGTTGGTCATCATGCCGGCCGGGCAGACCGCGTTGACGCGGATGCCGTGCTTGGCCGCCTCGATGGCGAGGCCCTTGGTGAGCTGGTTCACGGCCCCCTTGGTCGCGCCGTACATCACCCCGCCCCAGCCGACCATGCCGGCGACCGAGCCGGTGTTGACGATCACCCCCCCGCCACCCTGCTTCAGGAAGGTGCGCACCGCCACCTGGCAGCCGTAGAGCAGGCCGTGGAAGTTGATCTCCACCAGCCGGGTGAAGTCGCTGTCGTCCTGGTCGATGAAGCTATGGGCCTTGCCGTCTGTGGCGGTGGCGACGCCGGCGTTGTTGTACATCACGTCCAGCCGTCCGAACTCGGCGACGGCGCGGTCCACGGCGCCCTGCACGTCCTCCAGCCGCCGCACGTCGCAGCGAACCGCGACGGCCGCCCCCTGCTTGCCGATCAGCTCCACCGTCGCCTGCGCCCAGTCTTCCTGGATGTCGGCGCAGATCACCCGCGCGCCGTGGCGCACGAAGATCTCCGCCGCCGCCCGCCCGACGCCGGACCCGGCCCCGGTGATGACCACCGACTTGTTCTCGAGGAGTCGCGTTCCGCTCATCGTTTCGCTCATGGATCAGTTCGCCAGGTTGAGGACTTGAACTTGCTGGTAGATGCGCAGGCCTTCGGCGCCGCGTTCGCGGCCATAGCCGCTGCGGCCCCAGCCGCCGCTGGAGACGTAGGCGGGATTGGTCGCGCCGGTGTTGACGTTGACGGTGCCGGTGCGCAGCCGCTGGGCGATGGCTGTGGCCGTCTTCAGGTCCTTGCCGTGCACATAGCCCGACAGCCCGAACACCGTGTCGTTGGCCATCTCCACCGCGTGGTCGAGGGACTGGTAGCCCATCACGCCGATGACCGGACCGAAGATCTCGTCCTGGGCCGCGGGGTTCTTGTTGTCGGGCAGGTCCAGCACCGTCGGTTCGAAGTAGAAGCCCTTGTCGAGATGGGCCGGCCGCCTGCCGCCGCAGACGACGCGTCCGCCCGCGTCCACCGCCAGCTGCGTATAGCGCTCGCAGCGTGCGCGCTGGTTCGCGCTGATCACCGGGCCCATCTGGGTCTTCGGGTCGGTGGGATCGCCGATCACCACGCCGCTGAGCGAGGCGGCCATGGCGTCCATCACCCGCGCCTTGTCGGCTTCCGGGACGAAAACCCGCGTGCCCAGAACGCAGCCCTGGCCGGCGTGGGCCAGACAGACCCCGGCGGCGGCCGACGCAGCGCGCTCGACGCTGTCGGGCAGGTAGATCTGGGCGGACTTGCCGCCCAGCTCCAGCTGGATGCGCTTCAGCGTGCCGGCGGCCTGCTCCATCACCTTGGCGCCGACATCGTTCGAGCCGGTGAAGGTGACCATGTCGACCCGCGGATCCACCGTCAGCCGAACGGCGGCGTCCGCGCCCGCCTCGGCGACGATGTTCAGCACGCCGGCCGGCAGGCCCGCCGCCAGCGCCGCGTCGGCGAGCGCCAGGGTCACGAGCGGCGTCAGCGGATTTGGCCGCAACACCACCGTGTTGCCGGTCAGGAGGGCCGGGATGATCTTCCAGACCGCCGTGAAGAGCGGAAAGTTGTAGGCCGCTATTGCCGCCACCACCCCTACCGGAGCATGCCGCCTCAGGCTCTGCACCAGCTGGCCCGTGTGGTTGATCCGCTCCGCCAGCGGCTGGCCGTGGTCCTCCACCTCCGGCAACGCCTGGTAGATGTCGATCAGGCCTGCCGAGGCCGAGATCGGCGAATCCAGCTGCGCCATCATCACCGGCGACGACGTCGGACAGCCGGTCTCGGCGACTATGATCTCCTTGAGAGCCGCCTTGTGCTCGGCGAGGTGGCCCAGCAGGCGTCGCACGTAGCCGCCGCGCGCCGCCGGCGTCAGCCCCGACCACACGCCGCTGTCGAACGCGTCGCGCGCCGCCTGGATGGCCTGGTCGATCTGATCGGACGAGGCGCCGGCGAATTCGGCGATCGGCTGCTCCGTCGCCGGGCTGCGGACGATGAGAGGCGCGCCCGCCCCCGGGACCCGCTCGCCGCCGATGAAGAGGCGCGTGGCTGTCGGCGGAAGTTCAAATGCAGGCAAGGGCCGTTGCTCCCCATTTTTTTGCTATAGCAAAAATGTTTTTGCAGTTTAGACGACTGTAGGACGCGCGCGGCCGAGGGGTCAATCACGCCCCGTGTCGTCGCTGAACAGGCGTGAGGAGCGGCGGATGGTGAGAAAGGCGCCTGGCGTGGAGCGGACGGTCGCCGTCCTCAACTGGCTCGCGGCGCATCCGGACCGCGCCTTCACCCTCAGCGACCTGATGCGCAACCTGAAGCTCAACCCGGCGACCTGCCATGCGATGATGAGCGCCCTGACCGAGGCCGGCTACGTGTTCCGCGACGGGTCCAAGGCCTACCGCCTGGGCCCGGCGCTGGCCGCCATCGGCGAAATCGCCCACCAGAGCTTCCTGCCGATCGCCCTGATCCGCGACGACATGCGCGCGCTGGCCGACCGTCTGGGCGTGATGTGCCTGGCCGCGGGCCGAGTAGGCATGGAGATGGTGATCCTGGAGCGGTTCGCGCCCGCGACCCATCTGACCATGATGGCCGCGCTGGGCAGCCGCAATCGCATTCAGGGACCGGTCGGACTCTCCTTCATGGCCTGGGCCCCGCGCGGGGAAGCTGACCACTGGCTCACCGAGCTGGCCCAGACCCATGGCGTCGAAGCCGGGCGCACCTGGGGGGAGGCGATCGGTCTCGTCCGTGACCTGGGCTGGTGCTTCGCCACCGTCGAGCCCACCGGCGCCACCGCGCCGCCGTCGATCCTGGCGCCCGACGCTCGCCACGCGCTGCGATACGTGAGCGCGCCGGTGCTCGACCAGGCCGGCGAGCTCCTGTTCAGCGTTGCGCTGCAGGGGTTTGATCGACCGCTTTCGAGCGACGAGGTGCGGGCGCTCGGCATGCAGCTGCGGGCGCTGTGCGATGTGGGGCAGAGCCGGATCTTCGGCCACGCCCTGGGGGCGGGAGCCGCGCGACCCGGCTGACCTCGTCCGTCCGACGCCCGCAGGAGCCGTCGGCTTGGTTGCACGCCGGGGTGATTTCCCTGCACGCGCCGCGCCGTGGGGAATGAGACAAAAAAGATATCAAAAAAGGATTTGATCATATTGGACGCAGGCATTTTTGCAGGGCACACGAAAAACGCCTGATCGCCTCTATAAAAAACGACGCTTTCTAAGGGGGGAAGAGATGAGATCAGTCGAGCGCTCGCTCGTCTATTTTACCGGCACCGCGCTGGCCAGCATCGTGGCGACGTTCGCTGGTATTCATCCGGCTGTTGCCGCGCCGACGTCTGGCGATGGTTCGAGCCCCGCGCAGCTGACGGTCACCGACAGTTCAACCGCAGGCGGCGACAGCGCGGCGGCTGGCGCGACCGGCCTTGGCGAGGTCCTGGTGACGGCCCGCCGCCGCGTGGAAGTCCTCCAGAACGTGCCGGTGGCGGTGACCTCGGTGACCGGCCGGCAGCTCGAACTTCGCTCCGTCCGCACCATCGACGACATGTCGCGCATTGCGCCAGGTCTCACCATCGGCCAGGGCTCGCGCGGCGCCGCCATCGCGGTGGTCAGCATGCGCGGTCAGGAGAACACCGGACAGTCCCTCGCGAACGACCCGGCCGTCGGCATCTACTTCGACGAGGTCTATCTGGGCCGCACCGCCGGCAACATCCTGGCCTCGGTCGAGGACATGTCCAGCGTGCAGGTGCTGCGGGGTCCGCAGGGCACGCTGTTCGGCCGCAACAACACCGGCGGCGCCATCCTGATGACGCCCAACCGGCCGACCCTGCATGGCTTCTCCGGCCAGCTGGTGGTGAACGGCGGCAGCTTCGGCCACGTCGAATACGGCGGCCTCCTCGACGCGACTCTGGTCGACGGCGCAGTGGGCCTGCGCATGCAGTGGAAGGGGATCAAGCAGGGCGGCGTTGGCGACCGCAGCGTGATCACCGGCATCGACACCTGGGGCAACAAGGATCGGCAGCTTGGGCGTTTCGCTCTGCGGCTGCGGCCGATCTCCGCGCTGACGCTGGACTTCACCTACGACTACACACGCATCGACGAGACCGGGCCGTTCCAGGTTGCACTCACGCAGGCGTCCGCCTTCCCGAGCCTCGGCTTCCGCGAGGACCGGGCTGGCCTGACCAGCCCCAGGTCCTACGCCTTCATCGACGGCTTCACCTTCCACGGCGAGTACGAGGTCTCGCCGGACATGCGGCTGAAGGCCATCGTCGGCCGGCGCTCGGTCCGGACCGACCTGCGCAGCGACGTGGACGGCACGCCGGCCAACTCGATCGATGTCGAGCAGTTCATGGACCAGGTCCAGTGGTCCGGCGAGTTCCAGGTGAGCGGGATGGTCCTGCGCGACGCGTCGCCCTGGCTGAAAGGCCTCAGCTACACCGCCGGGGCATTCTACTTCACAGAGAGCGGCCAGGACGGATCGGCGCTGCCGATTCCCTTCGCGACCCAGCTCACCGCCGGACGGTATATCGACAACATCGCACGCAACGCCTCGACGGCGGGATACGCCCAGTTCGAGAGCAACACGGCGGACCGGTTCTTCGTCACCGTCGGCGTCCGCTACACCAGCGACGTGCGCGACCTGACCGCCATCGGCATCGGCAGCGGCAAATGCACGCTCGTGACGCTGGGCGCAGCCACGCCGATCGCCCAGTGTCGTATCTCCGGCTCACGGACCTTCAACTACTGGTCCTATAGCGCCGGCGGGCGGTTTCAGATCGACAGCCACACCAACGTCTACCTGAAGTACGATCAGGGCGAACGGGCAGGGGGCCTGAAGGCCAGCCCCACGTCCATCGACCCATTCCAGCCCGAGATCGTGGCAAGCCTGGAGCTCGGTCTGAAGGCGGAGTGGCTGCAGCGTCGGCTGCGGACGAACCTCGCCCTCTACACCGCGCACGTGGACAATGTTCAGCGGACCACCCTGGCCCTGTCGCCCGACGGCACGCCCTACACCAGCGTCTTCAACGTCGCGACCTCGCGGGTGCAGGGGTTCGAAGCGGAGGTGGCGGTCATCCCAGTGACTGGCCTGACGCTCGAAGGCTCGCTGGGGATCACCGACGCGAAATACCTGTCGTTCCCCGACCCACGGCCGGGCCCGACCTTCCACAACGACCTCAGCTACCTGCAGTATCCGAACACGCCGAAGGTCACCTACGCGCTGGCGGCGTCGTATCAGATGCCCGTGGCGGACGTCGGAACCCTGCTGTTCCGCGTGGACTATGCGTGGCGGAGCAGGATGCTGTTCGATCCCTTCAATGACCCGCGGGCGTTCCAGAACGGCTACGGCCTCCTGAACGCCCGCATCCAGCTCGACCTCGACAACGTCCTGTCGCTCAAGGGCGTCAGTGTCGCGGTGTACGGCCGGAACATCGGGGGCGTCGATTACAACGACTCCGCCACCGTCGCGAGCGGCTTCGTGAGAACCGATAACCGCCGTTCCTTTGGGGTGGAGGTGCGCGGGAAGTTCTGAGGCGCAGCCCGAGACGGCGATACGTTAGGTGTCGCCGAACGTCTGGCGCAGCGCGTTGATGAGTTTGTCGCGCGCCGCCGACGAATAGGTCGGATTCCAGGCGGCGACGGTGGTCATTCCAAGGGACTCCGGCCTGTCCGTGATCTCCAGAAAGGTCACGCCTTCAGGCTTCCACCGCGCAGCCGACTCGACGATGAAGGCCGCGCCGAAGTCGGCCGCGACGAGCCCCAGCATGGTCATGACCTGCTTGGCCTCCTGCACCACGTTTGGCTCGAACCCCGCCATCCGGCAGGCGCTGAATACGCTGTTGTGGGCATCCGAATGCTCGCCGTATGGGACCAGGATCAGGGGCAGGCCGGCCAGGTCGCGCAGTTCGATGCTTGGGCGCTTGGCCAGTTCCCAGCCCGACGGAATCGCGGCGATCATCCGCGCGCGCTCCACCGTCATCGACGCCAGTCCGTCGAGCAGGCTCGGCGCCGGGATCAGAAGTCCCAGGTCAATGCCCCCGTCGCGCAAGGCCTCCGCCTGCTCCTTGGACGATTTCTCGACCAGCTTGATCGATATGCCAGGGGCGATGCTGCTGAACATGCGCATCAACGTCGGCAGGGCGCGAAAGAGCGCGCTGCTGACGAAGCCGACCTTGAGCTGGCCCGCATCCCCGGAGGCGACCTTCTTCGCCAGGCTGGCGGCCAGTTCGATCTGCCGCAGCGCGGCCTGCACCTCTGTGAGGAAGGCGCGTCCGGCCGGAGTGAGCTCCACGCGCCGATTCGAGCGCTCAAACAGCTCCGCGCCGATTTCGCCCTCCAGGCGCTTGATCGCCTGGCTCAGCGGCGGCTGGGCGATCCCCAGCCGCATCGCCGCGCGCCCGAAGTGCAGTTCCTCGGCCAGGATGATGAACTGCCGGAGCTGGCGGATGTCCAGCCGTCGGATGCTGCTGAAGTCGTTGCTCAACCGGGCTTCACCTGGCGCCGCTTTCCGGCTCGTCTCGATCCTGCCGTTCGACACACTAGGCAACACGCACCAGGGATTTGCCAAGCACGCTGTGGGTGAACAGCCGGCAGAAGGCGTCGGGCGTCGCCTCGAATCCTTCGGCCACATGCTCCGGCGAGGGCAGCTTGCCGGTCGCAAGCAGAGCCCCGACTTCGGCGTGGAACGGCGCCAGTAGGCCCTTGTGCTCGGTGTTGCTGAAGGCGCGGATGGTCAGTCCCTGGCGCATGATCGTCAGCAGGGTGGCGGGCAGGCGGTCGGTCGCCGCCTCGCCGCCGCCGCCGTACTGCGCCATCAGCCCGCAGATCACCACCTGCCCGCCGCGCCTGAGGTGTGGCAGCGCCAGATCGAAGATGTCGCCGCCGACGTTCTCGAAATAGGCGTCGAAGCCCGCGCCAGCCGCCTCGGCGAGACGCTCGGGAAAATCCGCCGCCCGGCGGTCAAGCGCGACGTCATAGCCGAGCTCGTCCACCAGGGCGCGGCAGCGCGCCTCGCCGCCGGCGATGCCGATGGTGCGCGCGCCGCGCAGCTTCGCCAGCG
>Ga0105240_10003339_pt1 | contig 24985 bp, 26 predicted proteins | sample KBSC54metaG_FD_80426 | JGI IMG/M metagenome (GOLD analysis project Ga0105240, IMG submission 80426) | Corn rhizosphere microbial communities from Kellogg Biological Station, Michigan, USA - KBS C5-4 metaG | ecosystem: Host-associated > Plants > Roots > Rhizosphere > Soil | place: Michigan, USA...
CTGCAAGCGACGAACGACCTGTCGAACGTGACCGATGTCGACATGGTGTCGGCGATCAGCCAATACCAGCTCACGCAAAACGCGTTGCAGGCGGCGCAGCAAAGCTTCGTGAAGATTCAGGGGTTGTCGCTGTTCCAGTACATGTGATCGAAGCTCGTGAGGGCGCCGAAGCGGTCAAGGATGTGGTGCGAGCGACCCCGCCACGCGCCCCATCGCATCGACGCCAAGATCGAACAGATGCGCGAAAAACGGAATCATATTGGGCAGCATGAGCTGCACGAGCAGCAGCCCGACCATCAACGTGACCGGAAAGCCGACCTGAAAAACGCCGATTTGCGGCGCGGCCCGGTTCAGGATGCCGAGCGATAACGTCGCCACGAGCAGCGCGACGACGACCGGCAGCGCAAGCAGCAGCCCCGCCGAGAAAATCGCGCCCCCCCATTGGACGAGCGTGCGCCAGCCCGGCGCGCTGAGTAGCGCGGCGTCGATCGGCACCGACTGAAACGAACCGATCAACGCGTTGATCACTTGCAAGTGCCCATCGAAGGCGAGAAAGGCCAGCAGCGCGATCGTATGCAGATAGCGCGAGACGACTTCCGACGAAGCGTTCGAGCTCGGATCGAAAAACGTGGCGAAGCCGAGCCCCATCTGCAGCCCAATCAACGATCCGGCCATCTCGATGGCCGTGAACGCGAGCTGCATCGTAAGGCCGAGCGCCGCGCCGACGATGAACTGATTGACCATGATCCAGACGCCCTGCGCCGAGAACACGGTCACGGCCGGCAGCGCGCCGAGGGTCGGCGCCACGATGAGCGTTATAAAAGCGGCCAAACCGATCTTCACACGGGCGGGCACGCTCGTCTGGCTGAACGCGGGCGCGGTGGCAACGAGCGCGGCAATGCGCACGAACGGCCAAAGAAACGCGGTCAGCCAGGCGTTCAGCTGAGCGTAGGTGACGGTGAGCATCGTCTTGCCGGGCCGGTGCTGGCTGAGCGCTAGTGCACGCTCAGCCGGCCAGCGAGGGAATGCTCGTCAGCATCTGGCGCATGTAGTCGAGCACGATCTGCAACATCCACGGTCCTGCGATCACGAGCGTGACGGTCACGGCGACGAGTTTCGGAATGAACGACAGCGTGGCCTCGTTGATCTGCGTGGCGGCCTGGAAAAAACTGACGAGCAGGCCCACGACGAGCGAGACGAGGAGCGGCGGCGCGGTCAGCAGCAACGCGACGTACATCGCGCGGTGGGCGAGGGTGAGAACGGATTCCGGCGTCATGGCGGCAACTTCGAAGGCAATCTGGGTCAGGAAAAGCTCTGCGCGAGCGAGCCGATCAGCAACTGCCATCCATCGACGAGCACGAACAGCATCAATTTGAACGGCAGCGAAATCGTGACGGGCGACACCATCATCATCCCCATCGACATCAGCACGCTCGCCACGACCATATCGATGATGAGAAACGGAATGAAGATCGTGAAGCCAATCTGGAAGCCCGTTTTCAGCTCGCTCGTGACGAAGGCCGGCACGAGCAGCGAGAGCGGCACGTCCTCGGGGCCTTGCATCGCGGGCGCATGCGAAATCTTGGCGAACAGGGCGAGATCCGATTCGCGCGTTTGACGCAGCATGAACGTCTTGAACGGTACCACGCCGCGCTGCACGGCCGTCTCCATCGGGATCGCGCCCTCGGAGAACGGCTTGTAGCCGTCCTGGTAAGCCTTGTCGAGCACGGGCGACATGACGAACAGCGTCAGAAACAGCGCGAGACCGACGAGCACCTGGTTCGGCGGCGTCGTCGTCGTGCCGATCGCCTGGCGCAGCAGCGAGAGCACGATGATGATGCGCGTGAAGCTCGTCATCATGAGCACCATCGCCGGCAGGAACGACAGCATCGTGAGCAGCAGCATCGTCTGCACGCTCAGCGAATAGGTCGTACCGCCGTTCGGGCCCGGGCTCGTCGTGAATGCCGGCAGACCGTTGGCCTGCGCGAAGGCGCCCGACGGCGCGAGCGCGAGAATCAGAACGAGAAGCGGCAACACGGGCGCGAAGGCTCGCGCAAACCGCTCGACACGGCACAACGACATTTACTTGCCTCCGCCCGAAGGCCGGGTAAAACGCTTTTTGGCTTCGCCCGCCAGCGCGGCGCGAAATCGCGAGCCGAACGTGCCCGCCTGCGTGGCGGCGTCGTCGGGTGAGTCGGCGGGGCCCGATGAACCGGGCCCGCGGCGCGTGAGATCGATGGAGCCGGCCGGCAGCGTATGCAGGAGCCGCACGTTACCGGGGGCGGCCCCGAGCACGAGCCACGTATCGCCGATCTCGACGACGGCGACGCGCTCCTTGCCACCTAGCGAGACCCCGCCGACGGTGCGTACGACATTGCCGCGCGCCGACGGCTGCAGGCCGAAGCGCCGCGCGAGCCATGCGCACGCAAATACGAGCCCGATGACGACGGCGAGGCCAACCAGCGTTTGCAGCACGGCGCCGACGCCGAGCGACGGCACGGCCGTTCCGGCACCGACGCCCGATGCGATGCTCGCCGCGTGGTTGACTGCGTTCAGATCGGCTGCGTCGGCGGCGCTCGGCGCAATGGCCGCCGACGCCATGGCGAGCGCCAGACCGGCTGCGCGTACTGCTTGCGGTACCGGCAGGATGCCTTGCCGACGCGTGAGCCCTTTCATCGGTTCAACTTACGAATCCGTTCGGACGGCGTGATGATGTCGGTGAGCCGGATGCCGAACTTGTCGTTGACGACGACGACTTCGCCCTGCGCGATCAGGCAGCCGTTCACGAGTACGTCCATCGGCTCGCCGGCGAGCCCGTCGAGTTCGACGACCGAGCCTTGCGCGAGCTGCAGCAGGTTGCGGATCGCGATCTTCGTGCGCCCGAGCTCGACCGTCATCTGCACGGGGATATCGAGGATCATGTCGATGTCGTTGCGCGTCGACGCGGGCGCGACTTTCGAGAGCGGCTGGAACACGCCCGCGGCGGCCGTGGGCGTCTCGTTCGAGTTTTGCTCGGCGAGCGCGCTGGCCCAGTCGTCGAGGCCCGTTTCGGCGTCGGCAGCCGTAGCGGCCGCTTTCTCGGCCTGCATGGCCGCCGCCATCTGGGCCTCGAGCTCCCGGGCGCCGTCGCCCGGCGTCGCGTTCAGATCACTCATATCCACCTTCCTTCATCGTATCGGCCGCGCTGATCATCTTTTGCACGCGCAGCGCGTATTGACCATTGAAAATTCCGTAGCCGCATTCCATGACCGGCACACCGTCGACTTTCGCGGTGACCTGCTCGGGAACGTTGATCGGCAGCACATCGCCGGCGCGCATATTGAGGATGTCCTCGAACGTGACCGGTATCGCGGCGAGGTCGGCCGTCAGTTCCACTTCGGCCGATTGAACCTGCTGCGACAGCACGCGTACCCAGCGGCGGTCGACTTCGAGCGCCTCGCCCTGGATCGGCGACGACAGCACGTCGCGGATCGGCTCGATCATCGAGTAGGGCATGCAGATGTGCAGCGTGCCGCCCGTCGAGCCGAATTCGATCGAGAACTGCGTGACGATGACGATTTCGTTCGGCGTCGCGACGTTGGCGAACTGCGTGTGCATTTCCGAGCGCATGAACTCGAACTGCAGCGGCCGCACGCTTTTCCAGGCGGTCGAATAGTGATCGAACACGAGGTTCAGCAGCTTGCCGATGATGCGCTGCTCGGTCGCCGTGAAATCGCGTCCCTCGACCCGCGTATGAAAACGGCCGTCGCCGCCGAACAGGTTATCGACCACGAAGAACACGAGGTTCGGATCGAACACGAAGAGCGACGTGCCCCTGAGCGGCTTGATATGAACGAGGTTCAGGTTCGTCGGAATCGGCAGATTGCGCGTGAACTCGCTGTACTTTTGCACCTTCACGGGCCCCACGGAAATCTCGGCCGTGCGACGCATGAAATTGAAGATGCCGATGCGCATCAAGCGCGCGAACCGTTCGTTGATGATTTCGAGACCGGGCATCCGGCCGCGAACGATGCGCTCTTGCGTGGCGATGTTGTACGGGCGAACGGTGGCCTTGTCGCCATGCTCCGCGTCCGCGTCGGACTCGCCAGTTACGCCCTTGAGGAGTGCATCGACTTCCTCCTGGGACATGAACTCTTCGTGGCCCATACCTTTATTCGTCCCTCGTTGCGATTGGTGGGATGCGGCGCAATGCCTTCGACCGGCGACCCATTACTGGACGACGAATTCCGTGAACAGCACTTCCTGTACCTTGGCCGGCGGCGCGCCGGCATCGGTCGGCTGCTCGATCAGCGTCCTGAGCTCGTTCGCGAGGGCATGCTTGCCTTCGAGCGTCGAGAGCTCCTCCGGATGCTTGTTCGACAGATCGAGCAGGATCCGGCTGCGCAGCTCGGGCATGTGCTCGGTCAGGCGCGCCTGCATCTTCTCGTCGGCGATCTTCAGCGTGAGGCCTACGCGCAGGTAATGCTGGCCGTCGTCCGAGAGCAGGTTCACCGTCATCGGATCGAGCGCGAAAAACACGGGCGGCGGAGGCGGCGGAGGCGCCACGGGCTTCGACGGACCATGCTTGGCGAGAAAGAAGTACGTACCGCCCGCGGCTGCCGCGGCGGCCCCGAGGGCGATCAGTACGATCAGCACGAGACGTGTCAGTTTCCCGGGCTTGGGCGTGGTGGCGGCTGGCTGCTGCGTTGCGGTCGTGGTTGCCATGGCAATGCGTTGCTTATGAGCGATAGGTAGGATTGTTGGTCAAAGCCGCCTTCGGCGATAAGCCGAAAAGAAGGGAGATTCGATGCCATCTCGTCTCTTTGACCCGGCCGGTCAAACAACCCAGCGCCGCGGGCCCGTCGCGGCGGAAAGTGAGCCGGGACAGGGCGTATTCATTGCTCAGATCAGAGCAAAAAACGGACCGCGATGACGCCAGGGCCGCGCGAGGTGGTCTCTGCGTTATCGGCACGCGGTGGGATTCCTTGATGCTGCCGGTCGAACTGCTCGGCCGGCGCGAGCGCAAGGGAAGACGAGGGCGGTGAGGCGAGTCGGGCGCGCGAGGCGTCAGTCGCGGTGCGGGGCCGGCAACCGGAGCTGCCGGTTGCCATCGGTCCAAACTGCTGCGCCAGGTTGCCGTCAGGCGAAGGTATCTACGATTCCGACTTGGCGGCGCACCGGGACGCTCGCCGTCGAGGCGACGGCATCGTCCGCACTGCCGCCCCCGAAGCTGCCGCCGCGCCCCCGGCCGTTGCCGCCGCTGCCCGAGCGGGCGTCTTGCTGGCCGTTCTGGCGTGCGAAACCATCGCTGACGCTTGCGCTGCCGAGCCCGAGCCCGCCGGCTTCGAGCGCGTCGCGCAGCTTCGGCAGCGCGGCTTCCACGGCTTCGCGAACCTGCGCGTGCTGCGAAACGAACAGCGCGTGGGCGTGATTGTCCGCGACTTGCAACACGACTTGCAGCGGACCCAGATCGCGCGGATTGAGCGTGAGTTCCGCGCTTTGCTGATGAGCGTTGGAGAGGAAGACGACTTTCTGGCTCAGCGCATCTTCCCAATCGGGCGTGCCGACCTGCGGCGCGAGCGTGGCGGCCGCGGCCGATGCGCTCGTCGTGGCCGCGGCGGCCGTCGCACTCGTCGCCTGCGTGCCTTGTGCCTGCTGAGCCGCCTGAGCGGCGGCCAGCGCGGCGCGTGCCGCTTCGGCCGTGTCCTTCAGGGTGGAGAAGTCCGCGGCGGCGCCCGGATTCGAGGCACCGCTTGCCGCCAGCGCCTGGGCAGCCGACGCGCTCGCGTCCTGTGCGTTGGCACCGCCTTGCGCCGCCTTGGCGTTCAGCGCTGCCGCGTTGGCCGCGCCGGCATTGCCGTTCTTGCCGTCGCCGGTCAGTGCCGCCAGGCTCTTCGACGAGAGCGGCGGCGCACCGACGCCGTTCGCGAGATTACCTGTGCCGAGTCCGCCGGCGCCGGTATTGCCGCTGTTGCCGAGCACCGTGGCTCCGCCCGGGCCTGCTGCCGCAGCCGCCACGGCGCCTTGGCCGCCCATTTGCGCCGCGAGGGCAGCTTCCAACGCGGCCCGCACCGATTTGGGCTCGGCCGTGCCGGTTTTCTTGCCGCCCGTCGCCGTCACGCCCGCCAGCTCGGAGTTGCCGTCGGTGGTGGCAGCGCTTGCGGCATCGCTTTGCGCGCTTTGTGCGCCCGCCTGAGCTTGAGCTTGCGCCTGGGCCTGTGCTGCCGCCGCGGCGCTGGCCGCGGCCTGATCGGCGGCGCTCCCTGCATTGGCATTCGCGTTTTGCGAGGCGCTGGCCTGTCGGTCGCCGTTCGCGCCATCCGTGCGCTTTTCGTTGCCGGTCGCCTTCGTCCCGTCGCTCGTGCCCGCGGAGTTTCCAGCCGCCGTGTTTCCAGCCGTATTCGCGCTGGTACTCGCCGCTGCGTCGGCCTGCGAACCGCTGTCAGCCGGCTTCGCCGCGCCCGCATCTGCCGAGTTGGCTTGCGCGGCGGCTGAATTGGCCGCATCCGCGGCATTGCCCGAGTTGGCCGGCGAACTATTTTTCGCGTTGTTGGCGGGTTCGGCCTTGGCAGGTGCCGGTGCGCTTTGCTGCGCGTCGATGCTTTGCTGCAGCGTCTGCGCGAACGGTACGGCAGGCGCGGCGGAACTCGCCGACTGGCGGGCCGCTGCGGCCTTGCCCGTGGCGGCGCCCGGGCCCGAAACCGAGTCGAGGAAAGAGAAAAACGACATGTGATGCCCCTTGCTGCCGTGCGTCTGTCATCGTCTGGCGACGCATCGGATAAATCGATTCAATAATCGGACGGCCGGCGGTCCGATCCGGCCGGTCAGTCAATCAGTTCAAACTCTCCGCGCGCATGCGCAAGATCTTCGCGGCGTGTTCGTCGGATTCGCGCTGCTCGCGCTTGGCGGCCACGCGCGCTTCGGCGGCTTCGCCGCGCGCCTGCAGCACTTCGTAGGAGCCGAGCTTCTGCTTTTGCCGCACCCACTCGGGCTTGGCGGCCTCCACGCGCGAGGTGGCGGCGGCCAGGAGGCGCCGCTGCTGGTCGATGGCGGCATCGAGCGTATCGATGAACGCCTGGAAGTTGCGCCAGTTTCCGGCCGGCATGCCGGCTTGCGCGGAGTTCGAGAAACTTGCGTGATATTCGTCGCGATAGCGGATCAAGTCGGCCAACTGCGTCTCGATGTCGGCACGCTCGCGCTGTACACGTCCGAGCTGCTTGGTCGCAGCATCCAGATCGTCCTGAGCGAGATTGACGAGCGTCTTGATCGGAAAATGCTTCGCCATCCTGTGACTCCTTGTTTGTCACCCATTTACTCGAACAACGCACCCAGCATCGTGAGGCTTGAATCGAATGCTGCGCATTCGCGAAAACCCTGCTGCAGGAAAGCCTCGATGCGTGGATAGAGCGCAATCGCCCGGTCCAGCAACGCGTCGCGGCCGCTCGCGTAGGCCCCGACGTTGATCAGATCGCGATTGCGCTGGTAGCGCGACAGCATCTGTTTGAAAAGACGCACGCGATCGAGATGTTTGTCGTCGATCAGTGCCGTCATCGCTCGCGAAATCGACGCTTCGATGTCGATTGCCGGGTAATGTCCGGCTTCCGCGAGCGTGCGGGACAACACGATATGACCGTCGAGAATCGCGCGGGCCGCGTCGGCGATGGGGTCCTGCTGGTCGTCACCCTCGGTCAGCACCGTATAGAACGCGGTGATCGAGCCGCCGCCCGCCGGGCCGTTGCCCGTGCGCTCAACGAGTGCCGGCAGCTTGGCGAAGACCGAAGGCGGATAGCCTTTCGTCGCGGGCGGCTCGCCGATCGCGAGCGCGATCTCGCGTTGCGCCATCGCGTAACGCGTGAGCGAGTCCATCAGCAGCAGCACATGCTTGCCCTGGTCGCGGAAATATTCGGCGAGCGAGGTGGCGTAAGCGGCGCCCTGCATGCGCAGCAGCGGCGAGACGTCGGCCGGCGCGGCGACGACGACCGAACGCGCGAGCCCGTCTTCGCCGAGGATCTGCTCGATGAATTCCTTCACTTCGCGGCCCCGCTCGCCGATGAGGCCGATCACGATGACTTCGGCACTCGTGTAGCGCGCCATTTGGCCGAGCAGCACCGATTTACCGACGCCCGAGCCGGCGAACAGACCCATGCGCTGACCGCGTCCGACGGTGAGCAGTCCGTTGATCGCACGCACGCCTACGTCGAGCACCCTGTGGATCGGTTCGCGCTGCAGCGGGTTGATCGACGGGGCCGAGAGCGGGGCGTCGGCGCCTGTGTCGAGTTCGCCGAGGCCGTCGAGCGGGCGCCCCGAAGCGTCCACGACGCGCCCGAGCATGCCCCAGCCCACCGGCAGGCGCTTGGCGCCGGCGAGCGGATCGGCCACCGGCGCGCTTTCGCGCGGAAAGACGCGTGCGCCCGGCAACAGGCCGGCGACTTCGGTCGTCGGCATGAGGAACAGGCGCTCCGCGGCGAAACCGACCACTTCGGCTTCGGCCATCGCGTACGGGCTGCCGGGCGGCAACTCGATCATGCATTCGGCTCCGACGCCGAGCCGCAGGCCCACCGCCTCCAGCACGAGGCCGGCCGCGCGCGTGAGCCGCCCGCAGGCGGACAGCGGCCGGGCGATCGCATTGCGCTGGCCCAGGCCGTTCAGCCGCGCGCGCCAGGCGGCGAGATGCGGATTGGCGGCCAGCGCGGGGTCGGGCGTCGCGAGCGGCATGCGCAACGTGGGCGCGGTAATCGCGCGGCGTGGGCGCGAGAGCACGCCGGCATCGACGGGCGCCGTCTCGGGCGCGCCTTCGGGGCCGAACGAAGCGAGGGCGAGCTCGACTTCGAGCGGCGACATGCCGCTCGCGCGCAGTGCATCGACGGCGCGCTCGGTCACCATTGGGTCACCTTGCCGAGTGCCGCCGCCACGCGCTCCCAGCGCGATCCGATGGACGCGTCGATCTCGCCGCTCGCGGCATGCGCGCGGCAGCCGCCGCGCTCGATCGTGGCGTCGGTGCGCACGCTCCAGCCCAGCGCTTCCAGTTCTTCCTTCAAATAGGCTTCGACAACCGGCAGATCGGCCGGATTGACGACGAGTTGCGGTGCGCCCGTGAGCGCGGGCTCGGCGGCCAGCACCTCGCGCGCGCAGGCGACGAGCGCGACCGGATCGTGCGCGATATGCTGCCGCACGACCTGCTGGGCGACATCGAGCGCCAGCGCGACGAGCGTTTCGGAGAGCTCGCTTTGCACGCCGTCGAGGGCGGCCTTGAACGATTCGGCGAGACTGGCCAGCCGCGCCGCTTCGGCCAGCGCTTCCTGACGGCCTTTTTCGAAACCTTGAGCGAGGCCTTGATCGAAGCCTGCCTGATAGCCCAATGCCTGGCCGGCCACGTGGCCCGAGGCGAGGCCCTGCGCGTGCGCTTCGTCGCGCAGGCGCTGCAGCTCGCGCTCGTGAGCGCGATCGGCGACGGGATCGGGGGGCGGAGGCGGATCGAACGAAGCCATCTCCCAGCGCTGGTACGCCGAGATCTGACCGTCGCTCTGACGCCCGGAATCAGACATATGCATCTTCCGCCTTTCCGCCAATCACGATCTGGCCGCTTTCCGCCAGATTGCGCACGATCTGCAGGATACGCCGTTGCTGCGTTTCGACTTCGGAGACGCGCACGGGACCGCGCGAATCGAGGTCTTCCGCGAGCAGCTCGGCCGCACGCTGCGACATGTTCGAGAGAAACTTCTGACGCAGCGCGGGCTGCGCGCCCTTGAGCGAGATGATGAGCGCTTCGGACTCCACTTCCTTGAGCAGCAGCTGGATCGCCCGGTCTTCCAGATCGAGCAGGTTCTCGAAAACGAACATCTGGTCGACGATTTTCTGCGCGAGGTCCGCGTCGTACTGCTTGACGTTTTCGAGCACCGATTCCTCATGCACGCTCGTCATGAAGTTCAGGATCTCGGCCGCCGTGCGGATGCCGCCCATCGGGCTGCGCTTCAGGTTGTCGCTGCCGGAAAGCAGGCCCGTCAGCACGTCGTCGAGTTCGCGCAGCGCCTGCGGCTGAATACCGTCGAGCGTCGCGATGCGCAGCAGCACGTCGTTGCGCAGGCGATCGGTGAAGCACGAGAGGATTTCCGAGGCCTGATCGCGGTCCAGGTGCACGAGGATCGTCGCGATGATCTGCGGGTGCTCGTTCTTGATGAGCTCGGCCACGGCCGGCGAGTCCATCCACTTGAGTCCTTCGATGCCGCTCGTATCGCTGCCTTGCAAGATTCTGTCGATGAGCACGCCGGCCTTGTCTTCGCCGAGCGCTTTGGTCAGCACCGAGCGGATGTAATCGCCCGAATCGAGCGACATCGCCGTGTGCTGCTCGGCCGCCTTGACGAAATCCTGCAGCACCGTTTCCACTTCCTCGCGCGTCACGTTCTTGAGCGACGCCATCGTCGCGCCGATCTTCTGCACCTCGCGCGGCCCGAGGAATTTGAATACCTGTGCGGCCTCTTCTTCGCCGAGCGACATCAGAAGCAGCGCGCTTTTGGTTACGCCTTCAGCGCTCATCGGACACCCAATTCTTGACGACGGTTGCTACGATCTTCGGATCCTTGCGCGCGATCGTCCGCGCGTAATCGAGGTTCCGCTCGAATTTCTGCTTCTCGTTCTCGAACGCGAGCAGGTTGATTTCCATTTCGCTGTTTTGCTCGATGGCGTTCGTGACCGGCGACGCGCCGCCGTTCGCCGGGATGCCGTCGAGCAGCACCGGCTCGTCGGGTGTGCCGATACCGTTGCCGGCCAGCGCCGCTGCCTGGCTTCCCGGCGCGGGCAGCGGCGGGAACGCGCGCTTGAGCGCCGGCTTGACCATGACCAGATAGAGGACCAGTGCCGCGATGCCGATACCGATCCACTTCGCCGCCTGGAAAGCGAGCTCGATCATGTTCGGCTGGCGCCACCACGGCACGTTGGCGAGCGGATCCTCTTCGGTCGAGAACGTGCTGTTCACGATGTTCACGGAGTCGCCGCGCTTCGCGTCGAAGCCCATCGCGTCCTTGACGAGCTGGTTGACCTTGGCGAGCTCGTCGGTCGTGAGGGGCTGCATCGTGGCATGGCCCTTCGCATCGACCACCCGTTTATAGTTGATCACGACCGCCGCCGAGAGCCGCTTGATGCCGCCCATCGGTTGCTCCATATGGGAGACGCGCTTGTCGAGCTCGTAATTGGTGGTCGCGTTCTTCTGCTCGCTGATCGGCGTGGTGTTTGCCGAAGCCGTCGCACCGCTGGCTGCAACGATCGGTGCCGAAGCCGGCTGCGGCGGCGTATTCGAGAGCGCGCCCGGCACGCCGCCCGCGGCGCTCTGGCCGACTTCCGTCGCCGAGCTCGTCTGCTGGCTGCGGATCGCGGCCTGCTGCGGGGTGCCGTTCGGGCCGTAGGACTCGGCCGTCTGCTCGCTTTGGGAGAAATCGATGTCAGCACTCACTTGCGAGTGCGCGTTGCCCGCACCGAACAGCGGCGCGAGGATGGCGTCGATTCGCCGTTGCGTGTTGTGCTCGATCTGCTGAACGTACTTGAGCTGGGTCGCGTCGAGGCCGTTACCCGAGGCCGGTTGCGTGAGCAGATTGCCGTCCTGGTCGACGACGGTCACGTTCTTGAACGGCAATTGGGGCACGCTGGACGCGACCATATGCTGGATCGCCGATACCTGGCCTTCATCGAGCGTGCGGCCCGGGTAGAGGTTGACGAGCACCGAGGCGGACGGCGCTTCGCGCTCGCGCACGAATACGGTCGGCTTCGGAATCGCCAGATGCACGCGCGCGGCACGCACGACGGAGATCGACTGGATCGTGCGCTCGAGCTCGCCTTCCAGGGCGCGCTGATAGTTGACCTGCTCGGCGAACTGGCTGATGCCGAATTTTTCGCGGTCCATCAGCTCCATGCCGACTGAGCCGCTCTTGGGCAGGCCTTGCGAAGCGAGCCGCAGACGCATTTCGGCGACTTGATCGGACGGCACGAGAATCGCGCCGCCGCTTTCCGAGAGCTTGTAGGGGACGTTGGCCTGCTGCAATGCAGCGACAATGGCGCCGCCGTCCTGATCGGAGAGGTTGCTATAGAGAATCCGGTAGTCGGGCGAACGGGTCCAGAGAATGAGGGCGGAGATTGCGGCGATGAGGACGGCCACCGCGAAGATCAATGGTGCGCGCGGGTTGCCGCGCATTTGCGAAAGCGACGAGAAGCGCTGAGCGAGGCCGCCGAGCTCGGCGCCGCCCGCACCGACGCCGCCGGCGCCAGGCAAGGCGCCTGCCGCCGCCGCGCCGGGCTGCGCACCCGCCAGACTCATGCGAGCGTCGGGGTTGATCAAGGAATTGGCCTGCGAATCCATGCGTCGGGGTTCTCCGGGATGCGGGGGTGACCAACCGGCGCCGGCCCTGGAGCGGGCGCGGGTGGACACTTTCACGAGAAGGATTATCACCAGACGGCCCGCGGCGCTATCAGTCGAATAGAGCCGGGTTTTCCCCCTAGTTTCGCGGGTTTGGCAAAGGGGCCGCTGCTATGCTCCATTCCTGATCGATGAATGGGTCGGCAAGCGCTGGCCTGCCTCCGATCATCGTTTCAGCCCTTTTCCCTCCCGGAGAAACTATGACTGTGCCAGTCAATCCGCTCGAATCGGCTCTCGCGCAGATGCGGTCGATGGCGGCCGAGGCGGCCGGCGGTGCCCGCTCGGTCACGCTTGGCGAGAAGACGGAAGCGAGCGGCGCCGGCAGCTTTGCCGCGGCGCTCAAGAGCTCGCTCGACAAGATCAGCGGCGATCAGCAAAAGGCGGTCGGCGAATCGCAGGCGTTCGAGCTCGGCGCATCGAATGTGTCGCTCAACGACGTCATGGTCGATATGCAGAAGGCGAACATCGGCTTCCAATTCGGCCTGCAGGTGCGCAACAAGCTGGTGACCGCCTATAACGAGATCATGCAGATGTCGGTGTGACAGGCGCACGCGGGCCGCGCGTGCCTGGTAGAAAGGTTCGTAATTTCGTCTAAAGCTTTGGTCCGGTTGATCCGATAACCGCGATATGAGCACGGTGCGCTGGCTACGGGGTGCTGGCACGAGCGCCGTGCCGTACGTTTCGCAAGAAGCGTCGCTTTTCACGAATTTCCGCAACCATTGAACAAAATAGGAGAGGCGCCGATGTTTTCCCAAGGCCACGCTGGAGCGAACGCGTACGCGCGTGTCGGCGTCGAGACAGGGGTGATGGGCGCGAATCCGCATCAGCTGATCCTGATGCTCTACCAGGGCGCCCGGCGAGCCATTGCGCAGGCACGCATGCATTTGCAGCAAGGCAACATCGGCCCACGCGGCGAAGCCATCGGCAAGGCGCTTGCGATTATCGGCAGCGGCCTTCAGGCATCGCTCAACATGGAAGTGGGCGGCGAGGTTGCGGCGCGCCTCGACGCTCTCTACAGCTATATGACCCGGCGTCTCCTGGAGGCCAATCTCGAGCAAAGCGATGCGATGCTGCTCGAGGTGGATGGCCTGCTGGCGACGCTGGAGGAAGCCTGGATCGGCATCGGCGGCGAAATTGCGCGCGTCGCGGCCCAAGGCTCCCCGGAAGTTCAACGATGAACGCGACAGCAGAATATCTTGCGCATTACGAAGCAATCGCCGCCGTCTCGGCCCGCATGTTGGCCGCAGCCCGCAAGGCGCTCTGGAACGACTTGATCGAATTGCAGGAAGAGTATCGCGCGCTCGTCGATATGCTGCGGGAGATGGATGCCGGCGCGCCGCTCAGCGAAAACGAGCGCGGGCGCAAATTCGATCTGATCCGCCAGATACTGGCCGACGATGCCGCGATCCGCGATCTCGCCAATCCCAGCGTAGCGCGGCTGTCGATGTTTTTCTCGGCGCGGCGCCCCGCGCACGTGCTCAAGGAATTGTTCGGCGCGCGCTAGGCGGCGCGGCGCTCATTTTATCCAAGGTCTTCGTACCGCCTCGTGCGGCGACGGGGCAGCTCAGGACCCTGCATGACAGGAATCGACTCGAGGCTGGCCACGGTGCTGGCGAGCCGCATCGACAGCCTCATCGACAGTGTCGCTGCGGGCTCGCGCACGGCCGCCGCTCAGACGGGCGCGTCCACGCAAGCGAGCGATATGAGCGCGGCCCCCACGCTGGGTGCGCCGCTCGTCGATACGCCGCTGCCGGCCTCGGCTCAAGCCACGTTGTCCGAAGTCGCGCTGACGCTCGACGCCATTTCGCGAATCGGCGGCGAGGCTACGCCTGCCGTGCTCGGCGAGACGCCGATCTGGCCGGCGCCGCCGGCCATCGATGCGCAAGCGGGTCTGCCCGAAGGACTCTTCGCCGCGACGGCGACAGCGACAGCGGGCGAGCCAGCCGCCGCGGCCGATACTCGAAGCGGTTCGGCTGCTCAGACAGGCGCGAGCGGGCCGTTCGCCGCCGATGCCCCCGCATCGTCCGGTTCGGTTGCTCTGGTTGCATCGGCGGCGAACTTGCCCGTCGCCGCGCTCGCCAGTGCGTTGGCGAGCACCGTCGCCGAAACGGGTCTCTTCTACGAATCCCATCTGGCGCAGTGGCTGAGCGGCGGCTATCCCGCCGAGGCACTGCTCAAGGAGCCGCAAGCGCGGCTTGCCGCCGAGACCTCCCAGCTTTCGCTCGACTGGAGCGATGCCGACGACGCCGGCTTCGTCTCGGCCGGTCCGCAACTTTCCGGATGGGGCGGCGCGGCGCCGGACGCGGGCTTGTCCGGTATGCCCATGCCTGGGCACGCGGCTGCCGCGCAATTGCTGGCGTCGGCGCTCGCCTCGCAGGCGCGCTCGGATGCGGCTGCCTACGCTGGTGCGCGGCAAGTGCCTGGCATCTCGACACAGGTCGGTACGGATTCGGACAAGGCGGCGCAGGCGCAAACCGGCTCGGCCGCGCGCGCATTGCAAGCGGCCGACAGCGCGCCGGGCTCGATTGCGGCGTCGATTCATCCCGCCACGATCCCGCTCGTGCGGCAGCAGCTCGATTTGCTCGCGACGGAGCAATTTCGCTGGAGCGGCGAGGTATGGCCCGGTGCGAAGCTCGACTGGACGATCGAGCCCGACGACCCGCGCCGCGGGCGACCGGGCGAGGCCGATGCGGATAGCGAGCAGGCGTGGCGCACGCGGCTCACGCTGACGTTGCCCACGCTCGGTACTGTCGATGCGGATCTCATGCTGCGCGGTTCGCAACTGATCGTCCGGGTTCAGGCAAGCGCAGCGGGTGCGGCCCGGCTCGCGACGGGCGGCGCGGCCTTCGGGCGCAGGCTCGAGGCGGCGGGTATCGAACTCGCGGGCCTCACGGTGAGGGAGATCGGCGGACCGGCGGCGGGTGCCCCGAGCGGCGCCGGGCAGGCCGCCACTTCGGCGTACGCCCGTGCTGCGGCGAGGGCGGCCGAGGCGCAGGTACATGACACGACTTCGGCCGGCGATCAATGGGAACGTGCGCCCGCGGGAACGGCGGCACCGTCAACGGCTGCGCGCGCGCCTCATTCGCCGCTCGATCGTCTGTTCGACGATCCGTTCGATTGGAGCGGGGCATGAGCCGCACGACGCGCAAGAGCGCGGCGGCGCTCGCCTATGACGCGAAGTCGGGAGATAGCGCGCCGCGCGTCATCGCAAAGGGCTACGGTCTCTTTGCCGACATGATCGTGCAGCGCGCCGAGGAAGCCGGGCTTTACGTTCACCGCTCGCCCGAGATGGTGTCGTTGCTGATGCAGGTCGACCTCGACTCACGCATCCCGCCGCAACTCTATCAAGCCGTGGCGGAGCTGCTCGCCTGGCTCTATCGGCTCGAAAGCGGCGCGGGCGATACGGACGAAGCTTCGCCTGCTGACGCGCCCGATTCCACGCAACGGCAAACCGGGCCGGGCGAGGCGGGGCATCCGCCTTACCCGCTGCTTCCGGCCAATTGATTTTTAAGCATTCAACGCCGGGTGATTCAGGCCTTCCAGGCCTTCCATGATTTGGCGCCTTTACCGGTAGGCGCCGATTCCGCCACTGCCGCATGCTGGACCGAAGGGTCGCCGGGCTGGGGTGCATCGCTCTCGGCGCCGGCACCGTCGCTCGTCACATGGGCCGCAAAGCGCTTGACGAATTCGTCGGCCACTTTCATTACCGTGCCGCTCGTGCCGTTCGTGGAGCCGCGCGAGACGCACGACAACGTAGTGGACGCTTCGCCATCGGCTTCGAGCTCCAGGTGGGCGCTGCCTACTGCGCCAGCCTCGCTGCCGGCCTCGCTTTCGAAACGCAGCGTGCAGGCGCGCGGGGCCTCGCCACGGATCATTCGCATATGACCAGTGAACCGCGCTTTGACCCCATCCAGCGACGTATTGACGGCGAAGGCGAACGCTTCTTCGCCATCCGCAACGAGATGGTCGCATCCCGGGATCGATGCGCGCAGGACTTGCGCATCGTTCAGTGCATCCCAGGCGCGTTGTGGCGGTACGGGCAGCGTATAGCTGTGCGTCGATTCCATTGCATTGCCTCCCTCTCGTGAAAGTCCAAAGGGCGGCCGAGCCACCGGCCGGCCGCTTCCATTATGTACCTTGTGAGGCAGGGCGGTTCCGCGAATTGGCTGCGGCGCGACGCCGCCCCGCTCGGGGCGGGGCGCGACGCAAGAACGCGCGTATCAGCGCGGTACCGGGGCCAGATGCGAACGGCGGCGCGAATAGCCGAAATAGACGAACAGACCCAGAGCGAGCCAGATCAGGAACGCGGCCCAGGTGATCCACTGCAGGTTCACCATCAGAAACACGCACGCGGCGACGGCCAAGAGCGGCAGCACCGGCACGCCGGGGCAGCGAAATGCGCGCGGCAGGTCCGGGTGGGTGCGCCGCAGGATCAGCACGGCGATCGACACCATCGAGAAAGCCGCGAGCGTGCCGATGTTGATGAGCTCGGCGAGCACATCGAGCGGCACGAGCGCGCCGATCAGGCCAAAGAACAGGCCCACGAGCCAGGTCGTCTTGAACGGTGTCGCGAAGCGCGGATGAACGCTCGAGAGCGACTTCGGCAACAGTCCGTCGCGCGACATCGCGAAGATGATGCGCGTTTGCCCGTAGCTCATGACGAGAATGACGGTGAGCATGCCGAGCACCGCACCGAGATCGATGAAGCCGGCCACCCATCGCTCGCCGGCCACTTGCAGCGCGTAGGAGACCGGATGCGAGATGCCCGCGAATTGCGCCGACGGGACGATCCCCGTCACGACGGCTGCCACGGCGACATAGAGCACGGCACATACGGCCAACGAGGCAATGATGCCGATCGGCAAGTCGCGCTTCGGATTCTTCACTTCTTCGGCCGCCGAGGAGACCGAATCGAAGCCGATGAAGGCGAAGAACATGACCGCCGCGGCCCCGAATACGCCGTGCCATCCATTTGCCATGAACGGATGCCAGTTGGCAGGCTGCACATGGAATGCGCCCACCGCGATGACGGCCAGCACGACGGCCACCTTGATCGCGACCATGGCGTTGTTCACGCGCGTCGATTCGCGCACGCCCACGGACAGCAGCGTCGTGATCACCATCATGACGAGAAACGCGGGCAGATTGAACAGCGTCACCGCGCCCGGCACGGTACCGGGTGCGGCGCTCAGGGCCAGCGGCAGCTTGAGTCCGAAGCCGGCGAGCAGCGACTGCAGGTAGCCCGACCAGCCGACGGATACCGCGGAGGTGGCGAGACCGTACTCGAGCATCAGGTCCCAGCCGATGATCCAGGCCGCGAGCTCGCCGAGCGTGGCGTAGGAGTACGTATAGATCGAGCCCGCCACGGGAATCGTCGAAGCGAATTCGGCGTACGCGAGACCCGCGAGCGCACAGGCGACGGCGGCGATCAAAAACGCGATCATCAGCGCGGGGCCGGCTTGCACGGCGCCCGTGCCGGTCAGCACGAAGATGCCGGTGCCGATGATGGCGCCGACGCCGAGAAACGTCAGGTCGAGCGCGCCGAGCGCCTTTTTGAGGCCGGTGCGCTCAGCGCCGGCAATCATCTGCTCGACGTTCTTTTTGCGGAAGAGGGACATGAAGGCGAATCTCCGAAATGCACCGGCAAGGTGCGTGTGCCGGCCACCGTGAAAACCCGCAATTCTAGCGGATCGGCCTTGGCTGGATTGGAGACTCGTCAGAAAACTAGAATAATCGCTAGGACCGAGCGAGCGCGAACGCACTGAAATGGTGCACGCTGGCGCGAAAGACACCGAGTCAGCTGTTCATGACCGGATTGAAGTCGACGAGGCGGTTGCTCATCACGTAGTAGGTCAGCTCGGCATTGTTGCGCAGCTTCATTTTTTCGAGCAGCCGGGTACGGTAGACGCTGACCGTCTTGACCGAGAGCGAGAGGGTATGGGCAATGTCGGTCAGCCGCTTGCCCGAAGCCAGCATGCAAAGCGTCTGATATTCGCGGTCGGACAGTTTTTCGTGCGGGAGCTGGTCGCCGTCGAACGATACGTATTCGGCGAGCGCTTCGGCGAGCGCCGGGCTCACGTACTTGCGCCCGGCGGCGACTTGCCGGATCGCCTCGATCATCTGCGCCGCCGTCACCGTCTTCGAGAGGTACCCCGACGCGCCGGCCTTCAGCGAGCGCACGGCGTACTGATCCTCGCGAAACATCGAGAACATCATGACGGGCGTGCGCGGCGCGCGCCGTTTCATTCTTTTGAGCACCTCGACACCGTTCATGTCCGGCAGCGAAATGTCGAGCAGCACGAGATCGAAGGGCTCTCCGGCATCTACGCCCATCAGCGCCTGCGCGCCGTTGTCGGCTTCGACGACTTCACGCGCCACACTGTGATTGAGCAGAAGCTGCCGGACGCCCTGGCGCACGATCGCATGGTCGTCGGCGAGCATGATGCGTAATGTCATGTGGCCTGCCTCGTCGCCAAGCCGTCCGCATCGGCGCGGGCGTCGCGTGCTTCCAGGATCGCGTCCCAGCCAAAACGCGCGCGTACCGTCGTACCGGGACCCACGCCTACGCCTTGCGGCAAGCCATCGGCGAAGGCCCTGGATGAACCGCTTGCGGGCGCACCGCGCGTGACGACGCGCAGCGAACCGTCGAATGCCTCGCAGCGTGCGCGCATCCCCGCCAGACCGAAGCCCACCGTCCGTACCCGATCGGAGCGTCGGCGGCGCCGGATGCCGCGCCCGTCGTCGCTGACGATCAGCGTGAGATAGCGCGCATCCGTTTCGATGCGCACGTCCGCGCACGAGGCCAGAGCGTGCTTCGCGACGTTGCTCAACGCTTCTTGCGCCACGCGAAAGACGGCGAGCGCCGCACCTTGTGGCAGTTGAGTGAGGCGAACATCGGCGGCGCACACGACGCTCGTGCGCAAGCCCGTGCGTTCGGTGAACGCATGCGTCCAGTGAGCGAGTGCGCCCACGATGCCGCCCTCGAAGTGCGGTGCGTGCAGATCGGAGACGATACGATGGCTGGCTTCGCAGGCGGCTTCGAGCGAGCGTTGCGCAATGGCGAACGCCTCGGTTGCGCAGACGTCGCGCTTGGCCGTCACGCTCGGCTGTACACCCGCAAGCGCAAAGCGCGCGGCGGTCAGTTCGGGGCCGACGCCGTCATGCAGCTCGCGTGCGAGATGCTCGCGGGCCGCTTCACAGGCCAGCACGAGTTCGCCGGCAAGCTCGCGCAGGCGTTTTTTCAGAGCAGCGACATCTTCCCCCACGGCTGCGGGGCCGGCCGGATCGGGCGGGAGGGGCGCCTCGAAAGAGCAGGCCGTCGAGGTGGCCATGCTCTCGTCGTCGCGCGGGAAATCGATCGGACGTTCACTCATCGCGGAAAACGGCTTCTTCTAAGCTAAGCGGCTGGAAAACGGCGAACTACTGCTCGTCACATGCGCCGCGGAAAATCCCGACGCCGCCCGTAACGGTACTTACAACTTGTAGCAAGACAATTCCTAGTAGAAATCGTTTACATCCTACCGGCACCGGTCGGGTCGATCATATCTCAAAAATTAGGAAAAGATCAGACCTGACAAGACTTAGGCGACGTTCTTAATGTACCGATTGACATTTTTCGCGCGTTGAGATGTAAGACTAATTCCTACGAACAAACCTCGCCGAGCCCTGTGTCGGGATGTAACAAAAGTAACAACGGCGCCCCCTCGGCGCCCCCTCGACAGCCCGATGCGAGGTACGAAAGGCGAAAAAAAACCGGAGCCTCGGCTCCGGTTTGGACGCAGTGGGTAGCCTGTTTCGGCTTCAGCCGACGAATGCCTTTTCCACGACGTAGTGGCCGGGCTCGTTGTTGCTGCCCTCCTTGAACCCCAAACTGTCGAGCAGTTCGCGCGTGTCGCGCAGCATATGCGGGCTGCCGCAGAGCATGACGCGGTCGTTTTCGACCGAGAACGGCGGCATGTTCAGATCGGCGAAGAGCTTTTGCGTATCGATGAGCTCGGTGATGCGGCCGCGGTTATGGAACGATTCGCGCGTGACCGTCGGGTAATAGATGAGCTTGTCGCGGACCAGATCGCCGATGTGCTCGTGCGCGGGCAGGTGATCGGTGATGTATTCCTTGTACGCGAGTTCGTCCACGAAGCGGCAGGTATGCGTCAGCACGACCTTCTCGTAGCGTTCGTAGACGTCCGGATCCTTGATCAGCGACATGAACGGCGCGAGGCCCGTACCCGTCGAAAGCAGCCAGAGCGTCTTGCCGGGCAGCAGGTTGTCTGTCACGAGCGTGCCCGTGGGCTTCTTGCCGATCAGCACCTGGTCGCCGACCTTCAGATGTTGGAGGCGCGACGTCAGCGGGCCGTCTTGCACCTTGATGCTCAGGAACTCGAGGTTTTCCTCGTAGTTCGCGCTGGCCATGCTGTAGGCGCGGATCAACGGCTTGCCGTCGACTTCGAGCCCCACCATCGTGAACTGGCCGTTCTCGAAGCGAAACGCGGTGTCGCGCGTGCAGGTGAAGCTGAAAAGCGTGTCGGTCCAGTGATGGACGGAAAGGACGGTTTGCGAGTTGAGATTGCTCATGGCTACTTGGACAAGAACGGCGTCGCCGGACGCAGAATCCGCTATTTTACCGCGCTTGGCGCCGCGGCGCTCAATGCGTCGTTGCGACGCATGGCGACCGGCGTGCCGTCGCCGTCCGGCTCAGCCGGCGAGCCGCAGCCGCGCAACGTAGGGGAGGTGATCCGAGAGCCACGCCGTTTCCTGCGTCGGAGCGATCCATTCGACCGGTGTCAGCCCGCGCACGAACATCTTGTCGAGCGCGAGCGCGGGCGAAAATGCCGGGAAGGTCCGCGCGGGCTCGCCGAGTTCCGTTGCGACTTCGATCAGTCCGTGCTCGCGGAACAGCGGAATCGAATCGCTGCGCCAATCGTTGAAATCGCCGGCCAGCACGAGCGGACCGTCCGGCGCCTCGCGCGCGATCCAATGCGCAATCCAGTGCATCTGGCGCAACCGCGCCGATCGGGTGAGCGCCAGATGCGCGCACAGCAGCGTCACCGAGCGGCCCGCGAACGCCGCGCGCGCGACGAGCAGGCCGCGTTTTTCGAAGCGATGCGCCGAAATGTCCCAGCGTCCGCCGAGATCGAGCGGATGCGGTGAAAGAATCGCATTGCCGTGGCGCCAGGACGGCTTGAACACGTTCGGGCCGAGCGCGATGTCGAGCTCGAGCGCGTGAGCGAGTTCCGTGGCCTGGCATTCCCAGACGTCGGAAAGCGGTTCGTGCACGGGCGCGCCGAAGCTCGTCGCGAGGACCGGCCCCGGCATGCGGCGCGCCATCGCTTCTTGCAGAAAATAGGCGTCCGCGTGCGTCGATTCGACCCAGCGCTGCATGGCCTTCCAAGCCGTGAACCCGAGCGGCGAGCGCCCTTTGTGCAGGTTCCAGCTGACCGCGACGAAGTCCTTGTTGGCGCTCGCCGCCGCCTCGCGTAGCAGTTCTTCGGGATTTCGCATTGCACGCTGTTCCTGCTTCTCGATTGTCCTCAATGGGAGGCCACGCTCGCGCTCACGCGATAGACGAGCGTCGGATGCGCCTCGACGATGGTCCAGCTTGCCGGTTGGCCGGGCACCACGACAAGGCCGGGATGATTGGCCGCCACGCGCCGCGGCTGCGGCGGCAGCGTGCAGCCTTCGGGCGTGCGTTGCGCCGTCTCGTCCTCGATCGTCTCTTGAGCGTCGATTGCAAGCGTGATGCCGGACGGTTCGGCGGAGATAGGCGAAACCGTCAGTGTCCGCGCGAGATCGATGCGCGCATCGGGCTGGTTTTTGCAACCGACGGCATGCACGACCTCGTCATGATGCGTGGCCGTGACGGCTTGGCCGACGGCTGTCGTGCCTTCGAACGTGTCCACGTCGCGGCCGTCGCGCAACACTTCGAGTCGCCATTGTACGAGGGTGGGCTCGGCCGGCGCCGGTGCTTGTACGGCTGGCGCCGGTGCGGGCAGCGGTGCCGGGGCTGCGGTGGGTGCGGGCGGTACTGTTTGCGTCGGAGGGGGAGGGGCAGTTTGCGCCGCTGCCGCGAGCGCGGTACAGCACACGGCGCACGACACGATGAACCGCAAAGCCCGGCTGGACCCAGCCGCCATACCGATTTTGCATCCCATTCGAAAGCTCTCCTTCGCGCCCCTTTTGTCGCCGCGGGCGCAAGCGCTCATCTTACGCCTAAGGCATCGGACGGCATTTCAGCGCTATTAGCAGCAACGGGCGCCCGCTGCTTGCTTTGCGCACGGAACTTGCGTCGCTACACTGAACTCGTTGTGAAACTAGCAAGCGAAATGCGCGCCGCCTTCAGGGCGCCGATGTTCCGGGGGACGACCCAAGACCGACGGCGGGCAGATTCGCAACAGTGAGGTGAGCGATGACGACAGCCATGGTCAAGCACGAACTTGCGGTCGCCTCGTTCAGCAAAGTCTACGATCTGGATCAGGTCGAGACGGCGCTGAACGAATTGGGAGAGAGCGCGAACGAGGCATTGCGCACGACGTACGAGAAGATGCTGAAGGTCGGCAATATGCGCTTTTGTGTGAAGCCGAACCGGATGCCATCGATCGATGCGCTGCTCGACATCTTGCCGAATTTCGCCGAACCGCTCGAAGACGTGCGGCGGCAAATCGCGCTTTGCATCGAGACCGAGGACCGGCTGGAACTGATGCCGATCCTGCTGCTCGGCGATCCAGGCATCGGGAAGACGCATTTCGCCAAGGCGCTCGCGCGTCTTTTCGGCACCGCTTATCAATACGTGGCGATGAGCTCGCTCACGGCGGGCTGGATTCTGTCGGGGGCTTCTTCGCAATGGAAGAACGCCAAGCCCGGCAAAGTCTTCGAAACACTCGTGAACGGCAGTTATGCGAATCCCGTCATCGTCGTCGACGAACTCGACAAGGCCAACGGCGACTCGCAATACGACCCGCTCGGCGCGCTGTATGCGCTGCTCGAACACGAAACGGCGCAGTCGTTCATCGACGAATTCGCCGAAATTCCGATCAACGCTGCGCAGGTGATCTGGGTCGCCACGGCCAACGACGATCGCAGTATTCCCGAGCCGATCCTGAGCCGCATGAGCGTCTACGAGATCACGCCGCCCGATTCGGCGGGCGCGCGGCGCATCGCGCAGGCCATCTACGACGAAATCCGCTGCACGCATGCCTGGGGACAGCGTTTTCCAGCCGAGCTCGGCGACGATGCGCTCGATGCGTTGGAGCGGAGCTCGCCGCGCGATATGCGTCGCGCGATTCTGCAAGGGTTCGGCGCGGCGCGCGTCGATGGGCGCGATGCGATCCGCGCCGACGACATCCGGCTCGATCGCAGCACGCGCCGCCGTCCGATCGGCTTTTGAGGCCGACGATGCGCCGCATGCGCTCGCGCGCATGGCGCGCGTCGTACAATCGCCGGGACGAGGCGCATCGGCGGCGATGTGCGGTCACACGAAAGCGCCTGCCTATCGGGGTACATACGCGAGCGGGTAGTTGACGCGAACGGGCACCGGGGCAGGCTGCGGCGGAAGACATGGACCAGATCGAATGTGTAGTGATCGGCGCCGGCGTCGTGGGTTTGGCGGTGGCGCGTGCGCTTGCCGAGCGCGGGCGCGAGGTGCTCGTGCTCGAGGCGACGCAAGCCATCGGTACCGGCACGAGCTCGCGTAACAGCGAGGTCATCCATGCGGGGCTCTACTATCCGCGCGGCTCCCTGAAAGCAACGCTGTGCGTGCGCGGGCGCGAAATGCTGTACGAATACTGCGCGGAGCGCGGCGTGCCGCATCGGCGTTGCGGCAAATTGCTCGTGGCGACCGCGCGCAATCAGTTGCCCCAGCTCACGGCGCTTGCCACGCGCGGCAAGGAAAACGGGGTGCTCGATCTCATGCGGCTCACGGGCCATGAGGCACAGGCGCTCGAGCCGGCGCTCGAATGCGTCGAAGCGGTGTTTTCGCCGCAAACGGGTATCGTCGATAGCCATCAACTGCTGCTTGCGCTGCAGGGCGACGCGGAGCGCAACGGGGCCGTCTGCGCGTTTCATGCGCCGGTGGAATCCATCGACGCAAGCGGCGGGCGCTTCGTCGTGCAAGTCGGCGGTTCGTCGCCGAGCGTGCTGTCTGCCGCGACGCTCGTCAATAGCGCGGGGCTCCACGCGAATGCGCTCGCGCGAAAGATTCGCGGGCTCGATGCGCGCCACGTACCGCCGCTTTACTTTGCGCGCGGCTGTTACTTCAGCATCTCGGGGCGCGCGCCGTTCTCACGGCTCATTTATCCGATGCCCAACGAAGCGGGGCTGGGTGTGCATTTGACGCTCGATCTGGGCGGACAAGCGCGCTTCGGTCCCGACGTGGAGTGGGTTCAATCGATCAACTACGACGTCGATCCGCGCCGCGCCGAGAGCTTTTATTCGGCGATTCGCGAGTACTGGCCCGCGCTGCCCGATGACGCGCTGCAGCCCGCTTACGCCGGCATCCGGCCGAAGCTGTCCGGTCCCGGCGAACCCGCTGCGGATTTCGTCATTCAGGGGCCCTCGGCGCATGGCGTGCGCGGACTCGTCAATCTGTTCGGCATCGAGTCGCCGGGCCTC
>Ga0105240_10003340_pt1 | contig 24982 bp, 24 predicted proteins | sample KBSC54metaG_FD_80426 | JGI IMG/M metagenome (GOLD analysis project Ga0105240, IMG submission 80426) | Corn rhizosphere microbial communities from Kellogg Biological Station, Michigan, USA - KBS C5-4 metaG | ecosystem: Host-associated > Plants > Roots > Rhizosphere > Soil | place: Michigan, USA...
ATTACCGGCGAAGCGGGCGTTCGGTTGAAGGCCCAGCTGAACCGAACTGCCCCATTTTTTCGAATCCGCCGTGAGAGCGATCACGTCGACAGCGGTTTCTTTCGAGGCAGTGTCTTCCCACATGCCGCCGCTGTTGCGCACGAACACGAGCCGTAGCGTGCAATTCGACTGACCGTTGCTGTCGATCAGGCGCAACAGGTCGCGTTCGACCGCGTCCGCATCGGAGGGCATGGGGAGATTGAGCAACCGCGCATCCCGCGACATCCGCGCCCAGTGCCGCTCCCAGGCGAACGGAACCCCGTCGGCGATTCGAAGCGTTGTAAACACGCCCCATCCGGCCAGCAAACCGATTTGGCCGACGCGGAGTTCAGGGCTTTCCGCGGGGCGGATTTGGCCGTTATGGAGTATGTGACTGTGGATCGCCATAGCGAGGACCTTCGTTTATTTCATCACAATAACTTCAGCATCGCATCGCGGCGCGCTTTGAATTCATTGCCGGGCTTCCATTCCGGGAACTTATCGCCATTGGCGATCTTGTATCCGAGTTCGACGAAGACGCGAAGGTCATCGACGGCGCCGGATAAATCCCAATTGGGCTTCACCTCGTCGCTGGGCTTGTGATAGTCGTTGGCATCGAAATTCTCGCGCATTTGCCGGCCGAATCCGGCTGGTTTGCCGATGAAGTTATTGCCCGCTTCAGGATCGAGCGCCGGCACGCCCTTCTTCGCGAATTCGAAATGGTCCGAGCGATAGTAGAAGCCTTTTTGCGGTTCGGCATCGCCTGTGACGGTTCGGCCGTGCGCTTTCAGAATGTCCGTAATCGTGTCGTCCAGCGTGGAATTGCCCAGGCCAACGATCACCATATCGCTGGTTTTTCCCCAAACATTCAGCTCATCCATGTTGATCTCGGCGAGAGTGTTTTTCAGGGGGTAAAGCGGATTTTCAGCGTAGTATTCGGAGCCCAGCAAGCCTTGCTCTTCCGCCGTTACCGACAGAAAAAGGATGGATCGTTTAGGCGGCGCGGCGAGTTTCGAATATGCCCGCGCGATTTCCAGCAGGCCGGCGGTGCCGGAGGCGTTATCCCGCGCGCCGTTCATGATCTGGTCGCCTTTGAGTGAGGTATCGATTCCGAAGTGATCCCAGTGCGCGGTGTAGATAATGTACTGGTCTTTCAGCGCGGGATCGCTGCCTTCCAGCCTGGCGATCACGTTGCGGGAATCGGTCTTACGAAGCGTGTTCTCAACTTTAAAGCTGGCTTTAGCGCCGGGGAGGGGAACGGGGTGGAAATCCTTCCTGAGCGCGTCTTTCCTGAGAGCGGCGAGATCGAGCCCGGCGGCTTTGAAAAGCTCGGCGGTCTTGTCATAAGTCATCCAGCCTTCCACGGGAACACGGCCCATGTTGTCGTCAGGCCGCTGGATACCAAACATCTCGCCCTGCTTACCCGATACGACGACTTCGAAGCCGTAGCCGGCAAGTTTCGTCTCATGAACAATCAGGACCGCGGCGGCGCCCTTTTCAGAACCGATTTCGTATTTATAGGTCCAGCGCCCGTAGTAAGTCATGGCGTCGCCGTGGAACATGTTCGGATCGAGTTTGGAGGGGTCGTTCGGATCGGGAATCTGCGGATCGTTTACCAGCATGACGAGCGTCTTGCCTTTAACGTCGACGCCCTTGTAATCGTCCCAGCCGTATTCGGGGGCGACGACTCCGTAGCCCACGAAAACGATATCGGAATCCTTCACCTCGGTCCTGGGAACAAAGCGCGTGGAGACGGCCACGACGTCTTTGTTCAGGACGGCGGGGACCTTCTTGCCTTTTACGGTGAAATCCGCCTGAGTGGTTGATGAGGTTCCGGCAAGAGGCACCTTCTGGATGTAGGTGCCATCGGGATTGCCCGGCTTGAGGCCCATCTCGCGAAATTGCGACTGAAGGTACGCGACCGTCTTCTCTTCGCCGGCGGTTCCGGGCTTGCGGCCTTCGAACTCATCGGACGAGAGAGTCTTGATCTCGCTCAGCAGAGAAGTGGCCGTGATGGTGTTTAGCGCGGAATCGATGGAGGCCTGGGGCGCGGTGGCGCAGGCGAGCGCGAACAATGCCGGGCTAAGAAGGGTGAGCTTTTTCATTTTTATTTAGCGACTACGGTCAAGTTTACCGGCGTGCTGGCAACTCCGCCAACCGTGACAACTACGGGCTGAGGGCCGGGCGAAAGATCCGGCGGGATAGTGAAGTTCACCTGCGTAACGCCAATGAGCCCGGTGACGATTCCGTTGAATACGATTTTCGCCTGCTCGCCACCGATTGTCATGGTAAGCGGTTGCCTCGATTGAGGAAAGTTCGCCAGCGACGTGCCGGAAGGCGGCGTCGCGCCCGAAACAAGCGTGGGTGTCACATCGCCATCGCCCGTAATAAAGCAGACAATCGTTTGGCCTGGATTACCCGACGCGAACGGGACAGTGTTCCCCTGGAAGGCGAAGATGCCAGGCCCCGACGGTGAAACCTGAAACGTGAATGACGCGACCTGGCCGTTGTTCCTGACTCCGATAACGGCGGTACCGGCGCTGGTCTCGTACGGGATCTGCAGATTGATTTGGCCGGAAGAAACAAACCATAACGGCGCGGAAACGCCGTTGACGGTAGCCGAAACTCCTGAGAGCGCGATGGGCAGCGGTTGTGTGGCGGCGCTTCTCGTTTCCGGCGCGAGATTCGTCCCATACACAGCGACAAGAGCGCCGGGAGCGAAGACCTGCGCGCCTGACGCCGCGTTGCCAATACCGGTGATGGCTGTGTCGCCCGAGGCGCCCACGGTGAATACAACGGGCACCTGAATCACCTGGGGCAGCGCGTCGCTGGCTGAAATAGAAACCACCGCGTTGTATACGCCTTTCGATAAACCGGTGGATGACGCGGTCAGCTTCAGCGAAGCCGGCCCGGCGCCAGAGGCATCTGAAACGGTGAGCCATTTCTGAGATGCGGGGAGAATCGCCGCGGTCCACTTGGGTGTGGCACTGGTGAACTTCAGATCCAGAGTAGCGGTGTCGCTGATAGGGAGCACGACCGCCGACGTAGAGAACTGTGCCGCTGAAGCCGAGGGACCCGCAAGTGTGGCAGTGGCCGTGGCTGAAGCAGAACCGCCGGTTTCAAGAAGCGCGACCAGCGAATAGCTCCGCTGAGCAGGCGTGGCGGACCCGAAACAGACTGTTCCGGTCAGTATGCCGAACGGGGCGAGGCGCGTAGCGCCGAACAGCTGCGAAAGTTTGCTGGTCATGCTGACCCCACCCGCCGAGAACGATGACAGGACTGCGGCGTAGCCCGCGTTCTCCTGCACGGTGACTTGCTGGGACCACTGGCAGTTGGGGTCCGCCGCGTTCGGATTCTGCTGGACTGTGGATGGAACCGCCGAGATGGTTATTGAAGGCGTGAGCCGGCCGGATGCGGATAAGCCAAGGAAAGGAACTGTTAACTCGCGCTTCCAAGTTGTCCCATCGGCGTCAACGCCTTCGAAATGGAACACTCGATCCAGCGGTGGCGTGATGTTTGACCCGCTCAGACTTCTGGTGATACTTCCATTCGCGGCGAGATTTGGATTCGGAATGTTTGCGATATTGTCGGTTCCGTTGACCGTAAAGACCGTGATTTTTGTAGCGACTCCGGCCTTTTCCGTAACAGTGAGGCTGTAAGGCCATTGCGTGCCGGATTGATGCACGGGATTCGGATTCACAGAGGGAACGGCGAGGGATCCCGTGGCCGGGATCCTGAGCGCCGCCTGTGCGGAACCGAATGACGACAGGAAATTGGCATCGCCGGAATACAACGCTGAAACAGTGTTGCTCAGGCCCGCTAACACGGCGCCGCTGACCGGAAGCATTGCGGTAGCGGACTTGTCAGCGGCCACAAGAGCGACCGTTGAGATTTCGGTATCGCCCGAAACGAACGTGACGGAACCGGTGGGAACAGAGCCCGCTCCGGTGACGGCAGCCACAAGGTTCACCGTGTCATCGGGGCCGTAAGATGCCGGGGTTGCAGTCAGGGTTATGGTGCTCGGACTGCCTTTGCTCCACTTCGCGACGAACAGACCGACATCGAGTGAACCGAGACCGCTCGCGAGATCGTAGCCGGGGGTTGCGGGATAGCCAACCAGGCCGTCAACGCAATTGGGCGAACCCTGCGCACAGGGATACTTGTTATCGCCCGCGATGGTGTCGTGAAAAACTTCCGGAGCGGCAACTGCAAGCCGATAGAGGCCGGGATTGATGTTGCCGAGCGGACCGCCCTGCGACTGATTCAGCAGTGAAACGATTCCCGCGAAGACCGGGCTCGAGGCCGAAGTTCCCCCAACGATGAACACGCTGCCCCCGTTGACGATTTCATAGCCATCGTGACCGGAGGCCGTGAAAGCAACATCGGGAACGTCGCGCTGTCCGTCAGCGGGAACGCCGGGGCCGGTTTGCCAGACGGGCTTCGGAAAAAGTGAACTCACTCCACCTCCGGCGAAGGCCCAGACTTTCTCGGGGATGTAGGAAAGCGCGGAAGCGCGGTTAGCCGAATTGGCGGTCGCCCACCAGTTTCCGGTCGCGTCATTGAATTCGGTGCCGCCGACGGATGTCACTTCCGGGATGCTCGTGGGGTATGAGACCGTGAGCCCTTTGGTCGCCTGATCGTTTGGCGAAGTGAGGTCGCAGGTGGCGCCGCCCCAATCGCCCGAAGAAACCATCCATGTAATGCCCTGCGCGCTGCCCTGCTGGGCGACGGAGCGGAAGAAATCGTTGGTTGAGGCTTCGCATGCGCCGTAGCTGAGCGTCATGACCGGAGCGAGATTTTGGTCGATCGCATACTGCGCGGAAGTGTAGATATTGCGCGAATTCACATAGACTATCGTGGCGTTCCGAGCCACCGCTCCGGACCACTCAACGTCTAGATCGGCCTCCACTTCGTCGCTGGATCTTGTGCCAGGATCGGGACCGAACAAAACGATTTGCGGATCGCTTGCGGGGAGATTAAACCGCGTGCGGAAGGTTCGAATATCCGTCAGACGAATATCGGTTTGCCCGATGACCGCCACCTTCTGGCCCGTGCCATCTATACCGGCCGCGTAGAGCGGCGCGATGTTGTAGATGGTCGCAATGTCGTCCGGGGCCAGGTAGTGGCTGGCGCCGCTGTTCAGATTCGGCCGGGCCGCGTTTGCGATCACTTTGTGGAGAGGCACAGGCCCGAAGTCGTGAAGCCCGCCGACCGCGTTGACCACGGGTTCGAACGCCGCGGGAATGGAAAGATCGGAGGAGTTGGCGAAGTGATCCACGCCGTTCACGCGGTACCGGCGCAATTGCGTGTGAAAGGCCTGACCCATGCGACCGGCGGTTCCGCTAAACGTGATCCAGTGGCGGCCGCGTGCGACATCGTGAACGGTGAGCCCCTGGGACTGCAGCCATGCGGCGATCTTGCCCGCGTCATTTGCCGTGAGGCCGAAGCGATCCGCGAATTGCTCCGGGGTGAGCCAGCGGTGATAGTTCGGAGAAGAAGCGCTCTGCTGCTCTGCGAGAAAGCTTTCGAGACCCGGCGCGGGCTTGAGATAAATTGTGGCGTAATCGATCCGCATATTGGGATCGACCGCGCCGAGATCGTTCCGGACTGTGGCCTCGGGGCGCCTGTGGCCTTTCAGAATGGTATTGCGATTGGCCTCGACCGGAGCGGTGATGCGGTCCGTTGCCCCGATTGCGGGAATGCACGCGAGGGCAAAAAAGGAGAGAACAAGTCTGTTCATGCGTTAGTCCTGGTTTTGCAGCTCGCGATCGTCCGATGCTGTGAAGTAGGCGCAATCGGGATGCTGAAAAACCAGAGCGCTTACACTGGCTTCGGGCTCCATCATCATGCCTTCTGTCAATTCGACGCCGATGTCCTCAGGGTGCAGCAGCTTCCAGATGCCCTGCTGGTCGTCGAGATTGGGGCAGGCGGGATAGCCGAAGCTATAACGCTTGCCGCGGTAGCGGGAGGTGAAGCGCTCGTGCATGGTCATTTCGGCCGGATCGGGGAAGCCCCAGTCTTCCCGAATGCGGCGGTGCAGCCATTCGGCGCAGCCTTCGGCCGTCTCAATCGCCAGGGCCTGCAGTCCGTGCGTCATGAAGTATTCACCTTTGGCCTTCAGATCTTCCGCAAGCTCGCGAACGCCCGCGCCCGCCGTTACGACGAAGATGGCGAGATGGTCGCGGGCGCCATTCTGCGCAGGCAGAATGTAGTCGCTCAAACACAAACCATTCGCGCGCGGCTGACGGCCGAAGTGAAAGGTATGAATCGGAGTCTTCGCGTTCGGTTCAAACAGGTTGATGGAATTCCCGGCGCGTTCCGCTTCGAAAAATTGCCACACGGCTTTGACCTTGATGAGCGGCGCCGCGCGTTTTTTCAGATCGTTTACCAGGTTGTTCAGGTCGATGGCTTTAGGGTCGCCCTGAGCCAAATTCTTTTCGAAGTTGCCTTTATAGCCAAGGTGGCGGCCGAAAAGCATGAACGGGTTGATGTAGCTCCAGAGTTCGGTCAGCTGAGGCACATCGCGGACCTTACGCTCAAGGTACGGCGCGGGTGGAATGGGAACATCGATACGAACTTTCGTGCTGCGTTCGTCCGATTCAGGCACGAGCGGCGCTCCGCTGACCGGTTCCGCGAAAGCGCCCGGAGTGAGATTCGTATTGGCCGCGAGGATCGCAGGGCGCTCGCTCGGATCCATCAGCTGATTCATGATCCGCAGGCCCGTCATTGCATCTTTGGCGTAGCAGACCGCTTCCCCGTAAGCGGGGGCGATCTTGTTCACGGTGAAGCGTTCGGAAAGCGCGGCGCCGCCCACGAGGATCGGAATATCGATGCCCGCATCTTTGAAATCGGCGGCGGTGAGCACCATCTGCTGCGCGCTCTTGACCAGCAGACCGGAGAGCCCGATCGCATCCGGTTTGTGTTCGCGCCAGGCCTGAATCAGCTGGTCAGATGGAATCTTGATACCAAGATTGACCACCTGGTAACCGTTGTTACTGAGAATAATTTCGACCAGGTTCTTACCAATATCGTGGACGTCGCCTTTGACGGTGGCGAGCACGATTTTGCCGCGGCTGGCAGTATCGGCTTTCTCCATGAATTGCTCAAGATGGTTGACGGCTGCCTTCATGGCTTCAGCCGATTGAAGAACCTCGGCCACGATGAGTTCGTTCGCGTTGAAGAGGCGGCCCACCTCGGCCATGCCCGCCATCAGCGGCCCGTTGATGATGTCGAGCGGCGCGACGCCTTCAGCCCGCTTCAGATCGAGATCCGCGATGAGGCCTTCCTTAGTGCCCTCGAGGATGTAATTGGCGAGACGCTGATCGAGCGGGAGGTCGGCTGCCTTGACCTTCTTGGTTTGCGTACGTCCCCGGAAGAACTCCGCAATTTTCGCGATGTGGTGCTGATTGATTGCGGCCTTCTGTTCCGGAGTCTGCTCACGCCAATCCTGCGCAGCGGGGATTTCAGGCGGCGGCGTATTGAAAAGCAGAGCTTCCGCGAGATGCTTTTCCTCGTCCGGAATGGAGGCGAAGCGCTCCAGCTTTTCGGCGTTGACGATCGCGAGATCGAGCCCCGCTTTCGTGCAGTAGTAAAGGAAAACCGAGTTGACGACTTCGCGCGCGGAAGCAGGCAGGCCGAACGAAATATTTGAAACGCCGAGGGCGGTCTTCACAAACGGGATGTGCTGCCTGATCAGCCGCAGGGCTTCGATGGTCTCGACAGCGCCGCCGATGTAGTTGGTGTCTCCGGTAGCGCACGGGAATACCAGAGGGTCGATGATGATGTCTTCCGGCGCGATGCCGTATTTCGTCGTGAGAAGATCCACGGAGCGCCGGGCCACAGCGAGCTTGCGTTCGCGCGTGAACGCCTGCGCCTGAAGCTTATCCTCATCAATAGTGCCGACGATCAGAGCCGCGCCGTACGCTTTCGCGAGCGGTCAAACCTTTTCAAATTTCTCCTCGCCGTCTTCGAGGTTAATGGAATTGATAATGCTCTTGCCCTGACAGTACGTGAGCGCAAGTTCAATAGCCTTCGGGTCGGTCGTATCGATCATGACCGGGGCCTGAATGATCTTGTTCAGCTTGTCGTAGAAGAGCGGAATATCGTTCAGTTCGTCGCGATCCGTGCTTTGCAGGCAGACATCGACGATGTGCGCGCCGTTCTTTACCTGACGACGGGCGATCTCGACTGCTTCTTCCCACTTCTCTTCCGCAATCAATTTCTTGAAGGCGCGGGAGCCAATCACGTTCGTGCGCTCTCCCACAATCAGCGGGCGAGTGCTTTCATCGGCCTCGACGAGTTCAATGCCGGAATAGAACGCGCGATGCGGCGTGGGCTTTACAGCGCGGGGCTGCTTGCCTTCCACCATCTTCGCGATAGCGGCGATGTGTTTATCGGTAGTGCCGCAGCAGCCGCCGATTATGTTGATCCAGCCGTTCTTAATGAAGCGTTCGAGCTGCGCGGTCAGCAGTTCGGGAGTTTCCAGATAGTGGCCGTGTTCGTCGGGCAGGCCCGCATTCGGATAGCACGATACAGGCACGGACGCCATATCCGAAAGACTGCGAACGTGGTCCGTCATGAACTCCGGGCCGGTAGCGCAGTTGAGGCCGATCGACATGATGTCGGCGTGAGAGACGGAAGCCAGCAGGGCTTCGGCGCTCTGGCCCGCGAGCATGGTGCCCATGGCTTCGATGGTGCCCGAAACCATGATGGGAACCTTTACGCCTGTTTCACGGGCAAGGCGCTGAATCCCAACGATAGCGGCTTTGATATTGCGCGTATCGGGAGCGGTTTCGATCAGCAGAATGTCCGCGCCGCCATCCACCAGCGCCTTCGCCTGATCGTGAAAATTCTGTTCGAGTTCCGAAAATGTGATCCCGCCGGTGAGGCTGATCATTTTGGTGGTCGGGCCGATCGAACCGGCAACGAACCGGGGCTTATCGGGCGTGGAGAGGTCGTCCGCGGCCTTTCGCGCGAGCTGAGCCGCGCGGAAATTCAGCTCGTAGGCTTCATCCGAAACCCCGTATTCCGCAAGAACAATGGCGGTGCCGCCGAAACTATTAGTCTCGACAATATCGGACCCGGCATTCAGGTAAGCACGGTGGATATCCCCGATCACATCGGGACGCGTTTTCACCAGGTATTCGTTGCAGCCTTCGAGCGAGGCGCCGCCGAAATCCGCCGCTGTAAGGTTACGGTCCTGAAGCATGGTGCCCATAGCCCCGTCAAGCACGAGGATACGGGTGGCGAGGGCGTCCCTAAGCGCCTGCTGGCGTTGTTCGAAGCTATTCACGGTGATCTTCTTAGTTTAGCTTGAAGTGGCTGAATCAGCGCCGGAGGACTCTTGCGGGCTATTTAATGTTGATGGTTCCGCGGCAGGATTCCGCGCCGCACGTACAGGGGATTCGTTCCACGTCTTTGGCGAAATGATAATCGACGGTTAGCTCGTCGCCTTTGCGGATCGGCTTGCAGCTCATGTACAGAATATGCCCATGCCGGATCACCGTGTGAATGTTGGGATCGCAGCAGTGGTTTATGTACTCCGCGCCGCTGCCCCCCACGGAACCGTCAAGCGTCCAATAGTTATCGAGCGTGAAGAGATAAATCAGATTGGGGCGCTCATCGGCGCGCCGCTTGGTTTCCCTTCGGCTGATGCGCTCGCCGGTGTACTCGATCACCTTTCGCCGCGCGGGAATGTCCTCACCCGCGTAAATCCCCCACCGGTGAATCCTGGATGGTCTGATCTCAAGGCTGAAACACGCATGCTTTCGATCGATCTTAGGTTCCGGCGCGGGGACCGGTGCTGACGTGCGCGTAGCCACTTCCGCAATTGTATCGAAAGCCTGTAAACGGCCGGCCAAATTATTTCATCTTCATGTTGGTTCCCTCCGGCACATGGAACGCGATATGCTGTTCACCATGCGTAAAGCTACAATTTTGATCTCCGCTCTTGCTTTCAGTGCGTTTGGGCTTTTCGCCCAGGACGAGCTCGCCACGTACCAGGCCTCTATGAAAGCGGCCGCGGGCGCCAATGGCGCGCTCCGCAAAGCCGTCGCCGATAAGGACACGGCAGCCATCACCGCGAACGCGAAAACGATGGCCGATAACTTCGAGAAGATGTCGGCATTCTTTAAAGCAAAGGGCAAAGACGATGGCGTGAAGTTCGCAGACTCGGCTCGCGATGCCGTCAAGGCCGTTGCCGCGGGTGACGAGTCCGCCATGGCGAAGATTGGTCCGAACTGCCAGGGTTGCCATGCGCTCTATCGCGCGGGCAGCGCATTTAAGGGCCTGTAACTTTAAGAATTTAGCCGCGGATGGACAGTAGAAGTCCATCCGCGGCAAGTCCGGATTCAGGCCATCCCGACAGGACCCGGATGCTTTGGCTGATAAAGGCCGAGAATTCATGCATTTTGTCCACTTCTTTGCTGTACACGATCGCATGAACGCCGTGAATCATTTTTTACTCCCTACTGAATCTCCGGCTTGACCTGCAATCCGTTCCTGAGTTGTGCGTCAGAGGGCAGCGCCACAACGTCCGACTCACTTAACCCACTGACAATTTCCACCCGCAGCGCATCGGATGCTCCGGTTTTCACTGGCTGCCACCTGACGGTATTAGTCCCCTGATTCAGCACGTACACCCCAACCCCGTTGTCGCGCCGCACGGCCGATTTCGGAATCGTCAGCGCATTTGGTATCACCTGCGTCAGAATGAAGGCATTCACGTTCGTCCCCGGCACCAGCTCGCGGTCCGGATTCGGGACCGTACACAACACCTCGCCCACTTGCCTTGTGCCCAGAGCAATCACTTCAGAGGGGCGCTTCTCCACCGTTCCGTTCCATTCTTTACCGGGCACAGCATCCCAGGTAATCCGCACAGGTTCGCCGGACGAAACCCTCCCCAGGTCCGGCTCATCGACATAGACGCGGATTCTTACCGGATTGAGCACCCCCACCGTTCCAATGAGATCGCCGGCCTGAAGATAGGCGCCCACGCGCGCCTGGAGCGAATAAAGCACTCCGGTCATGGGTGAATAAACCGCGTTTTCAGCGGCATGAGTGCGGGCCAGTTGAGCATTAGCTTCCGCCTCGCGCAAACGCGCCTCCGAAGCGGCAATATCGGTCTTGCCCACCAGCGCTGACCTGCGCTGCCGCAGCCCCTCTATTTGAGAATCGAGATCGCGCACTGTCTGCGCCGCCTGGTCCACTTCGAAGCGGGTGGCGGCATTCGCCTGGAGCAGACGGTTCAGTGCATCCAGATTCTTTTGGGCGGCTTCCCGCTGAACGCGAAGGCGGTTGACGCTGCCTTCGATATCCGCAAGATCCTGCCCGCGGCCACCCGCGCGAAGACCTTCGAGTTCCGCGCGCGCCTGCGCCACGCGAGCCTCCGCCGCGGCGAGTTCTTCGGCAACGCCCGGCTGGCTCAATTGTGCCAGAAGTTGCCCTTTCTTCACCTTGTCGCCCTGGTGAACAGGCAGGGATTTGACGATCGCCCGCACGTCTACGCGAACGTCAACCGATTCGATCGGCTCAACCCTGCCGTTGGTCGTAAGAGTGTTCGAGATGATCTGGCGAATGACCTTTGCAAATGGCACCTGCGGAATATCGCTGCGCCTTTTGTTAAACCAGATCGCCGCCGCCACGACCACTATCAGCAGCGAAATCAGGACCTTCTTCAACGCTCGCTCGCTTTTGAGTTGGGCAAAATAACCGTCTTACCCCCGGCGAGGCTGCGGGCCATCCGCAGCGCTTCATCGGCTTGGGCCAGCGGATAGCGGTGTGTAATGCAGGCAGCGAACTTCTCGCCGAGCGCCGCGTCGCGCTCCAGCATCCGGATGGCGCGATCCACATGACGCGGTTCAAACCCCCAGGAGCCAATCACGCGCAGTTGCTTCCTCGTGACGGTGTGGGGATTGAACGAAATATTACCGGCGTCGGCATATTGGCCGAGCACCACGAACTGCCCCCCATCGCGGCAAAGCAGGATGCCTTCGTTCACCGCGGCCGGGTGGCCCACGCACTCGATCACCTGATCGGCGCCGTAGGGTCCAAGGGTATCGTGAACTGCTTTTCTGCGCGCATCCGCATCACCGATGTCTTCGATGTCGATCACCACATCCGCCCCCAAACCGCGGGCCAGGTCAAGGCGGTGCGGCGGGCCTCCGATGGCCACAATGGTTCCGGCGCCCGCCCCGCGCGCAACCGCAATCGCCGCAAGCCCGACAGGTCCGGTGCCCTGCACGACAACGGAATCGCCCCATTCGAGCGGAGCGCGCTCAGAAGCGTGAATCGCGGTGGTAAGCGCACAACCAGCGCCGATGAGAGCTTCGCTCGGCACGGAATCGGGAATGCGGAATATCGCCGAGCCCGCGCGCAGCAGAATCTTCTCGGCATACCCGCCGCGCAGATGCGGAGCGTCTGAAGCGCAATAAGAAATTCCGTAAGCCTTCCGCGTCAGGCACCGTGTGGGCTGCCGTTTCACCCGGCAATAAAAACACTCGCCGCAGGAAATGGAACTTGCCCAGGTGACGCGATCGCCCACGCGCAGCGCTTCGCCGCGCCAGTCCTTTTCCAGACCGGCGCCGAGCTTTTCGATTCTGCCGGCCGATTCGTGCCCCATGATGTTCGGCAGCGGAATGGAAAGCTGCCCCAGCCACAAATGCACGTCCGTTCCGCAGATTCCCGCGATGTCGATGAAAACCAGGGCTTCCCCCGGCGCTATTTCAAATTCCCCTGGATCCGGATACTCGTGTATCCTCAACGCCTTTTCAAACGCTTCCAGTACCGCGGCCTGAACCTGTTTCAATCGTGAATTCCCCTGACGCAATAATCGAATAACAACTGCCATTCCACCAGTTGAACCTGCGTGGCCAGAGTCTCTTCATGAGATCCGGGCCGCACTCTGGCGGCTTCACAGAACCCGATAAACTCCATGGGATCCCATTCGGCGCCCGTATCGAACCGCAGCCGATGCGCTTCATTCCGAAGTTTCGGGAAGACCGCATGCGGGCCGACTCTCCGAAACCAATATGCCGCGTTCGAAGCGTCCGGCTCGCGGCGATGCACAATACCGTGCCAAAAGCTGCCCTCGGGCGTATTCAAATCCTGCGCGATTCTGTGCGCTTCGTCTTCACAGGAAAAATACGCATACAAACCGGCAAGCGCGCCTTCCGGCGAACGCGCGCGAGGGAAAAGGTCGCGCGCCTTCCATTTGCTCAGTTCGGCGCGGGCGGGCTGATTTGCATTGCCGTTCATCACCAGAGGCATGAGATTCCGGCCATCGCCGTGACTCTCAAGCAGGCGCGCCACCTCAGGGCGTGCCACACCGGGGCCGTAATCTGAAACGCGAAATTCCACTGGAACTAAGATATCGAACCCTAAGTTCGCCACGGGAATCACAATAGACAAGGGATGCCGCGCACAGAAAAAACCGCTCTGGTGTTATCCGCCGGTGGCTTGTACTGTGCGTGGCAGGCGGGCGCGTGGAAAGCCATCGCCGGGGTCGATCCGCCGGATTTGGTGGTAGGGGCTTCAGCGGGGGCGCTGAACGGATGGCCGATTGCCGGCGGATGCGCGCCGGATTTGCTGATCGAACGCTGGCTCGACCCCGGCACCAGCGACGTGCTGCGCTTAATTCCCAAATACGGCTGGAGGAATGGATACTTCGATCCGGAACCGCTGCGAATCCAGACCGAAAAAATGGTGGCGGAGTTTCAGCCGCGAATTCCGTTCGGAGTGGCGCTGGTGGCGATGCCGCGGCTGCAAACGATTCTGGTTCAGCACCCCCGCGTGACGGCGAAGCACCTGCTGGCCAGTTGCGCTATACCGCTGGTAATTCCGTCTGTCGCGATCGATGGCGTTCGTTATGTGGATGGCGCGCTGATCGACAAGGTTCCCGTCCGCGGCGCGCTTGAAATGGGCGCCACCCGGATGATTGTGCTGGATTGCATGCCGGCGCTCGACATCTGGTGGCTGCGATTCGGCGCGGGAGCATTGAGGGTTCTGCGCGGCAAGCCGCGACTGCCCGCGGGCATGGAATCGATTGTGATTCAGCCCCGCGAACCGCTGGGAGACATGCGATCCGGGCTGTTGTGGAAGCGGGAAAACATCGAGCGCTGGATTGATCTTGGTTTTCGTGATGCCACGCGCGCCTTGCGGGCATCTAACGGGAAGTGCCTTTGACCCTAAGCGTTCTCGATCAGTCCCCCATCCCCGAAGGCCAGACGGCGGGCGATGCGCTGCGCAACACGATAGATCTGGCGCGCTTAGCCGACGACCTTGGGTTCCATCGATACTGGCTCGCGGAACATCATGGCGCGGCCTCGCTTGCGTGTGCCAGTCCCGAAGTTCTGATCGGTCCCGTGGCGTCGGCTACCACGCGAATACGCGTTGGCAGCGGCGGCGTAATGCTGCCGCACTACAGTCCGCTCAAAGTGGCGGAGAGTTTCAGCATGCTGGAAGGGCTGTATCGCGGCAGGATCGATCTGGGGATTGGGCGAGCGGCGGGAACAAGCGCCCGAGTCGCGCACGCGCTGCAAAGAGATCGGCGACAACCGATGCCGGATGATTTTCCGGAACAGCTGGCGGAGTTGATTGCATTCCTGAGCAACAAGCATCCTCTGCTGCCGGGGCACTTTGCGTCTCCGGCATTATGGCTGCTTGGGTCTTCCCCTCAAAGCGCCGAGTGGGCGGCCGCATTGGGGCTTCCCTATACGTTCGCCGATTTTATTAACCCGGCGGGCTCCGCGTATACCGCGTATTATCGCCGGCATTTCCAGCCTTCCGAACACATTCCCGAGCCCCGGACTTCGATCGCAATTTCGGCCATTTGCGCCGATACGGACGAAGAGGCAATGAGTCTCTCGGCCAGCCTGCGCATGATGCTGGTGATGTTATTTCGCGGCCAGCCGATCCCCGTGCCGCCGGTCGACAAGGCCGCGCTGTTCCTGGCAGGCGAGGCGCTGCCCTTTCCCATGCTGCCCGGCGGGCGTCGGTTTGTGATCGGGTCACCACTCACGGTTCGGCAAGGGATTGAGGACGTTGCGAAAGAGTATGGCGCCGAGGAGGTCCTGATTGTGACGATCGTGTTCGATCACGCGATTCGGCGCCGTTCATACGAACTCATCGCGAGTGCGTTTGGGATGTCAAGTTGATTCGACATTTTCAATATTTTCAATATTGAAAATCCTTTGGGTCGGCGGGACTGGCTGGAACGCCAGTCCCGCAGGCAGGATTGCCTGCCATGTTTTGCGTTGGTTTCAGTCACTTACCTCGCCGGCGCGGCGGATTTCGGAACCGGAATCGCAAGCACCGCTTTCCGTGCCTTCTCAAACTCGCCGGTAGTATATCCGTACGTCCGCCTGGGGAGAGTCCTGATCTCAGCCTGAATCGCGGATTCGCGGTTCTCAGGATTCGGATGGTCCGAAAGAAACTGCGCGATCTGACCCGCGCCGCCCCGCTCGCCCGCATTCAGCTTGAGGAAAAAGGTCGCGAGTTGCGATGGATCCCAGCCGGCCTCCGCCATCATGTGACAACCCAGGGCATCGGCCTCGCTTTCCGCATCGCGAGAGTAATGAAGCATCCAGGAGTTCGCCCCCAGCGCGATAGCGCCGTCGAGCACCTGCGCCATGGCTGATTTGTCCCCCACCACCCCTTGCGCCAGCGACGCAACAATTCCGATGCCCTTCGCTTTCGTTGCCTGATGAGTCCCGTGCCTCAGGATCACGTGCGACATTTCGTGAGCCATCACGCCCGCGAGCTGCGCTTCATTGTCAAGCACGGGAAAGAGTCCCGTCTGAATGAACATCGGGCCACCGGGCAGCGCGAAGGCATTCACAGTCGGCTCAACAATCAGAGTAAAATTGAACTGAAATCCGCTCGCGCGGGCTTCGTCGGTCGCGGCAAGGCGCTCGCCCACGCGCCGAACGTAATCCTGCAGCGCCGGGTTTTGCACTACCTTGTATTGTTTCCGAACCTCTTTCGCCGCCTCCGCGCCTAACTGTACGTCCTGTTCCTTGCTGAAGAGGTTGAAGCCAGGCCTGAGAGGTTCACCGGGCCTGCGCGCAAGGCCGGTCGTGACTGTCAGACTGGCCAGCAGTGCCATCGGGATCAGAGTACGATTCATGTATTTTCGAGCCAAATCATTTCCCTCCCCTAATGTTTTCAGCGTTTGAACGCCGGCAGTTTCATTTTGGCCGCGCTATCCACTACAATAGACCTTCATGCCCGTGTTCCGCATTCACCGAATGAAGGACCAGCCCCGGCAAAGCTTCCGTTTCGCTCCGCACGTTTCGGGCACGGCGAATGTAAAGCCGAAAGACTATGAACCGTCGGATGAAGTAGTCTCTGAAAATGAATATGCGGCGTGGGCTTCGATGCGGTCTTCGGAGCGCCCGCTCGGTGTGGGGGACCTGCTTGAACTGCCCACCGGCCAGTTGCGTATCTGTAAGTATGTCGGGTTTGAGGAAGCCCGGTGGATCGTGCCGGAGATCAAAATACAGGCGTTAGAACAGACGTTAGAACATACGTTAGGTTCGATCGAAATGATGCCGCCCGGTCCGGACAGTGCGCCGCAGACCGCACAGGCCTGACTCTAAGGAGATTCCCCTATGCGTGCGAGACTTGGCGACGATATCGACGATTTCTGCGTGAAATGCAAGCGCATCATGAACCATGCGGTCGTGTCGCTGGTTGGCGAAGAACCAGCCAAGGTTCGGTGCCGTACCTGCCACAGCGATCATGATTACCGGCACGAACTGCCGCCCCCGCCCAAAGTGGATCCGCGCAAGGCCGCGCTATTCAATCAGGTGCTCGAAAAAGTGGCGGTCGCCACGCCCGACGGGACGGGTACACCAGGCGAGGAGCCCGTTTTAGCCGAAGCAGCCCTTGTGAAAGAAGTTCCGGTCCCGGCGCCAGCGCCCAAGACCACCAAAGGCCGCGTGAAGAAGGCTTGAGGCTTGCTGCGTAGTGTCGCAAAATTGGGCTTTACTCGCGGCGTTATCGTTGTGGGGCTGCGGCTCTTCTCCTGAGCCGATGGCCAAGCCCGCACCGCCTGTGGCTGCGGCACCGGTTCCCGACCACACATCCGTGCTCCCGAAGCAGGGATTAACCAGTTCCCGCGTTGTCCCCGATCACATCCTCGGTGTGGCGAAGCTGCCCGGCGGATCGCTCGGGGAATATACGGTTAAGGGAAAGAGCTATCAACTCTTCATCATCGATGCGGAGACGAATCAGAAGGCCGCGTTTCTGCTGCTGGATTTGAAGGCAACGCTGAATAAGCCCGAGTACATCGCGTATATGGGTGGGTATGCCGGTTCGGACGGGAATCGGGATATTTACGTGTTTGCGAAAACGCACTACCTGGCGGGAGTTGTGGGTTTGCCGAAGGCCGCCGCGGACCCAATAGCGATCGAGTTGGCGTCACATTTGAATTGAGATCGCGCCCTATAACTCCCACTTTTCAATCTCAAGCAGCCGGTTATATTTCGCCAAACGCTCCGAACGGGTGACCGAGCCGATCTTGATTTGCCCCGCCCCGCTCGCGACCGCCAAATCAGCCAGAAACGAATCCTCCGTCTCGCCGGAACGGGCCGAAATAACCGCGCCATAGCCCGCGTCGAGAGCCCGGTCAATTACGGCGAACGTCTCCGTCAGGGTGCCGATCTGATTCATCTTCACCAGCACGGCATTCGCAGCCTTCGATTCGATGCCTCGATTTAATCGCTCCAGGTTTGTCGCAAACAGGTCATCTCCCACCAGCCGCACCGACCCTCCCAGATCCCGCGTGATCGCCCGCCAGCCATCCCAATCGTCTTCGGCAAGCGGGTCTTCAATCGAACGAATTCCATAGCGGGGAATCCAGTCCGCGAGAAGTTCGGTCATCCCCTCAGCCGACACCAGACTGCCTTCCAGCGCGTAATACCCATCTTCGAAAAAATGCGTAGCCGCGATATCGAGCGCGATGTCCATGGCGGCGCCCGCGGCATTGATGGCATTTCTCACCACGGCTACAGCCTGCTCATTCGAAGTGAGCTGTGGCCCCCATCCACCTTCATCGGCCACACCAGTCAAAATACAACCCCGTTCCGAAAACAGACGACCCGCCGTACGGTGTACCTGGACGACGGCCTCCAGAGCTTCGGCAAGACTCCCATAACCGCGAGGAATAACGAGAAAGTCCTGGAATTCAAGATTAAAACCGGCATGAAGCCCTCCGGAAACAATATTGACCATAGGGGCGGGCAACACGGGGGACCGCGTTCCCGCAAGGTACTTCCAGAGTGGCAGCCGCAGACTCTGAGCGGCGGCCCGTGCCACAGCGCATGAGACCGCGAGAACGGCATTGGCGCCCAGGCGGCGCTTACCATTGGTGCCGTCTGTTTCAATGAGACGGCGATCGAGGCCCGACTGATCGTCCGCATCAAGGCCGACCACGGCCGGCTTAAGAACCGTTTCCACGTTTCGAACGGCATCCAGAACACCCTTGCCGCAGTAGCGTGCGCCGCCGTCTCTTCGCTCAACGGCCTCATGCCTGCCCGTCGAAGCACCCGAGGGAACCTGAGCCGTGGCACGCGTGCCATCCGATAAAACGGCCTCAGCCTGCACCGTGGGGTTCCCGCGCGAATCGAGTATTTCCAGCGCCCGGATATTCTCAATCTTCACCGTGAAAAAGCCTCCAGGACCGTATGCGGCGGTCTCGAAATCAGATCGAGCCCAAGCTTCCATGCCACCGCGCGCATCTCCGCATCGAGATATTCAGCCGTCGATTTTCCGTCCACGCGGGCCAGAAGCAGAGCCGGAAGGTGTTCAAGAGCGGCTGATTCGAGCCACCCCGGATCTTCCGCGCAGGCGGCGTTAAGCGATTCGCAAAACGTCGACGCAAGGTCGCCCAGGGCCTCGCGGTGATGCGGCATCGCGATACTTTTGAGCAGCAGGTGGTTGAACAGGAAAGCGACATCGTAAGACGGGTCGCCATAGTGGACCACTTCCCAATCGATGGCCCAAATTTCCGAACCACCCGCCGCGGCAGTGGATACCAGCAGATTCTTAGGGCTCCAATCGCCATGAACCAGGCTGACCCGCCTTGCCGCCGATGTGGCAATCAGCCGGTAAAAGTAGTCGGCGACCTCCGGATGACGGGCGGCGGTAAAGCGGTAGTAGGGGTCGATCCGGAGCTGATCGAACACGGTTTGGTCGCCAAAAAGCTGTTCCACTTCCGAATTGTTACGGGTGGCGGCGATGATTGAGCCCAGCAGGCTTCCCGCGGATCGGGCGGCGGAGTGGTCGAATTCGCCGCGAAACAGCCGGGTCTTCCACATTTCAGCCCCGGCGGGAGCCGATTCCATCGCGATGATGTAGTTCGCCGGGTCTTCCGCAAGCAGGCGCGGGACATGCCCGCCCCGAACCTTTCCCTCGAGCCAGCGCATAGCGGCGGCCTCCCGGAAGATGCGCGTGATATCGGAGAGCCATTCCCGCTCGACCTGGAGTTTCGCGAGGGACTGCTTCAGAACCACACTGCCGCGCGGCAGAGGCGCGAGAATCACCCGGTTCGAAACTCCGCCGCCCAACTCTATAAGGGGGCCCGCAACCGCCGGCATTCCGTATTGAGCCAGCCATTCCGCGCCGGTTTCGGGAGTCAGTTGCATCACCGCCCATCATCGTATCGTCCGCAGGAAGTTTTTGAGAACTTTAAACGAATTACCCACTAAACCTTTGACGGCTGAACGCCGATGTACCAACTGAGGGTTATTGAAATGAACAGCATTACGGCCAAACCGGTACTTGTCTGCGATACGCAGCCTGTCGTTATGGAGGGAGTCCGATGGCTGCTCGATAACAGCACCGACCTGCGGTTTGCGGGCGCAGTTTCGAACCTGGAAGCGGCATTTGAGCTGACGCGGGCACTGTCACCGGCGGCGATAATTTTGGATAAGGGCTTGGGCGCCCCGGCGGTAATGGACTGGTTGCGCAAATTGGGAGCCTCCGGGTTGACCGCCGCCCCTATGTTGTGGGGAATGGGAATTACTGAATCTGAGGCGTTGCGATTCCTGCAGGCGGGCGCCCGCGGAATTATCCGTCGCACCGCTGAACCGGAAACCCTGATGACCTGCGTGCGCTCGGTGGCGAATGGAGTGACCTGGATGGAAGAAGGCATTTTCGGGACCAACGATAACCCAGCCCGTCCGCGCCGATCGAGCCTGACCTCGCGCGAACAAGAGATTACGGAGTTGGTGGAACGCGGCCTTCGAAACCGGGACATCGCCAAGCAGTTGGGAATCCAGACCGGGACCGTCAAGATTCACCTGAAGCATATTTTCGAGAAGACCGGCGTGAAAGGTCGATACGGCCTCGCACTGACGGGGCTTCGCGAAAAAGGAACAATTCCGACGGCCTGGCCGGCGATGCCGGAATGTTTACTGGCCCAATAGCGAGAAGCGTTCCGATTGAACAACAAGAGAATCGCAGAACGCGCAGCTTCTGGTTCGCATACCGGACGCGGCTTATGAATCAGTGAGCGCTTGGACGGGACACGCAAGGCGCGGGACAGAGGGCCGGCTGGCAACCAGTGGCAGAAGTCGCGTGAGTCGCGTCGCGATTTCTGCCACGGGTAGCTTATCTAGCCCGGAAAATCCTTCTGGTAGTCGTAAAACACTTTCGATGGGAATAGCCATCGCGTAGCTTCGTAAGAGACGAAGGCGCCACTATGTCCAGGAAACGGGGCCAACCATTGAACCTCTCCCTTTCGGTCCTGGGGACACCGGCATCCTGTCTTCAACTGGTCGCCGTTGCCATCCAGGGCAATCAGTTCCTGCATGAGTTGATACTGGCCCCAAATCCGAACCATCCCGCCGCGGGGTGCGCCGATGTTGGTGACATAGTTCTCGGTGAGACTTTCGTCGGTGGTTACAGAATGAAAGTCGCTGAAAATTGATGCGCTCGCCAGACTACTCTGGCCTCCCAGACCGAGCGTTGCACTCACGGACTGGGCGTCGGTGGTAGAAACCCCGGTCGTATGCGTGAAAGAAATAGAACCGCCTCCGCCCGGCAAAACACGGCGGAAGGAACGGTTCACAGGGCGCCAGTATTCCCGGAGTTGCAGGACGTACTGAGCGGGCCCGCCCTGGTTCTAATAATTGAGCAATCTTGGACCGGCGCGTCGGCGCTGAATGGGCGCACAAACGCCGAATTAGTCGGGATGGTGGTTTGTTCGGCAAGCTGGGGAATCGGCGGATGGTTGGCTTGGAACGCCCGAACCGGAAAGGTCGTTACACCAGCAGTTATTGTGCCGGCAAGTTGCGTAAAGCGCCGACGTGTAGGCCAGTCGAGCTTAGGATTTTCGACGGAGCCTTGGCAGCCGGGCGCAATTGAGAAACACGGAGCTTAACTGACCCGCTGTGGCTAAAAAAGACCGCGTCACAAAGTGGGCGGCCTTTTCTGCATTGCGGTCACTACACTGGCTGTAAACGAATTGCTGTTTTAACGCCCTTCGCTCGAAGGAGGAACCAAGCCCTTCGCCCGCATATAAACGCCCATCGCGCCGTAAACTTCATTCGCGTGAACAACTACCCCGTACAGCGCATTGATACGGGGTTGCATGCCACGGCCCGCCGCGACCGGCTCCATCGCGTTTGCATCGGTGAGTGTACTGAACGCCTTGTCGCATTCGGTAAATGACTCGGCAAGCGCCGCCACCAGATCCGCCTTGGAAGTTTTCCCAGCCGCGCTGCTCGGCTTACGCTGACCGTTAATAGCCGAACAGGTTGTCATCTGGTTGGCGATATGCGCGACGCGCTGCCCAAAGGTTTCAATACCTTCCGCCGGTTTAAAATTGTAATTCTCCTCAGGCATCTTTTCAGCCGCCTTTTGGAAATTCATTTTGATGCGGCCATAACTGCCCTGCAGAATGGAGGAAGCCGTTGCCGGCGCACCCTTGTCTTGCGCAATCAGCACGCTTCCAAGGCCAGCCGCCGTCATGGACAGAGCCAGCACCGATAAAATCCGTTTGCTCATTTGTTCTCCTTACAAATGTGATATCCAGTCCAGCTTATCGCGTTCTCAGGCCGAATCGTTACGGGCGTCTGCCCGTTACACTGAGGGTTAACCGGTATCGCATAATGGAACAGTTCGCCCTCAGTTTCGAGCCGGAGCCGGAGCGCAAACCCGCTGCCGTGCCCCCGCCCGCCGTAAAGGTTCCGGAACGAAGTATCTATTCTCTGCGCGAACTGAGTGACGCCATTCGCGGAACCCTGGAGCGAAGCTTTACCAACATCTGGATCGCCGGCGAGATTTCCAGCTGCAAACTGCTTCCCAGCGGCCACTGTTATTTCACTCTCAAAGATTCCGAAGCGCAGATAAAATGCGTTTGCTGGAAGCTGACTTACTGGCGCCTGAAGTTTAAGCCGAAAGATGGCATGCAGGTTTTGGTGCGCGGTCGGGTCGACATCTATGAACAGCGCAGCGAATATCAATACGTCGTGGAAGCAATCGAGCCGCAGGGCGACGGGGCGCTGCGGATCGCTTTCGACAAGCTGAAACAGCGCCTTTTGCACGAAGGCCTTTTCGAAGCCGCCCGCAAACGGCCGCTGCCCAAATATCCCGCCCGCATCGGAATTGTGACCTCTCCCCAGGGGGCGGTGATCCGTGACTTCGTTCAGATCCTTTCGAGGCGCTTTCCGGGGGTCCACATTCGGCTCTTCCCTGCCCGCGTTCAAGGTCTCGGCGCCATTGAGGATGTCTGCAAAGGGATCGCGTGGTTTGGCGATACCGGTTGGGCTCAGGTTATCGTGCTGGCGCGCGGCGGAGGCTCACTTGAAGACCTCTGGACCTTCAACGAAGAAGCCGTTGCACGCGCGATTTTCAAGTCTCCGGTGCCCGTGGTTTCCGCAATCGGTCACGAGACCGATATTACGATTGCGGACTTTGTAGCCGATCTTCGCGCGCCCACGCCCTCCGCCGCGGCGGAACTCGTCGTCTGCACCAGACAGGAGCTGCTGGACCGCGCCGCCGCTCTTGAGTCGCGCATGACACAACTCATTCGGTACCGGATGGCGACGCTCGCCCGCAGGCTGCACGAGCAAGCTATCGACCGCGCCTCATCGCTGTTGCACCGCGGCCTTTCGCGCCGCGCCCAGCGTGTGGACGATGCCGAGGAGCGCCTTCGAACCGCCATGCGCGGGCAGCTTGCCGCCCACAGCCGGCAACAGCGGACCCTCGAAGAGAAACTGCGCTACTTCGATCTTCGCCCGCGCCTTCGAAGGAGCCGGGAACGCCTGAACGTGGCCTCCGGTTCTTTGGAGACGCTGATGCAAGCCGGGCTGAATCGGCGCCGCCAACGGTTCCAGAACCTGAATGCCGAGTTGAACCAGATGAATCCCCGCAAGGTGCTGGCTCGCGGCTACGCCATCGTGCTCAATAACAAGGGCGCAATTCTCAAAGCCGCGGCCGATGCGCCGGCCGGAACCGATCTGAAACTTCTCTTTGCGGAAGACTCTCTGCTCGCCCGCGTGATCGTACAGGAGTCTGAATAAGTTCCCGATGAACCCCGCATCCGGCACCTTCATGGCAAAGGCACGCGGCGGGGCGGTGGAATTTCCGCCACCGATCCGCCGCTTCTGCGATGTCAATCAGTGGAGCTTGTTTCGCGTGTTGATGCTGGATGACGATCGCCTCGAAATTCAGCCAGTGTTACCCGGCGAGGAGAGCGACCTCGATCGCGATTATCATTCAAGCTTGTCCCCCGAAGGTCAACTCTGGATTCCCGCGGCGCTCAGGGAGTTAGTAACGCTGGGTGAACAGAGCGTCATGATGAGGATTGAAGATGGCGTCATTCGGATCTACCTGAGAAAGGTATTTCGAACGCTTGGGTTCGGCCCGTAACGAGGCAGCTCCGCGCCGCACTATTGACTTACATTTGAAAACGGACTGATTTTTAAAAACGGATTTACTTTTCAAAAACAATCGTGACCGGGAAAAGGGTTCAACCTTCACCCGGCCATAATCGTCTGTCCAGCCTGTTACCCGCCTGTTACTTGCCGGCCGGAGCGGGCGCCGGTTTTGCCGCGGGTGTTGCCGAAGAAGTGGCCGCGGCGGACGTGTCGGTCTTTTTGGCGTGCTTCTTTGTGTGCTTTTTAACCGGCGTGGTCATCGCGGTGGAGTCCTTTGCGGCCGGCGCCGGTGTCGCGGAGCTCTTGCTCGCCGGTGTCTGGGCGAAGGTGAAAGCTGCTGCTGCGAATATCAGTATGAGTGTTTTCATGGCGTTTTTTCGTTCTTCCTTTATCGGGGCGCGTTTTCATTCGTGTCCCTGCTAACTGAGACGCGGCGCACTATTAACCCCGTCTGAACGTGCGATTAAATTGGATTCACAGTGCTCAATTGGACGAAACAGGACATTTCCGGAGTTATTAACATCTGGTAATCTTTTTGTACCTGTGGCATAGTGGAGGTTCAAGGTTGGTCTGCGCCGGATCGCCCTGTTACTCCAGGCCGAGCTCATAAGGAGATTCCCCCATGGCGAAAGTCAAACTCATTGGACTTGAGCAATCCGCCGCGAGCCAGATAGGGCGCGCGCTGGATGGCGGTTTTCACGAGATACAACAACTTCCGGTCAATTCCCGGATAGGAGACATGCTCGATGCCGACATTGTATTTGCCGGCGGTGAAGGAAAGCAGTACATTCCACTGTTAAAGAAGCTTCGGGCGGAGAGGCCCGGTCTTCCTTTTGTAGTTGTTACCCGCATTCCGGAGACATCCGACTGGCTGGATGCTCTCGAAGCCGGCGCAACCGATTATTGCTCGGCCCCGTTCGAGCCGCGGCATCTCAACTGGATGCTGCAATCGGCTTTATCGGCGCGCCCCGTCCGCACCGCGGCAGCTTAATTCTCAAAACAGAGGCTCGAATTTTTCTGCCTGAATATCGCAAAACGTGGGCTGGCTGCGGATGCAAATGCGCGGCACGATTAAGCGCCCA
>Ga0105240_10003341_pt1 | contig 24979 bp, 26 predicted proteins | sample KBSC54metaG_FD_80426 | JGI IMG/M metagenome (GOLD analysis project Ga0105240, IMG submission 80426) | Corn rhizosphere microbial communities from Kellogg Biological Station, Michigan, USA - KBS C5-4 metaG | ecosystem: Host-associated > Plants > Roots > Rhizosphere > Soil | place: Michigan, USA...
CGCACCCGCGGTTTCGCGGCGGCGCACCCGCGGTTTCGCGGCGGCGCACGCGCGATGACGACGGGGCCGATCCCGCACGCGCCGATCTCGCAGGATGCGCATGCTATAGTCGGCCGCACCCCGTAGGCACGCGACGCCATGTCCGGCAACACGCTCGGCACACTGTTCTGCGTCACATCGTTCGGCGAATCGCATGGACCGGCGATCGGCTGCGTCGTCGATGGTTGCCCGCCCGGCCTGCCGCTCGACGAGCGCGACATTCAGCATCAGCTCGATCGCCGCCGTCCCGGCACGTCGCGTCACGTCACGCAGCGGCGCGAGCCCGACACCGTGGAGATCCTGTCCGGCGTGTTCGAGGGACGTACCACGGGAACGCCGATCGCCCTGCTCATCCGCAATCAGGACGCGCGAAGCAAGGACTACGCGAGCATCGCGAGCACGTTTCGTCCCGGTCACGCGGATTACACGTACTGGCACAAATATGGCATCCGCGATTACCGTGGCGGCGGGCGCCAGTCGGCGCGCGAGACGGCCGTGCGCGTCGCGGCGGGTGCCATCGCGCGCAAGTGGCTCGATGCGCGCTACGGGGTGCGCATCCGCGGCCATCTGACGCAGCTCGGCCCGAACGTCGTTCCGTTCGAGGATTGGTCGCACGTGGAGGAGAATCCGTTCTTCATCGCGAACGCGTCGATCGTTCCGGAGCTCGAGTCGTTCATGGATCGCCTGCGCAAGTCCGGTGACTCGGTCGGCGCCCGCATCGAAGTCATCGCGAGCGGCGTGCCGGTGGGATGGGGCGAGCCGGTCTACGGCAAGCTCGACGCCGACATCGCGCATGCGATGATGGGCATCAACGCCGTGAAAGGCGTGGAGATCGGCGCCGGCTTTCGTGCCGTCGCGCAGCGCGGCACCGAGCATTCCGACGAGATGGCGCCCGAGGGATTCCTGAGCAATAACGCCGGCGGCATCCTCGGCGGAATCTCGACCGGCCAGGACGTGGTCGTGTCGATCGCGGTGAAGCCGACGTCGTCGATACGCCTCGATCGTCAGTCGATCGACCTCGCCGGCGCGCCCGTCGTGGTGAATACGCACGGGCGCCACGATCCCTGCGTCGGCATTCGCGCAACCCCGATTGCCGAGGCGATGCTCGCGATCGTGCTCATGGATCACGCGCTGCGTCATCGCGCGCAGAACGCGGACGTGAGCGTCGACACGCCGCGGCTCGCGGCCCAGGCGCCGGCCGACGTCGTGGAACGGCATCGGCGCGTAGCGCCGGTCGACGACCCGGATCCGGACGAGGCCTAGCCTTCGTCGACGCGCGTGACCGTCGCGTCGGCGACGCCGCGTGCGAACGTCATCGATACGTCGACGCCGGGCGCGAGCTCGCGTGCATCCTGCACGATCGTGCCGTCGCTGCGCGCGATGATCGCGTAGCCGCGATCGAGCACGGCGCGCGGATTGAGATGCGCGAGATTCTGCGCGAGCGCTTCCAGCCGCGCCTGGAGCTGCGTGACGCGCAGGCGGCCGCAGCGCGGCAGCGCGCTCGCCGCATGCGCGAGCGCGCGCGCGCCGGGCAGCGGAACACGAAGCTCGCGCACGAGCCGCCGCTGCGCGCCCGAGGCCCGCGTCGCATCGCGGTCGATGCGATGTCGCATCGCTCGCACGAGGCGCTGCGCGAGATCCCGCGCCTCGCCGGCCTGCCGCGCCACGCGTGCCGCCGGATGCACCAGCCGGCGTGCGAGCCCATCGATGCGCTGCGCGCGCATGCCAAGGCCGTGCTGCTGCGCGCGCACGAGGCGGTGGCCGACTTGCGCGAGGCGATGCAGCAAGGCGGGCCGATCGGGGGTGATCAGTGTCGCGGCGGCCGTGGGTGTCGGCGCGCGCGCGTCGGCCACGAAATCGCAGATCGTGAAGTCCGTCTCGTGTCCCACGCCGGACACGATGGGCAGCACCGATTCGAACACGGCGCGCGCGAGCGCGGGCTCGTTGAACGCCCAGAGATCTTCCAGCGACCCGCCGCCGCGGCAGACGATCAGCAGCTCGACCTCGGCGCGCCGGTTGGCGGTGCGGATGGACGCAGCCAGCTCGTCCGCCGCGCCCGGCCCCTGCACGGCGGCGGGGTAGACGATCACGCGCAGCCCCGGTGCGCGTCGCCCCAGCGTAGTGAGCACGTCGTGGAGTGCCGCCGCCTGGCGGGAAGTCACAAGGCCGACAGCCCGTGGGAAACGCGGTAGCGAGCGCTTACGTTCAGCGGCGAACCAGCCGGCCGCCTCGAGCTTCTCCTTCAGGCGCGCGAATCGCTCGTAGAGCGCGCCGAGGCCGGCCAGGCGGACCGTGTCGATGTTGAGCTGGAATTCGCCGCGCGCGTCGTACATCGTGGGCACCGCGCGGACTTCGACCGCCATGCCGTCGCGCAAGGCGATCGCCAGGACCTGCGCCTTGCTGCGGAACAGCACGCACCGCACCTGTGCGCCCGCGTCCTTGAGCGTGAAGTACCAGTGGCCCGAAGGCGCGCGCTTGCAATCCGTGACCTCACCGGCCACCCACACGAGGCCCACGCGACGCTCGATCATCAATCGGATGGCACCGACCAGACGACCCACCGAATACACCTGTGGCGCGGGCGCCACGGGTGGAGCAGAGGGCATTCCAGGACCGAAGTCGAGCTCGCTCATCGACCGGCAGGGTGCACGCGCAACATGGGTTTTGTCCAGGACATGACTGGACCAGAAGGTCGTCGGACCCGCGTCGAAGGTACCGCCGTCATCACCCCGCGGAGGTCGGCCGAAAGGCCGATTGCAGCACGCAAGGCCTTGAGGGCATGGCCTTTTCGGACTGTAGCATTTTCGTCATCCGAAGCATTTCCACGGTGCCTGGGGCACTTAGCGCGCGAATGTACAAGATATGCACACTTCTATCCACAGGATTTGTGGAAAACGATGTCGGTGTCCGTCCGACACCTTGTCGGAAACCGTGAACTGGCGCGGTTTTCCGGGGGATGCGCGGACTCGTCTGGTAACTGCGGCGATGACGTGGATAAGCAGGGCGGTTAGAATCGATTGCCATGTCGGTTGTTCATGAACAAACCGTTGGCCGTGTTGCAGTGCGCAATGACGCGGCTGCCAATCCGGGCCGGCCGAAGGCGAAGGCGTCGACGCCTACCGCCGCCCCCGCGTCGAACTTCCTGCGCGTCATCATCGCGGAGGACAACCGGACCGGCAAATACGGCGGCCGCGTGGTCACGCGATTCCCGCCCGAGCCGAACGGCTACCTGCATTACGGTCACGCCAAGTCGATCATCCTGAACTTCGGCCTTGCCGCGGAGAACGGCGGGACGTGCCATCTGCGCTTCGACGACACCAATCCGCTCAAGGAGGACGTGGAGTTCGAGGACGCGATCGCCGGCTCGGTGCGATGGCTCGGCTTCGACTGGGGCGATCATCGCTACCACGCGTCCGACTACTACGACGCGCTGTATCGCTACGCCGAGTGGTTCATCGAGCAGGGCCTCGCGTACGTCGACAGCCAGACCCCCGAAGAGATGCGCGCGACGCGCGGCACGCTCACCGAGGCCGGCGTCGCGAGCCCGTACCGCGACCGCAGCGTCGTGGAGAGCCTCGACCTGTTCCGGCGCATGCGCGCCGGCGAGTTTCCCGACGGCGCGCACGTGCTGCGCCTGAAGATCGACATGGCGAGCCCCAACGTGAACCTGCGCGACCCGGCGATCTACCGCATTCGCCACGCGCGGCATCACCGCACGGGCGACACGTGGTGCATCTACCCCCTGTACGACTACACCCACTGCATCTCCGATGCGCTCGAGCGCATCACGCATTCGATCTGCACGCTCGAGTTCCAGGACCACCGCCCGCTCTACGACTGGGTGATCGAGCGCCTCGCCGAAGGCGGCCAGCTCGAGCGCCCGCTGCCGCAGCAATACGAGTTCGCGCGGCTCAACCTGACCTACGTCGTGCTGTCGAAGCGCAAGCTCATCGAGCTCGTCGAAGGCGGCCATGTGGACGGCTGGGACGATCCGCGGATGCCGACGCTCGTCGGTGCGAGGCGTCGCGGCTTCACGCCCGAAGGCTTCCAGCTCTTCGCCGAGCGCATCGGCGTGTCGAAGTCCGATTCGTGGATCGAGATGAGCGTGCTGGAGGACGCGATGCGCGACGACCTCAACGCGCGCGCGCCGCGCCGCGTCGCGGTGCTCGACCCCGTCCGGCTCGTGATCGACAACTATCCCGCCGACCTTCGCGAGACGATGTCGCCGCCGAACCATCCGCAGCATCCCGAATGGGGGCGGCGCGATCTCGCGTTCGGGCGCGAGCTCTGGATCGAGCGCGACGACTTCGCCGTGACGCCGCCCCAGGGGTTCTTCCGGCTGACGCCGGGCGCCGAGGTGCGGTTGCGCTATGCGTACATCGTGCGCTGCACCGGCTACGAGACCGACGACGCCGGCAACGTGACGGTCGTGCACTGCACTTACGATCCCGCGACGCGCAGCGGCACCGCCGGCGCCGACGCGCGCAAGGTGAAAGGCAACATCCACTGGCTGTGCGTCGACGATGCCGTTACCGCGGAAGTGCGACTGTACGATCGCCTGTTCGCCGTGCCGTTCCCCGGCACGCGCACGGGCGTGGCGGTGCGCGGGGAAACGTCCGGCGAGGCCGAGCCGCCGCCCGGGCACGGTCGCGTCATCGCGGGCGAGGACGATGAAGCGAGCGAGCCGCCCGAGCGCACCTACCTCGACGACCTCAATCCGGGATCCAAGCGCGTCATCACCGCCCGCGTCGAGCCCGCGCTCGCCGCCGCCTCGCCCGAGGATCGGTTCCAGTTCGAGCGGCACGGCTACTTCGTCGCCGATCTCGTCGACCATGCGCCGGGCCGCGCCGTGTTCAATCGCGCGGTCACGCTGCGCGACAGCTGGAAATAGCGCGCGTCGCACTCACATTGTGATGGCACGGGCACGTCCCCGTGCCCCCGCCGGACGCCGCGCCGGCCGGGGTAAGATGCTCGCCCGCAAGGAGGCAGCCGCATGAAGCGCATCTTCCTGTTCCTGCTTACCAACCTCGCCGTGGTGCTGGTGCTGTCGATCGTGCTGAAGCTCTTCGGCATCGATCGCTCGCTGGCGATGCAGGGCTACAACTGGACCACGCTGCTCGTCTATGCCCTCGTGGTGGGCTTCGGCGGCGCGATCATCTCGCTGCTGATGTCGAAGCCGATGGCCAAGTGGAGCACCGGCGCGCACATCATCGAGCAGCCGCAGAACCAGGCCGAGACGTGGCTGCTGGAAACCGTGCGCAAGCTCGCCGACCACGCGGGCGTGGCGATGCCGGAGGTGGGCATCTACGAGGGCGAGCCGAATGCGTTCGCGACCGGCGCGTTCCGCAACTCTGCGTTCGTCGCGGTCTCGACCGGCTTGCTGCAATCGATGAATCGCGAGGAGGCCGAGGCCGTTCTGGGCCACGAGATCTCGCACGTGGCCAACGGCGACATGGTGACGCTCACGCTGATCCAGGGCGTGGTGAACACCTTCGTCGTCTTCCTGTCCCGCGTCGTGGGCGCGATCGTGGACCGCACCATCTTTCGCACCGAGCGCGGCACCGGCCCGGGCTACTTCGTCACCGTGCTCGTCTGCCAGATCGTGTTCGGCATCGCGGCGTCGATCATCGTCGCGTGGTTCTCGCGCTTGCGCGAGTATCGCGCCGATGCCGGCAGCGCGAAGCTGCTCGGCACGCCGCAACCGATGATCCACGCGCTGTCGCGCCTCGGCGGGCTGCAGGCAGGGGCGCTGCCGCAGGCGTTCCAGTCGTTCGGAATCACGGGCGGCGGCGGCTTCATGCAATGGTTCGCCTCGCATCCGCCGATCGAAGCGCGCATCGCGGCATTGCAATCGGGGTCTTACGCATGAAGCCAACCAAGTTCAAGATCGAAGTGCAGGACGAGACCGGCATCTGGACCGACGTGCGCGGCGGCGACGGCAAGCCGCTCCTGTTCGACGACGAGGCTTCCGCGCGCGCGGCGCTCGCCGAGCGCTTTCCGGTGCTCGTGCAGATGGAGAAGTACGCCGGGGGCAAGCGCACGCGGGTGATCCGCGTGATCGAGGACGAGGACGACTGGCCGACGCGCCGCGCGTGATGCGCGCGCCGGCGCATGCAAAGCAAAACGGCCGGCGGATGCCGGCCGTTTCGTCTGGTGAGGCCTCGTGCGCTTACTTGAGGTGATTCGACACGAGCTTGGTCATCTCGAACATCGACACCTTGTTCTTGCCGCCGAACACGGCCTTCAGCTTGTCGTCAGCGTTGATGAGGCGCTTGTTCACGGAGTCCTGGAGCTTGTTCTTCTTGATGTAGTCCCAGATCTTCTTCGTCACTTCGGTGCGCGGCATGGCGCCGTTGCCGACCACCGCGGCGAGGACCGTCGACGGCGTCATGGCCTTCATGAACGCGGCGTTGGGCTTGCGCTTGGCGGCGGACTTCTTCGGAGCTTTCTTGGCGGGGGCTTTCTTCGCGGGCGCTTTCTTGGCGGCGGACTTCTTCGCGGCGGGCTTCTTGGCGCCGGACTTCTTCGCTGCTGGCTTCTTCGCGGCGGACTTCTTCGCAGCTTTCTTGGCAGTAGCCATCGATTCTCCTTCCTGTCGGTTGTGCGAGCGGACAACGCCGGAGCATTCTGAAGCGGGCCCTCCTGTCACGGGCCGTGTCGCTCCATCGGCGGCGACTATACCGCATTTCAGAGGGAAAGGAAGCGTTCTCAGAGGGAAAATCGATGTCGCGCGCGCAGGTTGTTGCACCCGAGCAAACGCATGCTCGCACGACCGTCGCGCACGGTAGAATGGCTGCGCTCCGATGTCCGCGCCCGCCAACGACCCTTCCCGCCTTCGTACCGAATACAAGCGCGAGACGCTCGACGAAGGCGCCATCGACGCCGATCCTTTCGCTCAGTTCGCGCGCTGGTTCGATGAAGCCATCGCGGCGCGGCTGCCCGAGCCCAATGCAATGACCCTCGCGACGGTCGGTGCCGAAGCCCGGCCCTCCGCCCGCATCGTGCTGCTGAAGGCCGTGGATGCGCAGGGCTTCGTCTTCTTCACCAACTACGAGAGCCGCAAGGCGCGGGAGCTGCCCGCGGGCGCTCATGCCGCGCTGCTCTTTCACTGGATCGAGCTCGAGCGGCAGGTCCGCATCGAGGGACCGGTCGAGCGCATCGACGCCGCGCTCTCGGATGCGTACTTCGCCTCGCGGCCGCGCCGCTCACGCGTAGGGGCATGGGCCTCCCCGCAGAGCGCGCCCATCGCCGACCGGACTTGGCTCGAGAGACGCTTCACCGAGATGGACGCACGCTTTCCGAGCGACGTGCCGAGGCCGCCGAACTGGGGCGGCTTCCGCGTTCGACCGGACGCGTTCGAGTTCTGGCAGGGACGCGAGAGCCGGCTTCACGATCGCATCGCCTATCGCCGCGACCACGGCGGCTGGACCATCGTGCGGCTCGCGCCATGACCGCGAAGCGCCGCCGTGAGCGCGCGTCGCCGGCAAATCGCGCAGCGCGGAGGGCGATCCCGTGACGGCGCCACGGCGCGCGTTGTCCCCGATGGCCACCCTGATCGGGCTCGGGATCGCCAACCATGTCGTGCTGACGGGCTGCCGCGTCGCGGTATCGCTCGACGCACTGGCGCTCGGCGCCTCCACTGCGACGGTGGGCGCGGTGATGGCGCTCTTCGCGGTGCTGCCGACGCTGCTTGCGATACCGGCGGGCCGGCTGGCGGACCGCATGGGCGTTCGCGTGCCGATGCTGGTCGGCTCGTGCGGCATCGCGATCGGAGCCTTGCTGCCGGTCGTCATGCACGGTCTCGCCGTGCTGTTCGTCACCGCGGCGCTCCTCGGCGTGTCGTTCATGGCCTACCAGGTCTCGGCGCAGTACGCGACCGGCGAGATCGGCGGGCCGGAAGCGCGCGGACGCAATTTCGGCCTGCTCGCCGTGGGCTATTCGACCTCCTCGATCATCGGGCCGGTGGTCGCGGGTCTCATGATCGACCACGTCGGCTACCGCGGTGCCTTCGCGCTGCTGGCGCTCGCGCCGCTCGTGCCGATCGCCATCCTCGGCGGCGACGCGGTGCGCCTGCCCGGGCCGCACCCCGAGCACGGGCATCACGAGCGCAACGCGATGGACCTCATCGCGCACCGCGAGCTGCGGCGGGTGTTCGCGATCAACGCGCTGACCGCGATGGCGTGGGAGCTGCACACACTGTTCGTGCCGATCTACGGCAACGCCATAGGGCTGTCGGCGTCGCAGATCGGATTCGTGCTCGCCGCGTTCGCGGCCGCCACGTTCATGGTCCGGCTCGCCATGCCGCTGCTGTCGCGCCAGCTGACCGAGCACCAGATCCTGACCACCACGTTGTTCATCGCCGGGGTCGTCTTCCTCGCCTTTCCGTTCTCGCGCAACGTGACCACGCTGATGATGCTGTCGTTCTGCCTGGGCCTCGGGCTCGGCGCCGGTCAGCCGATGGTGATGGCACTCCTCCACGCGCACGCGCCCGCGGGCCGCATGGGCGAGGCGGCCGGCGTGCGCATGTCGCTCGTGAACTCGATGGCCGTGGCGGTGCCGCTGGTCTTCGGCGCCATCGGCGGCAGCGTGGGCCTCGCGCCGGTCCTGTGGTCGGTCGGGGTGTTCCTCGCGACCGGCGGGTGGCTGACCCGGAGGGCCTGAATCGCGGACGCGCTACGCCTTGCTGCCAGCCTTCAGCCTGTCGGCGAACGCCTTGCGGAACTTCGCTACTTTCGGTGCGACGACGACCTGGCAGTACGGCTGGTACGTGTTGCGGGTGAAGTAGTCCTGGTGATAGCCCTCCGCCGGGTAGAACGTCGCGGCGTCGGCGATCTCGGTCACGATGGGATCCGACCACAGCTTGCGGGCCGTGAGGTCCGCGATCACCGCCTCGGCGTCGCGCCGCTGCTCGGGTGTCTGCGCGAAGATCACCGAACGATATTGCGTGCCGACGTCGTTGCCCTGGCGGTCGCGCGTGGTGGGGTCATGGATCGTGAAGAACACCGTCAGGAGGTCGCGGTAGCTGAGCTTCGACGTGTCGAACATGACGCGGACCACTTCGGCGTGTCCGGTGCGGCCGCCGCACACCTGCTCATAGGTCGGGTTGGCCGGGGCGCCCCCGGCGTAGCCGGACTCGACCGACGTCACGCCGTCCAGCCCGCGGAACACGGCGTCGAGGCACCAGAAGCAGCCGCCGCCGAGCACGGCGGTCTGGAGGGAAGGGGATGCGTTCATGGGGGCTCCTGCGAAGAGGTGGAGACTGCTCGGGATGAGTCGCGCGTCGTGCCGTCTAGCTTACGCCCCAGCGGCGTGCACGATGCTTCTGCGATAATCGCGCGCCGCGCGGCCGCGCCGCGCGCCCGCACCGACGTCACGCCACGCGTTGTCGAACCCGCTCACCTTCCCGGCGCGCGCCTACGCGCGGCTGCGCGACGTGCAGCTCGCCCGCACCGCCGCGAGCCTGTCGTTCACCACGCTCCTCGCGCTCGTGCCGCTCGCGTCGGTGGCGATTGCCTTCGTGTCGCGCTTTCCCATGTTCGAGTACGGGCTTGCCGCATTCGAGGCGTTCCTGCTGAGGGATCTGCTGCCCATGAGCGGCGCGAACCTCGTGCACGAGCACGTGATGCGCTTCGCCGAGCAGGCGGCGCGGCTCTCGGGACTGTCCATCGTGCTCGTCGGCGTCACCGCAGGGCTCGCGCTCTACACGGTCGAGCGCGAGATCAACGCCATCTGGGGCATCCGCCAGGGACGCTCGCTGCCGCGGCGCGTGGTGCTCTATGCGCTCGGCCTCACCGCCGGGCCGGTCGTGATCGGCGCCGTGATCTCCATCACCACATGGGTCATCGCGCAGTCCCTGGCGCTCGTGCCGCTGCGCAAGACGTTCGGCGAGACGATCGTGCGCGCGCTTCCGTTCCTGTTCTTCGCCGTCGGCCTGACCTTGCTGTACCGCTTCGTGCCGGCGCGGCACGTGCGGACGGCACCGGCGCTCGCCGGCGGCGTGATCGCGGCGCTCGCGCTCGAGGCGGCCAAGCACGCCTTCACCTTCTACATTACAAGGCTGTCGACGTACCAGGCGGTCTACGGTGCGCTGTCCGCGCTGCCCGTGTTCCTGGTGTGGATCTACCTCTGCTGGATCATCGTGCTGGCGGGTGCCGCGGTGAGCGCCACGCTGGCCGAGAGCGGACGCCGAAGGAAGGCATGACGCGCCCCGGCTCCGCTGCGAAGGTTGCGCCACCGCGCACCGGCACGCTAAATTCCACCGCTACCCGAATCAGGAGAGCCCGCACGTGTGGTCCATGATCCAGGCAGCAGGGTGGCCGATCTGGCCGCTCATCATCGCGTCGGTGGTTGCGCTCGCGTTGATCTTCGAGCGGCTGTATTCGCTGCGCCAGAGCATGGTCGCGCCGGCGGGCATGGTCGACCGCGTCCTCACGCAATTCCGCGAGCACGGCCCTACACCCGAGCTCCTCACCCGGACGGCGCAGCAGGGGCCGCTCGGGCGCATCCTCGCCGCGGGGCTTGCGAACGTTCGCAGCCCGCGACCGGTGATGAGGGAAGCGATCGAGGAAGTCGGGCGCGTCGTCACGCACGAGCTCGAGCGGTTCCTCACGACGCTCGGCACGATCGCCGCGATGTCGCCGTTGCTCGGGCTCTTCGGCACGGTGATCGGCATGATCGAGATCTTCGGCTCGCAGAGCGCCGTGGCGTCCAATCCGATCGCGCTGGCGCACGGCATCTCGGTGGCGCTCTACAACACCGCCATGGGGCTGATCGTCGCGATTCCGAGCATGATCTTCTACCGTCACTTCCGCGCGAAAGTCGACGAGCTGGTGGTGGAGATGGAGCAGCAGGCGATCAAGCTCGTCGATTTCGCGCACGGCGAGCGCAAGTAGCATGAACCTGCGAGGCGCCCGCACCCGCGAGGACCCCGAGATCAACTTCATCCCGTTGATCGACGTCCTGCTCGTCATCCTGATCTTCCTGATGGTCACCACGACCTACCAGCGGATCGCCGAGCTGCAGATCACGTTGCCCGAAGCGAACGCCGATGCCGCCAAGGACCGGCCGAAGGAGATCAACGTCGGCATCGACGCGCAGGGCCGCTACGTCATCGACAAGCAGGTGTTCACCTACACCACGCCGCAGGCGATGGCGGACATGCTGAAGCGCGTCGCCGGCGACGCCAAGGATCCCGTCGTCATCATCAACGCCGACGCGCAGGCGACCCATCAGTCCGTGGTGCACGTGATGGAGGCGGCGCGCCTCGCCGGGCTGCTGCACATCACGTTCGCCACGCAGACGCCGGCAGGCAAGTAACGCCGGCCACGCCGAGGCGAGCCTTGCGAGAGCTTGCCCGGTGAGCCTGCACGAGCGCGTCGCGCGGGACTGGTATCGCGCTTCCCTCACGCCGCTCACCGCGGCGCTCACGCCGGTGTCGGCGCTGTTCGGCGTTGCGGTCACGCTGCGCCGCGCGCTCTACCGCCGCGGCTGGCTCGCGCGGCACACGGTCGGCGTGCCCGTCGTGGTCGTCGGCAACGTTACCGTCGGCGGCAGCGGCAAGACGCCGCTCGTGCGCGCGCTGGTCGAGGCGCTGCGCGCGCGCGGCTGGCATCCCGGCATCGTCAGCCGCGGCTATGGCGGCGCGGTGAGCGGCGTTCGCGCAGTGCGGCCCGACGACGATCCGGCGCTCGTCGGCGACGAGCCGCTGCTTCTCGCGCGCGAGGCGTTCGTCACCGTCGGCGCCAATCGCGTGGCCGCCGCGCGCGCGTTGCTGGCCGAGCATCCCGAGATCGACGTGATCGTGGCCGACGACGGCCTTCAGCACTACGCACTTGCGCGCGACGTCGAGATCGTCGCCATCGACGCGAAGCACGGCTTCGGCAACGGCTGGCTGCTGCCGGCCGGTCCGCTGCGCGAGGGCGCACGCCGTGCGATGGACGCCACGGCACGCGTGGTCACCTCGAGCGCCGACGACGGGCCCAGGCGTGCCGGCGCATTCGCGTCGTCGCTCGTGCCGCTGCCGTGGCGCAGCGTGGACGGCGTCACGCCCGTACCGGATCTCGCGGCGCTGCCGCGCGGCACCGTGCACGCCGTCGCCGCGATCGCGCATCCGCAGCGCTTCTTCGACACGGTCGCGGCGCAGGGCATCCAGGCGGTGACGCATGCGTTTCCCGACCATCATCCGTTTCGCGCGCGCGACCTCGCGTTCGACGGCGCGCGCGCCATCCTGATGACCGAGAAGGACGCGGTAAAATGCCGGCGCATCGCCGATGCCCGGATGTTCTGCCTGCCCGTGCGCGCGGCGATCGATCCGGCGCTGGTCGATCTCATCGAGGACAGGTTGCATGGATCCCAAGCTGCTCGAGCTTCTCGTGTGCCCGGTCACCAAGGGGCCGCTGATCTATGACCGCGAGCGCCAGGAGCTCGTATCGAAGTCCGCGCGGCTTGCCTATCCGATCCGCGACGGCATCCCGGTGATGCTCGAGGAAGAGGCGCGCAAGCTCACCCCCGAGGAGTACGAGCGGTGAAAGCGCGGACGGCGGCGGCGTGACGCCGTTCACGGTCCTCATTCCGGCGCGCTACGCCTCCACGCGGCTCCCGGGCAAGCCGCTCGCCGACGTCGCCGGCAAGCCCATGATCGTGCGGGTGGCGGAGCGTGCCGCCTCCAGCGGAGCGCGTCGCATCGTGGTCGCGACCGACGACGAGCGCATCCGTGCCGCCGTAACGGCCGAGGGCTACGAGGCGATCGTCACGCGCAGCGATCATCCGACGGGTACCGATCGCCTGGCAGAGGCGGCGGCCCGGCTGCGCTTGCCGAAGGACGACATCGTCGTGAACGTGCAGGGCGACGAGCCGCTGCTCGACTCGGCGCTGATCGCGGAAGTCGCGCGCCTTCTCGCCGGCGCGCATGACGCCGCCATCGCAACGGCGTGTCATGCCGTCGACGACGCCGCGGAGGCGTTCAATTCCAACATCGTGAAGGTCGTGCTCGACGCGCGCGGCTACGCGCTCTACTTCAGCCGCGCGACGATTCCCTGGGCGCGCGACGCGTTCGCCGTGTCGCGCGATGCGCTGCCGGAGGGTCTTCCCCTCTATCGGCACTACGGCCTGTACGCGTACCGGGTCGGATTCCTGCTCGACTACCCGACGCTCGCGCCATCGCCCCTCGAGCGTTACGAGGCGCTGGAGCAGTTGCGCGCGCTGTGGCATGGGCATCGCATCGCGGTGGCGGTCACCCGCGGCACGCCGGCGCCCGGTGTCGACACGCCGGAGGATCTGGCGCGCGTGCGCGCGCACTACGGCGCACTCGATTGACCGTCCGCGAGCGCACAGCGGAGAATCCATCCATGCGACTGATCCTGCTGGGCCCGCCTGGCGCGGGCAAGGGCACCCAGGCAGCCTTCATCAAGGAGGCATTCCGCATTCCGCAGATCTCCACCGGCGACATGCTGCGCGCGGCCGTGAAGGCCGGCACGCCGCTAGGCCTCGCGGCGCAGAAGGTCATGGACAGCGGCTCGCTCGTCTCCGACGACATCATCATCGGCCTCGTGAAGGAGCGGCTCTGCGAGGCCGACTGCGTCAACGGCTATCTCTTCGACGGATTTCCGCGCACGATTCCGCAGGCGGAGGCGATGAGGAGCGCCGGCGTGCCGATCGACCACGTGCTGGAGATCGTCGTGCCCGACGCCGCGATCGTCGAGCGCATGAGCGGGCGATGGGTGCACGTCCCGTCCGGCCGGACGTATCACGTCAAGTACAACCCGCCGCGTGTGGCCGGCAAGGACGACGTCACCGGCGAGGACCTCGTGCAGAGGGAGGACGATCGCGAGGAAACGGTCCGCAAGCGGCTCGCCGTGTATCACGTGCAGACCGAGCCGCTGGTCGACTACTACAAGCGCTGGGCCGCGACCGGCGACCCGCGCGCGCCGAAATACCAGGCGATCGATGGGCTCAAGGACGTCGACGCCGTACGCGAGACGGCGTTCGAGGCGCTGCGGCTGCCATGAGCGACGAGGCGCGGCCCGAGATCAGCGTGGTGGTGCGCAGCATGGCGCGGCCATCGCTTCGCGCGGCGCTCGATTCGATCGCCGCGCAGCACGACGTCACGGCGGAAGCCGTCGTCGTCGCGGCGTGCGGTGCGGCCCACCCTGCGCTGCCGCCCGCCTGCGGCGCGCATGCGGTCCGGTTCGTGCCTGGCGCGCGCCCGCTGACGCGGCCGCAGGCCGCGAACGCGGGCATCGCGGCCGCGCGCGGCGCATGGATCACCTTCCTCGACGACGACGATGTCTTCGCGGCGGGTCACCTCGCGGGCCTGCTGCGCGGCGCCGAGGCGGCCCCGTGGGCGGGCGTGATCACCTCCTACGCGACGGGCGTGTTCCGCGACGGGCACACCGAGCGCTTCGGCCAGCCGTTCTCGCTGTCCCAGCTCTACGAGCGCAATTTCATCCATCTGTCGTGCGCGCTGTTCGCGCGCGCGCACGTCGACGCGGGTTGCCGCTTCGACGAGTCGTTCGACATCATGCAGGACTGGGATTTCATGCTGCAGCTCGCGCAGCGGGCGGCATTCCATTTCGTGCCCATCGCGACATTCCTGTGGAACGCGGATGCCGGGGAATCGGGCGCGGCCGGCGGCGCGAACCACGATGCGTCGAAGTTCGCGCGCTACCGCGACCGCATGTACGCCAAATGGGCCCCGGCGCGTGACGCGCTGGTTGCGCGCACGCGCCCGCTGCTCGAGCAGGCCGCCGAGCTTGCGCGCATCCGCCGCTACGCCGAGGCGGACGCGGCGCTGCGCGGCGTGCTGTCGATGAGTCCGAACGATCCGTGGGCGCTCAACCTGCGCGCCATGCTGCTGCGCGCCCAGGGCCACCTCGACGATGCGCGCCGCATGCAATCGCTCGCCGTGGCGGTGCGGCCGCACGACGGCACGATGCTCTACAACCTGGCGCTCCTCGACCGCGCCGCCAACGATCTCGAGGCGGCGCGGCGGCATGCGCGCCGCTCCGCCGCGCTCGATCCGTCGCTTGCGTCCGCGCGCGCGCTCGCGGCGGAGCTCGGTTAGATCCCTTTCGTCACGATCTCGGGGAGCCCAATGGCTCGACGCAATGCGTTCTACGCGCAATCGGGCGGTGTGACCGCCGTCATCAATGCCAGCGCCGCGGGCGTCATCGAAACGGCGCGCGCGCACAAGGATCGCATCGGCAAGGTCTATGCCGGGCGCAACGGCATCATCGGCGCCTTGACCGAGGACCTGATCGACACGAGCCGGGAGTCGGCGCGCGCCATCGCGGCGCTGCGCTACACGCCCGCGGGCGCGTTCGGGTCCTGCCGCTACAAGCTGAAGAGCCTCGACGAGAGTCGCGCGCAATACGAGCGGCTGATCGAGGTCTTCCGCGCGCACGACATCGGCTACTTTTTCTACAACGGCGGCAACGACAGCGCGGACACGTGCCTGAAGGTGTCCCAGATCGCCGAGACGCTCGGCTACCCCCTGGTCGCGGTGCACGTGCCGAAGACGGTCGACAATGACCTCGCGGTGACCGATAACTGCCCGGGCTTCGGATCGGTCGCCAAGTACGTCGCCACCTCCATGCGCGAAGCGGCGTTCGACGTGGCGTCGATGGCCAAGACGTCGACGCAGCTCTTCGTGCTCGAGGTCATGGGACGTCACGCGGGCTGGATCACGGCCGCGGTCGGCATGGCCGAGGACGCGGATACGCCGATCCCGCTCGTGCTGCTCTTTCCCGAGGTGACTTTCGACGAAGCGAAGTTCCTCGAGACCGTCGAGGCACGGAAGAAGGCCTTCGGCTACTGCTGCGTGGGTGTTTCCGAGGGGCTCAAGAACCCGGACGGCGCGCTGATGGCCGAGGCCGGCACGCGCGACGCGTTCGGCCATGCGCAGCTCGGCGGCGTCGGTCCGCTCATCGCGCGCATCGTCAAGGACAAGCTCAAGTACAAGTATCACTGGGCGGTCGCGGACTACCTGCAGCGCGCGGCGCGCCATCTCGCGTCGCGCACGGACGTCGAGCAGTCGTACGCCGTCGGCAAGGCCGCGGTGGAGCTCGCGATCAAGGGGCGCAACGCGGTCATGCCCGCGATCAAGCGCCTGTCCGACAAGCCCTATCGCTGGAAGATCGAGGTCGCCCCGCTCGAGGCAGTGGCCAACAAGGAGAAGATGCTGCCGCGCGACTTCATCAGCCGCGACGGCTACGGCATCACCGCGAAGGCGCGCGCTTATCTCGCGCCGCTGATGCGCGGCGAGGACCCGCCGCCGTTCAAGGACGGATTGCCGCAATACGTTCGCCTCAAGAACGTGTCGGTGCCGCGCAAGCTCGCGACCGAGTTCGAGATATGACGCGGGCCGCGTTGGCGAGCGTGTCGGTTGCCGTCGCGCTCGCCGCGGTCTCGATCGCCACCAGCGCGAGCGCCACCACCTACGCGGTGATTTCCCTCATCGGACGCGAGCTCACCATCGTGGGGTCGCAGCCGCTGGCATCCACCCACCTCGACCGCAACCAGTACCAGACCGCCGCCATCGCGGACGACGCCTTCGATCGCGTGCTGCTGGCCGCGGTCGAACGGCAGGTTCACGCGCGCCACGCCGAAGACTCGATCCTCGCGATGTCGGTGTCGGCGGCCAATGTCGACGCCGCATCCGATGAGGGCGCCGCAGCCATCCTCCAGGCCGTGGCGCCGCATGCCGTGGCCGCTCACGCCGAGCGCATCATCCTCGTGGCGCCGTACCGCGCGCCGCCGCATCTGCAGATCGAGAAAGGGCACATCGGCGCCGGAAACGTGAGCGGGCTCGGGCTGTACGTGGATCGCATGACGCGCCTCTGCATCAACGGCACCAGGCAGTGCGCCGACGGATTCCTCGGGCTGTTCGCGAATTTCCGCATCGTCGTGGCCGACGCCGGCACGGGCGCCGTGCTCGCCGATGACGTGGTCGCCACCGGTACCACGGTCGCCGCGGCGCGCGCGGACAACGGCAATCCGCTCGAAGCGCTGAGCAGCTCCCAGAAGATCCTGATGCTGCAGGGCCTCGTGCAGACCGAGGTCACGCGCATGCTGCCGGCGCTGCTCGCGAAGTCCGGTGACTAGCGCCCGGCCAGTTGCAGCGAATCAGAGCTTCTTCTGCGAGCTCGCGACGAGATCGCGCAGCCGGTTCAGCACGCCTTCCTGCTCGTTCGCCGGAAAACCGAACCGGAACAGCGTGCCGCGGCCTTCCTCGGTCTCAGGCTTGCCCGCATAGCGCTCGACGCCGTCCGCGATGGTCGCGAGCGGCACGCCGAGCAGCACGGCCGGTGCGTTGACGCGTTTGTTCGTGCGCACCGGGCCGATCGGCTGGAACTTGAGCGCGCGCGCGTAGAACGGCGCGTGACGCGGGTTCACCTCGATCACGAGGTACGAGTAGCCGCGCACCACCGACGCGTAGAGGTACGCCGTATGGAACAGCGTGGCGAGGACGGGCTTGCTCGCCACCGCCGTGTCGACGGCGAGTTGCGTGAACTCGCAGATGCGCCAGCCGTCCTGGCACAGCTTGTCGATCTCGTCGGGGTACAGATCATGCGCCGACACGCGTCGCTTCTTCACGTCGAGCCGCACGCTCACCGTGCCCACGATCTGTCCTTCGTCGTAGGCGAGGAACGACATGAGGTTCGGGTCGTGCTTGACGACCGGAATCTGGTAGCCGCGACCCGCATAGCGGCGCTCGACCAGAACCTTCGCGTCGCGCCGCGTGTTGAGGAGCTGCGCGATGCGGATCTTGAAGGCCGAGTCGAACGCCGACGGATCGGTGATCGACGGCATGTCGGGATCGGGCACCGTCAGCCGGCGGAAGCGCAGGGGCCGATCGCCGTAGATCGTGCGACCCGTGACGTCGCCGACACCGCGCAACAGCGAGGTGACCCCCTTGCGCGCGCCTTTGGGCCGCGTGCCGGTGCTGCGCACCTTCTCGAGTACTCGGGCCAGCGATTTTCTCAAGTTGCCGTCGCCATTTTCGATTCGATCCGAGGCCCTCGACGCTGGTGTCGGGGTGCCGCGGCGCTCACTTCGCATCGCGGTCGCGCGCGCGCCCTGCGGCGCACCGCGCATCGGATTCGCTTCGCGGCGTCCCCCCTGCAGTCAATCGAGATGCTTCAGGTAATCCTTGGTGAACATCTTGTCCGGCAGGTCCCGCAAGCGCATGTCGCGGTACTCGAGCACGGATTTCTCTCCGGCATTCAGCGCGTCTTCCATGACGAGCCGGGTCGGGCGCATGCGCCCGGCGAGCTGGCGATATTCCTCGTAATGGCATGTCTTGAGCAGTTTGTCCGACAGCGAATAGAACTCGGCCTTGTACGGGCGGGAGTTCGCTTGACGCACCCAATACACGACCCGGTGGTAAGTCACCCCGCGCTCCACGGCCGTGAGCTCCAGCACGTACATGGGCTCGCCGTCGACGTTCTCCGTGCGCAGCACCTTGGCCGCGTAGTCGCCCGCCAGGTTCGCGCGCGCGAGGTCGCCGTTCGCCACCTCGCCGGTAAGCCGCTGCGACAGCGACAGCCGAACGGGCTGAGAGATCGACGGCATGAAGATCCAGAGGTCGTGCCCTTTCATGAGCAACGCCTGTCCGCGCTCGGACGCGGGCTCGAGCGCCATGACGATGGTGTTCTCGTTGCCCTTCGACAGGATGCGGTACTTGCGCGCCTCGGTGCCGCCGTCCTCCAGCGTCGAGGTGATCGAGACGGTGACCTCGAACGCGTCCTTGGGGAAGCGCGCCTCGTCGGCCTTCTCGACGATCGATTTCGCGAGGGCGTCCTCGGTTTCGGACTGGCCCCGCGCCGCCACGACGACGGCACAACAACACACGAGCAGCACCGCACGCAGAATCGACGTCCGGCGCTTGGCGATCGCCGCCAAAAAAGGATAGCCTCTCATACCAGGGTGAATGAAAGCGGCGCCGGTCGCGTCGCGGCTGCCATTGGATGACCTTCAATTGCGTTGTAAACGCTCTATGGCGCCTGTCCCGTCCGTTCCGCGTTGCCGGAGCAGCCGAGGTTCCTCCTCCGCGCGCCCAGGCGTCTGACGTCGAGCGCTCGGCGGCACCAGCCGACAGGCCCAAGTCTACGCTTGTTGCACGGGCGACGCGTTCGTCCGATGCGACAAGGCGCGGGCGCGAAGGGCGTTCGCTGACGGCGGCCGCGTACGTTGCGTGGGCGTGCATCACGATCGTGCTCGTTCCTGCACCAGGGTTGGCGGCCGACACGACACCCGACGAAGACGCCGCTCCGTCGTCGGTCAAGATCAGTGGCTTCCTCGATGCGCTGGGCGCCTATACGTACAGCGAGCCTTCACACTGGTCGCGCGCGGTAGGGCGCCTGCAGCTCAACGCCACCGGTGCCTTCAGCGAGAACGTGAAGTGGAAGCTCGGCGGCCGCGTCGACGTCGACCCGGTGTATTTCTCCAACGACTTCTACCCCGACGCCGTCCAGCGTGACCAGCGCCTGCGGTTTTTTCATGGCGAAAATTACATTGACGTCTCGACCGGGGACTGGAACTTCCGTTTCGGCGCCCAGCAGATCGTCTGGGGCGAGGTCGTCGGCCTCTTCTTCGCCGATGTCGTCTCGGCCCACGATTTGCGCGAGTTCCTGCTGCCGAGCTTCGACATCATCCGGATCCCGCAGTGGGCCGCGCGCGCCGAGTACTTCAAGGGCGACTCGCACCTCGAGCTCGTGTGGATACCCGTGCCGGTGTTCGACGAGATCGGCAAGCCGGGATCCGATTTCTACCCGGCGCCGCTGCCGCACCCGCTGCCGCGCGAAATCGAGGCCCTCTTCTCGAACCCGGACAGGCCGGCGCGTACGATCGGCAACGGCAACTTCGGCATACGCGCGAACACGCTCATCGACGGCTGGGACGTTGCCGGCTTCTATTACCGCAGCTTCAGCACGTCGCCGACCTTCTACCAGGTGCCGGGCCCGTCGCCCGACCTGCCGTTCGCCTTCGAGCCTCGGTACGACCGCATCTGGCAGACCGGCGCGACGATGAGCAAGGACTTCGAGGACTTCGTCCTGCGCGCGGAGGCCGTGTACACCAACGGGCAGGGCTTCAGCGTCAGCGATCCGGCCGTGAGCAATGGCGTCGCCAAGCGCAACACGTTCGACTACATCGTGAGTTTCGACATTCCGCTGCCGCACGACACACGCCTCAACCTGCAGGCGTTCCAGAACAAGGTGCTCGGCGGCGACAGCGACTTCGAGATCAAGCGCAACGACTACGGTGCGAGCGTGTTGATCTCGTCGAAGATCACCAGCAAGCTGGAGCCCCAGCTGCTGTGGATCCAGTATGCCAAGGAGGGCGGCGGGCTCATCCGCCCGCGCCTCAACTGGTATCCCGCGCGCAACACGACGGTCGGATTCGGCGTCGACATCTTCACCGGCCCCGCCGATGGCTTTTTCGGCCAGTACAACCATCGCGACCGCGCGTATGCGGAGCTGCGGTACGACTTCTGACCCGTGGCGTCGGCCGCGTTCTCCTACGACGAGGCATTCGCCCGCAACCTCGGCTGGGTAACGGCCGACGAGCAGCGCCAGCTGCGCGGCAAGCGTGTCGCCATCGCGGGCCTCGGCGGCGTCGGCGGCGTGCATCTCCTGACGCTCGCGCGCCTCGGCATCGGCGCATTCCATCTCGCGGACTTCGACCGGTTCGAGGTCACGAACTTCAATCGTCAATCCGGGGCGACTGTCTCCACGCTCGGCGAGCCCAAGGTGGAAGTGCTCGCGCGCATGGCGCGCGACATCAATCCCGCGCTCGACCTGCGCCTCTTTCCCGACGGCGTGACGTCCGGGAACATCGGCGAATTCCTGCAAGGCGTCGACGTGTACGTCGACGGGCTCGACTTCTTCGCGTTCGAGGCCCGTGAGCGCACCTTCGCCGCGTGCCACGCGGCCCGCATTCCCGCCACGACCGTTGCGCCGCTCGGCATGGGCGCCGCGCTCCTGAACTTCATGCCCGACGGCATGAGCTTCGAGGAGTATTTCCAGCTCGAAGGCGTCGACGAGCAGGAAAAGCTCGTTCGCTTCCTGGTGGGCCTCTCGCCGGCGATGCTGCAGCGCCGCTATCTCGTCGATCGCAGCCGGGTGGACTTCCGCGAGCGCCGCGGACCCTCCACCGCCATGGCATGCCAGCTCTGCGCGGGCATCGCTGCGACCGAAGTGCTGAAGATGCTGCTCGGGCGCGGCAAGATCCACGCCGCGCCGATGGCGGTGCAGTTCGACGCGTATCGCGGACGGCTGGCGCACACCTGGCGCCCGGGCGGCAATCGCAATCCGCTGCAGCGACTCGCCATGACGGTCGCGCGGCGCCAGCTCGCACGCATGGGGAGCCCCGCCGCGGCGTCCGCGAAGAAGCCGCGATGATGCCGTTGCGCGACGTGCTCGACCTCGCGCGCTGGGCGCCGAGCGGCGACAACACGCAGCCCTGGCGCTTCGCGATCGTCGGCGCCGATCGTGTCGTCGTGTACGCCCACGACACGCGCGAAACGTGTGTCTACGATCTCGATGGACACCCCAGCCAGATCTCGGTGGGCGCGCTGCTCGAGACGATCGCGCTGGCCGCCACCCGCTTCGGCCTGACTGCCGACATCGCGCGTCGTACGGACGCGCCGGACACGCACCCGGTGTTCGACGTGCGTTTTCGCGACGACGGCGTGGCGGAGGACCCGCTTGCTCCTTACATCGTCGAGCGGCGCGTGCAGCGGCGGCCGATGTCGCGTCGCCCGTTGTCGGCCGCGCAGAAAGCGGCCCTCGAGCACGCCGTGGCCGGATCGCATCGCCTCGCCTGGTTCGAAGGCCGGCGCCGCGCGGCGGTCGCGCGGCTGGCCTTCGCGAGCGCGAAGATCCGCCTGACGATTCCGGAGGCGTATCGCGTCCACTGCGACGCCATCCAGTGGGATGCGCGCGAGAGCGTCGACCGCGTGCCGAGCGCGGCGCTCGGTGCCAGCGCTGCGAGCCTTCGGCTGATGCGCTGGGCGATGGGGAGCTGGAGCCGCGTTCGATTCCTCAATCGATTCGCCGCCGGGACCATCATGCCGCGCGTCGAGCTCGACCTCGTGCCGGGCCTCGCGTGCGCGGCGCATGTGGCGCTCGTGGCGCAACGCCCGCCGCGCACGCTCGACGATTATGTCGCGGCCGGCCGGGCGCTGCAGCGGCTGTGGCTGACCGCGGCGAGCCTCGGGTTGCAGTTCCAGCCCGAGTACACGCCCCTGATCTTCGCGCGTTATGCGCGCGAGAATGTGCGGTTTACGGGAAACGCAGCCGCGCTGCGCGGCGCCGCGCGCGTGCGCGAGGCGCTGGATCGATTGCTCGGCGCCGACGACGCGCCGCGCACGGTGTTCCTGGGCCGCATCGGGCTCGGGCCGCCGGCGCCCGCGCGCTCGCTGCGGCTGCCGCTGGAAGAGGTGCTCGTGTCAGAGAGGGCTCATTCGTCGGCGGCGTCGACCGTCTCCTCGTCGTCGTCGTAGTCGTCCTCGGCACGCTCGAGCGCGAAGCCCCATTCGTGCTTGGCTTTGCGCACGCCGAGGCGGACGATCTCTCCGTCCTCGAGGTCGACCCGGCGATCCGCCATGTCGATCACGCGCTTGTCGTGCGTGGAGAAAACGAACGTGGCGCCGGTCTTGCGGTTGATGCGCCGCATGAGGCGCAGGATGCGCGCGCCGGTGCGGTGATCGAGATTGGCGGTCGGCTCGTCCGCCAGGATGATCTTGGGGCGGATCGCGAGGGCACGCGCGATCGCGACGCGCTGGCGCTGCCCGCCGGAAAGCTGGTTGGGCCGATGACGTCCGAAATCGGCGAGGCCGACCATTTTCAGGTAGTGGCGCACGCGATCGCGACGATCCGCGACGCTCAATTCCTTGAACTGCAGCAGCGGATATTCGACGTTCTCCTCCGCGGACAGCACCGGCAGGAGATTGAACGTCTGGAAGATGAATCCGATGCTGCGCCCGCGCAGTCGCGCGAGGTCGTCGGGCGTGCGGCCCGACACGTCACGCCCGGCGATGTGGATCTTGCCGCTCGAGGGCGTGTCGATGCAGCCGATCAGGTTCAGCAGCGTCGATTTGCCGCTGCCCGACGGGCCCGCGATCGCCATGAACACGCCTTCCTCGATGTTCAGGTTGATGCGGTTGAGCGCGGTGACCGGCTGCTCGCCGACCATGTACTGCTTGCTGACGTTCTCGACGCGTACGAGCATGGGCCGAGGATCACACGCCGCGCCGCAGGGCTTCGACGACGGGGATGCGCGCGAGGTGGCGCGCCGGCAGCAGCGCTGCGGCGACGGTTGCGACGAGCCCGGAGGCGAACGCCGCCCCGAGGATCCATGGCACGACACGGATGCCGGCGGTGAAGCCGCTCTCGGAGTTGGGCGGCGGTGCCATCGGGATGCCGACCGCGGAGATGATCACCGCGAGCAGCACGCCGATCACGACGCCAACGAGCGCCCCGACCGCACCGAGCGCGCTCGTCTCGACCACCGCCAGCGCGAACACGTCACGCCCCGTGCGGCCGAGCGCGCGCATGATGCCGAACTCGGGTATGCGCTCGTGCAGCGTCATGTTGACGGCATTGGCGACGCTGAGCAGCACCATGACCAGGATGATGACCTGCAGGAAGCCGAACTGCCGCTCGTACAGCGCGGCGGTGCTCGTATAGAACTCGGCGAGATCGAGCCACGTCTTCACCTCGAAACCGGGCGGCAGCGCGTGCTCGATCGCCGCACGTGCGGCGTCCGTGGCATCGGTGTCGTTCAGCAGCACCACGATGGCCGTGACGCCGCGCGTGTCGGTGAGCTCCTGCGCCGCCTTCAGCGGGATGCGCACGGCGCGGGCATCGTATTCCTTCGACAGGCTGCGGAACACGCCCACGACGTCGAAGTCGAGCGCGTTGGTCGCGCCTTCGCGCGTGCTGACCACCAGGTTGATCCGGTCGCCGACCTTGAGCTTCATCGCGGCGGCGACGCCTTCGCCGATCACGGCGCCGGACGTGTCACCCGACGCAAGCTGCCGTCCGGTGAGCATCGAGAACGCCTGCCCGATGCGCGATTCCGCATCGGCCTCGACGCCTTCGCCGAGCACCGGCAGCTCGCCGTGGCCGTTGCCGAGCAGGCCCGAGAAGGCGAGCCGCTGCCCCTGCACGACGACACCGGGCACGCTCGCGACGGCGCGCTGCACCGCCGCCGGGTCGTCGATCAGGAACTCGAGCGGGCGGTTGCCGCCGCTCTCGAACTGTCCGGCCTTGTAGATCTGGAGGTGTCCGAGCTGCGAGTGAATGGTCGCGTCGCGCAGCTGGCGAAGGATGTCGGCGACGAACCCGCCGCTCATCACGAGGCTCGCGACGCCGAGCGCGATCGCGGCGAGCGTCAGGCCCGCACGCCCCGGCTGGCGCAGGATGTTGCGCAACGCTAGGCGCAGCACGGCCGGCTCCTAGCGGTTGTGGCGCAACGCATCGACGATCGGCAGGCGCGACGCGCGCCACGCGGGATAGAGGCTTGCGAGCGTGGCCGAGAGCACCGCGAGCGCGAATGCGCCGCCGATGAGCGCGGGTGTGAGCATGATCTCCGCGGAATACGCTTCCTCGCGTCCCGGCGGCGGTGGCATCGGGATGCCGACGTAGGAGAGGAGCTGTGCGAGCGCGATGCCGATGCCGACACCGATGGCGCCGCCGGCAAGTCCGAGCAGCACGCCCTCGGTGACGAACAGGCGCAGCACCGCGCGACGCGTCGTGCCCATCGCCATGAGCGTGCCGATCTCGCCGGTGCGTTCGAGCATGTTCATCGTCAACGTGTTCAAAATGCCGAGCACGATTATCACGCCGATCAGCGCCGCGACCACGTGGACCTGCTGCGACAGGAGCACGACTGCCTTGCGATAGAAATCGGAGAGGTCGAACCACGACGCGACCTGGAA
>Ga0105240_10003344_pt1 | contig 24974 bp, 21 predicted proteins | sample KBSC54metaG_FD_80426 | JGI IMG/M metagenome (GOLD analysis project Ga0105240, IMG submission 80426) | Corn rhizosphere microbial communities from Kellogg Biological Station, Michigan, USA - KBS C5-4 metaG | ecosystem: Host-associated > Plants > Roots > Rhizosphere > Soil | place: Michigan, USA...
CAGGGCGAGGCAACTTTCACCGACTCGGTGCCCCTCGTACTCGACTCTGACTGGAACCTGCCGCCGAAATTGGACATTTCTCAATCCGAGCTCCACGCACAGAGCGTGCTCATAGATCGACTCCAGGAATCCCGGCCCAAGAATCCGATGGACCTCGCTGGCAGCGGCAAGCAACCCGGAGACACGCTCATCGAGCTCCTTGGCCGGCTCCTCCAGCGTCTTGGCGTCCCTCGCCTCCTGGCGTTTCACTCACCGGGTTTCGGCTGCCCTCCCGCGACATTGCCGGCCTAAGTGAACGGCATTGCGCCTGGCCGCGCGGGACTGGGAGGGGATTAGCCGGTGTGGCCGAAGCCGCCGGTGCCGCGCTTCGTGTCGGTGAGGTCGGAGACCTCGACCAGGGTCACGCGCGTCACGGGCGCGATCACCAACTGGGCGATGCGGTCGCCCGGGGCGATCGTGTGGGCCTCGCGGCCCAGGTTGACCAGCAACACGGTCACCTCACCGCGATAGTCGCTGTCGATGGTCCCGGGCGCGTTCGTCAGCGTGACGCCGTGCTTGCGCGCCAGGCCGGACCGCGGGCGCACCTGTCCCTCGAACCCTTCCGGAAGCTCCAGCGCCAGCCCCGTCGCCACCGCCGCCCGCTCGCCGGCGCCGAGCGTCACCGGCGCATCCTCGGCCGAGGACAGATCCATCCCCGCCGCGCCCGCCGTCATGTAGGCGGGCACCACGGCCCCGGCGCGAAGGCGCCGGAACCGGACGACGACGTCACTCATGGACTCCGCCTGGGCTTACGACTGCTGCTGCGTGCGGAAGTTGTGGATGACGTCGGGCGTCTTCCCCAGCGCTTCCTTGCGCGAGAGGCGGATCTTGCCGGTGGCGCGGTCGATGCCGATGACCTTGACCACCATCTCGTCGCCCTCTTTGCAGATGTCCTGCACCACGTTCACGCGCTTGGCGTCCAGCTCGCTGATGTGCACCAGACCGTCGGTGCCCGGCAGGATCTCGACGAACGCGCCGAACTCGGCCAGGCGCTTCACGACGCCCATGTAGAACTCGCCCACCTCGGGCTCCGTGGTCAGGCCCTTGATGATGTCGATGGCCTTCTTGACCGCGATGCCGTCCGGCGACGCGATGTGCACCGTGCCGTCGTCCTCGACCTCGATGGCCACGCCCGTCTGCGACGTGATGCCACGGATGGTCTTGCCGCCGGGGCCGATGATCTCGCGGATCTGGTCCGGCTTGACGTGCAGCGTGGTGATGCGCGGCGCGTGCAGCGACAGCTCCGGCCGCGGCGCCGGCAGCGCCTCGGCCATCTTGCCCAGGATGTAGAGGCGCGCGTCGCGCGCCTGCGTCAGCGCCGTGTCCAGGATCTCCCGGGTCAGACCCTGGATCTTGATGTCCATCTGCACGGCCGTCACGCCGGCGCGGGAGCCGCAGATCTTGAAGTCCATGTCGCCCAGGTGATCCTCGTCGCCCAGGATGTCCGACAGGACGGCGACGCGGTCACCCTCCTTGATCAGACCCATGGCAATGCCGGCCACCGGCGTCTTGATGGGCACGCCCGCGTCCATCAGCGACAGCGTGCCGCCGCAGACCGACGCCATCGACGAGCTGCCGTTCGACTCCAGGATCTCGGAGACGATGCGGATGACGTAGGGGAAGTCCTTCTCCGATGGCAGGATGCGCGCCAGGGCCCGCTCGGCCAGGTGGCCGTGGCCCGTCTCGCGGCGGCTGGCGCCACGCAGCGGCTTCGTCTCGCCCGTCGAGAAGGGCGGGAAGTTGTAGTGCAGCATGAAGCGCTTGTCGATGTCGCCCGTCAGCGCCTCGATGTGCTGCACGTCCTGCTTGGTGCCCAGCGTCGTCGTCACCAGCGCCTGCGTCTCGCCGCGCGTGAACAGCGACGATCCGTGCGTACGGGGCAGCACCCCCACCTCGGAGGTGATCTGGCGAATGTCGGTGGTGCCGCGGCCGTCGATGCGCTTGCCGGTCGACAGCACCAGCTCGCGCAGGTGCTTCTTCTTCAGCGACTCGAACACCTCGCCCACCTCACCGCCCCGCTCCGGGAACTCGGGGGCCAGCGCTTCCTTGACCTGTCCGCCGCAAGCGTCCAGCGCCGCGTAGCGCTCCTGCTTCTCGCGAATGGCCATGGCGGCCTGGATCTTCTCGGTGGCCAGCGCCGACACGCGGTCGACGATGGCCGGATCCTTGACCGGCGGCACGAACTCGCGCTTCGGCTTGCCGACGGCGGCGCGCAGCTTCTCCTGCAGGTCCAGCAGCGGCTGCGCTTCCTTGTGCGCGAACATCAGGGCGTCGACCACCACGCTCTCGCTGACCTCGCCCAGGCCGCCCTCGACCATGACGATGGCGTCACGGCTGCAGGCGACGACCAGGTCGACGTCGGAGCTCTGGCGCTCGGTGAACGTCGGGTTGATCACGAACTGGCCGTTGATGCGGCCCACGCGCACGCCGGCGTACGGTCCCGCCCAGGGGATGTCGCTGAGCAACAGCGCGCACGAGGCGCCCGTCATCGCCAGCACGTCGGAGGCGTGCTCGCGATCGGTCGAGACCACCATGGCGATGATCTGCGTGTCGAAGCGCCAGCCCTTGGGAAACAGCGGGCGCGACGGACGATCGATGAGGCGCGAGGTCAGGACCTCGACCTCGGTCATGCGCCCCTCGCGCTTGAAGTAGCCGCCGGGGATCTTGCCCGCGGCCGACGTCTTCTCCAGGTAGTCGACCGTCAGCGGCATGAAGTCGATGCCGGGACGGACACCCGCGGAGGCCACCGCGGTCACCAGCACCATGGTGTCACCCTGACGGATGATGACGGCGCCGTCGGCCTGCTTGGCCATGCGGCCGGTCTCGATGGTCAACTCGCGCCCCGCGAGGCTTACCCCTTCACGTACGACGAACATGTGAGCTCCTTCGGTCAAAGGAGGCGGCGCGATTCGTCCCTCTTCTCACCGGCCCAGCGTCACGAGATCTGCTCGGCCCGAGGGAAAAAGGATGAATACCGACACCGCCACCGGGTTGGAAACACCACCGGATTGTGGGGGACCGGGGGTGCCCCGGGCCACGTCCGAGCACTGTCGGAACGCGGGCCGAGCCTTGTGGAATGTGACGACGGGCGGCGGGAGTGAGGCTCCCGCCCTGTTTTTTCCCTGGGTTCCGCTACTTGCGGATGCCGAGCGTCTCGATGACGCTGCGGTACTTGTTCAGATTCTCGGACTTGAGATAGTCCAGCAGGCGGCGTCGCCGGCCGACCATCATCAAAAGTCCGCGGCGAGAGTGGTGATCCTTCAAGTGAGTCTTGAAGTGCTCCGTCAGGTACGAGATCCGCTCCGACAGGAGTGCGATCTGCACCTCGGGAGAACCGGTATCACCGGGCTTGCGCTCGAACTTCTTAACAACCTCTGCTTTACGTTCCGCTGCGAGAGCCATTTTTCGGGGGTTCCTGTCCTGTCTTTGCCGTTTTGAAGGGGCCGAATTTCCCAGAAAAGACCCTCTGAGTCAACCTTCGCGTCCAAAAACGCGCAGCGTCCGGACGCGCTCCGCCGGGCCGGCCGCCGTGGCGACCGCCACCAGGGCGCCGGCAGCGTCCAGGAACCGCACCAGGGCCGTCCCTGGCCGTTCGCCCGGCGCGTCGTCGAGGGCCCGCTCGTCCGCGGCTTCCTCAATCGATCCGGGGCTGCCCGCCGTGGCGGGCGGCGTCCCCAGGTCCTGCCACAGGATGGCCTTCCCCTGGCTGACGGCCTGGACGGAGGCGGGACTGAGCGTCATGGTGGGCAGGCTGGCCAGGGCCTCCGCGGGCGAGACCAGGTGACTGGACGCCGTGGCCAGCGCCTCGGGTGCGATCGCCTGCGCCAGCGTGAACGGGCCGGAGCGGGTCCGCCGCAACGCCTCCAGGTGCCCTCCCACCCCCAGCGCCGCGCCCAGGTCGTGGGCCAGCGACCGGATGTACGTCCCCTTCGAGCACGCGACCCGCAGCCTCACCGCGGGCGCCTCGGTCCCGAGGTCGACCAGTTCGAGGACCTCGAGCTCGTCGATACGGACCCGCCGCGCCTCGACGGCCACCTCTTCCCCCGCGCGGGCATAGGCGTACAGCGGCCTGCCGTCCCGTTTCAGCGCCGAGAAGACCGGCGGCCGCTGCGAGAGCCAACCGCGGAAGGTCCCCAGCGCCGCCTCGACCGCCGCCGCGGACACGTCTGCCGCCACGCATCGGCCGACGACCACCCCCGTGGCGTCGTAGCTGTCGGTCGTCACGCCCAGCCGCACCGTGGCCAGGTACTCCTTGTCGGCGTCCAGCAGGAACTGCGCGAGCTTCGTCCCTTCGCCGAAGCAGATGGGCAGGACGCCGGAAGCGGCTGGATCCAGCGTGCCACCGTGACCGACCTTGCGGGTGCCCGTCAGCTTGCGCGCCTGGTGCACGATGGCGAACGAGCTGGGGCCGACCGGTTTGTCGACCACCACCACGCCGTTGAGCGCCGCGCTCATTTCTCCCGTGGCTCGGCCTCGTCGCCCGCCGCCGCGCCGGCCGCCTCGTCGTCCTTGGGCGCCGCGGCCAGCTCGGCGCGCACCTCACGCAAGATCGAATCGACGCGCAGCGCCTCGTCGAGGACGTGGTCGATCTCGAACTCCAAGGTCGGGGTGTTGCGCGTGCGCAGCCGCTGGCCGATGGCCCGCTGCAGATACGGGCTGGCGGACTGCAACCCCTGCCGCGCGCTCTCCAGCACCGGCTCGGCGGCGCCGAACGCCGTGAAGGCCACCTTCGCTTCGCGCAGGTCGCCCGTCACGTGCACCCGTGTCACCGTCAACAGGCCCGCGTTCCGCACGCGTGGATCCTTGATCTCGCCCCGGGTCAGGATCTCGCCCAGGATGGACTGGATCTCGCGGCTCAGCCGCTCCGTTCGCTGCTTCACTTGCGCCTCCAGTTGTCGAAACCGACGCCGACCGGGAAGTCGTCGTTGAAAGTCTGCAGCTCGCGGTCGACGTGCGTGACGTCAGCCGCGTCCCGGATGAAGCGAATGATCTCGTCCAGCGACGCCTCCGTGTGCGCCCGCTCGTTCCCCACCACCGCCACGCCCAGCGCCGCCCGCTGCCACGCCTCGTTCTCCCCCACCTCCGCGATGGCCGCGTTGAACTTCTCCCGCACGTGCGTCTTCACCCGCCGCAACACCGCACGCTTGTCTTTCAGGGAGAGGCTCGCCGGCAAATACAAAGTGAGCCGCGCCATACCAACCGTCATCACCAAAGTCTAGTCGCCCCCCGCCCCACCGCCTCCCTCGTCACCCACGTCCTGTCCCCCCCGGACCCTCTCCCTAACCCTCTCCCGCAAGCGGCAGAGGGGCCCGGACCTTCCATGCCACCTCCGCCGATGCCGCCCCCGCCGACAAAAAACGCGAGCCGAAGACGAGCGGGCTGATCCATTCCCCCTCCTCCGGCCTCGCCTATCTCGCACCGACCGTCCGCGGGCTGCCCTCTCCGGCTGTGCCCCCGGGGTTCAGCGAGCGAACGCCGGAGCCCCCAAAGGCGAGTGGGGTGGGTGTCCCCCTCGCGCGCAGTTCGCGAGCGCCCCGCGGCGCAGGCCAAGCAGGATCCGGGCACGCGGCGCAAGCGCTGTTCGAGCACGAGGGGGACACCCACCCCGCTCGCCCCCGCGACCAAGAGAGAGAGCGTGCGTCCTACCGCACCCCCTCGCCCGCCCCGCTCTGCTTGTTTTTGCGGCCGCCACGACCGCAGCGACCGGCACGTACGACCGCGCCGACCGCCGCGACCTCTACCGCCGCGGCTGGTTCCCGGTCCCCGGCATCTCCAGCGTGGGCGCGATGCTCTCCACCTCGAACACCTCGATGATGTCGCCCTCGCGAACATCGTTGTAGTTCTCGATGGTGAGGCCGCACTCGTACCCCGCGGCCACCTCGCTCGCGTCGTCCTTCATGCGGCGCAACGACCCGACCTTGCCCGTGTAGACGACCACCGCGTCGCGCACCAGCCGCACCTGCGACTTGCGGGTGATCTTCCCCTCGGTGACGAAAGAACCGGCGATGGTGCCGGCCTTGGGGATGTTGAAGATCTTGCGGATCTCGACCCGCCCCACGACCTTCTCGCGCAGCACCGGGGCCAGCATGCCCACCATGGCCTTCTTCACGTCGTCGATGGCCTCGTAGATCACCTGGTACAGCTTGATGTCCACGCCCTCTTGCTCGGCGAGCGGCTGCGTCTTGCCCGTGGGGCGGACGTTGAAGCCGATGATGACGGCCGACGACGCCTTGGCCAGCGACACGTCCGACTCGGTGATGCCGCCCACGCCCGACGAGATGACGTTCACGCGCACCTCGGGCGTCGACAGGTTCGTCAGCGACGCGGAGACCGCCTCGGCCGAGCCCTGCACGTCGGCCTTGAGGACGATCTTCACCTCTTTGACCTCGCCCACCCGGATCTTGTCGAGGATGTTCTCCAGCGACACGCGCGACGGCGCCGTGTTCTCCTTGCGCTTGCGCGACTCGCGGCGGTGCTCGACCAGCGTCTTGGCGTCCTTCTCGTCGGTCACCACGTTGAAGATCTCGCCCGCGTCCGGCACGCCGTCCAGGCCCAGCAGCTCCACCGGCGTCGACGGCGGCGCCTCGGTGATGTTCTGGCCCTTGTCGTTCAGCATCGCGCGGATCTTGCCCGACATCTCGCCGGCCACGACCAGGTCGCCGACCCGCAGCGTGCCCTCCTCGACCAGCAAGGTCGAGATGGGACCGCGCGAGCGGTCGAGGCGCGCCTCGACCACGTGACCCTTGGCGGCCTTCTTCGGGTTCGCCTTCAGCTCGAGGACCTCGGCCTGCAGCGCCAGCATCTCCAGCAGCTTATCGACGCCCTGCTTCGTCTTCGCCGACACGTTCACGAAGATGGTGTCGCCGCCCCACTCTTCCGAGACCAGTCCGTACTCGGACAGCTTGTTGCGGATCTGGTCGGGATTCGCGCCCGGCTTGTCGATCTTGTTGATGGCCACCACGATGGGGACCTGGGCTTCCTTGGCGTGGTTGATGGCCTCGACCGTCTGGGGCATGGGGCCGTCGTCGGCCGCCACCACCAGCACCACGATGTCGGTCATCTGGGCGCCGCGGGCGCGCATGGCCGTGAAGGCCTCGTGACCGGGGGTATCCAGGAACACCACGTCGCCCTGGTCCGAGTGGACCTTGTAGGCGCCGATGTGCTGCGTGATGCCGCCGGCCTCGCCCGCCGCCACGTTCGCCTTGCGGATGGCGTCCAGCAGCGACGTCTTGCCATGGTCGACGTGACCCATGATGGTGACCACCGGCGCGCGCGGAACCAGGTCCTCGGGCGCGTCCACGGCCTCCGACTCGCCCAGCACCTCTTCCTCGTTGAACGCGGTCGACTCGATCTGGTAGCCGAACTCGTTGGCGATCAGCGTGGCGGTGTCGTGGTCGATGTCGTGATTGATGTTCACGCCCATCATGCCCAGCGCCCACAGCCGCTTGATGATCTCCTTGCCCTTGATGCCCATCTTCTGGGCGAAGTCCGACACCTGGATGGTGTCGCCCATGCGCACGACGCGCTTGTGCTCGGCGGGCGTGGTGATCTCGGTCTTCTTCGACTTTTTGCCGGCGGCCGCCACCTTCTTCTTGGGCGCCCACGGTCCAGGCTGACCGGGACGCTGCCCCGGCTGACCACCGCCCGGCAGCGGGCGGCCGAAGCGATCGCGGCCCACGGGCGCACGGCCCATGCGCCGCAGCTCCTCGTCGCGATCCTTGATCTCGATCTTGGGCACACCGGGCGGGTTGCGACCGGGAAGCTGGATGAACTGGCCGGTCGCCGCCGAGCCGGTCACGACCGGCTGCGGGATCTGGCGCAGCGGCTGGGCCGCGAACGCGGCCGCCGCCGCCGACGCGGCCGGCGAGAGCGGCGGGCGCGAAGGCGTCTCGGCCGGGGCCGACGCAGGCGCCGGGGTGGCGGCCGGGGCCTTGGTCTCCACCTCGGCCGGAGCGGCCGCGGCGGGCGCGGCCTTGGGCGCCGCCTCGACCACGGGCGCCGGGGTAACCTCCGGCGCGACGGGCGCCGGCGGGGGCGGCGCTGCCTTCGCCGCGGCAGGCATCATGTCGACGACGACGCGACGGGCGGGCTCGGGAGCGACCGGACGGGGCGCCTCGGGCGGCGCGACCGGCGCGGGCGCCTTGGGGGCCTCCCGGGGCGTCTCCTTCGCCTCGACGACGGGCGCCTGCCGAGACGGCGCGGGCGCGCTCGCCTCGCGGGCCCGCACCGGAGCGCTGGGAGGCGCGGCCGGCGCGGCGGCCGCCGGGGCGGCGGGCTTGGCAGCCGGCGCGGGCGCCACCTTGGAGCGACGCCGGATGACCGTGTCGGTCAACCGCTCCTCGACCAGGCTCTCGTGGCGCTCCCGGCTCAGCGAACGTCGAATGCGATCGACCTCCGCCGGATCCAGATGCGACATGTGATTGGCGACCTCGAGGCCCAATCCCCGAATGCGATCGAGGAGATCCTTGTTCTGGATCCCCATCTCCTTGGCCAGTTCGTACACGCGCATGCGAGGGCCGGCGACCGACGGTGCGTCAGCTCCACCCGAGGACTCAGACCTGCGCTCGAATCCGCTTCCAATCATGGTGTTCCACTCATCTGCCGGGAGGGAATGGGAGGTTGGGGACGACAGTAATCGTGTAGTTTGCCAAAACAAGTGCCGCGATAGCGGCGGGATCGTCCGAGGGACGACGCCCCCGAAAGGCGCGCAAGAAGGCGCCACTGGCCAGCGCCGCCTTCACGCAGCCCTCGCTGGGATGAAGCGACGCGCCGCGACCGGGGAAGCCCCCGCGCGGCCCCACGGCCAGTCCGCCGTCCGGGCGCAGGACCACCCGCACCAGCGTGACCGCCGGCGCGGTCGAGCGGCACCCGATGCACGTTCGAATCGAGGAGGACACCGGTCATGCGCTCTCCGGGGGGCGGGAAGCAGCCTCTGTCTCGGCGGCCGCGGCCGCGGCGGCCGCCTCGGCCACGGCGGCTTCCTCGATGCGGCGCCGCTTCTCGATCTCGGCCACGCGGCCGGCGCTGGCGATGATGCGCGGCGCGTTCTCGGCCGTGACACCGGCCACGTCCAGCAGCTCGTCGGCCTTGGCCCGCGCCAGGTCCGACGCCGAACGCCAGCCCAGGCGGAACATCGCCTCGACCATCTCGGCCGACACGCCGTCCACCGAGGCCAGCGAGGCGCGACCGCGGGTCTCCATCTCGCGCACCTTGCTCTCCGAGTGGATGTCGATGCGCCAGCCGGTCAGCTGCGAGGCCAGCCGCACGTTCTGGCCCTTCTTGCCGATGGCCAGCGACAGCTTCTCGTCGGGGACGATCAGCTCCATGGTGTGCGTGGAGGCGTCGATCAGCACGCGCGACACCTCGGCCGGGGCGATGGCGTTGCAGACGAACCGCGCCGGATCGGGATCGAACGGCACGATGTCGATCTTCTCGCCGCGCAGCTCCTGCACGACGGCCTGCACCCGCGAGCCCTTCATGCCCACGCAGGCGCCCACCGGATCGACGTCGCGATCGCGCGAGCTGACGGCGATCTTCGAGCGCGCGCCCGGCTCGCGGGCCGAGGCCTCGATGCGCACGATCTTCTCGTAGATCTCGGGGACCTCCATCTCGAACAGCTTCTCGAGCAGCCCCTTGTGCGTTCGCGACAGGATGATCTGCGGACCGCGCGCCGCCTTGTCGATGTCGACGACGAAGGCCACGATGCGGTCGCCGGCGCGGTACGACTCGCGCTGCACCTGCTCGCGCACCGGCAGGATGGCCTCGGCGCCGCCCAGGTCGACCACCAGGTTGCCGCGCTCGAAGCGGCGCACGATGCCCGAGATCAGCTCGCCGCGGCGATCCTTGTACTGATTGAAGACGTTGTCGCGCTCGGCCTCGCGCACGCGCTGCAGGATGACCTGCTTGGCGGTCTGGGCCGCGATGCGCCCGAACCCCTTCCAGGCGCGGTTCAGCTGCAGCAGCGCCCCGTACTTGGCGTCCTGCTCCTCGGCGCGCGCCTGATCCTTCTCGTCGAAGAAGATCTGGAACAGCAGCTCGTCGCCCACCTCGGCCTTCAGGCCGAACCGGTTGGCGTCGTCGATGGGGATCTCCTTCCCCTCGTTGCCAGGGGTCACCTGGTCGACGATGACGATGATCTGGAACAGGTCGACGCGGCCGGTCTCCTCGTTGAACTTGGCCTCCATCTCCCGCTGCATGCCGAAGGCGCGCTTCGCGGCCGTCAGGATGGCCTGCTCCAGCGCTTCCACCAGGACGGCGCGGTTGATGTTCTTGTCTTTGGATACCTGGTCGAGGACCAGCCCCAGGGCGGCGGCATCACTCATGAGGCGCTCCGTTTGAATTCCTTCGTCCAGTCGGGGACCAGGTTCGCCTTCGCGATGTCCCCGATGGGAAGGTGGTAGGTCCGGCCATCACATTCGATCTTGACGAGACCATCCTCGGTCCCGACCAGCTGGCCAGAGAAATTACGCCGCCCCTCAACGCCCTCGGTCATGCGGATCTTCGCTTCGTGGCCCGCGAAGCGGGCAAAGTCAGGCAGGCGGCGCAGCGGTCGGTCCAATCCCGGCGAGCTGACCTCCAGCTCGTACGCGTGCGGGATCAGATCGGCCACGTCCAGGGCGGCGGACACGTCGCGGCTCACGCGCTCGCAGTCCGTGTGCGATACCGTCGCCTCGGTCTCGTCGGCCGGAGAAATGTCGCGCGCATCGTTGCCCACGGCCTTATCTATGAATAGACGGACCACCCATCCGGTCGGCTCGCGCCCGGATTGCACTTCGACCAGCTCGAACCCGGCGTCTTTCACGTAGGGCTCGACCAGATTCCACAAGTTTTGGGTGTCCTTTCTCATTTCTGCGTTGGGTCGGGCGTTGGGCAAAAAAAAAGGCGGGCTGCGTGCCCACCTTCTAGTAAGGGGCTGGCGCGAAATTTCGGAAGGCGCTTTATATCACGCGCGATCGGTGTCCGCAACTTCGAAACATCCGGCCAAGTTAACGGAATTACGGAGGATTTCCAGATCGCTGCTGTCGGCCCCCCACGGCGGCGAGCGCGTGCTACCGTACGAATTCAATGTCCGAAGGCCTTCCGGAAACCGAAGGGCGCCTGCGCGTGGCGGCCGCGCAGATGACGTCGACCGAGGACGTGGACGCCAACCTGGCCACCGCCAGACGCCTGGTCCACCGCGCCGTCGATTCGGGCGCCACGTTCGTGACGCTGCCCGAGAACTTCGCCTTCCTGGGCAGCGACCGCGATCATCGTCTGGCCATCGCCGAGCCCGTCCGCGAGGACGGGGGGCCGATCCTGACGGCCATGAGGACGCTGGCCCGCGAGACCCGGACGCATCTGCTGCTGGGCGGGTTTCCCGAGCGCAGCGAGCACCCCGGCCACATCTACAACACGGCCGTGTTGCTGGCGCCCGACGGCGGCGTGACCGCCACGTATCGCAAGATCCATCTGTTCGACGTGGACCTCCCCGGCGGCGCGCAGTTTCGAGAATCGGAGGCGGTCGCGCCGGGACGGGATGTCGTGGTGGCGCGCTTCCCCTGGGGAGGGCTGGGGCTGTCGGTTTGCTACGATCTGCGCTATCCGGAGCTGTACCGCCAGTTGACGAAGTCCGGCGCGCGCGTGCTCGCCATTCCTTCCGCGTTCACCGCCGAGACCGGCAAGGATCACTGGCACGTCCTGTTGCGGGCGCGCGCCATCGAGAACCAGGCCTTCGTGGTGGCGGCCGCGCAGTGGGGCCTCCACGGCGGCAAGCGCGTCAGCTACGGCCACGCCCTGGTCGTCGATCCGTGGGGCGTGGTGCTGGCCGAGCGCGGAAATCACGAGGGGCTGGCCGTCGCGGATCTGGACTTCGCGTACCAGGACAACGTGCGCCGCAACTTGCCCTGTCTGCAGCACCGGCGCCTCTGAGAGACCGCCGGCCTCGCTGGATGAGGCGCTCAGTGATGCTCGTCGCCGGCGACCTCGTCCGCGCGGGACGCGGCCGCCGGGGGAGCCGGGACGAGCAGCGACACGAGCGCGGCCCCCAGCAGCAGCCCCGCCACGATCACCAGCGACAGCCACTCGGAGATGTGGACGTAGTTGCCCGCCAGCATCTTCATGCCCACGAACGCCAGCACCAGCGCCAGCCCGGCCTTCAGGTAGCGCAGCCGCTGGACCACCGAGGCGACCATGAACGACATGGCGCGAAGGCCCAGGATGGCGAAGATGTTGGACGTGTACACGATGAACACGTCCTGGGTGATGCCGAACACCGCCGGGATCGAGTCCACCGCGAACACCACGTCCGTCGCCTCGACGACCACCAGCACCATCAGCAGCGGGGTCACCATCCAGCGTCCGTCACGGTGGACCAGGAACCGGGTTCCGGCGTACTCGCGCGCCACCGGGAACAGCCGGCGGAACAGCCGCAGGACCAGGTTCTTGTCGGGGCGTACGTCGACGTCCTCGCCGATCAACAGACGCCCCGCCGTCAGGATCAGGAAGACACCGAACACGTACATCACGAAGTGGAACGAGTGCAGCAGCGTGGCCCCGGTCCAGATGAACACCCCGCGGGTCAGCAGCGCGCCGAAGATTCCCCAGAACAGCACTCGGTGTTGCAGCCGCGGCGCCACCGCGAAGTACGAGAAGATGGCGAGGAACACGAAGATGTTGTCGACGGACAGCGCTTTCTCGACCAGCCAGGCCTGGAAGAACTCCAGACCGCGCGGCACGCCGAAGCGCCACACCACCAGCACGTTGAAGGACAGCGCCAGCCCCACCCAGATGGCGGACCACAGCGCCGCCTCGCGGAAGCGGATGACGTGCGCCTTGCGGTGAAAGATCCCCAGGTCGAGGGCCAGCATGCCCAGCACGACCACCGCGAAGATGCACCACAACATCGTCAACCAGGATCCTGAACGGGTACCCCGCGACGACGGTCGCCGGGCCAGGCCCGTCGCGCCGCTCGCTCAACGGGCATTCGGCGCCGCCGGCTGGGGGGCCAACGCGGGACCCAGGTGAACCGTCGTGGGGGGGACCGGGCCGCCAGGGGGCGGCGCGGTCCTGCCGCTCGACGGCGTCTCGGTGAGCGGGCTCCACAGACGTCCCGCCTGCTGCAGGAAGGCCCCCATGCGCATCTTGATGACGATGATGGCGACGATCAGCACCACCAGCATCAGCGCCCTGCGCACGCTGCGCCAGGGGAACAGCTGCGCGAACGTTCGCTCGCGCGGCGCCGACCGAAGGGGCCGTTCGGGGTCCATACCGGGCTGAGTTCTACTCGAAGGAGAGGTCGGCGGCGATGCCGTTCGCGGCCAGGCCGGCCAGGGGCTCCGCCCCCGCGGCCTCTTCGGCGCGCTGGCGCCAGAGATGGCGCACCCGCAGCCGCGAGCGACGCGCGCCCCGGAACGTGTCGAGCTCCAGGCAGGCGAGCAGGTCGATGGTCGCCCCGCGGCCCGGATCCTTGTCCGCCATGTTGAAGGCGATGGCCTCCCCGCGCCCCAGGTCCGTGCTCACGGCCAGGTGCAGGTGCCCCTTGCCCAGGATGCGGGTCTCCTCGGTCATCAATCCCCGCAGCGCCAGCAACGGCTCGCGATTGCCCGCGCCGTACGGCCCCAGCCGCTGCAATTCCTCGGCGAACGCGACGTTCACCTCTTCCAGCTCGACCAGCGCATCGACCTCGAGGACGGGGGCGCTTCGCGAGAGCGTGCGCCGCCCCACCTCGGCCAGGAAGTCTTCGCGAAACGGGGCGAAGCGATCGACCGCGACGCTCAACCCCGCCGCGCCGGCGTGGCCGCCGAACCGCTGCAGGTGCGCGCTGGTCGACGCCAGACTTTCGTACAGGTTCACGCCGCCGGTGGTGCGCGCCGAGCCGCGCCCGCTGTCGCCGTCGAAGCCGACCACGACGGCCGGCTTTCCGAAGCGGTCGACCAGGCGGGCGGCGATGATGCCGACCACGCCGTGGTGCCAGCCCTGCCCTCCCACGACGATCGCCGGCGCGTCGGCCCACCGCTCGGCCTCGACGGTCGCCTCCAGCCACACCTGCTCCTGGATGCGCTGCCGCTCGCGGTTGACGTCATCAATCTGCGCGCCCAAGCGCTCCGCCTCGGCGTCGGTCGCCGCCAGCAGCAGATCCAGCGCCAGCTGCGCGTCCCCCAGCCGCCCGGCCGCGTTCAGGCGCGGCGCCATGCGGAAGCTGACGTCGTCCGCGGTGAAGGGCGCATCCTCCAGGTGCGCCAGGGAGGCCAGGGCGCGGATCCCCGGTCGGCGGCGCGCCGACAGCACCTTCAGACCGGCCGCCACCAGGATGCGGTTCTCGTCCACCAGCGGCACCAGATCGCCGATCGTGCCGATGGCGACCAGGTCCAGCAGCTCACGGGGATCGAAGGTGGTGGTGGACAGCCGCGAGCGCAGCGCCGCCATCAAGTAGAAGGCGATCCCGCACGAGGCCAGCCCCTTGAACGGGAACCGATCCTCGGGCTGATGCGGGTTGATCATGCCGAACGCCAGCCGCTCGCCCGACGGGACCTGGTGGTGGTCGATGACGACGACGTCCAGGCCGCGCTCGCGCGCGCGGCGCAGCGCCGCCACGTCGCTGGTGCCGCAATCGCCGGTCACGATCAGGCGGCAGCCGGCGTCGGCGAACGCGTCCACGACCTCCGGTGGCAGGCCGTATCCGGACTGGCGCGTCGCCACGCGCGGGACGACGGACGCCCCGAACGCCCGCAGCCCCAGCGTCAGGACGGCGGCCGACGTGACGCCGTCCACGTCGTAGTCGCCGAAGACGCCGATCTTCTGCTGCTCGGACAGCGCCAGCTGCAGGCGTGCCAGCACCAGCTCCAGATCCGCCATCCCCGCGGGCGGGCGCAGCTCGCCCAGACGGGGCCCCAGGAACTTCGTGATCGCTTCTGGCGTCACGAAGCCGCGGGTCACCAGGATGCGCGCCACCGCGGGGCGCAGCTTCAAGCGCGCGGCGAGCGACTCGGCCAGCGTGTCGTCGGCCTCGGTCAATCGCCAGGCGGGTCCTGCCACGCGCAACACGGTATCACCGGCGCGCGCCGCGCGCGCGATTTCGATCCCCCTTCCCGTCTTCCGCCAGTTCGCGCGCAGACAAGAGCGCTCCCGCCGCGAAACGCCCAGGACCCGCGGGGTAACAATCGGCTCATCGTCCACCCCCCGCCGCGGATTGCCCGCTGCTCAATCTGGCGTCGGTTTTAGCGCAGGGTGAGCAGCGCCTGACACAATGTGCGCGACCCACAGCGTCATGGCGACTGAAGCGAGCGGAGCGGCCAGTTCGCGAAGATGCGAGCAAGGCCGGGCAGTTGCGAGGCGTGGAGGACGCAGGCCGCGGAGGCTGCCCATCCCGGTACGGACCTTGCTGGGTATCCGGGTCAGGAGCTAGACGAAGATGCGCTACAAGCTGACTAACGAAACGCTGCCCCGGGTGAACGAGCTCTGCCAGTTGATCGCCAAGACGCGCGCGAGCCTGGCAAGCCTGGGAACGGACGCCCACCGCGAGTGGGATCGGCTGCGGCCCCGCTTCCCGTCCGAGGACGATCTGTATCAGGGCTACATCTCGCTGTCGGATCTCGAGGTCGAGGACCTGCGCGCCAACCTGCAACGGTTCGGCGCCGCCCCCGGTCTGGTCGTTCCGCGCATGCCGGCCCCGCGCGCGTCCGCTTCGATGGCCGCCTGAAAAGGAGCCAGCCGCTGTCCGATGTGTCAGGGTCCTTGGCGCGCGTGATCACGCACCCCGAAAAGGTCCTGTTCCCCGACGACGGAATCACCAAGGGCGAGCTGTGCGCCTATTACCAGGCGATGGCGCCGCTGATGGTCCCGCACATCGCCGGTCGGCCGATCACGATGGAGCGGTTCCCGGCCGGGATCGCCAAGAAGGGCTTCATACAGAAGGACGTCTCGAAGGGTTTCCCCGACTGGCTGGAGCGTGTCTCGGTCCCGAAGCGACAGGGTGAGCCCGGCGACGAGGTCCACTACCCGCTGGTCACCGACGAGCGTTCTCTGCTGTGGCTGGCGAACCAGAACTCGATCACGCCCCACGTCTGGACGGCGCGCGTGCCGCGGCTGCACCACCCCGACCTCTGCGTGTTCGATCTCGACCCCGCGGAAGAGGACGCGAAAGCATTGCGCGCGGCCGCGCTGGCGGTGCGCGAACTGCTGGACGAACTCGGTCTGCCGTCGCTGGTCAAGACGTCCGGGTCCAAGGGGTTTCACGTCGTCGTGCCCCTGGACGGCAAGGCCGACTACGACACCGTCTGGCGCTTCGGGCACGGCGCCGGCGCGGTGCTGGTGAAGCGGCACCCCACCCTGTTGACCCAGGAGTTCATCAAGGCGGATCGCGCCGGGCGCATCCTGGTCGACACCGGGCGCAACCTGGCCGGTGCCACCTTCGCCGCCGTTTACGCCGTCCGCCCCAAGGAGGGAGCGCCCGTGTCGGCGCCCTGCACCTGGGACGAGGTGGAAGGGGGCATCGTCGGCCCGCGCACGTTCACGCTGCGCACGATGGAAAAGCGCGTGGGCCAGGTGGGCGATCTGTGGAAAGGAATGGAACGCCACGCGCGCGCGCTGCGCGAGCCGCTGGGCCGACTGGAGGCGCTGCTGACCGACGCCGACTGGAAAGACGCGCTGGCGGCGACGACCCGGCGGCCCACCTCGCGCCAGGCGCCACGGAAGAGCCGAGCCCGAAAGTCCGCCCGCCCCTGACCCGGCGCCGGTCCGGTTCCTGCATTGGTTTTCCTGAAACTATCGGCGGGATGAAACGGGGTCGGGCATGCCGCCACGGACCCTGGGCACCGTTCCGCACCACCATTCGTTCAACCGGAGGATCGATGGACGCGCAGACGATGGAACACCTTCGCACCAAGCTGCTCAACCGACGTGAAATGTGGCTGGGACGCCGCGGTCGCCCGCTTGCCGAGCAGCAGGCGCTGGCGACGCAACCGGCGGAGTGGACCCATCTGATGGCGGCGCAGGCCAAGGCGGCCCACCCCAGCGGGCTGTCGTCTCTGGAGGCGCAGGCACTGGAGCGGATCGAGGCGTCACTGGACCGTATCGAGAAGGGAACGTACGGAAAGTGCGTGGTCTGCCGGGGCGCCATCGAGACCGAACGGCTGCGTGCGATGCCGGACGTGGCGCGCTGCGGGGGCTGCACGCACTGAGGCCGCCGCGGGCGACGCCCGCGCGTCGGAATTTGCGCCGCCCCGGGGGCGCCGCCGCGCGGCAGCGGCGGCGCGCCTCCGCATGCCTCACTGGAACGTGATGTTCGAGACGTACTGGTTGATGTTCCAGCTGGCCGCCGAGTCGGTCTGACTGGCCAGCTTCTTCCCCTGCACGGTGAAGTTGTTGAAGTGAACGCCGTCCACGTTCACCGTCGACGACTTGCCGTGGATGTTGATCAGCTGCTTCACGCTGGCCGAGATGTTCGTGAAGTAGACGTCCTTGACGGTGGAGGTGTTGGGGGCGGTCCGCCACGTCGGCGCCATGTCCTCCTCGATGTCGATCAGGTTGCTGTCGGCCGCCTCGATCCGGACGTCCTGGAACGTGGTGTTCTGGATCACCGCCGTGTCGTTGGCGTCCATCGCGAAGGCGCGGCCCGCCTTCACGATGTCGATGTCCTTGAACGTCACGCCGGACATCGTCATGCCGAAGGTCTTCGTGCCTACCTTGCACGCGCCCGAGTTGCTGTAGGCGACCACGTGCTGGAACGTGATGTTCTTGGTGTCGATGCCACCCTCCTGCTCGGCCTTCGGGGACATGTTGTCGTCGCCCGTATACAGGAACGCGTTCGACAGCGTGCAGTTCGTCGACGCGTCGAAGTCGACGCCGTCCGTCTGGTTGTAGGTCGTGGTGGTGGGGCGGCGGTTGATCACCTTGTAGTTCTGCAGCGTGATCTGGTCGCTGGTGTACACCAGCGTGTTCCAGAAGACCGAGTCGCGCACCAGCACGCCGTCGATCAGGACCTTCGAGCTCTTGTCGACCCGGACCGCGTTGATCTTGAAGCTGGGCGTATCGTTGCTGCCGGCGGTGATGGTCGTGCCCTCGGCGTCGATCACGCCGCGCCCGATGAGGTTGGCGTTGCTCACGTTGTTGAAGTGGATCAGGCCGTGGGTCGTGCTCTCGACGGCGGGTCCGGCCGCCGCGTAGTCGCTGGTGCTGGTCGAACCGTCCAGCATGGCGCCGGCGGCGAGGTAAAGGGTCATGTTGCTCTTCAGCGACAGCTCGCCGACCTTGTAGCGCCCCGGCGGGAAGTAGAGGATGTTCTGCGTGGCGCCCGACGCCGCGTTGATCGCCGACTGGACCTTCGAGGTGACCACCGTGCCGCCGGTGTTGTCGACGGTGTAGTCCGCGATGTTCTTGACGTTGGCGTCGGTCAGCTGCGGCGGGTTCATCTCCTCGTCGTCGATGAGGACGAACAGCAGCTCCTTCGAGTCGAACTGGAGGATCAGGTAGTTCGGGCCGCTGCTGAAGGTGATGGTGTTGCCGCTCTTGGTGGCGGTCAGGTTCCGGCTCTTGGGGCTGACCGTGTAGGAGGAGAAGCTCTCTGCGACGGTGACCGCGATGGTGGCGGTGCAGCCGCTCTTCACGCCGAAGTAGGCGTAGTGCACCTGCATCTCTTTGTTGAACCTCGTCATCTTCTCGACGAACTGGGACGTGCCGTTCGCCGTCACCGTGTAGAGCGGGCTCTTGGTGGCGTTGCTCTGCACCGGATAGGTGATCACGCCGCCGGCCGACGAGCAATCAGCGCTGCCGCCGCCGCCCGCCCCTCCCCCCGCGGACGCGCCGCCGCTGCCCGAGGTCGCGCCGCCGTTGCCGCTACCGCCAGCGCGTCCGCCGGTCGAGCTGCCCCCGGCCGAGCTGCCCCCCGGACCCGCGCCGCCCGAGCTGGTCGTGCCGCCGCTGCCGGTGCCCGCCCCGCCGGAGCCAGCCGCCGTGCCGCCGCTGCCCGGCGCCCCCCCGGACCCGGTCATCTTGCTGCCGCCGGTCGCCGAGACGGCGCCGCCGGAGCCGGTGGTGCCGCCCGTCTGCCCGCTGTTCCCGCCGCTGCCCTTTCCGCCGGTCCCCGTCGCTCCGCCCGAGCCGACCGCGCCCCCGCTCTGGGTGGTGCCGCTCCCGCCGCTCGCAGCCATTCCCCCCCCGCCGGACGAACAGCCCATTCCACCCGCGACGGACAACGTCGCCGCCAGACCGATTGACACGACCGATAGATATCTCATCTTTGCTCCTTGAACCCCGATCTCTCGGGCCGGCAAACCGCCGGCCGTTGCTCGACTTTCAGCGCCACGCATCGGACGGACGGATCACCGTCGACGCGGTCTTCCACGATTCCCTGTCTATTCCCGGGCGACCCGAATTCGATCCCTGATTCACACATTTTCGTACACCCCGATCGCGCCGCGCCGGTGACCAGCGAGCACCAGGCCCCGGGGGGCCCCCAGCCCGCCGGCAATCCGAGGAATCTTCGATGAGGGGGATGGCCCGCGCCACCGCTCTGCCGGCCTCCTGGCGGGCCCCCCCTGGACGGGAAGCCGCACCGCCGGGAGCTAAAGCGCGGCCGGCGCGCCTGGGACGAACGGCGTCGTTGTGCCGGGCGGGCATGGTCGCGGGCATCGTCGCGAGCGGCTGCGCCAGCGCGGGCGCCCCCGGTGCGTTTCGTCGTCCGGGGCAGGAGGGCGCGGCGGTCCCCGACGTTCCCGCGGAGGTACGGCCCGGCTTCGGCAACCCGGCGCTGAGGACCTGGTGGCCGCTGACGCCCCCGGAGGAGGCGGCCCTGCGCGGCCTGGAGGCGGCGCGCCGGGGCGACGCGCGCGCGCTGCTGGCCCTGGCCGTGACCGCCTCCGGCGATCACCGGGACGCCGCCAGCTACGCGGCCTTCCAGCGCCGGGTCGACCAGTTCGTCGCCCAGGTGCGGCCGGTCATCAGGGCCGCCCGCGACGAGTGGCGCCGGGGATACGAGCTGCACCGGGCCATGCACCGGGTCTTCTTCGCGGGCGGCACGGCCGAGCTGGGCGGCTACGCCGTCGACCAGGGGCGGGTGACGGGCATCTTCACCAGCGGTCACTACAACTGCCTCAGCTCGACCATGCTGTTCCTGGTGCTGGCGCGCAGCTTCGATCTGCCGGTGCGCGCCGCCGCCGTGCCGACCCACGTGTTCGTCGAGCTGGGCAGGCCGGGCGAGAAGGTGATCGACATCGAGACCACCTCGGCCCTCGGGTTCGACTTGGTTCACGACGCGCGCTTCTTCCGCGAGCAGGCCGCCGGGTGGTCGGGACAGCGGGGCCTCCGTCCCACGACGCTGGAGGAATACCAGCATCGCAAGCTGCTCGACCCCTACCAGCTGATGTCGCTCGCCATGCTCGACGCGCACTCGGGCGCCGGCGAACAGGATCGCAGCCGCCTGGGCGAGCTGGCCAACGTGGTCGACCGGCGCTCGGCCGACGCGCAGCGGGCCCGGATCGACGCCTACGGGAACGAGGCGAACGCCCTGTACGACCGAAAAGCCTGGCGCACGATGGTGAGGCTGTTCGACATCGTCGGTCCGGCGGTGGCGGAGATCGCCGCCACCAGCAAGGATCCGAAGACGCTGGAGGTGGCCTGGTTCACGACCTGGTACGACGCGTACGCGCTGATGATGGAGGGCAGGCCGGACGAATCGCTGGCGCTTATGTCGACGGGCCTCGCCCACCTGGACCCGCGCTGGAGCCAGGCCGCCGCCCTGCACAGCAACCTCGTCGGCTTGCTGGTCAGCCGGCTGGCCGACCAGATCGATCGCCACGACTACCCCGCGGCCGCCCAGGCCGTGGTGAAGTATCGCGAGGTCTGCCTGTCGGACGCCACGTGCACGAACGACGCCGGCGTCGTCTACACGAACTGGTCAATCGATCGCCAGAACGCCGGCGACTGGCTGGCGGCCCGCCAGATCCTGCAAGAGTGCGCCGCCCAGCTGCCCGGCGACGGCCGCTGCCGGAACCAGCTGACCGAGCTGGAGACGCGACACCGCTTCTGAGCCCGGGAGGCGAGGCCCCGGCGGGGGCCGCTAGGCGCAATGCCGTTCACTTAAGCGCCAGGACGCGAGGACGCCAGGTCAGGCGTCAGAATGATTCGGCGAACACCGCGGAGAAGGACGGGCACGTTGAAGTTGATCAGGAGACCGAGAAGGCACCCCGTCGCTTTGAGATACGATCGGAAGGAACCTGGACCCAGTGAATCGGTGCCAGGGCCTCGACGGCCGCACCCCGGAGACACGCTCATCGAGCTCCTTGGCCGGCTCCTCCAGCGTCTTGGCGTCCATCGCCTCCTGGCGTTTCACACGCCGGGTTTCGGCTGCCCTCCCGCGACGTTGCCGGCCTAAGTGAACGGCATTGCCGCTAGGCGGCGCCCCGGCGCGACGTCAGCGCCGCGCGCAGGTAGTCGCGGTTCAAGCGGGCGATCGACTCCATGCGGATCCCCTTCGGGCACACGGCCTGGCACTCCCCGACGTTGGTGCAGCCGCCGAAGCCTTCACGCTGCGCCTGCGCCACCATGCCCAGCGCGCGCGCGCCGCGCTCGGGCTGCCCCTGCGGCAAGCGGCCCAGGTGCACCAGCTTCGCCGCCGTGAACAGCGACGCCGAGGCGTTGGGACAGGCGGCCACGCAGGCGCCGCATCCGATGCAGGTGGCCGCGTCCATGGCCGCCTCGGCCTCCGACTTGGCCACCGGCAGGCCGTTCGCCTCGGGGGCGCTGCCCGTGGGCGCGGTGATGTAGCCGCCCGCCGCGATGACGCGATCCAGGGCCCCCCGGTCGACGATCAGGTCGCGCACCAGGGGGAAGGTGCGCGCGCGCCACGGCTCCAGCCACAGCTCGTCGCCGTCGCGGAACGACCGCAGGTGCAGCTGACAGACGGTCGTCGCCGCCCCGGGCCCGTGCGCGACGCCGTTGATCATGAAGCCGCAAGCGCCGCAGATGCCCTCGCGGCAGTCACTGTCGAACGCGATGGGCTGGGCCCCGCGGCTGGCCAGCCGCTCGTTCAAGACGTCCAGCATCTCGAGAAAGGACAGCTCCGGCGCCACGTCCTCGACCTGGTGCCGCTCGAACGACCCTCGCTCCGACGGCCCCCGCTGCCGCCAGACGTGCAAGACCAACTTCATTTGTAGCTCCTCTGGCCTGGTTTCACGGTCTCGAACACCAGCGGCTCGACGTGGCGCCGTGGCGGCGCGCCCGCGCCCGCGTGCTCCCAGACCGCGACATGCGCGAACTGGTCATCGTCCCGGCGCGCCTCGCCGTCGGGCGTCTGGTGCTCTTCCCGGAAGTGGCTGCCGCAGGATTCGTCGCGGGCCAGGGCGTCCCGACACATCAGTTCGGCCAGCTCGAGAAAATCGGCCACCCGCCCCGCCCGCTCCAGCGCCTGGTTCAGCTCGCCGGCGCCGCCCGTGACGTTGGCCTCGCGCCAGAACTCGTCGCGCAGCGCGGGCAGGCGCGCCAGCGCCTGCTGCAGCCCGGCCGCCGAGCGCGACATGCCGCAGGCGTCCCACATCAGCCGGCCCAGCTCGCGATGGAAGGCGTCGACGGACCGCCGGCCCCTGATCGCCAGCAGGCGCTCCAGCCGCGCCCGCGCCAGGTCCTCGGCCGCCGCGAAGGCCGGGTGCTGGACGTCGACGGTGGACGGCGCCGCGGTGGCCAGATAGTCGCCGACGGCGGGCGGGATGATGAAGTACCCGTCGGCCAGACCCTGCATCAGCGCGGACGCGCCCAGGCGGTTCGCGCCGTGGTCCGAGAAGTTCGCCTCGCCCGCCACGAACAGCCCAGGCACCGTGCTCATCAGCGCGTAGTCCACCCACAGGCCGCCCATCGTGTAGTGCACGGCCGGGTAGATACGCATGGGCCCGGCGACGGGATCCTGATCGGTGATCCGCTGGTACATGTCGAACAGGTTCCCGTAGCGCTCGCGGATGCCCGGCAAGCCGACGCGCCGGATGGCGTCGGCGAAGTCCAGGTACACGCCGTAGCCGCCCGGACCGACGCCCCGACCGGCGTCACAGACCGCCTTGGCGGCGCGGCTGGCCACGTCGCGCGGCACCAGGTTGCCGAACGCGGGGTAGCGCCGCTCGAGGAAGTAGTCGCGCTCGGCCTCGGGGATGGTGGCTGGCGCGCGGGGGTCGCCGGGGCGCGCCGGGACCCAGACCCGCCCGTCGTTGCGCAGCGACTCGCTCATCAGCGTCAGCTTCGCCTGGTGCTCGCCGCTGACGGGGATGCAGGTCGGGTGGATCTGGGTGAAGCACGGGTTCGCGAAGGCGGCCCCGCGCTGGTGCGCCCGCCAGATCGCGGTGGCGTTGCAGTTCTTCGCGTTCGTCGACAGGTAGAAGACGTTCGCGTAGCCGCCCGTGGCCAGCACGACGGCGTGCGCGGCGTGCCGGGTCAGCGCGCCGGTTTGCAGATCGCGCGCGATGATCCCGCGCGCGGCGCCGCCCTCGACCACCAGCTCCAGCATCTCGTGGCGGGCCAGCATCCGGCACTGGCCGAGGCCCACCTGACGCTCAAGCGACTGGTACGCGCCCAGCAGCAGCTGCTGCCCGGTCTGCCCGCGCGCGTAGAACGTGCGCGACAGCTGCGCCCCGCCGAACGAGCGATTGGCCAGCGTGCCGCCGTATTCGCGCGCGAACGGCACGCCCTGGGCCACGCACTGGTCGATGATCTTCCCCGACAGCTGGGCCAGGCGGAACACGTTCGCCTCCCGCGAGCGGAAGTCGCCGCCCTTGATCGTGTCGTGGAACAGCCGTTCCGCGCTGTCGCCGTCGTTCTGGTAGTTCTTCGCGGCGTTGATGCCGCCCTGGGCGGCGATGCTGTGGGCGCGCCGCGGGCTGTCCTGAAAGCACAGGCAGGTCACGCGGTAGCCCAGCTCGGCCAGCGAGGCCGCGGCCGCCGCGCCCGCCAGGCCGGCCCCCACGACGATCACCTCGTGCCGGCGCCGGTTGGCGGGGCTGACCAGCTTCATCTGCTGGGTGAAGGTGTCCCACTTGCCGTCGAGCGGGCCGGTGGGGATGCGTGCGTCCAGCTTCATGGTCGCCTCAGCGGAGCCATCCCAGCGCGGTGGCCCCGACGATCGACAGCAGGCCGCCCGCCACGGCGACGGCCAGGATCCGCGCCCCCCGCCGCAGGCCGCGCGAGGTGGTCGGGCCGTTCAGCCCCAGGGATTGCCACAGGCTGAAGCTGCCGTGCGCCATGTGCAGGCCCAGCGCCACCATCGCCAGGGCGTAGAAGACGGCCGCCGGCGCGCGGCGGAACAACCGGACCACGTTGCCGTACACGTCACCTTCGAGGAAGCGCGGGTGCCACGCGCCCCAGGTCAGGTTGGCCAGATGAATCAGCAGGAACGCCGCCAGAAGGCCCCCGGTCCACAGCATGCTGCGGGCGGCGATTCCCGCGCCCGGCTGCCACCGCCGGCGATAAGGCACGGGCCGGGCGGCGCGCTTCACCGCCGCCAGCTGGGCACCGACCACCACGTGGAGCAGGAACGCCAGCGCCAGCACGACCCGCGCCGACCACAGCACCAGCGGCACCGCGCGCAGGCTGCGCGCGTAGCCGTCGATACGGGCGGCGCCCGCGAACATCTGCAGGTTCGCCAGCATGTGCACGACGACGAAGCCCAGCAGCACCAGGCCGCTGGCGGCCATCAGCGCCTTCTTGCCGACGTACGAACGGGTGAGCAGGGCTGTCTTCGGCATCCTCGGGAGCGGCCTCCTGGCCGACCCTTTTCGGGTACCACGCCCGCCCCTCGCAAACCCGCCTAATCGAATGATAAAATGGATTAGATATTCTAATGACTATCGAATCGCTGAAGACGTTCTGCGATCTGGTCGAGACGGCCAGCTTCGCCCGCGCCGCGCGGTTGAACTTCGTCACCCAGTCCGCGGTCAGCCAGCAGCTCCGCACCCTGGAGCGGCGCTACGGTTGCCGGCTGGTCG
>Ga0105240_10003345_pt1 | contig 24964 bp, 24 predicted proteins | sample KBSC54metaG_FD_80426 | JGI IMG/M metagenome (GOLD analysis project Ga0105240, IMG submission 80426) | Corn rhizosphere microbial communities from Kellogg Biological Station, Michigan, USA - KBS C5-4 metaG | ecosystem: Host-associated > Plants > Roots > Rhizosphere > Soil | place: Michigan, USA...
CTCGCAATCCTGGGCATGCTCGCCTGGCTCGCTCCGGACTACGCTCCCTGGATGCTGCCGGTGATCGTGGGCCTGCTCCTGTCGATCCCCATGGCGGTGCTGTCGAGCCGCCGCGGCGTCGGGGTTGCGGCGCGGCGGCTGCGCGTGTTCGTGACGCCCGAGGAAGGCTGGCTGCGGCCCGAGGCGCCGTTGATATATCCCGACGCCCGGCCGGAATTGGGGCGGGCTCCTCAGGGCGGGCCTTAGGGCACGCCGAAGGCGGTCAGTTCCGTCCGAACGATGATCTTCGACGTCAGCGTGCGATGCACCGGGCAATGGTCGGCGATCTCGAGCAGGCGTGCGCGCTGGGCATCGTCCAGCGCGCCCACGAACTCGATCGCCCGGTCGATATGGTCGAGCAGGGCGCCGGGCTTCTCGCAGTCGGCGCAGTCCTCGGCATAGCGGCGCTGATGGCGCAGCCGGACCACCACCTGCTCGAGCGGCCACTGCTTACGGGCGGCGTACATGTGCACCGTCATCGACGTGCAACTGCCCAGCGCCATCAACAGGAATTCGTAGGGCCCGGGTCCGGCGTCCGACCCGCCGGCCGACACTGGCTCGTCGGCCCGCAATGAGTGGCGGCCGTCGAGCAGGATCTGGTCGAGTGGTCCCGCGCCGGTCGACGCGACCACGACGCTGCCCGTCTTGACGAGGGCCTGGAGGGTGGCGGCATCGCGCCGAGGGCTGGTGCCTGTCATGGATCAACCTGCTGTCTGAGTGAAACGAACGGGGTCGGGTAGCATCAATCGATGGTTACTCTCGGCGCTTTGGGGCTAAAGTTGGAGTCGAAACGGGGGGGACTAGCTTTGAGCCAGAGGTCGCCTTGGTCCGGGTGCCCGGAATGAACGGGCTCCTGACCTTCTACCGCACGCACGGCACGATCCCGATCTCGCGTCTGGTGCTGATGGCGGCGGTGAGCGGCCTCGGCGGCATGCTCATCCTGGGCACTCTGAACCTCGGCGCTACCTTCGCCGCCGCCGGCTATCCGCTGGGCCAGCTCGTCTCGGTCTACCTCGTTGCCCAGGTCGTCTACACGCTCTCGCAGCGCTACGTTTTCGGCGTTTCCTATCGTGAAGCCGAGCGCACCCTCGATGCCTATCGCATGAAGCAGGTCGAGCGGATCCGGCACTGCGATCTCGATTCGCTCGAGGCGATCGGCCCGTCGCTGATCTACGGCGCGCTCACGCGGCAGACCCAGGCGCTCTACACCTCGACCGTCTATCTGGTGATCGGCATCCAGTCGGCGATCGTGCTGGCATTCGGCGTCCTCTACCTCGCCATGATCAACTTCGCCGCGCTGTTCGTCGCCACCCTGGTCCTCGGCTGCGGTGTCGGCGTCTACCTGTCGCGGCTGAAGCGTGCCCATGTCGAGCTCACCCAGGTCGGCCGCAAGGAGAACGAGCTCTTCACCTCGCTCACCGACCTGGTGCAGGGCTTCAAGGAGATGCGGCTGAACGAGCGCCGCAGCGCCGACCTGTCGGTGTTCATCTCCGCAATCTCGCTCGAGGTCTGCGACAAGAAGAGCACCGTCAACGTCAAGCTGATGGAACTCTATCTGCTGGCCCAGCTCACGTTCTACGTCGCCTGCGCGGCGCTGGTGTTCCTGCTGCCGATGTTCGGCCTGATGGCCTCGGCGGACCTCCTGAAGACGGTCGTGGTCGTGCTCTTCCTGCTGGGCCCGGTGACGGGCATCGCCGGCGGCGTGCCGGCCATGGCCAACGCCCGTGTGGCCTGCGACGAATTGAACAGCCTGGAACGCAAACTCGAGGCGGCGGCCGGCGATGCCCGGCCGCCAGCCGAGCAGCTCGACGGCTTCGCCGAGATCGCGCTGCGTGGCGTCGCCTACCGGCACGGCATGCCCGAGGGCGGCGGCGGGTTCGAGGTCGGGCCGATCGACCTGGTGCTGCGCCGCGGCGAGCTGGTCTTCATCTCGGGCGCCAACGGCTCGGGCAAGTCGACACTGCTGCGCCTCGTCACCGCCCTCTATGCGCCCCAGCAGGGCGCGCTGGAGCTTGACGGCCGGCCGGTCGATGTCGCGCGGCGCGGGGCCTACCAGAACCTCTTCTCCACCGTATTCAGCGACTTCCATCTCTTCGAGCGCACTTTCGGCCTGGGCGACGTGTCGCCCGACAAGGTCGACGAATGGCTCGAGATCACCGGGCTCACCGGCAAGACGCGCCTGCAGGACGGTCGCTTCGAGACGATCCGGCTGTCGACCGGGCAGCGCAAGCGCCTGGCGCTGGTCGTGGCCGCGCTCGAAGACCGGCCGATCCACGTGTTCGACGAGTTCGCGGCCGATCAGGATGTCGAGTTCCGCGGAAAATTCTACGACGAAATCCTGCCCACCCTCCTGAAGCGCGGCAAGACCGTGATCGCCGTGACGCACGACGAGCGCTACTTCGATCGTGCCGAGCGGCATCTGCGGATGGAGGATGGGCGGCTGATGCAAGGGGGACGGAACGATGGTTAAGGACGCCTTCAACCGGGTCGGCAAATGGGCCGACGGCCACTTCATCGGCGCGACGCTCACCGGGCTCGTCGTGCTCTTCCTATTCGTCTTCTACTTCGGGCACATCTTCGTGACGGTGCCGCCCGGTCACGGCGCGGTCCTCTGGTCGCGCTTCTTCGGCGGCACGGAGATCAACTCGCAGTTCGGCGAGGGCACCAAGGTGATCTTCCCCTGGGACCGGCTCTACATCTACGACCTGCGCCTGCAGCAATCGACCGAGAATCTCGACGTGCTGACCAAGGAGGGGCTGCAGATCACGGTGAGCGCCACCCTGCGCTTCCGGGTCAATCCGAAGGCGATCGGCGTGATCAACGCCAAGGCCGGTCCGAGCTATGTCGACGTCCTCGTGGTGCCCTCGGTCGGCGCCGCGGCGCGGATGGAAGCGGCCAAGTACACGCTCGAGGAAATCTACTCGAGCGCCCGCACCAAGATCGAACAAGACGTGCAGACGCGCGTGACCAAGGTGATCGACGACCTGATCCAGGGCAACGAGCAGACCGAGCCCGAGATCTACGTCGAGGATTTCTGGTTCCGCAGCATCAAGCTGCCCAAGGCGCTAGAGGAATCGATCGAGCACAAGCTGACGCAGCGCCAGATCGCCGAGCAGTACGTCTACGTCCTGCAGCGCGAGGAGCAGGAGAAGAAGCGCAAGCAGCTGGAGGCCGAGGGCATCAAGGCCTTCCAGGACATCGTGTCGAGCGGCATTTCCGAGAATTACCTGCGCTGGAAGGGCATCGACGCCACCCTGAAGCTGGCCGAATCGCACAACGCCAAGGTGGTCGTGATCGGCAGCAGCAAGGAAGGCCTGCCGCTCATCCTGGGGCCGCTCGACAGCGGCACCGCGGGCGCGCCGTCGATGCGGCTCACGCCACCGCCCGCCGCCGCCGGTGCGCTGGCGCCGCCCCTGGCCGTCACGCCGCCGCCCACGACACGCTGAGATGGCGGGCAAAAGAAAAGGCGGATGCGCTGGCGCATCCGCCCCGGTTTCGCACGGGTTGCGGCGCGTCTAGTGCGACGCGACCTCCCCGAAGACGCTGCCGGCGCGCAGCATGACATCGACCATGCGGTCGCTGTCGGCGGGCACGGCCGGCACACTGGCCGTCGCCATCGCCGGCATCACCTGTTCGGGCGCGACAGCGATGGTGCAGCTGTGAGCGGTGAACCTGGCGGCATTCGGCCGGTCGAGGATCTCGTCCTCCGGCGAAATGCCCATGGTGCAACAGATCGTGTAGAAGCTGTCGGCTTGCCACGGCCGGTCGAGCACTTCGGCCTCGATCGTCTCGGGCGCCTCCTCGTCGGGCAGCGTCGTGGAGCAGCAGCGGTGCGGACCGGAGAACTGGTAGGCCGCTTCCGTCGACAGCGGCCGGTCGAGGATTTCGGCCTCGATCTCGATGGCGGGCGCGGTGTCCTCGCCGTCGTCGGAAACGCTCTCGCAGCAGGAGAAGGTCCAGCCGTCGGCGGAGAGTGGCCGGTCGAGCACCTCGTCCTCGATTTCGATGGCGGGCGCGGTGTCCTCGCCGTCGTCGGAAACACTCTCGCAGCAGGAGAAGGTCCAGCCATCGGCCGACAGCGGCCGGTCGAGGATCTCGTGTTCGAGTGTGTGGGGAATGTCGCGATGCGCCATCTATCCTCCTCTGCCGCCTCCGCGGCTTCCGCTCCTGGGCGGCGCTGCGTCCGGCGGTCCGATGGAAGCCGGCGCATTGCCAAATTGTGCAGGCGGCCTGCGTCACGATCAAGACGAATTGGCGCATTTCTCCTTCATCGGTCCTGCAACATTTGCGTGTATCGAGGTGTGGAACGCGCGGGAGCCTGGGCGCCATGACGGCCGACCGCGACGACGACTGGCTCGACGGATATCTCGCCTATGCACCGCACTTCTCGCTCTATGCCCAAGGGCCGGACCGACTGCTGCTGCTGTCGGAGGAGCGCAGCTTTCGCCTGAATGGCGCGATCTACCAGACGTTGATCCCGTTGCTCGGCGGAAAGCTGCTCGGACGCGAAGTGGTCGATCGACTGGCCGGCGTCGAGCCGCCGGCGCACCTGCGCGGCCGGCTCGCGCGACTGTTGAAGAGTGGCTATGTCACGATCGTCGCACCCGGCGTCGACATGAAGCGGCAGGCCTATTGGTCGGCGCTGGGCGAGGTGCCGGCCGAAGTGCTGGCGGCGCTCCGCCGCACGCGGCTCGGCGTCATCGGGTTGGGCGATACCCAAGTGAGCGATGCACGTGCGGCGCAATCCCTGGCCGCGGGCTTTGCCGACCTCGGCCTCACCATCGCGCCCGAGGCCGAGGCGGAGATGACCCTGGTCGTGCTCGACGACTATCTGCAGCCCGCGGTGCGTGACCTGTCGCACCGCCTGGCCCGCTCCAGCCGGCGCTGGCTGCCCTTCAAGCCGGGCGGCAACACGAGCTGGCTTGGCCCGGTGATCGGCGGCGCCGCTGGCGCCTGCTTCGCCTGCTTCGCGCGCCGGCTGCTCGAGCATCGGTCGAGCGACCTGATCGTCGATGCGCCGGGTGGTGCCGTGCGGCCGGCGCGCAGCTGGCTGCCGCACACGCTGTCGGCGGCGGTAGGCTTCGCGGGCATCGAGCTGGCGCGCCTGGCGCGTGGCGCCGACAGCCGCCTGACGCGCGGCCTGCTGGCGTGGGATCCCGAGCGCGGCCAGTCGACATTGCACGCCGCGCCGCGCTTCGCCGATTGCCCGGCCTGTGGCGCCAGGCGTGGCGCCAGCGCGGTCGAGCCTGTTCCCATTCGTCTTGCCGCGTCGATGACCACCACCTCGACGGGAACCGCGTGGCGCAGCCTGTCGACGACCGAAGCGCTGGCGCGGCTCGAGCCCTGTGTCAGCCCGATCACCGGCATCGTCGACGGCACCGACGCCATCGAGATCGCGCCCGGCATCCACATCTGCAATGCCCGGCAGGCCTTTCGCGTCGTCATCGATCCGCGCGCCAACCGGCATTTCGGGCGGCCGGAGGGGGCTTCCGGCAAGGGCGTCACCGCCGACCAGGCGCGCGCAAGCTGCCTGGCCGAGGCGGTCGAGCGCTATGCCTGCGCCTGGACGTCGACCGAGCCGCGGCGCACGGCGCAACGGGCCGATCTCGGCGGCCTCGCGCCGCATCCGCACGACCTGCTGGGCTTCAGCGACCGTCAGTACGACAACCGCGAGACGCTGAACAAGGACGCCTATCATATCGATCGCATCCCCAAGCGCTTCGACGACACGGCGACGATCGACTGGAGTCCCGCCTGGTCGCTGCGCGACGACGCCCCGCGCTGGTTGCCGACGCGCTACGTCTATTTCAACTACGACGGCCCGGGCGATCGCTTCTGCTACGCCGATTCGAACGGCACCGCGAGCGGCGCCACGTCCGAGGAGGCGATGTTCCACGGCCTGCTCGAGCTGATCGAGCGCGATGGCGTCGCCATGTGGTGGTACAATCGCCTGCAGATGCCGGAGATCTCGCTCGACGGGATCGACGAGGGACTGGTGGGCGCCATGCTGGCTCACTACGGCACGCTGGGCCGCGATCTGCGGCTGATCGACCTCACGAACGACGTGGGTGTTGCCGTCGTCGCGGCGCTCAGTGTCAACAAGGAAGGCGCGCGACCCATCCTTGGCCTCGGCGCCCATCTCGATCCACGCATCGCCGCCGTCCGGGCGCTCAGCGAACTCAACCAGATGCTGATGTTCGAGGGCATTCCCGAAGGCGACCGCATGGAGCCGCACAGCATGGCCAGCGCCGCGGTGAATTTCATCAACACCGGCGCGGTCGATCGCCAGCCCTATCTGCTGCCGGCGCCGGGCGCGCGGCGGAACATCGACGCACTGCCAAGGTCGTTTCACGGCAAGTCGGTGGTCGATGGGCTGCGCCATATCGTCGACCGGTTGGCGGCGATGGGCCACGACACGATCGCCTTCGACTATGCGCGCGCCGACCTGCCACTGGCCTGCGCCCGGGTCGTCGTGCCGGGCCTGCGTCATTTCTGGAGCCGGCGCGGACCGGGCCGCCTGTTCGACGTGCCGGTGCGCATGGGATGGCTGGCCAGGCCGCTCACGGAGGCCGAGCTCAATCCCGTCGGCTTCTTCATCTGAGCCGGGCGATGGCAACCGCCGATTTTCCGTTCATCATCCGCCTCGATCCCGCGGTGCGCGAGGCCGGCGTCGCGGGAACGTCGCTGCGCATCGCCATGCGCTCATGGTCGGAACCGCGCGACATTCCCTTCGCCTTCGCCGCCGCCGCACCGGTGGTTGCCTGGCTCGCGGCACCCGGCCTGGCACTCGACGATCTGCGGCGGCGCGCGGCGGAATTACCCGGCGGCTGGCCGTCGGCGGCGGAGGTGCTGGGCAGCCTGGCGCGGCGGCGCCTGCTCGCCTGGGCCTACGGCGATCCGGCCGATCCGATGTTGCGGGTCGAAGCATTGGGGGGGCGGTTTGCGCCCGACTATGATGCGCCACCGCCCCTGGCGCGCCGCCTCTCGCGCTTTGCCTATCTGCGCCGCGACGGTGATCGCACGTTGCTCGAATGCCCCGAGGTCGACGCGCGCATCGTCGTGCCACCGAGAGGTCAGGCGCTGCTGCCGGCCTTGCTGTCGGCCGGTGACGACCCGGCCCTCGACCGTCTGCTGGCCTGCTGCGGCTTCCTCGAGCCGGCGGGCGTGGAGCCCGAGAGCCGGCGGACCTGGTCGTTCCACGACCGGCTGTTCCATGAGGAGACGCGCGCCAACGTGAGCGGCCGCGTGCAGGGCGGCACCTATCGCTTCAAGGAGGCCTTCCCCAGCCCGCCGGCAGTGAAGCCGCCGATGTCGTCCGAGCGAATCGCGCTGCCGGCGTTCGACAACGCCAACACCAGCGGCTCGCTGTGGTCGGTGATGGAGGGGCGGATTTCCCGGCGCGGGCCCGGCCGGCGGCCGCTGCAGCGCGACGAACTCGCCCATCTGCTGTGGCGTGTGGCGCGCGTGCGCAAGGTCATCCGCACCGAGCCGCAGGACCTGCCCAGCCGGCCGATGCCGGCGGGCGGCAGCATCAACGAGCTGGAGTTCTATCTCGTCATCCACCGCTGCGAGGGGCTGGCGCCCGGCCTCTACCACTATGCCGGCGGCGAACATGCGCTGGAGCGGCTGCCGGCGTCGCCCGCCGTGCTTGCCGCACTGCTCGATACGGCGAGCCTCGCCCAGGCCCTCGACAGCAAGCGGTCGGATTGCCTGATCGTGCTCGCTGCGCGCCTGCCGCGGCTGGGCTGGAAGTACGAAGGGATTGCCTATCGGGTCGCGCTGATGAACGCCGGCGTTGCCGTCGATGCGCTCTATCTGGTCGCCACCGACCTCGGCCTGTCGCCCTGCGCCGTCGGCACGGCGAATTCCACGCTGTTCGAGCAGGCGACCGGCCTGTCGCCGTGGGAGGAAACCGCGATCGCCGAATTCACTGTCAACGGCCCGGCCTAGGGTCACCGCCTGAGTCTCACAGCCGTGAGACTCCTTGGATATCGATGCTACAAGGCTTTTAGGCGATTTGTCTCATTTCTCACCACCCCCTCCTCGCAACAATATTGCGCGGACGCTCATGCCTCGGTGGCTTCGGCCGCGCGCTGGTACATCAGCAGATCGAGCACGAGGTCGCGCCGGCCGAAGCTGCACAGCACCGAGTGCGCCTGCCCGCGATGATGGGTCTGGTGATTGAAGAAATGGTCGAGCGCCGGCATCAGCGGCTGGACGAACTCGTCCGGCGTGGTGACCCGGCGATAGCGGATGCTGCCGGCCAGGCGTGTCTCGTCGAGCGCCTCGACGTAGGCCGAGATCCGGCGGTCCTCCGCCTCACGGGCCAGGCGCAGGTCGGCCAGACGCTCGTGCTGGATCGCGTCCAGCCGGTCGGGCGAGGGGCCGTCGCCGGTGAAGCGGTGCATCCACACCCGGTCGGCCGTCAGCAGGTGATTGAGCGTGCCGTGCATCGACTTGAAGAAGACCCCGCGGTCGGCGCGATAGTCGATGTCACCCAACCGTGCGGCCGCGTCGTAGAGGCGGCGGTTGGCCCAGGCATTGTAGCCGGCAAACATCCGGTAGCGTTCGATCATGCCGCCATCGTGCCCGACCGCCGGCAGACTTCAAGATTGATTGATCCGGTCAATCCTTCGCGCGGTCACCAGAACAGCCGGATGCCGCCGGTGCCGCCGTAGGAAGTGGTGTTCGACGCGAAGTCGCCGTCGAACTGGGCGAAGACGCGGACCATCCGGCTGAGGTCGAGATCGACGCCGACGCCGAGGATCAGTGCGTCGGCGGCCGGCGGCGCGCCGGTGACCGTGAAGGTGGCGCCCGGCAGCAGGCTGAGTGCCGCCGTCGACGTGCGCTGGGTGTTGAACTCATGCGCCCAGCCCAGCCTGAGACGCGGCGACAGAACCGTGTCGTCGTTGGCCTGGAACGAGGTGCCGAACTGGCCACCCAAGGTCGAACGCACCGACACGGTGGTCTGCGGCTGGACGATCAGGCCCAGGGTGCCGGGGGCGCCAGTGACGGTATCGCGCGAGGTCTCGGTGTAGCCGTTCTGGCGCAGCGCCTGGACGGCGAGGCCGGCGAAGGGCGTCAGCGTGTTGCGGCCCAGCGCCAGGCGCCAGCCGCCCTCGACCTGGCCGCCGTACTGCGAGCCGTCGAACGAGCCGTTGATCTGCTCGCTGATCGCGCCGGTCCCGACGAAACGCTGAGTGGTGAAGCTGCCGTAGCCATAGGCAAGCGCGGCATCGATGTAGGCCGGGCCGTTGCTGTAGCCGCCATAGACGCCGAACACGACTGCGCTCGAGGTGCCCGAGCTCGCGCTGGTGGCCAGGGCGTAGCCCGCGTTGGCGCTGCCGAGGGTGAGGCCGACCAGGAAATTGGGGTTGAGATGCACGTCGATGCCGGTGGCGCCGCCGCCGGTGGTCATGTCGACGCGCGAGGTGCCGAGGACGGGATTGGCGTCGATCCGGCCGGCCGAGCCGAAGCCCTGCGCCCAGTAGGTCCAGTCGAGGCCGAAGGCGGCGCCGGCGTCGCAGGCGTCGACATCGCAGGCGTCGCCTTCGGGCAGGCTGATGCGCGTGCCGCCGCCGTCCGTCGTGGTGCGCAGCGCGGCGGTCTGGTAGCCGCCCGCCGCGCGCGCCGAACCACGAGGCGTGTTGCGCGCGGTGCTGGTCTGGCTGAAGACGGCGTTGAGGTACTGCCCGAAGGCCGCGAAGGAGGCGGTCGGCGCCGTCGTCGAGACCTCGCCCGCGAGTTGCGACAGCGTGGTCGGCGACGTCGAGGCCAGCAGGTTGCCGTAGAACGTCGCCAGCGCGCCGGTGAGGCTCGTCGAGTAGTTCGCCTCCAGAATGTTGCCGATGGCGCGCCCGTTGACGCCGCCGGTGACGAGCGAGTTGAAAGGCAGGCGCGTCAGCACGAGGTCTACCGTGCCGGCGTTGTAGAGCGCCGATGCGGTGAAGAAGGGCGATGTCGACTGCACGGCGGCGAAACTGCCGGTCGAGGTGGTGAAGGTCACGATGCCGGAATAGGTCGTGACGGAGCCGTAGAGGCCGGGCTGGACGACGGCGCGCAAGGTGCCGCCGAGGTTGGCCGTGCCCGAAGCGCCGCCGGTCGTGCCGAACACCGTGAAGCTGTCGTAGGCGCCGGGTGTCGTGTCGCTGCCGACGCGCAGTGCCAGCGTGCCCTGCGCGGTCTGGGTGAAGATGCCGTCGATCGTGCGAAAGACGCCGCCGCTCTGCGCCAGTGGCGTGGAGATGGTGATCAGGCCCGAGTTGGTGAGCGTGTTGTCGCCCGCCGAGCTGAGCGTCAGCGGCCCGTCCAGCGTGCCGCTGTTGACGATCGTGTTGCCGCCGGCGCTGGCGGTGATCGCGCCGCCGAGGCCACCGCCCAGCGCCGAGCCGATGATGGTGCCGGAGTTGTTCAGCGTGTCGTTGGTGCCCAGCGCCACGCCGGTCGCGGCGCAGCCCGTCGCCGTGATCCGTCCGCTGTTGGTGATCTGGGCGCCGCTGCCGGCCGAGGTGTCGATGCCGTGGCCGCAGGAGCCGACGGTGACGCTGCCTGAATTGACGATGATGGCGTTGTTGGCCTGGCTGCCGATGCCGATGCCGTCGGAACCGACGACGATGGTGCCGGTGTTGGTGAAGCGCGCGTTGTCGCCCTGGCTCACCATGCCCTGGCCGAAATTGCCAACCGTGATGGTGCCGCTGTTGGCGATGACGGCGTTGGCGCCGTCGTTGCCGATCGCCGTGCCTTCGTTGCCGACGGTGATGGTGCCGCTGTTGGTGACGGTGGCGTTGTCGCCGATGGTGCCAATGCCGGTTCCCCGCCGGCCCCCGGTGATCGTGCCGCTGTTGGTGACGGTGGCGTTGTCGCCGATGGTGCCAATGCCGGTTCCCTGCCGGCCCGCGGTGATCGTGCCGCTGTTCGAGGACTGGATGTTGTTGCCCTGGTCCAGGATGGCGAAGCCCTGGAAGCCGACAGTGATGGTGCCGCTATTGGTCAGGATGCCGCCATCGGCGACCATGGCGATGCCGGTAACCCCGGCGCCGCCGACGATGGTGCCGGCATTGGTGATCTGCGTGCCCGCGCTTGTGCCGACGAGGCCGGCGCTGAAGCCGAAGCCGTTGCCGACGACGATCGTGCCGGTGTTGAGCACGTTGCCGCCGGAGACGATGCCGACGCTGCCCTCGCCGGCGACGATGTGCCCGCTGTTGGTCACGGTCGTGTCGGTGCCGGCGATGATGCCGGCGCCGGAATCGCCGACCGTGATGGTGCCGGAGTTCGTGATGGTTCCGGAATCGCCGGCCATGATGCCGGTGCCACCGCCGCTGCAGCCGTTCTGGGCGAGCGTGCCGCTGTTGGTGACGGTCGCGCCGTTGCCGAAGGCCGCCATGCCGATGCCGCAGCCGCCGAAGGTGATCGTTCCGGTGTTGAGCATGCTGACCGAGTTGGCGTTGCTCAGGATGCCGATGCCGTCGTCGCCGACGGTGATCGAGCCGTGGTTGATCAGCGTGCCGAAGTCGGCGGTGCCGTTGATGCCGGTGCCGAAGTCGCCGGCGGTAATCGAGCCGGTGTTGGTGGCGCTGGCGCCCATGAGGCCCGTGCTGAAGCCGTTGCCGACGGTGACGGTGCCGGAGCTGAGGATCGTGCCGGCGCCCGTGATCAGGGCGCCGGTGCCGTCGTCGCCCGCGACGATGGTCCCGGAAGAGACGATCTGGTTGTTGTTGCCCGCGGAGATGGCGGCCAGCGAGTCGCCGACCGACACGGTGCCGAGATTGAGGATCTGGTTGTTGTCGTTGAGCGTGAGGCCGGTGCCCACCGTGGCGCCGCCCTGCACGGTCACCGAGAGCCCGTCCTGGCCGGCGGTGAAGCCGCCGGGCGAGGCGCCGGCGCAGGTGACGGTGGTGCCGACCTGGGTGCAGTCGGCGAGGGCGGAGGGGATCGCGCCGAGGGAGAGAAGAGCCGCGACGATCAATGTCGCGCAGGCCGATCGCGTGGTTGCGCCGAGGTTGGACAGCACCACAACGCCCCTCAACGCAGCCTCCGCAACAATTTGCAGTAGCCTAGAGAGGAGTGACTTGCAGATCAAGTGCAATAGAGTGTCAGCGGCGCCCTACAACCGCTCCTCGCCGGCGATCAGGCCGTAGAGCATGACGCTGTGCCATTGGCCCTCGACCGGCCAACGATCGCGGATCGGGCCGCCTTCGAGGCGAAAGCCCAGCCGGCGGGCCAGGCGAATCGACGGCTTGTTGGCGGGCCGGATCAGCGCCTCGACCTTGTGGATGCCGAGCGTGTCGAACCAGCGCCAGCCAGCCGACATCGACGCGGCGCTCGCGCAGGTCGCGGCGGTGATATGATCATGCCGATCACCTTGCCGCTGCGCCGCTCCTCGATCGCCCAGAGCACGTAGTGGGGTGGCTGGGTCTTGACGTGCCAGCGCGCCATCGTGTGCGTCGCATCGAGGCTGGCGCTGTGGAATCGGCGCCCCACCAGCGCAGGTTGCCCGCGTCGCCGTAGAGGCGATGCAGCACCGTGAGGTCGGTCTTGCGCCACGGACGCAGGCGCAGCCGCGGCGTCTTGAGAACGGGAAACTTCGCGGGTTTTCTCGCCACGATGGTGCGTCCGTCAGCCGAGGTCGCCGCGGGCGATCCAGAAGACCTCGCCCTGGCTCTGTTCGGTGTCGAGCCAGAGGAACGGCAGGCGCGGATAGGCCGCCTCGAGCGGCCGCTTGCCGCGACCCAGTTCGCAGAGGAGTGCGCCGTTCTTCGCCAGATGCCGGGGCGCGTCAGCCAGGATGCGGCGCACCAGGTCGAGCCCGTCGTCACCGGCGGCCAGGGCCATCCGGGGCTCGGTGCGATACTCGGGCGGCAACCTGTCCATGCCGCGCCGGTCGACGTAGGGCGGATTGGTGAGGATGAGATCGTAGCGCCGGCCCGCCAGCGGCGCGAAGAGATCGCCACGATGGAGCGTTATGCGATCGCCCAGGCGATGGCTGGCGACATTGCGCCGCGCCAGCGCCAGCGCGCCGGCGGAAAGATCGACGGCATCGACCTTGGCGTGCGGGAAGGTGAGCGCGGCCAGGACGGCGAGGCATCCCGATCCGGTGCACAGGTCGAGCACGCGGCGCACTTTCGCCGGCGCACCGATCGGCAGCGCGCCGCCCACCAGCAGATCGCCGATGAAGGAGCGCGGAATGAGCGCGCGCCGGTCGACGTGGAAGCGCACACCGTGCATGTAGGCTGCCCCCACGAGATAGGGCGCCGGCATGCGCAGTGAAATTCGCGCCTCGATCAGGGTCAGCAGCCGCGCACGCTCCGGCGGCGTCGGCACGAGATCGAGCCACGGGCCGATGTTGTGGATCGGCAGCCGCAGCGCTTCCAGCAACAGGAAGGCGGCTTCATCGACGGCGTTGGTCGTGCCATGGCCGTAGGCCAGACGCGCGGCGCGGAAGCGACGGATCGCGAGTCGGAAGAAATCGCCCAGGGTGACGAGAGAGGGTTTGTTGGCGCGCGGCATGACGGACTACAGTAGCCCACATGAATCGCCGTGACTTCCTTTTTGGCGGCCTGTTGCTGCCGGCCCTGTCGGGGCGGGCGCTCGCGGCGTCCCCCGGCGTGCACATCGTCTATGTCGGCGGCTGGGATTGCCCCTACTGCACGACCTGGAAGAACCAGTACAAGGCGGCCTGGATCGCCTCGCCGCAGTTCGCGCGTGTGCGCTGGACCGAGATCGACATCCCCCACCTGCGGGACGCCTACCAGGAGCGTTACTGGCCAGGCGAGCTCGGGCCGATCCGCGAGCAGCTGCCGCGCAAGTCGGGCACGCCGCGCTTCGTCGTCGTGCACGACGGCAAGGTGGTTTCCAACGAGTTTGGCGTGTCCAAGTGGGAACGCTCTCTCGCCGTCATCAGAAGCCTGCTGGCCTGATCATGGCGGGAGCCCTCGACGGTCTGGTCGTCCTCGACCTCACCACGCATCTCTCCGGGCCGTTCTGCGGCCAACAGCTCGGCGACCTCGGCGCCGACGTCGTCAAGATCGAAAGCCCGCAGGGCGATTCGATGCGCGGCGCGCCGCCCTTCATCGAGGGCGAATCGGCGCCCTTCATGACGTGGAATCGCAACAAGCGCGGCCTCAAGCTCGACCTCAAGAATCCCGACGATCTCGCGATCTTCTGGGATCTCGTCGACGGCGCCGACGTGATGCTGGAGAATTTCCGCCCGGGCGTCATCGAGCGCATCGGCATCGGCTGGAAGGCGCTGCACGCGCGCAACCCCAGGCTGGTGCTGGGCTCGATCTCGGGCTTCGGCCAGGACGGACCCTACGCCAAGCGCGGCGGCTTCGACCTCATGATCCAGGCGATGTCCGGCCTGATGTCGGTGACCGGCCCCAAGGACGGGCCGCCGCACCGCGTGCCGCTGTCGATCTCCGACGTCGGCGCCGGGCTCTATCTCACCATCGGCGTGCTGGCCGCCCTGCAGGCGCGCCAGAACACCGGCGAGGGCCAGTGGGTCGAGACCTCGCTGCTCGAGGCCACCGTGTCGCTGGGGGTCTTCGAGGCCGCCAACTACTTCGCCAACGGCAAGCGGCCGGAGAAGCTCGGCCAGGCCCATCGCGGCTCCTCGCCGTATCAGGTGTTCCAGACCAAGGACGGCTGGATCACCATCGGAGGCGCGCAGCAGAACTTCTTCGTGAGATTCTGCGCCCTGGTCGGCAAGCCCGAGCTGGTCGAGGACCCGCGCTTCAAGGCCAATGCGCTGCGCGTGAAGAACAACGACGCGATCGTCGCCATCCTGCAGGCCGAGATCGTCAAGCGCACGACCGACGACTGGATGAAGGCGCTCGAGGCCGAGGGCATCCCCGCGGGGCCGGTGCTGTATCACGACGAGGTCTTCACCGACCCGCAAATCCTCGCGCGTGGCATGGTGGGCGAGGTCGAGCATGCCAAGGCCGGCAAGCTCAAGACGCTGGGCGTGCCGATCAAGATGTCGGCGACGCCGGGCGGCCTGCGCCGCGCCGCGCCGACCCATGGTCAGCACGACGCGGACTTCAGGAAGAAGCCGAAATCCTAGTTGCGGCGATCAGTTGCGACGGTCGGGGCGGCCGTCGCCATCGCGGTCGCGGCCATTGTCGTTGCCGCGGTGCTGGCTGGTGTTGGTCGCCGGCTGGCGCGGTGCCGGCGGGGTGCTGTTCGCCTGCGGACGATCGTGGTGATCGCCGCGATTGCCGTCCCACCGGTGATCGTTCGAACGGTTCTGCGGCACCGGCGTGGGCACGGGCACCGGCACGTAGCGCGTCTGTGTCACGACCCGGGTCGGCTGGTAGTAGGTCGGAGCGTAGTAGCTCTGCTGCGGGTAATAGGCCTGGCTCGGCGCGTAGTAGCCGTCGCTGTAGCCGTATCCCTGATCGACCGTCTGGACGCAGGCCGTCGTCGATACCGCCAGCGCCGTCATCGCAAGCCATTTGAAAGTGCGCATTGTCGCCTCCTTGGGGGAGCCCTCTTGCCGGGTCCTTCCCACTTCAGGCGATACGCAACCGATCAAGGCAGCCGGCGTCATAATTGCGGCAAAAGAAACGCCGCGTTTCACATCCCTGTGAAACGCGGCATCTGCCCGGTCGGTATTACCCGGGCTTAGCGGCCCTGGTAGCGGTCCGGAACGTGATCGCCGTTGGCGTCGCGGTCGTAGCGGTCGGGAATGCCGTCGCGGTCGCTGTCGCGATGGGCCGAGTTCCAGTTGCGATCGTTGTTGTTGGTGCGGCTCTGGGCCGTGTTGGGATAGCGGCCGTCGTCCACGCAGCCGGCCACCAGGGTAACCAGGCCGAGGGCAGCGACGAGCCATTTCACGTTGCGCATTTTTCTCCTTCGCTTTTCGGGAAATCCGTAGCGGGGAGAACAACGATGCATTTCGTCTGAAGTGGCAGAGCGGTCCGGCGATAAATTTTCGCCGCGTACCGGGAACCTTTCGGCTACTTCATTCTCAGGCCGACCACGCGCACGAGTCCGTCGGACATCGGCTTGAATCCCTCCAGTCGCGTGCCGTGGGCGATCAGGATCTGCGGGTGATAGAGATAGAAGATCCAGCCCTGCTCGAGGAAGCGCGCGGTGATCTTCTCGTAGATCGCCTTGCGCGCGGCCGGGTCGCTGGTCGCCCGTGCCTCGCGGTGCCAGGCATCGAGTTCCTTGTCGCAATAGTGCGCCATGTTCTGCGGCGCGCCGCAGGTCTGGTAGATGACTGCGTTTCCGTCGGGATCGGAGCGGCCGCTCCAAGTGTTCTGGTAGAGCTGGAAGTTGCCGTCCTCGCCCTGCTTCAGCGCGGTGGCGACCTCGGTGACGCGGATCTTGAGATCGAAACCGGCTTCGGCGGCCATCGACTGGACGACCTCGGCGACGGATCGCGTCTCGGGCGTGTTCTGCACCATGTAGTCGAGCGGTATCCGGCCCGTGACACCCGCGTCCTTCAGGAGCGCCTTGGCCTTGGCGAGGTCGCGCCTGGGGACCGGGAATTTCTCCTGATAGTACGGGTTCTGCGGCGAGACCCACTGGTTGCCGGGCACGAACTCGCCGTTGAACACGACCTGGTTGATGGCGTCGCGGTCGAGGCTGAGGTCGAAGGCGCGCCGCACGCGGGCATCCTTGCCGAAGGGATTGTCCGCCTTCGGCCCGTTCGCGGTGTTGGCCAGCAACCCGAACCAGCCCAGCGAGACGACCTTGGTCAGCTTGATGTTGGGGTCGCCGCGGGCGGTCTTGATGTCGGTCGCCAGCACGCGCTCGATCAGGTCGAGGCTGCCGGCGCGCAGGTTGGCCAGGCGAACCGTGGCATCGACGATCGGCAGATAGGTGATCCTGTCGATGTGGACGTTGTCCTTGTCCCAGTAGTCGGCGAACTTCTCGACGACGATGCGGTCCTGCTGGACCCGTTCGACGAACTTGTAGGGGCCGGCGCAGACCGGATGGAGGCCGAACTTGTCGCCGGCGGCTTCGGCGGCCTTCGGCGCCACCATCATGCCGGCGCGGTCGGCGAGCTGGGCCAGCAGCGGCGAGAACGGCTCCTTCAGCAGCAGGCGGATCGTGAGGGGATCCGCGATCTCGACCTTGTCGATCAGGCCGATCTCGGGCTTGCGGAACGATGCCTTCATCGTGAGATGGCGGTCGAGGCTGTATTTCGCGGCCTCCGCATCGAAGGGCTCGCCGTCATGGAACTTCACGCCGGGGCGGAGCTTGACTGTCACGGTCTTGCCGTCCGCCGAGGTCTCGTGGCTGAGCGCGAGCTGCGGCACGATCTTGAGGTTCTCGTCGATGTCGAACAGCTTGTCGCAGATCGAGGCGAAGACGATGCGCGCGGTGTAGGTGCGCGACAGGGTCGGATCGAGCACGTCGGGATCGTCGCCGATGCCGATGCGCAACTGGGTCTGGGCGAAGGCGCTGCCCGTCGCGAAGGCGAGAGCCAGGGCCAGGGCAACACGACGCGCAGTGTGCTTCATGGATTCCTCCGCCGGGACAGGAAGCTTGTCTAGAAGGTCACGTCTTGCGCAGGCTGCCGATGCCGAGCCCACTTCCTTCCCGCAATTGCATCAGTGGATTGGGAGTGGGTTCGGCGACCTTCACGAGAGTGTTCTGGTCGCGGTGGCGGAAGGGCTCCGGGCGCCCGCGCACCATGAGCATGGTGTCGGAGACGTAGCTCCAGCTGCCATCGGCATTGAAGGTGACCTCGAGGCGATAGGAGTCGGTCCGGAAGGCGTATTCCAGGAAGGCGGTCGAGCAGATGCCGTATTCGGTCTGCCCGCGTTCGGCGGCCACGACCAGGCTTGTGTCGCTCGGCTTGGCGTGTCCCGAGGCAATCGCCACCTGCCCGCGCGGGATGGTCAATGTCTGGAGCACGAGGCCGGTGGCGGGCTCCCACAGCCAGTAGCCGACCTGGTCGTGGAAGGTACCTTCCTCGTCGGTCGCGACGATGTGCGTATGATAGCGCAGCCCGAAAAACAGTTGCGGCCCGTTGGTCTGGCCATCGATCGGCTGCAACTCGATGCGCTCGATGTATTGGCGTCGCTCCGGTCCGTCGGCCTTGGGGTTGAGATCGACGCCGGCCCGGCTTTCCCAGATGCCTGCCATCCGCCGCAGGGGCCCGAGGTTGGCCAGAGTATCGGGATCGACATCGGGCTCGGTGAAGATGTCTTCGGGAAACGGAGTCATGGTCTCTCCCGCTGCTTAGAGAGCGCCCGGCGCGGGACCGCGCGAGCGCTTGGCGTTGAGCTTGGGCGGATGCGTCACGATCGACTTCAGTGCCGGCGTGGGCTTGGCCAGCTTCCTGAGGTTGGGCCGCGGACGGGCGAGGCCGGGGATGGTCTTGAACGCCTGTTCCATCGCGTGGGCCGCGCCCAACACCTCGCCGTCGCCGCGGAAACGGCCGACGACCTGCAGGCCGAACGGCATCTTCCTGTGGTCGACGCCGCAGGGCAGCGACACGGACGGATTGCTGACCAGGGTGATGAAGTACTTGGTCGCCATCCAGTGGTAGTAGTTGTTGAGCTTCTTCCCATCCATCTCGTCGATGTAGAGCTGCTTCCAGGGAAACGGCGTGAAGCCGACCGTCGGGCCGATCACCAGGTCGTAGTCCTTGTAGATTTCCTGGAAGCGGCGGAAGAGGCGCGTCTGCTCGCTGTGCGCCCAGGCGAAGTCGGCGAGCGTGAGCTTGGCGCCCAACTCGTAGTTCGCCACGATGTTGGGCCCGAGCATCTTGCGGTTGTTGGTGTAGGCGTCGCGGTAGCGGCCGAGGAAGGCCACCGCGCGCACCACGTCGAAGCAGCGGTCGGCGCCGCCGTAGTCGACCTCGACCCTGTCGAGGCGGCGGAACAGGTGCTTCATCGACTTGATCTTCTCGCGGAAGACCTTGCGGATGGCCTTCTCGACGGGCGCGCCGCCGTAGTCCTCGGTGTAGGCCACCCGCAGGCTGCCGAGATCGACCGGCCATGGCTCGGCGTAGGCCATCGGGTCGAGCGGGAAGCTGAGCGGATCGGTGTCGTGCTGGCCGATCTGCGTGGCATAGAGCAGGCTGACGTCGGCCACGGTGCGGCCCATCGGACCCAGCACCGAAATCGGCGTCCAGCCCATGGCGCGGCGCTCGACGGCCACCATGCCGGGCGAGGGACGGAAGCCCACGACGCCGCAGAACGAGGCCGGGTTGCGCAGGCTGCCGCCGGTGTCCGAGCCGGTGCAGACCGGCAGCATGTCGGTCGCCAGCGCCACGGCCGAGCCGCCGGACGAGCCGCCGGGGTTGAGGGTCGGATTGAACGGATTGCCCGTGGCGCCCCATACCGGGTTGCGGCTGTTCGAGCCCGCGCCGAACTCCGGCACGTTGGTCTTGCCGACGACGATGGCGCCCGCGGCGCGCACGCGGGCGACCATGACGTTGTCGGAAGCCGGCACGAAGTCGCGATAGAGGGGCGAGCCGTAGGTGGTGAGAAGGTCCTTGGTTTCCTCGAGGTCCTTGATGCCGGTCGGCAGGCCGTGCAGCAGCGGCAGGTCCTCGCCGCGGCGGACCGCCAGTTCGGCGGCCCTGGCCTCCTTGCGGGCGCGGTCGACGCACATGGCGGTCACGGCGTTCACCGCCGGATTGATGCGCTTGATGCGCTGCAGGCTCGCCTCGAGCAGTTCGACCGGCGAAATTTCCTTGGTGCCGATGCGGCGGCGCATCTCCACGGACGAGAGCGCGAGCAATTCTTCGTTGGCCATTCTTCCCCCTTGTGGACGGCGGAGCTTAAGGCACGATGGTCGCCGGAGGAAACCAAACATGGCGCACGCGCTTCGCGACACGGCGGCGATCAGCGGCATCGGCGAGACCGCCTATACGCGCGGCACGGCGAAGTCGGGCCTCGCGCTCCAGCTCGAGGCGAGCCTGGCGGCGATCGCCGACGCGGGCCTCGGCCCGCGCGACATCGACGGCATCATTCCCTATTTTCCGGGCGGCGGCATCGCCGAGGACTTCGTCGCCAATCTCGGCCTGCCCGACCTCGCGCTGTCGGCGTTCATTCCGATGGGCGGTGCCACCTGCGTGGCGGCGCTGCAGACGGCGGCGATGGCGGTGGCGACCGGGGTTTGCAAGAACGTGCTTATTTCAGTGGGCCGCACGGGCTATTCCGGTGCGCGCGTGTCGACGCGCCTGCAGCAGTTCCCGCAGTTCGCGCTGGCCGCCGAGTTCGAGGCGCCGATCGGCATGTTCGCCCCGGCCCAGCTCTATGCCCAGGGCGCGCGCCGCCACATGCAGCTCTACGGCACGACGCCGCGCCACTTCGCCGAAGTTGCCGTCACCACGCGCAACCATGCGATCCTCAACGGCAACGTCGTGATGAACAAGCCGCTCACCGTCGAGGACCATCACGCCTCGCGCATGATCTCCGACCCGTTCCGCCTGTTCGACTGCAGCCTCGAGAGCGACGGCGGCGCAGCCGTGATCGTGAGCGCCAGCGACCGCGCGAAGTCTCTGAACAAGCCGCTGGTCACCATCATGGGCGTGGCCGAGGGCCATCCGGAGTCGCCGGCGTCGATCGCCCAGCGGCCGGACCTGCTGGAGTTCGGTCTCGTGAAGGCGGCCAGGCGCGGCTACGAGATGGCGGGTGTGGCCCCCAAGGACATGGACGTGGCCGAGATCTACGACTGCTTCACCTTCACGGTGATCCGCCAGCTCGAGATCCTGGGCTTCTGCAAGACGGGCGAGGGCGGGCCATTCGTGATGGACGGACGCATCGGGCTGGGCGGCGAGCTGCCGATCAACACGCACGGCGGGCTGCTGAGCCAGGGCCATGTCGTGGGTCTCAACCATGTGATCGAGCTCACGCGCCAACTGCGCGGCGAGGCGGGCAAGGCGCAGGTCAAGGATGCCGAGATGGGGCTGGTGACGGGCTATGGCGACATGGGCGACGGCTCGCTTGCGATCCTGCGGAGGGCGGCATGAGCACGACGACCGCACCTGCTGCGCCGGCCGCCCCCGAGCGGCCAATGCCGGTCCCGACACGCGAGAGCAAGCCCTATTGGGATGGCTTGCGCGAAGGTCGCTTCATGCTCCAGCACTGCGCGGCGTGCGGCAAGGTCCGGCACTATCCACGGCCGGTCTGCCCGCACTGCTTCTCGATGGCGAGCAGCTTCAAGGAAGCGCCGCGGGGCGGCACGGTCCACACCTGGACGGTGTGCCATCACCCGTTCAACTTCTTCTTCAAGCCCCAGGCGCCGTACATCGTGGCGCTGGTCGACATGGACGCGGGCGTGCGCGTGAATGCCCAACTGCACGGGGTGGCCGAGAAGGATCTCAAGATCGGCCAGCGGGTGAAGCTCGCCTTCGAGCCGATCACGGCGGAGATCACTCTGCCGTTCTTCACTCCGTCCTGAGAAACTTCACGATCACGCCGGCGGCATCCTCGCCGTAGAGGTCGGGAAAGAAGTGGCTCGATCCGTCGATCACCACCCGCTGCACCTGCGACGGCAGCCGCTTGACGAGGTCGGGCACGACCTCGTCCTTGCCGGCCACGATCACCAGGGTCGAGTGGCCGGTCTCGGCGGCGAGCTGCGGCAGGAATTCCTGGTAGGCATCGAGGAAGGTGGCGCCCAGGACCGGCGCCTGCTTGCACAGCAGGAAGTCGACGGTGAGCTTCTGCAGCGGCAGCTTCCTGGCCTCGTCGAGCGTCGGGCCGAGCGGATGGCCGAAAGCGCGCTGGTAGGCTTCAGCCTGTTCGGCCGCGGTGGCGAAGGCGGGCGCCATCAGCACGACGTGCTTCACCGGCGTCAGGTTGGGCGCCAGCGCGGCGATCTGCGCGCCGCCGCGCGAGAAGCCGATCAGGTCGATCGCCCGGGCGCCCTCGGCGCGCAGCCACGCCATCCACAGCGCGAGCTCGCGCCGCGTGCCGGCCAACGCATAGTCGTGCAGCACGTCGCAGGCGCGTGGGCCCTCGCGGTTATCGACGCCCAGCGACAGGGTGATGGCCAGCGAACCCACGCCGCGCTTCTTCAGGTTCTCCTGCAAGGCCGCGATCGTCTCCTGGCGGGCGTGCGACTGCGTGCCGTGCAGGATCAGGGCGATGCCGTCGGAAATCTTCTTGCCCGGCGGCAATTCGAGATTGGCGTTGAGCCGCAGCAGGCTGGGCTTGAGCTGGACGGGCTCGGCGCGCGCCGTCGTCGTCGTGGCAGCTGCCAGGATGCCGAGCGCCGCCGCCGCTAGCCCGCGCCGTCCTGCCTGGAGAAAGCCTGCCGTCATACGATTCCTCTTTCGAATGCCCGACAATCTATCACTTGAATAATGTCAAAACGTCAGCAATCTCCGGCGGTGAAAGGCGAGGTTCATGAAAGCAACGGTTGGAGCGGGTGTGTCGCTGGCTCTCCTGCTGACGGCGGTTCCAGTCGGGGCGCAGTCGGGCGACGCCGGGCGGGGTGAACGCCTGTTCAATCAGCAGTGCAAGGTCTGCCATACGGTGGAGAAGGGTGGTGCCAACAAGGTCGGCCCCAACCTGTGGGGCCTGTTCGGTCGCAAGGCGGGCACCGTGGCGGGATTCTCGGCCTCCGAGGCGATGGCCAAGTCGGGCATCGTGTGGGACGACAAGACCGTGGCTGAATACCTCACTGATCCCAAGACGCGTATTCCTGGTAACAAGATGGCCTTCGCGGGCCTGCGCAAGCCCGATCAGCTCGACGACGTGATGGCATATCTGAAGAAGGCGACGCAGTAGATGATCAGGCTCTTCCGCATCGCCATGCTGGCGATGGTCGTGGCGACACCGGCGGCGCTGGCGCAACCGAAAGCCCAACAGCCGGCGCCGCTCCAGCTCGAGGGATCGGCCGCGCCGCAGCCGTGGCAGCGCTACAACGGCTGGAACAAGACGCGCTGGGATACGTTCAACACCCTTGCCAGGCACGATCTCACGCCGCCCAAGGGCGGCGAGATCGAGATGAAGACCGTCACGGGCGACGCCGCGCGCGGCCAGAAGCTCGCCTTCGACCGCAGCCGCGGCGGCGGATGCCTGGCCTGTCACGTCATGGGCCCCAAGACCCTCGAGGTGCCGGGCAATGTCGGCCCCGACCTGTCGGAGATCGGTGCGGCCGGTCGCACCGATCAATGGCTGTTCAACTACGTGTTCGACGGCCGCGTCTACAATCCGCAGACGGTCATGCCGCCGTGGGGCAAGCACGGCTTCTACAAGGAAGACGAGATCAAGGACATCGTGGCCTTCCTCAAGACGCTGAAGACGCCGGCGAAGTTCGCCGATCCGCTCGACGATCCCGAGAAGCGCCCCAGGCCGGTCGAAGACCGCGACGCGGCCGATCCGTTCGTCAACCCGTCGGTCGATCGCATCGAGGTCGGTGCGGCGCTGTCCAAGAAGGCCGGCCCGAATGGCCAGGCCTGCGTGGCCTGCCATGCCGATCCGAAGACGGCGTTCAGGCGCTGGGCGGTCGAGATGCCGAAGTGGGAACCGCGGCTCAAGAAGGTGCTGGGCGCCGAGGAATTCATCGCCCGCCACGCCAAGGCCACGACCGGCGCCGACATGTTGATGGAGACCCGCGACAACATCGACATGTCGATCTACCTGCACAACCTGGCCAACGGCCAGGCAATCAAGGTCGACCTGTCGAACCCCGACGCCAAGGCCGCCTACGAGCGCGGCGTGGCGCTGTCGCAGGTCAAGGTCGGCCAGTTCAACTTCTCCTGCGCCGATTGCCATCAGCAGGCCGCCAACAAGTGGATTCGCGGCCAGTGGCTGGGCGAGGCGCGCGGCCAGTACGATCATTTCCCGATGTGGCGCACAAGCCGCAGCGAGAACTGGGACATCCGCAAGCGCTTCCAGTGGTGCAACATCCAGGTCCGCGCCGACGAATTGCCGCCCGACGCGGTTGAATACGGCGAGCTCGAACTCTATTTGCGCAAGGCCAACGAAGGGCTGACACTCTCGGCCCCCAACATCCGGCACTGAGGCCCCCACGACCATGAAGGCGACGATGAAGACTCTTCTCACACGGCGAACGGCGATGGCCGCGATTGCGGGCGTGATCGTCGCGCGCAACGCCTGGGCGACGCCGGAGCAGACCAGGGAGTGGCTCTCGGCCGCCGCGAAAGGCACGGCCAAGGAAGGCAAGGTCACGCTGAAGGCGCCGGAGATCGCCGAGAACGGCAACGCCGTGCCGGTGACCGTCTCGGTCGAGAGCGAGATGACCGACACGTCCTACGTCAAGGCGGTCTACATCGCCGCCGACGGCAATCCCAATCCCGGCGTGGCGACCTACGAATTCACGCCGCTGAGCGGCAAGGCCGAGGTCCAGCTGCGCGTGCGCCTGGCGCAGACGCAGAAGCTGGTCGTGGTCGCCGAGATGAACGACGGCACGCTCTACACCGCGAGCCGCGAGATCAAGGTCACCATCGGCGGTTGCGGCGGCTGAGGAGGAAATCATGGCTGACGACATCAAGCCGCGCATCCGCGTGCAGAACACCGCCAGGAAGGGCGAGGTGATCGAGGTCAAGACCCTGATCACCCATCCGATGGAGAATGGCCAGCGCAAGGACGCCGCCGGCAAGGTGGTGCCACGCATGATCGTGAACGCACTCAAGGTCACCTACAACGACAAGCCGGTGATGGACGTGAAGCTCGAGACGGCGGTGGCCGCCAACCCCTTCATGTCGTTCTTCGTGAAGGTCGAGGAGACGGGCACGCTCAAGTTCACCTGGACCGACGACGAGAAGAACAGCTGGACGGCCGAGAGCAAGATCGAGGTCGCCTAGGCACATGAGCGGCCTCGGCAGACGCGAGCTGCTGCAGGTCGCCGCGGCGACGGCGGCGCTGGTGGCGACGAGCCCGGCGCTGGCGCAGGACCTGCCGCCAACGGTGCTGCTCGGCAGCTCCCCGACGGCCCGATATCCGGCTGCCGTCACCGTCAACAATTATGCGGCCGGCTGCCGGTTGACCGA
>Ga0105240_10003347_pt1 | contig 24950 bp, 25 predicted proteins | sample KBSC54metaG_FD_80426 | JGI IMG/M metagenome (GOLD analysis project Ga0105240, IMG submission 80426) | Corn rhizosphere microbial communities from Kellogg Biological Station, Michigan, USA - KBS C5-4 metaG | ecosystem: Host-associated > Plants > Roots > Rhizosphere > Soil | place: Michigan, USA...
AGCACGCGTGAGGGCTCAGGTATCGGGCTGAAGGCCGAGTAGTAGACCCGCTTCAGCCGGTAGTCGCCATAGAGCCGCGCGCTGGCCGCCAGCACCGAGGCGTCGCCTGGCCGCGTCGGCGCCGACGATCATCTGGGTGCTCTGGCCGGCCGGCGCGAAGCGCCGCTTCTCCTCCCTGGCCTCGGCGATGCGCTCGCGCATCTGGCCCATGGCGGTCTTGATCGAGCCGCCGTCCTTCTCGGGCGCGAGGGATTTCAGCGAGGCGTCGCTGGGCAGCTCGACGTTCACCGACAGCCGGTCGGCCCAGAGCCCGGCCTGCTCGATCAGCCAGGGGCTGGCCTCCGGGATGGTCTTCAGGTGGATGTAGCCCGCGAAGCCGTGGTCCTGGCGCAGGGTCCGCGCCGCCCGGACCATGTCCTCCATGGTGTCGTCCGGCGTGCGGGCGATGCCGGAGGAGAGGAACAGGCCCTCGATGTAGTTGCGCTTGTAAAAGCCGAGCGTGAGGTCGACCACCTCCTGCACCGTGAACCTGGCCCGCGCCACGTTCGACGACCGGCGGTTCACGCAGTAGGCGCAGTCGAACAGGCAGTAGTTGGTCAGCAGGATCTTCAGCAGCGACACGCACCGGCCGTCCGGCGTGTAGGAGTGGCAGATGCCGGCCCCGGTGGTGGACCCCACCGCGTCCTTGCCCGCCTTGCGCCCCTTGGAACCGGAGGACGCACAGGAGGCGTCGTACTTCGCCGCGTCAGCCAGGATACGCAGCTTGCGGGCTACTCGGTCGTCCATGAGTTCATGTTATGTTCTTGTCGACGCGCGAGCAAGAGGCGCTGCGGGATTGTGCGTGGTTCGAGACGCGCCCCGTCGGGTCGCTCCTCACCATGACCAACAATTATGGCGCTCAAAATATTCGTCGTCCTGAGGAGGCCGCAAGCGGCCGTCTGGAAGGACGCAGAGTGTTCAGTCGGCCGTGATCACCGGGACCGGCCCGAGTTCGGGTGGGCGCGGCCCCACGCGCATCTCCGCGCCGAGCCGCGAGTCCGCCGCCTTCCAGTCGATGCGCACCTCGCGGAACACGATCTTCCACGCCCCGTCGATGCGGCGATAGCGGTCGGCGTAGAGGCCCGAGTGGTCCGGGCCCTTCTCCGAGAAATTGATCCAGTAGCTGCGGCCAGTCGCCTCGTCCGGCCCGTCGAAGGTGACCAGGCTGCTGGTGATGTGGTGGCGGATCATCGGCTCGGGGCCGCCCTCGGCGATCGCCGCGGCGGCCTGGGCGGCGCCGGCGCCCAGGGCCTTCAGGATGCCAAGCCGGCCTTCCGCCCGCCAGACCGGCAGCACCATCACCGCGTCCTCGGCCCAGATATGGGCGCGCAGGTCATTGCGCCGCTGGTCGCCGGCCGCGGTGTAGGTCGCGATCAGCTGGCGGATTTCGTCGCGGTCGGTGAATTCGCTCACGCTCAGCGCCCCGTCATCTCGCCATAGCCGCGCGCCATCGCCGCTGCGAACGCCGGCAGAAGCGCGAACAGCACAACCTCCGCCAGCAGGAACCGGCGCACCTGGGCGACGTCCGCATCGGCCGGCGCGGCGCCCGCCTTGCGCCAGCGGAAATAGGCCATGGTCGGCGGGATCGACAGCAGGCCGATCGCCGCGAACGTCCCGATCTTGGCCCAGAACCAGCTGTTGTGGGCGTAATAGTCCCAGCCCTTGGCGGCGAAGGCGGCCCTGGAGAAGCCGACGGCCAGGATCAGGCCGGCCAGGACACCGTACCACAGGTCGAGCCGGGCCACGCCCAGGGCGGTGGCGGCGGTGAGCCCCTGCCGCACCATCACCAGCTCGGCGAACAGCACCCCGAAGAGGCCGAAGATCAGCAGGTGATGGGCGATGGCGAGGCTGAGGTCGAGCACAGTCAGAGGCCCCCCAGGAAGTCGCAGGCAGCCTCGTTGAAGCCGGCCGGATTGTCGAGATTGACCGGATGCCCGCCTTCGAGGTCGACCACCTTCAGGCCGGGAATGGTGCGGGCCGCGGTGTCGCGTTGACGCTGGAAGCCTTTCTCCCACAGGCCGTTGACCAGCAGGGTCGGGACGCTGATCTCGGCCAGCCGGGCGCTGACGTTGAGATCGGGGATGGTGGTGCGCATGGTCTCGGCGATGGCGGGCACCGACAACAGCTCGCCGTCGGCCATCACCTCGTCCACGACCGCCTTCGGCCAGCGATCCGTGCGCTTCGGGTAGTAGGGCATGGCCTCCAGCGCCGGCCGCCCCTTTCGCTCGAACGAATTGGCCCGGCCGATGCGCTGCTCGGCGCTGATCGGCGGATCGGGCGGCGGCGCGAGCGCCGAGTTGGAGTTGGTGAACGCCTGGCCGATCACCCGCTCGGGGAACGCCAGCGAATAACCGAGCGTCAGGCCGGCGCCGAACGACTGGCCGCAGAGCAGCCACCGGTCCGCGCCAAGGCGCGCCCGCAGCGCCTCGAAGCGCTCGAAATAGGCCTCGACGCGGTACTCCGCGGGGTCGGTCGGACTGGGCGAGCGGCCGTGGCCCAGCATTTCCACCACCACCGGACGGGAGACGCGCTTCAGCGCCTCCAGGTTCGGGCGCCACTGGGCGCGGCTGGCGCAGAAGCCGTGCACGAGTAGCAGGTAGGGTCCAGTCCCGTCCTCGCTGACCTCGACGTGCATGTTCGGTCCTTCCGCATCCCCGCGCCGGCAAATAGAAGACGCTTTTTGACGCCGTCGCCAGAGCGAGGGTGGAACAAACGGGAGCGACCATGCGCAAGACGGCTTTGACGGTGATCCTGGTGCTGACGTCCTCGGCCGCCCTGGCTCAGCCCGGCGGGCGGCCCCCGCCCCGCAGCGCCCCGCCGTCTTCGCCACCGGGGGCCGCTGCTCCGGGGGCGCCCGCCGCGCCCGTCCAGGCGCCGCCCTACGCCGTCGTGCAGGCGCTGCACGCCGACGGGACGACGCCGGCGCAGGCCCTTACCGTGCAGTGCCCTGCCGGCCACCGGGTGTTCAGCGCCGGCTTCACCGCGCTGGTGCGCCAGCCGCCGGCAGCGGGCGCGGCGCCGACGGCGCAACCCGCCTACGCCGAGGGCGGGCTCGACAATGTCCGGTCCCTTCCCGACGGCCGCGGCTCCGCCTGGCTGGTGGAGGGGGTGTCGCCGGATGCCATCCGCCTGAAACAACCCTGGCGACTGGCCGTGCGGCTGGTCTGCGTACAGATCCCGGGGCTTTGACGCCTCAACAGTTCCTCTCCCTTGATCTCCGCGCTCGTCATGGCAAGGTCGGCCACGTCTGATGCCGAGGGGGCCATGGCGTCTGCGACGAGACTCTGCGCGGTTGCTCTTGCCGTGCTCGCGTGGGCGCCCCTGGCTGCTCAGGCTCAGCCAGTCAGCGATCAATTCATGACGAGCGGACGGTGCCAGTCGGTCTGCAATGTCGATCGGTGGTACGAGGGACATACGCCGGCGGTAAGACAAGGCGCGGAGCCCTGCATGACCGGGCTTACGCAGGCCCACCAGTACGAGGTCATGGCGATCGACGCGCACTCCCGCCACGACGAGCAGCAGGCCAATCAGTATTTCGCGCAGCGGGACAAGACGTTGCTGCGCTTCCGCGACTGCGTGAACGACGTCATCCGCACCGAGGGCGCGCCGGTCCGGCACGCGAACCCGCTGAACGATCCGGACTCGCCGCCGCTGATCGCGCAGGCGCCCCCGAGCCGTCCCGGCGCCGATGGCAGATTTCACCTGGGCGCAGACGAACGGCACGATCGTGACACCGAAGGCACGCCGGACACGCCACGGGGCGGCCGTTCCAGGTATCCCGCGCCGGTCGCCATTCCACCGCAGCGCGGCTATGGCGGCGCTCAACCCGGCGGTGGGCTGGGACAGCCGGGCCAGGCCACGGCGGACTCGTCAGGACCGGCCGATCCCGTCCAGCGCCTTACGGCGGAGGCCGCGCGGGTCAACGGAGGCATCGCGCAACTGGACGGGGATTGCCGGTGGAAGGGCCGCCGCCTGTTTCCGAAGGGCTGGGTCTACGTGTGCCTGGGGGACCACGAGGACGGCGAGGAGGTCGGCGGCGGCGTTGCCGCGGCCAACCCGAAGAAGCCGGCCCCGTATCATCAGATTCGCGGAATCGTGCGCGGCGGCGCCTACCACGTACAGTGGCTCGACGGCGAAGACCTGCGCCGAAATCCCAAATCCATTCCGCTGGAACCCATGAACTGAGCTGCGTCGGCTGCGGGCGTTTCTTTCCGCCCGCAGCCGGCCGCCGTCAGGCCGTCTCTTCGTACATCTTGTTGATTTCGCCGGACCGCGCCACGCCGTCCGCGCCCACCGCCGCGGCGGCGCCGCCCAGGTTCGGCACCGGCTTGGTGTCGACGTGGGTGGCCTTGGCCCGCAGCGCCGCCACGGTGCAGTTCTCCCGCCCGCCGTGCAGGGTGAAGGGATCGAACGAGTATTCGCGCATGGCGTTGAGGTGGGTGACCTTCTGGATCTGTTCGTCCGTGAGGTTGCCCTCCTTCAGCGTCTTCCAGAGGTATTCCGGGCTGTCCGGCCAGGTGGTGTCGGAGTGCGGGTAGTCGCACTCCCAGGTGACCATGTCCTCGCCGACGTCCTTGATGTTGCGCAGGCCGAAGGCGTCATCGATGAAGCAGGTCATGATGTGCTTGTGGAACACCTGGCGCGGCGAGGGCGCCGACTTGCCGAACTGGTAGTGGGTCCACTCGCCGTGGTGGGTGTGGGTGAACTCGGCCCGCTCCAGCAGGTAGGGCACCCAGCCGATGCCGCCCTCGGAGAGCGCCATGCGCAGATCCGGATAGCGTTCCCACATCGGGGCGTAGATCCAGTCGGCGGCGGCGTTGGAGATCGACATCGGCATGGTGGTGATCCAGGCCTCGATCGGGGTGTCGGCGCTGGCATGATTGGCGCGGTTGCCGGTGCCGATGTGGCAGCAGATCACCACCTTGTTCTCGGCGCAGGCCTTCCAGACCGGCTCCCACGAGGCGTGGTGGATGGACGGCAGGCCGTGGGCGGCCGGATTGTCCGGGAAGGTGATGGCATGGACGCCCAGCTTGGCGATCCGGCGAATCTCGGCGGCGCAGACCTCGGCGTCCCACAGGGGGACCATGCAGAGCGGGATCATCCGCCCGGGGATGGTGCCGGCCCAGTCGTGGATGTGCCAGTCGTTGTAGGCCTGGATGATGGCCAGGGCGACGCCCTTGTCGGCCAGCTCCGAGAACACCACCCCGGCGAACCCGCCGAGGGTCGGGAAGTTCAGCGAGCCCAGCAGGCCGTTGGCGTTCATGTCGTCGATGCGCTTCTCGATCTGGATGCAGCCGGGCCGCATCTGCGACTGGGACACCGGCTCCATGCCGTACTCGCTGCGCGGGCGCCCGGCGACCGCGTTCAGGCCGATGGCCCCCAGCTCCTGCCCCTCGAACACCCAGCGGTCGGCGCCGTCCTTGTGGATCATGCGCGGGGCGCGATCCTTGTACTTGGCGCTGATGTGGCGGGTGAAGAGATCGGCGGGCTCGATCAGGTGATCGTCGACGCTGATCAGGACCATGTCTTCGAGTTTCATCGTAGCTCTTCCCTAATTCCGCCTGCGCCCGTCCCGGCGCGCCGACTGCTGACGCTCGGTCAATTATGAGCCCGAGACGGGCGTGGGGCAATCGCGCTCGTTTCCCCAGGAAGCACCCCTCTCCCCGTTCACGGGGAGAGGCTGGGTGAGGGGGCTCGTCGCAAAGCGGCGAGCGCGCGCAGCCGCCAGAGGGGTAGCAGCCTTACCGCGCCGCCCACTCCAGCGGCAGGTTCTCAATGCCCCAGACGCCGCCGGCGTGGGCGGGCATCACGGCGCCCGGCTTCACCCGGAAGTCCGGGATGCGCTTCAACCACTCGGCGATGGCGATCTGCAGCTCGCGGCGGGCCAGGTGCGAGCCGATGCAGCGGTGCGGCCCGACGATGAAGGTCAGGTGCCGCTTGTTGGCGCGGCGGAAATCCACCTTGTGCGGATCGGGGAACTCGGTCGGGTCGCGGTTGGCGGCGATGGTGGCGACGAAGATGCGGTCGCCCTGCTTCATCTGCACGCCGGCGAACTCGAGATCGCGCGTCAGCGTGCGGCTGCCGGTGACGGTGGCGAAGACGCGCAGCATCTCGTCGACCGCTTCGGGGATCAGGTCCGGAGTCTCGATCAGGTCGCGGCGGTGCTCGGGGCTGTTCGCAAGAAAGCGGAACATGAAGCCCAGCGTCGCCACCACCGTGTCGAGGCCGCCGATGTAGAGCATGAACACGACGCCCATCAGGTCGTCCTCGGAGATCGGCTCGCCCTCGATCCTGGCCTTGATCGCGAAGCTGATCAGGTCGTCGCCGAGGTTGCGCCGCCGTTCCTCGATCACGCCGCGCAGGTAGCCGATGATCTTGCGCAGGCCGTCGCGGCGCACCTCTATGTCCTTGGCGTGCAGCACCTGGTACTCCCAGGCCGGGAACTGGGTGCGCAGTTCCAGCGGCAGGTCCATGAGCTTCAGGAAGATCGAGATCGGGAAGGGCCGGGCGAATTCCTCCAGGAACTCGCACTCGCCCTTGTCGGCGAAGCTCTCGATCAGCGACACCGCCAGCTCGCGGACGCCGGCCTCGAGCTCGGCCACCTTCTTCGGCGAGAACAGCGGGTTGAGCAGGGTGCGGAACTGGCTGTGGCGCTCGCCGTCCAGCTCCAGCGGGATCATCGGCCATTTCTCGCCGATGAAGCCCTGGAAATCGACCTTCTTCCAACTCGAGAAGGTGTCCATGTCCTGGAACACCGCCCGCACGTCCTCGTACCGGTTCAGGAACCAGCCCTGGCGGCCGTCGTAGCTGAGGTTGCGCACCCAGCTGATCCGCGGGCCGTCCAGCAGGGCCGCCGTCGCCCGCTGCGGATCGTCGGCGAAGCCGGCCGCCTGGTCGTAGCTGTAGTCGATCACCAGGCCGGGCGGGACGTGGGCGGGAACCTCGGGCAGGACGCGGGCGCCGGCGTCGTCCATGATGGTGTCCTCCCTATTCGTTGATCCACAGTCGCGCAGCCCGGGCCGGTTGTGAAGAACCTCCCTCCCCTTCCGGCGCCTGCGCCGCTAGGCTGGAGGCAACGACGGGAGGATGGATGAGCTGGGCGCAGATCTGCGGCGATCTGAAGGATGAAGCGGCCGCCCTGCGGGCGCTGCTGGAGCAGGCCCACCCCGATCCCGAGGCGGAGACGCCATTCAACGGCTGGCGGGTGCGGGACTGCATCGGCCACATGGTGCTGATCGACCAGCTGGCCATCGCCGCATTCACCGACCTGGATGTCTTCACCGAGCGCCGGAACCGGTTCGCGGAGGGCACGGCCGTTGGGCCGGGAAGGCCGGCGGACAACTACCGGCGCATGAACGCCCATGAGCGGTCCGAACTCGACCACCTCAGCTGGGGCGAGATGCTGGCGACGTGGGCCGCCGGCCTGAGCAAGCTGTGCGAGGCGGCGGCCGCCAAGCCGGACGACGTCCGCGTTCCCTGGTTCGCCACGCCGATGCGCGGGACCAGCCTGATCAACGCCCGCCAGATGGAGGTCTGGGCCTACGGCCAGGACGTGTTCGACCTGGCCCGGCGCCGGCGCCCCGAGGCCGATCGCATCCGCAACGTCGCCGAGTTCGCGATCCGGGTGATGGGCTTCAGCTTCGCCAACCGCGGCCTGCCGGCGCCCGACCCCAAGCCCTACATCGAGCTGACCGGGCCGTCCGGCGCAGTCTGGACATGGAACGCGCCAGACGCCGGCGTCAGCATCCGCGGCCCCGCGGAGGACCTCTGCCTGGTCGCCACCCAGCGCCGCAACGTCGCCGACACCGCCCTGGTCGTGGAGGGCGAGACGGCGCGCACCTGGATGCGCATCGCCCAGTGCGTCGCCGGCCCGCCCAACGACGGCCCTGCGCCCGGCGAGCGGGACGTGATCTACCCGGATTGAGGAGGCGAGCATGACCGTCGCAGACCTGCATCCCGCCCAGCTGTTCCACGTCGGCGTCGTGGCGGCCGATCTCGACCAGGCGATGGCCGAGATGTCGGCCAACCTCGGCCTGACCTGGAAGTACGGGAAGGCGCGGCCGATGGATCTATGGATCTTCGGGGAGCCCCGCACGCTGGAGATGCGGATCGCCCACTCGGTCGAGGGCCCGCCGCACGTGGAATTGATCCAGGCCGTTCCGGGCACGCCCTGGGCCGCGCCAAACGGGCTCGGGACCAACCACCTGTGCTACTGGTCCGACCGGCCAGCCGAGGTGATGGCCCGGCTGGAGGGGAACCCGGCGAACCGCCGGGCCCTCGGCAAGCCCGGCTCGCCTGGCGGCTACATCCTGACTCCCAGCGGACTCTACATCGAGATCATCGGCCCGGAGCTGCACAGCTCGCTGAGGGGCTGGATCAAGGGCGAGCGGGAACGGCCCTGAGGCGGAGCACCCCCATGCATACGATCGACCGGGAAGAGCTGAAGGCGATCTGGAACGCCTACCTCGACTCCCTGAAGGCGGCCGGGGACTCTCTGTTCCGCGACTCCTCGCCCCTGGACGACGTCACGGCCGCCGAGGGCCTGCGGCACCTCTCGCGCGTGACCCGGATCGGCTTGATGAATTCGGTGGAGTTCGCCGACCCCGAGTTCCCGGTCCTGGCCCGCTACGTCGACGAGGTCGCCAAGTTCGGCTGCGACAACCCCGACACCATCTACCAGCGCGCCCTGCTGAACGGGACGCGCCGCTACCGCATCGTCGGTCGGCGCAACAGCATCGACTACCTCAGCTTCATCACCGCCAAGTCGGGAGAGAACGGCCGCACCCTCCAGGTCGACCACCTGGACAGCAAGGGCCTGCAGGTGAACCCGGACGGGTCGTTCGAGATCGCCCTCGGCGGTGAACCGCAAGCCGGCAACTGGCTGAGGATGGACCCGGAGACGCGGTCGGTCGGCGTGCGCCAGACCTATCTCGATCGTCGCCGCGAGACGCCGGCGGACCTGCGGATCGAGGCGGTGGGCGAGACCGGCGCCCCCGCGCCGCTGAGCCTGGAGCGGATCAAGGCGCAGCTGGCGGCCGCCAGCGGCTTCTCCAACTACTGCGCGCGCCTGTTCACCGACTGGACCGAGGGCTACCTCGCCCACCCCAACCAGCTGCCGCCTGCCGACCAGGAGGCCTGCCTGCGGGCCGGCGGCGATCCCAACATCTACTTCTACCGCTCGTTCTGGCGGCTGGGGCCGGAAGAGGCGCTGGTGGTGCGGATCCCGCGCATCCCCGAGTGCGACACCTGGAACCTGCAGGTCGACAACTACTGGCAGGAGTCGATGGACTACCGCCACCACCGCAGCCACCTGAACAAGGGGACTGCCCGCTACGACGCGGATGGCGGCATGACCGCGGTGATCGCCCACCGCGACACCGGCCATCCCAACTGGCTCGACACCGCCGGCCATGCCTTCGGCCATTTCGCCATGCGCTGGATTCGCGCCGCCGAACACGTCGACCCGTCCACGGCCGTGATGCCGTTCGAGGCGGTGCGCGCGATGACGCCGGAGGCGCTGGCCGCCCGCATGCGGGCAGAGGCATAGATGGTCTCGTTCAACCCTGAACATCTGGAGGCCGAGGCCCGGCGGCGCAGCGGCCTGCAGGACGTTGGGCCGGCCGACTACGCCGAGCCCTTCGCGATCCTCGCCGAGTCCTACGATCGCGAGGCCCCGTTCTCCGAGGCCGGGCGCGCGGCGGCGGTCGAGCGGATGGTCGGCGCGCTGGTCGATCGTTTGACGTTGAACGACTGGTTCCGGCGCCACCCCGAGATCGCGGCCGAGCAGATCGACGCGCCGGTGGTGATCGCCGGCCTGCCGCGCACCGGCACCACCCTGCTCTATCGCATGCTGTCGGCGGCCGAGGGCTTCGCCGCGCCGCTGCACTATGAGGCGGCCGAGCCGGCCCCGGCGGAAGACTGGGACTTCCGGCCGGAAACCGACGCCCGCATTCCGACCGCCGAGGCCAGCGTCGCGGCGATGTTCCGGGCCATGCCGGATCTCGGCGCGATCTATCCGTTCGAGGCCCTGGGCCCGGAGGAGAGCATCTTCCTCTACGGGCCCTCGCTGCGCTCCACCCGCGAGCAGTCGTTCGCCCTGGTTCCCAGCTACGACCGCTGGTTCGCCACTGCCGACAAGCGGCCAGCCTACGACTACCTGCGCCGCGTCACACAGTTCCTGCAGTGGCAGCGCCGCCGCTCCGGCCGGTTCGCGCCCGGCGACCGCTGGCTGCTGAAGACCCCCGACCATCTGCACGGCTTCGACGCGCTGCTGGCGGTGTTCCCGGACGCGCGGATCATCCAGACCCACCGCGACCCGGTGCAGACAATCCCCTCGATCTGCAGCTTCATCCGTGTGCTGCACAGCCCCCACACCGCCCGCGACGACTCCGTCGACATCGGCCAGGCCTGGAGCGCCATGTTCGCCGCCAGCATGCAGCGGGCAATGGACATCCGCGCCCGCCACCCGGGCTCGTTCCTCGATGTCTGGTACCGCGACACCGTCGCCGAGCCGCGCAAGGTGGCCGAGCAGGTGTTCGCGTTCGCCGGCCGCCCGCTCACCGAGACCGGCTGGTCCGAGATGCAGAAATGGCGCGACGCCAACCAGCGCGAGGCCCGCCCGGCGCACCACTACACCCTGGCCGACTTCGGCCTCACCGAGACCCGCATCAAGGACCTGTTCGCCGGCTACCGCGAGCGGTTCATCCTGCCGACCCTCTAGGAGACCCGCCGATGCTGCTGAAGGACAAGGTGGTGATGGTCAGCGGCATCGGGCCGGGGCTGGGCAGCAAGCTGGCCCTGCACGCCGCCGCGGAGGGCGCCCACATCGCCATCGGCGCCCGTACCGCCGCCAAGCTGGACGAGGTCGAACAGGAGGTGCGGCGGCGCGGCCAGGACGTCCGTGTGCTGAAGGTCCCAACGGATGTGGCCGACCGCGAGGCCTGCCGCCGGTTCGTCGCCGCGACGGTCGAGACGTTCGGGCGCGCCGACGTGCTGATCAACAGCGCCTACACCACCGGGACCTATGCGCTCGCCGCCGAGGCCGACATGGAGGACTGGCGCCGCACCCTGGACGTCAACCTGTTCGGGGCGATGAACCTGATCCAGGAGCTGGTCCCGACCCTGAAGGCGCAGCGCGGCGGCTCGATCGTCAACGTCAACACCAAGGTCACGCGCCTGCCCTACGCCACCATGGGCGGCTATGCGGTCTCGAAGGCGGCGCTGCGCATGGCCACCGCCCAGCTCGCCAAGGAGCTGGGGGCCTGGAAGATCCGGGTGAACTCGGTGTTCCCGGGCTGGATGTGGGGCCCGACGGTGGAGAAGGGCTTCGTCGCCCGCGCAGAAGCCGAGGGGCGGACGGTGGCCGACATCAAGGCCGAGATCGCCAAGGCCATCCCGCTGGGCGACATCCCCGAGGACGACGACTGCGCCCGCGCCGTGGTGGCCTTCGCCTCCGACTACTTCCTGCCGGTCACCGGCGCCTGCCTGGACATGAGCGGCGGGGAGTACCTGCCGCTGTAGGCATCCGCGTTTGACCCTCGGCCGCTCGCGGGGGAAGGTTGCAGCGGGAGGACCAGATGGACGCATCGCCGATCCGTTGCGTGGCCGTGTTCGAGGCGCGCACCGAGGATTCCCTGGAGCACAACCAGGCGCTCTGGACCGCGAACGATCCCTTCCCCGCCGCGGCCCGGGAGTTCGGCGCCAGCCGCTACGTCCGCAGCCTGAGCCGGCGCACCGACGAGCGCGCCTGGCGGCCCCGCACGCGCCTGGGGGCCGCACAGTTCTGGCTGGACGATCTGGACCAGGCGCTGAAGCTCGGCGAGGCGCTGAAGAAGCGCCGCCTGGTCGCGGACAATCGCCTGCTCGCTGACGCCCATGCCATGGTGCTGGTGACCCGCGAGCGCCCGGTGATCCCCAACCCGAACCGCGAGGCGGTCGGCGACAACCTGCGGGCGCTCTTCTTCATCAAGCGCAAGCCCGGCATGAGCATTGCCGACTATCAGGCCCACTGGCTGAACGTGCACGGCGCCCTGGTGGTCGGCACGCCCGGCATCATCCGGTACATCCAATGCCACGTCGCCCCCGAGAGCTACGACGCCCTGGCGCCCGAGTACGACGGCATGGTCGAGATGACCTGGTCGGACGAGGCCGGCCGCGCCGCCAACAACGCCTCGTCGCACGCCAAGGCCCAGGCCGACGACCTGCCCAACCTGTTCGACCTGAAGGCCGGCATGCGGTTCTTCGTCGAGGAAGAAACCCTGATCTGACCGGAGACGCAGATGACCGCGACCGCGATCCCGAACGCCGCCACCATGACCGCGCCGTTCGACCTGACCGGCAAGGTGGCCCTGGTCACCGGCGCCGGGACCGGCATCGGCCGGCGGTGCGCCCGGCTGTTCGCCGAGCATGGCGCCGACATCGCCCTCTCCGGCCGCAAGGTGGACGCGCTGGAGGCGACCGCGGCCATGGTCCGCGAGACCGGCCGGCGCGCCGAGGTGCTGCCCGCCGACGTCAAGGACCCCGCGGCCTGCGAGCAGCTGGTGGCCGACACCGTCGCCCGGTTCGGCCGCCTCGACATCCTGATCAACAACGCCGGCGGCAGCCGCGCCGGCAGTCTCGACACATGGACGCTGAAGGACTTCACCGACATGGTCACGCTCAACCTGCAGAGCGTCTGGCTGCTGTCGCTGGCGGCCTCGAAGCACATGCGCGGCGGCGAGGGCGGCTCGATCATCAACATCTCGTCGATGGCCAGCCTGAAGCCGGTGACCCACTCGGCCCCCTACGGCGCGGCCAAGGCAGGCGTGAACAACCTGACTGCCACCATGTCTGTGGATCTCGCGCCGTTCGGCATCCGCGTGAACTCCATCGCCTGCGGCGTCATCCGGACCGAGGGCTTCCTGCGCGCCATGGACAAGCTGGGCGTCGACGCCGAGATGTCGGGCCAGAACTGCGCCATGCGCCGCGTCGGCCTACCGGAGGAGATCGCCTGGCCCGCCCTGTTCCTGGCCTCGCCCGCGTCCAGCTACCTGACCGGCCAGACCATCGCGGTGAATGGGGGACCGGCCTGAGCCTCGTCGCTCGCTCGGGCCTCAGCTCTCCCAGAGCACCCGCTTCAGCACATGCGGCTCGTCCACCATGCGAGACACGACCTTCTGCATCAGGCGGGCGACCGCGCGTAGTTCGTGCTCGGGCAGGCCGTCCAGGAGCCCGTCGTTGTCGGCCATGGTCAGCTCGGCGGTGCCCGCCAGCGAGCGGACGCCGGCCGACGTCAGACACAGCACCACCTTGCGGCGGTCACGCGGAGGCGTGTCGCGCTTCACCAGTTCGGCCCGCACCAGACGGTCGACGATCCGGGTCATGGTGGTGCGGTCGGTGGCGCCGTAGTCCGCCAGTTCGTTCATGGTGCAGGAGCCCAGCCGGTGGATCACCATCAGGGCCCGGGCCATGGCCAGGTCGAGCCCGATCGGGCGAACCAGCTGCTCCAGGCGCGCATCCCGGTGCCGCACGGCCACCAGGAGGATGTTGAAGAAATAGGTGCCGAGGTCGAACGGGAATTCGCCGTGCGGGTCTACGGACGCAATGTCTGCAAGGGGCTTTGCCATCGGGGACGAAAAGAACGGTATTCGCAGTAACGTGCAAGAGCGTACGACGCGGTTCTAAGCCGCGCCTTGACACGGAGTCCCCGTTCACCGCTCGTGGCGCCTCCAGGACGAGCACAGGGCGCGACAGTGACCGAATACTGGGTGCAGACGGCGCTTGCGCCGATGGCGGACGTTGCGGCCCAGGCCGCCCGTCTGGAGTCGGACGGCTGGGCCGGCGTCATGGTGTTCGATTCCCAGTGCCTGATCGGCGACCCCTATGTCGTCCTCGCCTTGGCCGCCGCCGCCACCCGCCGCCTCGGCCTGGGCGTCGGCGTTACCAACCCGGTCACCCGGCACGCCGCCGTCGCAGCCGCCGCCATCGCATCGGTGCAGGCCGCGTCGGCCGGGCGGGCGACGCTGGGCATAGGCCGCGGCAACTCCTCGCTTGCCTATCTCGGCGCCGGGCCGCCGCCGCTGGCCGAGTTCGAGGACTATGTCCGCCTGCTGCAGACCTATCTGTCGGGCGAGGCGGCGCCGGTGCGGGAGTTGCTGGCGCGCCGCGACGGCCTGGCGCCGCTCGACCCCGCGAGCCTCGGCAAGGCGCCGGAGGAGAGCCGGCTGCAATGGCTGGACCCGGCTTTGCCGAAGGTCCCGGTGGAAATCGCCGCCACCGGCCCCAGGATGACCGCGATCGGCGCCCGGCGCGGCGACCGTGTCTCGTTCTCGGTGGGTGCGGACGAGGACCGCCTGTCGGCCGCCATCGCCGCCGTGCGCGCCGAGGCCGAGGCGGCCGGCCGCGCGCCGCCGCCGCTCACCGCCTACGTGAGCGTCGCCGTGCTGCCCGATCGGGCCCGGGCCCGCCGGCTGGCGGCGCCGGACGTGGCCATGCACGCCCACCTGGCCGCTGTCAGCCCCGCCGCCGTCGCAGCCCTGCCGGAGGGCGAGCGGCGCGTCGCCGAGCGTCTGGCCCAGACCTACGACATGACCCGCCACGGCCGGCACGGCGCACAGACCGAGGCCCTGGACGACGCCTTCATCGACGCCCACGCGATCGCGGGCCCGGCCACGGAGTGCGCAGAGCGCCTCGGCCGACTGGCGGGCCTCGGCCTGGGACGGCTGGTGTTGATGGTCGCGCCCCCTCTGAAGGGCGAGGCCCGGGAGTCGTACGAAGGGCTCGTCCAGAACGTCCTGCCCGCTCTCGGCGGCGCCCGCTAGAGCCGCTCGCGAACTTGTCCGACGCGCGTCAGGCCCCACGCGGCGGGAACGGTTGCGCTTCTCGGGGATTTTCGGAGCGCTGCGCCAAGTTCATTTGGCCAAGTTGAGGATCACCATGAGCATCGAAAATCTCGAGGGCAAGGCAAAGGACGGGGTCGGCCACGCCGAGCGGGCGGCCAACGCCGCCATCGACGATGGGGCGTCCAAGGCGAAGGGCGAGGTCCGCGAGTTCGCCGGCAAGGCCCAGCAGGCCGTGGACACCGCCGGCGAGGTTGCCGGCCGGGTGGCCGCGAAGGTCCGCGAGGGCATGTCGCGGGCGACCGACCAGGCCGCCGACACCTACGCCACGCTGCGCGGCAAGGCGCAGGATGTCGCCGAGAAGGTCGACCCGTTCGTGAAGGAGAAGCCCTATCTGACCGTCGGCCTGGCCGCGCTCGCCGGCGTTGTTGCCGGCGTGCTGATGGCCGGGCGTGGTCCCAAGGTCATCTACATCAAGCCGAAGACCTGACGCCGCCGCCGCGCCAGGCTGCTCGTTCGCGTTAGTCGCCCGTGAACATTTCGCGCCCAAATTGAGCGCGGGATCCGAGAGACCTGGCGAACTTCTCATGGCGCTTACCGGCATGCCCAACAGCGGGGACGCGGGACACAGCTCGCGCTTCCTGTTTGCGGCTCTGGTCGACGGGGCGCGGCGTCTGCTGGGCGGCGAGGAGCCGCGACGCCCGATCGGCGGTGTTTCCCGGCATCGTCCGGCGGCCCCCCCATCGACGGAGGCAGGCGAGTTGATCGTCCCGCTCAGCTCGTTCCAGATGGTCGGGCTGTCCGAGGTGCAGGCCAAGCTCGCCGATCGCTGGCCCGCGCTGGCGGAGAAGGTCCATCTCATCGCCCAGAACACCATCACCCGGCACCTGGTGAAGGGCGACGTCTACGAGCGGCATGGCGAGGATGGCTATCTGGTGCTGTTCGCCTCGCTTGGCGCCAAGGAGGCCGAATTCAAGAGCCGCGTGATCGCCCGCGAAATTGTCCAGCACCTGCTCGGCGAAGGCGAGGCCGGCGGTCTCGGGGTGAATGCGAAGTGCACCGAAGTCTCGGTGACGGCCCTGGCGAGCGGCGATCACGAAATGGCGCTGGCCGAGGCGCTCGCGCGGGCGCAGCCCGCCTCGGAGCCTGCGATCTCAGGTCTCGGCCGGCCCCTGGCGCCCGATCCGCAAGGCGCCCGTCCGCTGCCTAGCGCCGAGCAGAGCCCGGTCGCGGGGCAGAAGCGGCTAGGCCCGCCCCCGGCGAATCCGGCGGAGCGCAAGCGGGTCAAGATCCAGATACACGCCTACAGTCCCGTCTGGGACACCAGCCAGATGACGATCCTCCGTTATCGCGCCACCGCGTTCGGCGCGCCGACCGGAGTCAGGGGCGATCGGGCGAACGAGGCGGAGTTGTTCCAGCTCGACATGGCGCTGATGCGCGCGGTCGGCGACGACCTGCGCCAACTGGCCGAGCGCGGTCGGCGACTGCCCGTGACTTTGCCGATCCAGCACTCGAGCCTGGGCTCAGGCAGCCAGCGCGCCCAACTGCGCCTGGCCCTCGGCGCGATACCGCCCGACCTGCGCAAGCTGCTCACGGTGCAGATCTGCTGGCCCGAGGACCAGTTCTGGACCTACTCCTGCAAGGCCTTCCTCGAGGCGTCCCGCCCTCTGGGCGTCGGCTGGGCGGCCCTGATCGACCTGGAGGACCCCAGGGCCATTCCACACGCCGGCGAATGGCTGCGCGTCGTCGGCACGGTCGTCCGGGGCGAGGCCCAAAGCGACGCCGAGGCGCTGCGGCTGATGACGGCGTTCGCGGCCCGGGCGCGGGTGCTCGGCATGCCATGCGCGGCCTATGACCTGGGGTCGCGCGCAATGGTGCTGGGCGCCGTAGCCGCCGGCTTCCGGTATGTGGCCGGTCCGGCCATCCACAGCGACGTGCCGGTCCTGCCGCATGCGGTGCGGTTCGAGCCGCTGGACCTCTACGCTGATCTGAGACAGGCGACGGCGGCGGCCCACACGCGAGAGTAGAACTCCTGCCGACGCACTCTAGCCGGCCCCCGTCTGCAGGCAGGCGTTCACCGCCTCGATCAGGTCGCTCTGGCGGATCGGCTTGGCCAGGGTGCGCGTCGCGCCGAGCTGGCTCGCCAGGTTCAGAAACAGGTCGCCGCCCGCGCTGCCGCCGCCCGACATGGCGATGATCGGCACCTTGGGATTCAGCCGGCGAATGTCGCCGATCGTCTCGACCCCCTCTCGGTTGGGCATGATGATGTCCGTCAGAACCAGGTCGAACGGCTGAGCCGAAAACAGCTCCAGGCCCTCGCGGCCGTCCTCGGCCTCGGCCACCGTATGCCCCGCCTTCTCCAGCATCGCCCGAAGCGTGCGTCTCAGCATGGCCTCATCGTCGACAACGAGGATACGCGACATGGGTCATCCCTCTTGTTGAGCGCCGCCGCAAATCGACCGGTGAATGAATGCGCGGCCCTGCTGGCGAGCGCAACCTCAACCCGGGAGGGATTGGGCTTTCGCTAACCCCGGACCGCGATTCGCCGGTCGGGAGAAATATTGCACGCCTGGAACGCGAAAGTTCAGCCCAAAGTAGTCTTTGCCGCGGCCCATTAAGCAAAACTTCAGGAGGGACAATCCATCGTTGCCCATGCGATTCAAGATCAGCCTTTAGTGGCAGGATGGCAATTCGGGGGCGAAAAAGGCCTCTGAGCGCTTGGCTCGGGGGGTCAGCGACGATCGGAGTGGCGAGCGGGCTGGGGCTTTCCCTGGCGTGTTTGCCTGCCACACCCTCCTGGGCGGATGACTCCTCCGTCTCGGTGGCCGACCTGGAGCGGCTGTCGATCGAGGATCTCGCCAACATCGAGATCTCGTCGGTCTCGAAGGTCGCTCAACCGCTCAGCGAGGCGCCGGCCGCGATCTATGTCATCACCCACGATGACATCGTGCGTTCGGGCGCGACCACAGTGCCGGAGATGCTGCGCCTCGCGCCCAATCTGGAGGTGGAGCAGACCAGCGCCAGCGGCTACGTGATCACCGCGCGCGGCTTCAACGGCAGCTCCGCCGCCCAGAACTTCTCCGACAAGCTCCTGGTGCTGATCGACGGACGCAGCGTCTACTCGCCGCTCTATTCCGGCGTCTACTGGGACATGCAGGACGTTCTGCCAGAGGACGTCGACCGGATCGAGGTCATCAGCGGACCGGGCGCCACGCTCTGGGGCGCCAATGCCGTCAACGGCGTGATCAACATCATCACGCGCAAGTCGGCCGACACCCAGGGCGTTCTGCTCGAAGCACAGGGTGGCAACCAGGTATCGACGATCGACGCCCGGCTGGGCGGACATGTCGGCGCCGACCTGACCTACCGCGTCTACGCCCGCTACCTGCACGGCGAGCACACGCTGACGACAACGGGCGCGAGCGCCGACGACGACTGGACCAAGCCGCAAGGCGGCTTCCGGGTCGACTGGACGGCGACGCCGAAGGACACGCTGACGCTGCAGGGCGACGCCTACCGCGGCTCCGAAGCCCAGGCCGGCGCCGCCGACCAGACCATCGGCGGCCAGGATTTCGTCGGCCGCTGGAACCATGCCTGGAGCCCCACCTCGGCGCTGCAGGTCCAGATGTACTACGACCACGTCACGCGCAGCACGCCGGCGCAAGGCGAGTTCGGGCTCGACACCTTCGACCTCGACGTCCAGCACAATTTCAGCCTCGGCGCGCGCAACGCGGTCGTCTGGGGCGGGGGCGTGCGCACGACCCACTATCAGATCGACGGCACCCCCATATTCTTCTTCACCCCGTCCGCTCGCACGCTCAATCTGGTCAACCTGTTCGTCCAGGACACCCTGTCGATCACCTCCGCGCTCAAGCTGACGCTGGGGATGAAGATGGAGCACGACCCCTATACCGGCTGGGCGGCGCTGCCGAGCGCGCGCCTGTCGTGGAAGCTGAACGAGCGCACCCTGTTCTGGGCGGCGGCCTCGCGGGCGATCCGGTCGGCGACGCCGTTCGACCGCGACGTCAACGAGATCCTGGGCGGAATACTGTTCCTGGCGGGAAGCGACCGGTTCCGGCCGGAGGATGTCGTCACCTACGAGACCGGGGTGCGGGCGCAGCCCACTTCCAATCTTTCGTTGTCCGTGTCCGGGTTCTACAATGTCTACGATCATCTGCGCAGCATCGAGTTCGACCCGGTCACGCTGCTGCCGCTGAGGTGGGGCAACATGCTGCGCGGCGACACCTTCGGCGTCGAGGCCTGGGCGGACTTCAAGCCCGTCCATTGGTGGCGTCTCTCCGCCGGCTTCAACATCCTGGAGGAGCGCTTCGCGTTCAAGCAGGGGGCCAGCCAGTTGCTTGGCCTCGAACAGCTGGGCGACGATCCCGAGTACCAGGTATCCGGCCGCTCCTCGATGGACCTGGGCTCGAACGTGACGCTGGACGCCGACATCCGCTACACAGGCGCGCTGCCGAACCCCGCCCTGCCGGCCTACGTCGAGCTGAACACGCGGCTCGCCTGGCGGGTGACGGACCACATCGAGCTGTCGATCGCGGGACGCAACCTGATCCACGACCAGCATCAGGAGCTGCCGCCGCCCGCGTCTGCCATTCCCCGCAGCTTCCTCGCGGGGCTGCAATGGCGCTACTAGGCCACAATCGCCGCGGGGCCCGCCCCCCGCGCTGGCGGCGTCTGGCGCAGTGCGTGGCCGGTCTCGTCGCCAGCCTCGGCTTGTTCGCGCCGGCGCAGGCTGCTGTCGGGACCCTCGAGTACGTGGTCAAGGCCGCCTACCTCTACAAGTTCACGCCGTTCGTGGAGTGGCCTTCGTCGGCCTTCGCGGCGCCGTCCAGTCCGTTCTATGTCTGTGTGCTGGGCGACGACCCGTTCGGCGCCAGCCTCGACCAGGCGCTTTCGGGGCACGCGGTGGGCGGCCACCCGGTGCGGGTGCGCCGGCTGCAAAACCTCGGCGGCCCCGAAGCCTGCCACATTCTCTACATGGCCGCCTCGCGCGCCGAGACGACCGCGGCGTTGAGCCGGGTCCGCGGCACCCCGGTTCTCACGGTCACCGAGCAGAGCCAGGGCATCCCCGGCGGCGTTGTGCAGTTCGTGGTCAGGGACGGCCACGTCCGGTTCACCATCGACGCGGGGGCGGCGGCGGCCAACCGGGTCGTGATCAGCGCCAAGCTGCTCAGCCTGGCCGCCTCGGTGCAGGCGGGATCGTGACGCCATGATCTCCGCGCTGCGCCAGACCTTCTCGCGATCCGCCAGGTTCGCCACCCTCGCGGCGGTGGCGGCGGCCGTGGGCCTCCTCGTCGTCGGGCTCTCGATGGCCATGTTCAACGAGAACCTGAGCCGCAGCGAGAAGCTGCGCGATGTCACCGTCCAGGCCGACATCCTCTCCGGCAGCGTCACCGCCGCCCTGGCCTTCGACGACTCGAAGCTGGCGCAGGAGTACGTGGACGCGCTCGGCGCCAACCGCGACGTGGAGGCGGCGGGCGTCTACGACCTGAACGGCAAGCTGGTGGCAGGCTACGCGCGCCCCGGCTCCTCGGCGCCCGCCGTCAACAGGGTCGGCCCGCCTTCCCTGGCGAACGATCACATCGTCGTCTCCCGACCCATAGCGCAGAGCGGCACGGCGCTCGGGTCGGTGTACCTGCGCACCGTCAGCGAACCCTTCGCCCGCCGGGCGATGCGATACGCAGGCATCGGCCTCCTGATCGTCATGGCCGCCCTGCTGGTGGCGGTGCTCGGCGCCTCCAACGCCTCGCTCGCCGTCGCCCACCGCAAACTGAAGGTGGAGATGGAGGAGCGGGCGCGCACGGAGGAGGCGCTGCGCGTCAGCCGCGAGCTGGAGGCGGCCGCCAAGATGGAAGCGGCCGCCGAGCGGAGCCGGACGGCGCTGCGCCAGTCCGAACAGCAGCTGGAGTTCGCGCTCGACGCCGGGCGCCTGGGCAGCTGGACGGTGGACGTCGCGAGCGGCCGATTGACCGCTTCCGAGTATTTCCTCGCCAACTATGGCCTCGCCCCCGACGCGCAGGTGAGGACGATCAGCGACCTGGACCAGTACATCCACCCCGAGGACCGAGATCGTCAACGCCGGGCGCGCCGCAACGCCATCCGAGGCGGCGCCGACTTCGAGGCGGAATACCGGACCATCTCGCCGGAAGGCGACGTGCGCTGGATCCTCATCCGGGGGCACGCCGGGAAGGACAACGACGGCCGCGTCCGCCGGATGGCCGGCGTCTCGCTCGACATCACCGGCCGCAAGGAGGCCGAGGAGCGCCAGCGGCTTCTGCTCGACGAGCTGAACCACCGGGTCAAGAACACCCTGGCCACCGTCCAGTCCATCGCTGTGCAGACCCGTCGCGACACGCTCGACGCGGCGGCTTTCGAGCGCGCCTTCCTGGCGCGGCTGGCGGCGCTGTCGCGGGTGCATGACCTGCTCAGTCACGTGTCGTGGGTAGGCGCCTCGCTGGCCGATGTCGTTCGCCAGACCCTGGCGCCGCATCTGTTGAGCGGCGAGCGGTCCAGCCGGCTGGTGCTGGAGGGGCCCGACCTGGCGCTCGGGCCCAACGCGGCGGTCACCCTGGCCATGGCCTTCCACGAGTTGGCGACCAACGCGGCCAAGTACGGCGCCTATTCGGTGGAGACCGGCCGGGTTGAGGTCCGCTGGCAGGCTGACGACCCGAAGTCGCCCAGCCTGATCGAGATCAACTGGCGCGAACTGGGCGGGCCGCGGGTCGAGCCGCCGACACGCCGCGGCTTCGGCACGCGCTTCGTGGAACGAGGTCTCGCCCGCGAGTTCGATGGCGAGGTCCAGCTCGAGTTCGCTCCAGGCGGCGTCCGCTGCCAGATGCGCATCCCCCTCTCAGCAAAGTTGCGTATGGCCGCATGATGACCCAAGCCGCATCCCTGCACGGCCTGCGCCTCCTGGTGGTCGAGGACGAGACGCTGGTGGCCATGATGCTCGAGGTGATGCTCGAAGGCTTCGGCTGCGACGTCGTGGGCGTCGCCGGCACCGTCAAGCGCGGCCTGGCCTACGCCTCCGACGAGTCCCTGAACCTGGACGGAGCCATTCTGGACGTGAACCTGGGCGGTGAGGAGGTCTATCCCATTGCCCAGCGCCTGACCGATCGCGGCGTGCCGATCGTCTTCTGCACCGGCTATGGCCTGAAGGGCCTGTCGCCCAGCTTCGCCCACATCCCGACTTTGGCCAAACCCTATCTGGCCGAGGACCTGGAAGGCCTGCTGTTGTCCGCGCTCGCCAGTCACAGGAGCCATTGACATGAGCCGTCACGGCCAAGCCTTGAAGAAGCCTCCGCCTGCGAACATCGAGCTGGCGCTGGAGAAGAGCGAGGCGCGGTTCCGGGGTGTGGTCGAATCCGCGCCCTACGCCATGGTGATGACCTCGTCCGACTCCGTGATCGAGATGGTCAATGCCGAGGCCGAACGCCTTTTCGGCTACGACCGGTCGGAGCTCCTGGGCCGTTCGTTCGAGATGCTGACGCCAGAGCGCGTAAGAGAAGAACGTCGGGAGCAGCGCCGCGCCTTCTACGCGAACCCGGGCCCGCGTCCGATCGGCTCGCGCCCCGGCGAATGGGGGCTGCGCAAGGATGGGACAGAGTTCCCGATGGAACTGGGGCTGAACCCGCTCGAAACGGAAGACGGGATAAAGGTCCTGTCGGCCATCGTCGACATCTCCGATCGGCGCCGCCAGGAGGAGCACATCAACGCTGCGCTGAAGGAGAAGGAGCTTCTGCTCGGCGAGGTCCACCACCGGGTCAAGAACAACCTGCAGGTCATCCAGAGCCTGCTTTACCTGCAGTCGTCCAAGACCCGGGACGAGAGCGTGATCCGTATCCTGACCGAGAGCCAGAACCGGATCAAATCCATGGCTCTGATCTACCAGACCCTTTACACGTCAAAGGACTTCAGCCGGGTCGACTTCGGGATGTTCCTGGACTCCCTCGCGCCGAGCCTGGTGTCCTCCTACAGCGTCGATCCCGGCCGGGTGTCGCTGGCCGTGCGGACCGCGGCCTGCTTCCTCCCCATCGACGCGGCGATCCCCTGCGGGCTGATCGTCAACGAGCTGATCTCCAACGCCCTGAAGTACGGCTTTCCAGAGGGTCGCCGCGGGCAGATCGAGGTCGAGCTGGCGCACGCGTCGGACAACCAGGTGGTGATGTCCGTCAGCGACAACGGCGTCGGGCTGGCCGAGGACGTGGCGCTGGAGAATTCCAAGACCCTCGGCCTGCAGCTGGTCACCCTGCTGGCCGAGCAGCTTCACGCGGAGATGGACGTGAGCCGCGCCAATCCCACCCGTTTCCGCTTTCAGTTCCCGGTAGCGTCATGAAGAATGCCAAGATCGTCGCCGTCGAAGACGAACGCATCGTCGCCCTGCACCTCAGGGAGCAGCTGCAGAAGCTCGGCTACAAAGTCGCCCCCGTCGCCGCCTCCGGCGAGGCGGCGCTGCGCAACATCGCCGAGTTCCAGCCCGACCTCGTCCTGATGGACATCCACATCGACGGGTCGCTGGACGGCATCGAGACCGCCGCGCGCATCCCGGCCGAGCTCGGCATCCCGGTGATCTACCTGACCGCCTACTCCGAGGAGACCACGCTGGAGCGGGCCAAGGCCACCAAGCCCTACGGCTACCTGATCAAGCCCTATTCCGAACGGGAGCTCTACGCCACGATCGAGATGGCGCTGGAGCGGCGGGACGTCGAAAGCGCCCTGCGGGCCAGCGAGGATCGCTTCCGCTCCATCTTCGGCGCGATCAGCGAAGGCATCTTCATCATCGACACTGCCACCGGCGCCTTCACCGACGTGAACGCGCCCGGCTGTGCGATGTTCGGCTATACCGAGGGCGAACTGATCGGGCGCGACATCGAGACGATCTCGTCCGGCGCGCATCCCTTCACCTTCGACAATGCCGTCGAGCAGATCGAGAGGGCGTCCGGCTCGGACACGCCCCGGCGTTTCGACTGGCAGTGCCGCACGAAGGACGGCCAGCTGTTCTGGGCCGAGATCTCCTTGCGGCGCGCTTCCATCGGCGGGGAAAAGGTGGTGCTGTCGATCGTCCGCGACCTTACCGAGCGCCGCACGATCGAGGAGCAACTTCGTCAGGCTCAGAAGATGGAAGCGATCGGCCAGCTGACGGGCGGGATCGCACATGACTTCAACAATCTGCTGGGCGTGATCATCGGCAACCTCGACCTGGTCCGGGAAACCATGACTGGAAACGAGGACCTCGCCGACCTGACGAGCGATGCGCTCACCGCGGCCCTGGGCGGGGCGGAGCTCACCCGGCGGCTGCTGGCCTTCGCCCGCCGCCAGCCGCTGCAGCCGGAGGTCACCGACCTCAGGGACCTGATCGAGAACGCCGCCAAGCTGCTGCGCCGCGTGCTGGGCGAAAAGGTCGACGTCACGCTTGCCTTCGAGGACGATTGCTCGCCGGTGAACATCGACAAGGTGCAACTCGAAGCGGCGCTGACCAATCTGGCCACCAACGCCCGGGACGCGATGCCCAAGGGCGGCCGCCTGCACATCGCCACCGGGCGCCGCCGGATCGACTCGGGCGACGCGGATGGCGCGCAGGAGATCCCGGCCGGCGACTACATGGTGATCGAGGTCACCGACTCCGGCGTCGGGATGCCCCCCGAGGTGGCCAGCCGGATCTTCGAGCCCTTCTACACGACCAAGGGGCGCGACCGCGGCACCGGGCTGGGCCTCAGCATGGTGTTCGGTTTCCTCAAGCAGTCCGGCGGCCACGTGAGCGTGTACAGCGAGGTCGGCATCGGCACGACGTTCCGGCTCTATCTGCCGAGCGCTGCGGGCGCCCCGGCGGCAAAGGCCGCGGCCTCCGCGCCTCTCCGATCCTCCAGCCACGGCGAAACCGTCCTGGTGGTCGAGGACAACGCAGCGCTGCGCAGCATCGCGGCGCGCCAGTTGCGCGAACTGGGCTACGCGGTGCTGGAAGCCAAGGACTCGGCCGAGGCGATCGGAATCTGCGAGCGTGGCGGCGTCCACGCGCTGTTCTCCGACGTCGTCCTGCCCGGCGACATGGACGGCGTCGAGCTGGCGCACGAGGCGACG
>Ga0105240_10003348_pt1 | contig 24944 bp, 27 predicted proteins | sample KBSC54metaG_FD_80426 | JGI IMG/M metagenome (GOLD analysis project Ga0105240, IMG submission 80426) | Corn rhizosphere microbial communities from Kellogg Biological Station, Michigan, USA - KBS C5-4 metaG | ecosystem: Host-associated > Plants > Roots > Rhizosphere > Soil | place: Michigan, USA...
CGCACCCGGTCTGGCGTGGGCCGCAGGCCGGGCTTGTCGGGCACCGGCAGCTTGGTGCGCTTCCATCGGCCGCCGATGATTCTCACCTCATGGCCAACCGAGCCGCCGGCGCGCCGCGATTCGAACACCGGGGATGCAGCCGCTCGTTTCATGAGCGCAGCTTAAGTCATCGCGCGAAATGAAAAAGCCGGGAGCTAGCCCGGCTTTTTCTTGTCTTTCCCTTGTTTCGGCGCCTGGAAGCGCCCATCGTGTGACAGCGACAAACCCATTGTGAACAGCAAAAACAAGGCCGTGTTGCCGACCCCTGTCAAGATTGACAGGGTGCTGGCCGCTTTTTCTTCATCCGGCTCGTCTTCTTGCCAGCCGGGACGGCATCACCCGGGCGCCTTGCTCGCACCCACGATCACCGTCACCATCCGCTGCGGCTGCAGCTTGCGGGCAAAGGCGGCCTTCACGTCGGCGGCCGTCACCTTGCGCACCTGGGCGATCCAGGTGTCCAGGTAGTTCAAGGGCAGGTCGTACCACGCGATATTCGCGATGTTGTCCAGCAGCTTGCGGTTGCTGTCGATGAACAGTGGAAAGCCGCCGATCAAGTTGTCCTTGGCCGCCTTCAGTTCGGCCTCGGTCGGCCCTTGCGCGACGAACTTCGCCAGAACCTCGCGGACGACCTTTACCGCCTCTGCCGCCTGGTCAGGGCGCGTCTGCAAGCCGATAGTGAAAGCGCCCGCGTGCATGCCCGGCGCAAAGTGGCTGGACACGCCGTAGGTCAGCCCTCGCTTTTCGCGCACTTCCTGCGACAGGCGCGAAGCGAAGCCGCCGCCGCCAAGCGTGTAGTTGCCCACCAGCATCGTGAAGTAGTCGGGGTCGGAGCGCTTGTAGCCGGGCTGCCCGATCAGCACATGGGCCTGCGCGGACGCAAAGGGAATATCGCGCTCCAGCGGCGCCGCCAGCGGCGCGACCTCGGGCACCGCCGGCAGCGGCCCGCAGCGGCCTTGCACCGCGGCAGGCAGTCGCGACAGCAGCGTCGCGACCATGGCATCGGCCTGCGTCCGCGTCACCGCGCCGACGATGCTGACCTTCGCGCGGCACGGCTGGATGAGGCGATATTGCTGCTTCATGTCCTCCACCGAGATGTGCCGCAAGCTTTCCTCGGTCATCTCGTGCCCGTAGGGATGCGTGCCATACACGAGCGCCGCGTAGGCTCGCCCGGCCACTGTTGCGGGCCGTGTGTTGGCTTCGCGAATGGACGCGGACAGGCGCTGGCGCTCGCGTTCCCAGATGTCCGGTGGAAAAGCCGGATCGCCCAATTGCCGTGAGGCCAGCTGCACGGCCTTGGCCAGCAGGTCGGGATAGGTCAGCGAGCGAAGCGAAAAACTCATGCGATCCGAACTTGCGCCGCCGCCGAATCCGGCGCCGAGATCGGCCCAGGCGTCGCTCAGCTGATTCTCGTCAAGCGCCGCCGCATATGGACCGCTGTCACCTGGCTTGGCGGCGGTGATGCCCTTGTCCGTCATCCCCGCTGTCACGCTGGCGAGCCCCGCCTTGTCTGCGGGTTCCCTGCGACCGCCCGCGTCGAATTCCACACGCACATCGACCATCGGAATCGACGGGCTTTCCACGAAGTACACCTGGGCGCCGCTCGGCTGGGTCCAGTGCTGGATCGGGATGGCGGCGAGCGCGCGCCCGTGCGACAGCAGCAGCGCCAAGGCAGCGAACGCGGCGCGGGCTGCCATGGATGCAGATCGAAGATGTTTCACGGGCATTTATTGCAAGCCTTCTGACGGGCGCACGCCCGGCGGCGGCGTGCGGGGTTTGCGATTCGGGTCCAGCGGCTGCGGGCGCAGCACGCCCACGGTGAGTTGGTCATCGCCGAAGTATTTGGCCGCGACGGCCTTTACCTGCTCGGCTGACACGCCGCGCAAGCGCTGGATCAAGCGCTCACCCGCGTCCAACGGCAGGCCCTCGATCCAATAGCTGCCCAACTCGCGCGCTTGGTTCATCACCGAATCCAGCTTGTAGACCTCGCCGGCGATCCATTGCGTCTTCACGCGATTGAGTTCGGCTTCGGTCACTCCGTCTCGAGCAACCTTGGCCACTTCCGCGCGCAATGCCGCTTCGAGCTGCTCGGTGGTCTTGCCCGGGGCCGGCACTCCGTCCAACGTGAACAGCTGCGGGCCGCGTCCCCACAGGCCGTTGCTCGCGCCCGCACTGTCGGCCAGCCGGTCGCTGCCTTGCGTCAATGCGCGCTCCAATCGCGCACCGCTGTAGCCGTCCAGCACCGCGGCCAGCACCGTCAAGGCCAGCGCATCATCATTGTCGGGGCTCGGATCGAACGAAGTGACGCGCGGAACCTTGAACGCGAGCGCAACGTATGACTGTTCGGCAGGCGCCTTGAATTCGATGCGGCGAACGCCCACTTGCGCCGGCTCGGTGCGCGGCTTGCGTGGCGGCACCGGCCGCGCGGCGATGGAGCCATAGTATTTCTGGGCAAGGCGGCGCACTTGCGCGGGATCGACATCGCCCGCGATCACCACAACGGCGTTCGCCGGCACATACCAGCGCTGGTAGAAGTCTCGCGCGTCCTGTGGCGTCATCGATTGGAGATCGCTCATCCAACCCACGACCGGACGGCGGTAGGGCGAGGCCTCGAACACCGCTGCGTTCAGCGCTTCCCACATCAGGGCGCGCGGCGAGTCTTCCGTGCGCAAGCGCCGCTCCTCCTTGACCACTTCGATCTCGCGCTTGAATTCGGCGTCGGGCCATTGGTTGTGAGCGAAGCGGTCCGCTTCGAGCTTCATAACGTCTTCGAGCTTGCCCGCCGGGATCTGCTGGTAAAAGCCGGTGTTGTCGCGCTGCGTGAACGCGTTTTCCCGGCCTCCGAGCGCGGCGACGCGGCGCGAGAACTCGCCCGGTTTCAAATCCCTTGTGCCGCGGAACATCATGTGCTCCAGGATGTGGGCCAGGCCGCTCGAGCCGTCGACCTCATCGACGGAGCCCACTCGCACCCATACCATCTGCACGGCGGTAGGTGCGCGATGGTCGGGCTTGACGATGACGGTGAAGCCGTTGTCCAGCTTGAACTGCTCGGCTTTCGGCGAATTCGATTGAGTTTGGGCAAATGCTTGTAATGCAAAGGGCAGTGCCAGGAAGAGGCAAAGACTGCGCAGACAGCTCTGCAAGAGGTGTTTCATAGAATCGTGTGATACCGAAAAGCGCATCAATGTTCAGTTTCTTCAAGAAAAAACCCGCGGCGCCGCCACCGCCAGCCGCGGTTCGCCAGGCTTCACCAACGCCGCCTTCACTAACTCCAGCCTCACCGGCTACGGCTGCGCCGCTGCCCTCTGGCGGCCTGATCGGCAGCGCATTGGTGCAGCCGATCGAAATTCCCGTGCCCGCGCCGGTTGCGCCCGAACGCCAGCGCTGGCTCGACAAGCTTAGCGCGGGTCTGCGCAAGACGGGTTCGAGTATTTCACTGGTCTTCACCGGCGGCCAGATCGATGACCAGCTGTACGAAGAGCTCGAATCCGCGCTGCTGATGGCCGACACCGGCGTGAAAGCGACGCAGCACCTGCTGGACGAGGTCAAGCGCCGCGTGCAGGCCAGCGGCGCCACGCGCCCGGTGCAGGTGAAAAACATCCTGATCGATTCACTCGCGCAGTTGCTCAAGCCACTGGAAAAATCGCTGGTGATCGGCGAATTCCGGCCAACCATCATCATGGTGGCCGGCGTCAACGGGGCAGGCAAGACCACTTCCATCGGCAAACTGACCAAGCACCTGGCCAACGAAGGCGCGTCGGTGTTGCTGGCGGCCGCCGACACGTTCCGCGCCGCCGCTCGCGAACAGCTCGCGATCTGGGCCGACCGCAACATGGTGGATATCGTGAGCCAGGAAGGCGGCGATCCGGCGGCTGTGAGCTTCGATGCCGTCACCGCCGGCAAAGCGCGAGGCAAGGATGTGGTGATCGTCGATACAGCCGGACGCTTGCCCACGCAACTGCACCTCATGGACGAACTGCGCAAGATCAAGCGCGTGGTGCAAAAGGCGGACCCGAGCGGCCCGCACGAAGTCTTGCTCGTCATCGACGGCAACACCGGCCAGAACGCGCTGGCCCAGGTGCGCGCGTTCGACGATGCGCTGACCCTCACCGGCCTCATCATCACCAAGCTCGACGGCACGGCCAAAGGCGGCGTGCTGGCCGCGATCGCGCAGGAAAAGCCGGTGCCGGTCTATTTCATCGGCGTGGGCGAGAAGCTGGACGACTTGGAAACCTTCAACGCGCGCGAATTCGCGCAGGCATTACTCGCATAATCGTTCGTAGAACTCTGGTCTCAGCGCGACATCACGCGGCGCGCGGCATAGCTGGCCGCATCCACCAGCAGCACCAGCAAGATCATCGCCAGCAGCACCGAGCTGGTTTCGGCCATCTGGAACAGGCCCAGGTGAAATGCCAGCATCTGCCCGAGGCCGCCCGCGCCCACGACCCCCAATATCGCGGCCGCGCGAATGTTGTTTTCCCAGCGGTACAAGATGTAGCTCAGCAGCTGCGGCAGCACTTGAGGCAGGCTGGCGTAAAGAAAGATGCGGCCTTCGCCCACTCCGCGCACCCGCAAAGCAAACCCAGGGCCATCCGGCGCATTTTCGATCGCTTCGGCAAACAAGCGGCCCAGCACGCCGGTGGTGTGGATCGCCAGTGCGAGTGTGCCGGCGAACGGACCCAGGCCCGCCGCGATCAGCAACAGCGCCGCCCACATCAGCTCGGGCACGCTGCGCAATGCGTTCAGCAGCAACCGGCTTGGGCCGCGCCACACCGCGCGGTCTTGCGGATGGGTCTTGGCGGCGGGCAGCGCCAGCAGCAATCCGAACACCGCCGCGACGAGCGTGCCCACCACCGACATGGCCAGCGTTTCGAGCGTGGCCGGCAGCAGCTTGCCCAGGAATGCAGCATCGATGCGGGGCACGAGCAGCTCGGCGAGAAAGCGGCCCATGCGAGCGACCGACTCGTGCGAAAAGAACCGGGCCCACTGCAGCTCCAGTGACCAGAAACTCGCCACAACCAGCAGCAGCATCAGCACGACCGACCAGCAGGCCCTGCAGCGAGCCTGGAATATCGGCGGCGGCAAGCGGTAAACCTCGTTCGCCGCGGTCTTCAGGGGAGCGGATTCGAGCTTCATCCCAGAGCCTTGCGCAAAGCCGCGCTCATTCGATCCGTCGCCGCCACCAGGGCTACAAACACGAGCAGCATCGTGCTGACTTCGGAACCATTGAACATCTTCATCGACGCGTCCATCTGCTGGCCCAAGCCACCGGCGCCGACGAAGCCCAGGACTGCAGAGGAGCGGATCGCGCATTCCCACCGATAGACGGTGTAGCTGGTGAGCTCGGCCGCGTTTTGCGGCAACAGGCCGTAGAAGAACGCCTGCAGCCGTCCCGCGCCATTGCGCATCAGGCTGATGGTGGCGTGCGCATCGCCGCTTTCCAGGATTTCGCCGTACACCTTTCCCAGCATGCCCCCGTAGGTCAGTGCGATCGCCAATACGCCCGCGGTGACGCCCAGCCCGACGACGCGAACGAAAACCAGCGCCCAGATCAATTCGGGCACGCTGCGCAGCACCACCAGCAAGCCCCGCACACCGACGCGTAACGCCGCCGGCCCGGCGGCCATCCGGCCCGCCATGCCTGACAGAGACAGCACGCGCACGGACAAAAGCGCGAGCGGCGCAGCCAGGACCAGTGCCAGTGCGAGGCCGGCTGTCGCGATCGCGACGGTGCGCCAGGTTTCGCGCGCCACCATGAGCAGGAAATCCGCGTCCAGTCGTGGCGGAAAGAAGCCCGCGACGAATTTGAGCGCCGGCGTCAGACTGTCCGGGGCCAGCAGCTGCCAAGGCTTGAATTCGGACAGCACCAGCATGGGCCAAAGCAACACGGCGCCGGCAAGTATCCAGAACACGCGGCCCCACCACGCCGGGTCGCGCCGTGAAGCAGGTGTGGGCAAGACCGCAGACATGGGGCTGATCGCTTAGCGGCACTGCATGACGACTGGCGCGGGCTTGGCCGAGGGCGGTTCGTCGAATGCTCCAGTTCCTTGAAGTTCGTCGAGTTTTTGCGCATACAAGGCCTCGAGCCGCGCGGGACTGACTTCGGCGGCCGGCAGGTCGAACATCAGAGCGCCCTCGCGCAACCCGATGATGCGCGGGAAATTGCGCAATGCCATTGGCACGTCGTGGAGCGTCGCGAGCAGCGTGGCGCCGCTATCACGCGCGCCTTCGACCAGCGACTGCACTGCTTGCGCCGCGCGAGAAGGGTCCAGGGCGGACAGTGGTTCGTCCACCAGCAACAAGCGCGATTGCGCGACCAATGCACGCGCGAGCCCGACCCGCTGGCGCTCTCCGCCGGAGAGCCGGTCGACCCGGGCGAACAGCTTGTCGGCGACGTCGAAGCGGGCCAGCGCCGCATCGGCTTGCGCGATGCCGGTCGGATAAAACAAGCTTCGCAGGCTGTGCGCCAGACTGATGCGAGGCAGCCGGCCGGCAAGCACTGCGGTTACGACGCGCTGACGCGGAGGCAAGGGAGGCACTTGCGGCGCCAGAAAGAGTTGGCCGCGCAACCGTCGCAACTCGCGCCGCGGAAGCTGCCACGGATCGCGGCCATCGATCTCCACGCTGCCCATGGAGGGCCTCAGCGCGCACGCCAGCACATGCAGCAAAGTCGTCTTTCCGGCACCCGAGGGGCCGATGACGGCGATGTGCTCTCCGGTCGCCACCGAGAGGTCGAACGCCTTGAGCGCGGGCGAAACGGCGGAATGAGCAGCGGGATGCCGCGCGTTGACACGCTTGAGTTTCAGTTCCATGCGTTGGTGCGGGGTGCTGCTACTTCAACAGACCGGCATTGCGCGCCGCAGCTTCGATACCCTTGTAGTTCTCAGGCCGAGTGGGGATGAAGCGTGTCGCGCGCTGCAACTCGAGGATTTCCCGGCCTTGAGGAGTCGCATCGCTCAAGTCGGTGAATGCCTTGACCAGCTTCGCGCGTTCCGCTGCGGGCATGGCCGCATTCACGGTCCAGTTGTAATCGTAGTAAGGGGGCGTCGTATAGAACACGCGAACCTTGGCCGGGTCCACCTTCTTGTCGGCTACCAGTTTGTCCCACACCGAGATATTGAGCGCGCCTGCATCCACCTTCCCGGACGCTACGGCGGCGGCGGTGGCGTCATGCGTGCCTGAATAGGCGACACGTTTCATGTCGCGATCGGGGTCGATGCCCGCGGCGAGCAGGTTGCTGCGCGGCATCAAGTGGCCCGAGGTGCTCGATTGGGAGCCGAAAGTGAATGTATGGCCTTTGAGGTCCGCGAGGGCCTTGATCGCAGGGTTGGTGGTGATGAAAACGGAGCGAAACTTCGTGTCTTCCTCGCGCTGCACCAGCGGCACGGCCTTGCCGCCCGAGCGCTGCTGAGCCTCAACGAAAGTGAAACCGCCGAACCAAGCGAGGTCCACCTGCTTGTTCGCCAGCGCTTCAACCGCGGCTGCGTAATCGGACACCGGCGTGAATTCCACCTTCATGCCCAGTTTCTGTTCGAGGTATTTGACCAAGGGCGCGGCTTTGCGCGCGAGCTCCGTGGGCGACTCATCGGGTATGGCGGTGACGCGGAACACCTGCTGGGCCTGTGCCAAGCTCGAAAGCGCGACCAAAAACCCTAGCAAGAAGGTGCGCAGCGCAGCGGAAGAAAGAAACGATTTCATGCAGCTCTTCTTCGGTATCTTGACTGCTGATTAAAGCCGAAACTTGCGTTGCCTTCAGGCGCAGCTGCGAAAGCCCGCGAATACATCCCTGCGGTGGGGCTCGAAAAAATTCCGGTATCGCGGATGCGCTAATGTCGATGAAGTCGCGTCGCAGGCGCCGCGCAGCACGCGGCGGCTGCCGAACCAGGGCGCGGAGTAATCCCGATAAGGATGAGGCCGGAAACCAGGAAACGGCAGGAAAGGCGAAGCCGTCCATTCCCAGACGCAGCCCCACCCAAATCCGGGCACGGAAACTGCCGCGCACTCCCATTCGGCCTCGGTGGGCAGCCGCCGGCCGGACCAGCGGCACCACGCCTCGGCTTCGTGCGCGTTCAGGTGGATCGCGGCCTCGCCTGCCGGTCCTCCCGCGGGCGGCGCAAGCTTCGCAGCCTGCAGCCACGCCCAACCTTCGTCGCTCCACCAATTGCGGTGGCCATAGCCTCCCGCTTGTACGAATGGCATGAAGCGCGACCAGGACACCGGTTGCGCGTCGATCTCGAAGGCCTCAAGCCGAACCGCATGCACCCCAAGCTCGTTATCGAAAGCGAAGCCCGGTCCCGCGTAGCCGAGATCGAAGCGTTGCGCCGGAACACGCAGCGTGCCACCGCGGGAATCCAACTGCTGCGCTCGCCGTTCGCCGGGCACCGGCACCGCCAAGTCGCGTGCCATGTACGTCGCGGCCTCCGCATGCATCTCCTCGTGCAAAGCCGTGAGGCGAAAAAAATAAAGCTGCTCGTCACTCGCATCCGCAGGCAAGCGATCCAGCAATTCCAGGCTCTGATCCAAAGTCGCTGCAAGGTAATCGCGCGTGGCTTGTGCACTGGGCAAATCAAGCTCCCAACGGCTGCGATGGGCCACTTTTCCGGAGTCGTAAAGCGCATCCGCACCTGATATCACCGAGCTGGCGCGCTCATCATCCGGGTCGCAGCCGGCTCCCTGCGAGCGCTGGCGATTACGCGCGATCCAATATTCCTGGAACCATGCCACATGCCCCCATTCCCACAGCGGCGGATTGAGGGTCGGGCGATACGGCACCCGCATGCCGGAACCTGCCAGGCAGTGTTCATAGGCATCGGCCAGCACGAGCGTGCGCGCGCGTGCCGCAACCAGCGCGTCGTGCACGGCTTGGCGGCCGCCGGCCCGCAAAGCGTCGGCCGAGCTATAACCTGGGGATGAAACGTCCATCGGTCGTTATCGTAAGCCCGGCGCTCGCTGCGGCGAACAATGGCAATTGGCAGACCGCACGGCGCTGGCGGAATTTCCTGGGAAAGGATTTCCGCGCCCGGATCACTCTGTGCTGGCCGGACGACGCCGCTGCGGGCGACGACATCATGCTCGCGCTGCACGCCAGGCGATCCGCCGCAGCCATTCAAGCGTGGGCGCAGGCCAAAGGCGGCCAGCGATTGGCTGTCGTGTTGACCGGAACCGATCTCTATCAGGACATCCAGCAGGATGCCCAGGCGCAGCATTCGCTGGATCTCGCCGGCAGGCTGGTGGTCTTGCAGGAACTGGGAGTGCAGGCGCTGCCGGCGCAGCACCGTCCCAAGACGCGCGTGATCTATCAGTCCACTTCAGCGCGCCAGACATTGGCCAAGCCTGATCGGCACTTGCGAGCTGTGATGGTCGGTCATTTGCGCGAGGTGAAAAGTCCGCAGACCTTGTTCGAGGCGGCGCGCCTGTTGGCCGGACGCCGCGACATTCGCATCGACCATATCGGCGCGGCGGGTGAGCCGAAATGGGCCGAGCTGGCGCGCGCCACCGAGCGCGACTGCCCCGCTTACCACTGGCTGGGCGAGATGCCGCACGGCCGCGTGCGCCAGGCGATCCAGCGCGCGCACGTGCTGGTCCACCCTAGCGCCATGGAGGGCGGCGCGCACGTGGTCATGGAAGCGGTGCGTAGTGGCACGCCCGTACTGGCCTCACGCGTGCCGGGCAATGAGGGAATGCTGGGAGCCGATTACGATGGCTACTTCGAACATGGGCAGGCTGAGCGACTCGCTGCGCTCCTGGAGCGCTGCCGAGCTGGGCAGTGCGCCAATGACCCTGCCTCGGCATTGTTGCAGCGGCTGCGGGCACAATGCGCGCTGCGAGCGCCGCTGTTCACCGCCGAGGCTGAGCGCGCCGGTTTGCTTGAACTCTTGAACGAATTGCAGGACTTGCGATGAATGCACCATTGAATCCCGTCGTCACGGAACCGCGCCTGACCTCCCTGTCGCATGGCGGCGGCTGCGGCTGCAAGATTGCGCCCGGCGTGCTGTCGGAAATCCTGAAGGGCACGGCTCGCATGCCGATGCCCAAGGAGTTGCTGGTGGGCATCGAGACGGCCGACGACGCTGCGGTGTACCAGCTCAACGATGAGCAGGCGCTGATCGCCACCACCGATTTCTTCATGCCTATCGTGGATGACCCGTACGACTTCGGGCGCATCGCGGCCACCAATGCGATCTCCGACGTGTACGCGATGGGCGGACGGCCGATCATGGCGCTGGCCCTGGTCGGCATGCCGATCAACGTGCTGAGCACCGCGACGATCGCGCGCGTGCTCGAAGGCGGCGAGTCGGTGTGCCGCGAAGCGGGAATTCCGATTGCGGGCGGACATTCCATAGACTCGGTCGAGGCGATCTATGGCCTGGTGGCAATGGGGCTGGTTCATCCTAAACGCGTGAAGCGCAACGCCGACGCGAAGCCCGGTGACCTGCTGGTGCTCGGCAAACCGCTGGGCGTGGGGGTGCAATCGGCCGCGCTGAAGAAGAACGCGCTGGATGCCGCCGGCTACCAGCGCATGATCGCCACCACCACTCGCCTGAACACGCCCGGCCCCGACCTTGCGGCATTGGATGGCGTGCACGCCCTCACCGACGTGACGGGCTTCGGCCTCGCCGGGCATGCGCTGGAAATGGCGCGGGGCGCCCGCTCGACAGTGCGAATCAACTGGGCAAGCGTGCCTTTGCTGGCGGGCGTGCGCGAACTGGCGACCCAAGGCATGGTCACCGGCGCATCCGCTCGTAATTGGGTCGGCTATGGCGCAGACGTGGTGCTGCCCGCGAACTTCCCAGCCGAGGACCAAGCCTTGCTGACCGATCCCCAGACCAGCGGGGGATTGCTGGTAGCCTGCGACGCCGCCGCGCTCAATGAAGTGCTTGCGGTCTTTCGTCGCCACGGCTTCGCAGATGCCGCCGTGGTCGGCGAAGTCGCTACCGTGGCGGGCTCTGCGCCCCTGGTGATTCAGTAGCCGGGCGGCTTGCCGCGGACTAACCTAGCTCGGCTCGCACCCAGTCGAAATACGCTTGGCTCGCCTGCATCGTCACCGCCGCGAATTGCGGCAGCTCGTACGGATGATGCTTGCCAAAAAGCGCCTGCAGCGCCGGCCGGCATGAGGGCAGCGTCTTGATCACCAGCCGCACCTCCGGCTCTTCGCGAAGCTCGCCCTTCCAGCGATAAAGCGAAGTCAGGCCTGGCTCGAGTTGCACGCAGGCTGCCAACTTTGCCGCCAGGATTTCACGCGCAAGGACCTGCGCCGCCGGCAGGGAGCCCACCGTCGTGGTGACCGTCAAAATGTCGCCTTCTATACACTGTTGCATGGCGTCGCCTTCCACAATCACGCCATTGTTCCACCCGACCGGGAGCCCGTGATGAACACGATTGCCGATACCGCTGCGCACGCGGTCTCACCGCGCAAGGTGGACCAGCTGCTGGCGCATTACGGCCAGAGCCACCGAGATCCCCGCAACGAGGTCATCCACTTCATTGCCATCCCGCTGATCCTGATCAGCCTGGTGGGCCTGCTGTACGCCGCGCATCCGTGGATCGCTTATGCCTTCCTGGCGGCGAGCATGGTTTATTACGCGCGGCTCTCGTGGGTGTTCCTGGTCGCGATGGCAGCGGTATCGGGCGCCGCACTGCTGCTCGTGCTCGCCATGGGCGACCGGGTCATAGCCGTATCGGTGTCGATCTTTGTTGCCGCCTGGATTGCGCAGTTCGTCGGACACAAGATCGAAGGCAAGAAGCCATCGTTCTTCGAGGATCTGCAATACCTTTGGGTGGGACCGCTGTTCGTGCTGAGCAAGCTGTTCGGCAAGCTCGGCCTTCGTTGGTAGCCCAGCGCGCAATTCAGCTGTCGATGGGTCGGGCACCGGGCTGATGGATCAACTCCAGCGGCATGCCGAGCAATGACGTGGGCGAACCTTCGGAACTGCTGCTGGCCTGGAACCACAAGCCCGCAAAATAGGTGTGCTCCAGGATCAAGGAGGCGTTGGCCAACTTTCGGATGCGCGCGTCGATCACGGGCATGTTTTGCAGCAACACCGGCGTCAGAACCGGGTCCCACTTCAGGATGCGCACGTAGCCCGCGAAGGCCGGCAAGCCATTCTCGCCGGGACGTGCCCGGCTCACGCCAACTTCGATGGTGTCGATCGGCACCAGCATGCGGCGAAGACAATCCAGGATGATGCGCAGGTAATAGGTCTCGATGTCCCCAGAGCTCAGCTCCGATGACACCGGTAGGCTAGGGCCCGGGAAGCTGAGCTGTTCCTGCCGCTTCGAAAACACGCGGCTGATCATTGACTTCATGAAACTCCCTAAGCTGGCGATGCTGTTACCGCCTGTTTCGAAAATGGTAGTCGAATTGCCGCTCAAGGGACAGCGAGGAACACCCATCCGCCGCCGCAACAGCGCGGAATTCGGTATCTTCAGGGATTGAACTCCGGCCTTAGCACTCTGTCAAAGAGAGTGCTAATATTCCATATATGAAAGGAGTTTCTGGCATGTCCGAAACGAATGGGGGCTCTGGCACGGCTTTGGCGATGGCCAACCCGTGGGCGGTTGTTCCATCACTGGGCAACCTGGACGCGTATATCTCGGCGGTGAACCGCCTGCCGATGCTCACCTTGGCCGAGGAGCAGGATTACGCACGCAAGTTCAAGGAACACAACGATATCGAGGCCGCCGGAAAGCTGGTGCTGTCGCACCTGCGGCTGGTCGTCTCTGTTTCACGCAAGTACCTGGGCTATGGCCTGCCGCATGGCGACCTGATCCAGGAGGGCAACATCGGCCTGATGAAGGCGGTCAAGCGCTTCGACCCCGACCAGGGCGTGCGCCTGGTGAGCTACGCGCTGCACTGGATCAAGGCCGAAATCCACGAATACATCCTGAAGAACTGGCGCATGGTGAAGGTGGCGACCACCAAGGCGCAGCGCAAGCTGTTCTTCAACCTGCGCTCGATGAAGCAGGGCTTCAAGGACGACGCGGACGCGCAGACGCACCGCGACAGCCTGACCGACGCGCAGATCGACGTGATGGCGCGCGACCTGAACGTCAAGCGCGAGGAAGTGGTCGAGATGGAAGCGCGCATGGCCGGCGGCGACGTGCTGCTGGACCCGGCGCCCAGCGACGATGGCGAGGAAGCCTTCGGGCCGATCGCTTACCTGGCCGATGCCAGCCACGAACCCACCGCCATGATCCAGGCGCGTGAGCGCGATGAGATGGCGAGCGACGGCATCGCGGCCGCGCTGGAAGAACTCGATCCGCGCAGCCGGCGCATCGTCGAAGAGCGCTGGCTGAAGGTGAACGACGACGGTTCGGGCGGTCTCACGCTGCACGACCTGGCCGCGGAGTACGGTGTCAGCGCGGAGCGTATTCGCCAGATCGAATCCGCCGCGATGAAGAAAATGAAGAAAGCGCTCGCCGCTTACGCTTGAATTCGGCCACGCGCCCGCAATGCGGGACGCGTAGGCTGCGCGAGACAATTCGAAGGCCCGCTTTGGCGGGCCTTTCTTTTTTGCGGACGGGCGCGCGGGAATGCTGTAACAATCTTTGGGTGAGGACTCGGAGAATATTCACCGCCTTCGGAGCGGGGCTGCTGCTTGCGATGCTGGCGCTCTTTGCGATGCTGGCGGTGCTTGCGCAGCCCGGCACTCACATGAGTGTGGCCCAGGCCGCAGCAACGGCGGCCAGCACCGCCGCAGCGGTGACCATTCGGCTCACACCAGACCAGAGGGTCATCTCCCTGGACGGACGAAGCCGGTATTGGGTGGACCCGAGCGGCACCGCCACCGCCGACCAGATCGAGGCCGCGGGTGACAGCGTTGCCTGGGCAACGCGCAACCCTGGACTCTCGTTCAATCTCGATGGCAAGGCCCTGTGGGTGCAGTTCGATGTTGCCAAGCAAAGGGGATCGCGCTGGTATGTCGAAGTGCAGTCTTCGGGTATCGATCGCGTGCAGATGTTCTATCGCTCCTCCGAAGGCCGCTGGGTAGTGCATGAAGCAGGCGACACCAAGGCTGTCTCGGATTGGCCCATCCCCGGCAGGTTTCCCACCTTCGAGCTGTCTCCGGTAGGCGACCAGCCGGTGACAGTGCGGCACTGGCTGCGCATCGAGCACGCGCGTGTGGACTTCGCCAGTCCGATCGTGCTGAGCAGCCAGCCCGCGCTGGTTGCCTCGCGTGAGCGCGAACAGTTCCTGCTGGGCGGCTACTTCGGCCTGGCGCTGTTGATCGCCGCGGTGGCGGCGGCGAACGCGATGGCGTACCGCGACCGGAATTTCGGAACCTATGCGGTCTATGTGGCGGCATTGGCCTTGGGCCAGCTGGCCTACCTCGGCGTCGGGGCACAGCGGCTGTGGGTGCATTGGCTCAAATGGAACGAGATTTCGACGTTCCTGCTGCCCGGCATCTCGGCCGCGGCCGCGCTCTGGTTTGCGCGCACCGTGACGGAACCCGCGCGCTTTTCAAGGGCGCTTGACGTGGTGGTATGGGGCATGATCGCCGCCCTGCTCGGAGCAGTGGCCGTCGACACCGCCGTGGCGACCCGCGCTTCGTTCGCTTTGCTGATGCTGCTGATCCTGTTTGCCTTGTTGCTTGTCGTGGGGCTGATCGTCCTGGTGTGGACGCAAGGTGACGATCCGCACATCCGGCTGATCGCGCTGGGGTTCCTGCCGGTGCTGGTGGCGGCGGTATTTCCGGTGCTGCGCGGGCTGAACCTGATCCCGGCCAGCAGCTTGACCCGGTATGCGCTTTCCGTCGGGGCTGCGATGGAGATGCCTATCCTGTTTTACGCCCTCAGCCTGCGGGGCAGCCTGCGGCGCGAGTCCCAGGCTCGCGCCGCGGCGCTGTCGGGCCACGATGCACTCACGGGCCTCGCAGACACACGCACGCTGACGTCGCGCCTGGACGGTGCGCTCAAGCGCGCGCGAAATTTGAAGCACCCGTGCGCGATGCTGGCAGTGCGGCTGACAAACCTTGACGCAGTTGCCGCTGAATTCGGGCGCGAAGTGGGTGAACGGATGCTGGTGGTGGCCGCGTCCTTGCTGCGCAACACGATCACCGACATCGACATGGCAGCGCGGATCGCCGAGTGCGATTTCGCGCTGCTGCTGGAGGGTCCGACCACCACCGAAAATGCAACCAGCCGCGCTCAGCAACTCGTGGCCAGCGGCCTGCGCAATCACGCTGCATTGCCGGGGGGCACCATCCTGAAGTTCAACATCGCGGTGGCACTGCTGCCGGAAGACGGACTCGACGCCGCCGCCAGCGTCATATGGCTGCTCGACAGCCTGAACTCCATCCCGCTGGATGCGCGAAAGCCGATCCGGTCTGCCAACTTCTAAGCTGAATCAGCTTGCTTGCTTGAGCAGCTGCTGCAGGTCCGAGGCCAGGGCCTGCGGCCCGGCGTCATAGCGCGAATACAGGCGCAGACGTCCTTGCGTGTCGTACACGTAATTCGCCGCGGAGTGGTCCATGGTGTAGCTGGTCGGCGTCTTGCCGTCGACCTTCTTGTAATACACCTTGTACTCCTTGGCCAGCGCCGCAAGCTGCTCGGGCGTGCCGCGCAGAGCCAGAAAGCTGGGATCGAAATTGGCCATGTAGCCTTTGAGCACTTCGGGCGTGTCGCGCTCGGGATCCACCGTGACGAACAGGCCTTGCACCTTGGCGCCGTCGGGTCCCATCAATTTCTTTGCCTCAGCCAAGTCAGCCAGCGTCGTCGGGCAAACGTCGGGGCATTGCGTGTAGCCGAAAAACATGACGACCAGCTTGCCGCGAAAGTCTTTCAACGTGCGAACCTGGCCATTCTGATCCGGCAGCTGGAAGTCCTTGGCGTAGTCGGCTCCGGTGAGATCGACCGCCTTGAACTGGGGTTTGTTCTCGGTGCACCCGCCGAGCAGGCTGCCGAGCCCGGCCGTGAGCGCGCCGACAGCGAGGGAAGCGAAAGCGTTTCGTCGGTTCATGGCATCAAAACAGATAGTGATCCACCAGCAGCGCGGCAAACAATGCGCTGAGGTGAATCAGGGAAAAACGAAAGGTCTTGCGGGCAAGCGCGTCGGAATAGTTGCGCCACAGGCGAAAACCGTACCAGCAAAATCCACAACCCAGCACCAGCGCGGCAGCGAGGTACAGCCATGAACTCATGCCATACGCAAACGGCATCAAGCACGCGGCAAACAGTACCAGCGTATAGAGGAATACCTGAAGCCGGGTGAATTCATTCCCGTGCGTCACCGGCAGCATCGGCAGGCCCGATTTGCGGTAGTCCTCGACCCGGTACAAGGCCAGCGCCCAGAAGTGCGGCGGGGTCCATAGAAACACGATGAGGAACAGGATCAGCGCTTCGGGACCGACGTCGCCTGTCATCGCCGCCCAACCCAGCACGGGCGGCATGGCACCGGACGCGCCGCCGATCACAATGTTCTGTGGCGTCAGCGGCTTCAGGATCACCGTATACACCACCGCATAGCCGACGAAGGTGGCAAACGTCAACCACATCGTCAGCGGATTGACCCATGCATACAGCAACCACGAGCCCAGGCTGCACAGCACGGCTGCAAACAACAAGGTCTGCCAATCGCTCAGCTCGCCTTTTGCCGTGGCCCGCCAGGAGGTGCGCCGCATTTTCGCGTCGATGCCTTGTTCGACCAGGCAATTGAAGACCGCCGCGGCACTGGCCACGAGCCAGATTCCGACGCATGCGGTGAAGGCCAAGCGAAGGTCGGCCATCGTGGGCGCGCCGGGCACAGCGAGCGCCATGCCGATCAGCGCGCAGAACACGATGAGCTGCACGACGCGCGGCTTGGTCAGCGAGTAGAACTGCTGCAGGCGGGAAGCCGCGTGCTGTCCGATGGCCTGCGACCTGGCCGCGCTCATGTCGCCACCCCGCGCGAATCGAGTTGGCCAGCGCGCGCCACCGCACCCACGCCGGCGCAGGCGCACAAAGCCCAGGTGAGAACCACGACCAGTGCCGCTGCTCCCGCCGTATGCGATACCGCTGCCGCGAGCGGCCAGCCCAGCACGACGTTCGACAGCCCCGTGGCAAGCTGCCACAGCGCCAGCGCGGCGATCCAATTCGCCTGGGCCCGCAGGGCACCGCTTTCGCGCAGCAGCCAGGCCCCGAACACAAGCGCCGCGAGCACGGCATAGGCAAGCAGGCGGTGCGCAATGTGAATTGCGGTGAGCGCCGCGAAGTTGATGTGATCGCCGGCGGCCGTTTTGCCCAGGTCGCGCCAGATTTCGAAGCCTTGGCGGAAGTCCATCGGAGGCCACCAACTGCCTTGGCACTTTGGAAACTCGCTGCACGCGAGCACCGCGTAGTTGGTGCTGACCCAGGCGCCAAGCGCAATTTGCAGCCAGACCAAGGCGAAGGTCGCGAGCAGATACGCGCGCACGGACGGTGCGATTCGCGCCGGCGCACTGTTGCGGCTCGCCAGATCCCATGCCACGGCCTGCCGGCATAAGAGTGCGAGCAAGATCATGCCGCCGAGCAGATGCAGTGTCACGATGGCCGGAAACAATTTCATCGTCACCGTCAATGCGCCGAATGTGCCTTGCAGGCAGACCCACGCGAAGGTGGCGGTCGGCCACCAGGGGCTCACGGGATCACCGCGCTTTCTGCGCAACCACGCAGCAGCGGCCAAGGTCGCGATCAATACGCCAACGCCCATCGCAAGATAGCGATGGACCATTTCGATCCACGCCTTGGCTTGCGTCACCGGCCCGGTGGGCATCGCAGCTTGCGCGTGCTCGATCTGCGCTTGCGCACCGATGGCGGTGGCGCTGCCGTAGCAACCTGGCCAGTCGGGACAACCGAGGCCCGAATCCGTAAGACGCGTGAAGGCGCCGAACAGGACGAGGTCGAAGGTGAGGAAGAGCGTGAGCAGCGTCAGCGCGTGAAGCCGCCTGCTGCCCGGGCCTTGCTGATTGCGCACCCAGATCCACGCCAGCGGCGCGAGCGCGAACATCGCGGCCATGAGCATGAGGCGCAGCGCAGGCGAGAGATCGTAAAGCGGTTGGGCCATGAAGTTCACTGGCCCGGCCGGCCGGGCTGATCCCACGCCGCTGACGCGCGCAGCAGCCGCTCCAGGTCGCGCTTGATGTTCTTCGCTGCAACCGTGTCCACCTGCGGCGCGCCCGACGCCGGGAAGCGCATCATCCAGTTGCCCAGCGGATCGACCAGGTACAAGTGTTCGGCCAGCTGCCGGCCCGTTGCCGGGGCGAGCCATTGCGCCAGTTGCTGCGCGTCGACGCGCAGCACCGTGGCTTGGCCCAGTGCAGGCATGAGCGACGGGCGCACCGGCGCCTTATCGGCGACCAGCCAGACCCAGTCGAGGCGATCCTTGTCCTTGCCCAGGCTTTCGCGCAACTGCCGCTGCAAGTACAGGTTCTTCTCGCATGAAGCGTCGCAAGCGCCACCCGCGACGCTGATCAGCAGCCATTGGCCGCGCAAAGAGGACAGCGGCACAGGCGCGCCCTCCATCGACGCCGCCGTGATGGATGGCAGCGGCCGCTGCGGTTCGATCAGTTCGCCGTAGTTGCGCCGGCCCTCCGGACGGATCACGTAGTAGGTCAGGTAAGACGCGATGACCGGCGCCGCGCAAACCGCCAGCACCGCCATCATCTTCAGGCGTCCGGCGCGTGTGCGACGCGCATCGCCACTCACCACTTTCTCGTATGCGGGGAGCGCGTGCACCGTGAGTCCAAGCGGCTCGTCAAGCATTCGGGACCTTGCGCCTTGGGGCGATGAACTGGAACCAGACATAAAGGATGGCGATCAGCATGCTCAGGGCCCACCACTGCGCGGCATAGCCGTAATTCGTTTCGACGCCGCTCGCGGGCTCGGGCCAGTCGCGCAGCAAACCCTCGGAGGGACCGCCGATTTGCTGCACAGCGAAGTCGAGCAGCGGCAGGCCGGTCTCGGCCCGGAACTGGGCCAAGTCGAGATTTTGCCGGATGGGGCCGGGCGCTGCGCCGGCGAAGTCATATAGCTTGGCCGGAGGCGGGGCCAAGCGCCCACGCAGCTCGACCACGCCAGCGGACGTGGAAATCGCCGGCAGCTTCTCGCGCTCCATGAAATTGCGCTGCACCCAGCCACGCTCCACCAGCACCGCGGCGTCGGTCCCCTCCAGGCGCAGCGGAGTCACCACGAAAAAGCCGACCTTGCCCTGCATCTGGCGGTTGTCCAGAAAGACGGTGCGCTGGCCGACCCAGGTGCCGCGCAGGACCACGATTCGATGCAGCAGATCGGCACCCTTGCGGCTGGCGAGCAGGTCGCGCTGCGATACCGGCGGCATGGCTTGACGCTGCTCGATCGACGCATGCAGCGCAAGCTTCTGCGCGGCGCGGCTCATCTGCCAGGCGCCCAACGCGAGCGTCGCGGCGATGCCGACGACGGCAGCGCTGGTGACCAGCCAGAAGCGGCGTGCAGTTTGCCCGGTCACGGGATAATTGGCTCCATGAAATACTTCGTGCTCGTCGCGTTCATTGCCATCATCGGCAGCCTCGGCTCGGCGTTGTTCTTCATGCTGCGCGACGGCCGCAGCGGCAAGCCCAAGTCCAGCAACATGGCCCGCGCATTGGCTTTTCGCGTGGGCTTCTCGATCCTGCTGTTCGTGTGCATCCTGCTGGCCTGGAAGTTCGGCTACATCCAGCCCACGGGCATACCGCTCACCCAATGAAATCGGGCCGCGTGCGGCCCATGACAAATGACCTCGCTTCGCTCAATGACGAATGACGGGATCCCCGTCATTGGTCATGCCTGAGCGAAGCCAGGCGTCATTGGTCATGCAGTCATACGGCTCCTAGAGCCAATACACCAACGTGTACAGGCCCAGCCACACCACGTCCACGAAGTGCCAGTACCAGGCGGCGCCTTCGAAGCCGAAATGATGCTCGGGCGTGAAGTGCCCCTTCATGATCCGCAGCGTGATGAACAACAGCATCAACATGCCGACGATCACGTGGAACCCGTGAAAGCCGGTCAGCATGAAGAAGGTCGATCCGTAGGCACCGGAGCTGAGCTTGAGGTTGAGCTCGTGGTAAGCGTGGAAATATTCATAGGCCTGCACCCCGACGAACGTGGCGCCCAGCAGCACCGTCATCCACATGAACGCGATGGTCATGCCCCGATGATTCGCGCGCAGCGCATGGTGCGCGATCGTTACCGTCACGCCGGAAGACAGCAGCAGCGCCGTGTTGATCGTCGGCAGCCAGAACGGCGTCATGGTCTGGAACGGCTCGATGATGCCGGCCGGCGACGCAGTCGCGCCGGGCGCAACCGAGGGCCACACCGCCTTGAAGTCAGGCCACAGCAGCGCGTTATCAAGCCCGCCGAGCGCCGGCACCGAGTGCGCACGCATCCACCACAACGCGGTGAAGAACGCACCGAAGAACATCACTTCGGAAAAGATGAACCAGCTCATGCTCCAGCGGAACGAGAGATCGACCTTGTGCCCGTAGGCGCCGCTTTCGCTCTCGCCAATGGCTTGGCGAAACCACTGGAACAGCACGCCGAACAGCCAAAGAAACCCGAACAGCAGCAGGTACTCCCCCCAGCCCGCGCCGTTGATCCACTGCTGCGCGCCGAAGATGATGCACAGCAGCCCGAACGACGCCATCGCCGGATGCCGCGAAGGCGCCGGGACGAAATAGTAGGGCTTGGTGCCGGTTGCGCTGGTACTCATCTGAACTCCTGCTGGTTCTTAAATTGTTGTTGCTCTGCCTGCCGCTTATCGGGCCACCCAGTTGACCAGCAGCACCAAGCCGCCGACGAACAGAGCCACACCGGCCAAGGCGACCACGATGATGTGGAACGGATTGAGCTTGTTCACATCGTTCTGGAATTCGCTGTGCTTGCGGATTCCGATGAATGACCACGCCACCGTCTTTATCGTACGCAAGACGCTCATCCCGGCGCCTCGGGCATCTTGCCGCCGACCTCGAAGAAGGTATAGGACAGGGTGATGGTGGTCACGTCCTTGGATAGCCGCCGATCGATCACGAAGGTGACCGGCCACTGCTTTTTCTCACCGGCGTCCAGCGTGTACTGCCTGAAGCAGAAGCACTCCACCTTGTTGAAATGCGCCGCGGCCTGGCGCGGCGCGTAACTGGGGATCGCCTGCGCCGACATGCGGCGGTTCTGGACATTCTGGAATTCATACATCACGCTGGCCAACTCGCCAGGGTGAACCTGCAGCGAGCGCTTGGCGGGCTTGAACAGCCAAGGGCCATGAGCGTTGGCGTCGAACTCCACCGTGATGGTGCGGCTCAAGTCCACTTGCGAGTTGTCCGGCAGCGCCTCGCGCCCCGCCGAGCTGCCTCCAGGCACCTGCTCCTCGGACAGCGCCAGGATGTTGATGCCCGTCACCTCGCAGATGTGCTTGTACAGCGGGATCAGCCCATACCCGAAAGCAAACATCCCGGCCGCGACCACGACCAGCTTGGCCACCATCTTGGCGTTTTCGGAGCGGATGCTCATGGATGCGACAGCAGAAAAATCTTGATCATGAATCCGAAGAAGAACGCCAGTGCGATGGACGCCAGGATCAGCGCCATCCGCAAGTTGCTCTTTTTCTGGTCCTCGGTTCGCATGTCACTCATGTGTTCAGTGGCCGGTCGGCACCACCACAGGTTCATGCCGCTCGGGCATCACGCGGGCGTCCAGGATTCGTGTTGCAGTGGGATCGAGCCGCGGCGGGGTTTCGAAGGTGTGGAACGGTGCGGGCGACGGCACTTCCCACTCCAGGCCTTCGGCGCCCTTGCCATCGGGATCGTTCCAGGGCCGCTGCGGCGCGGGTTCACCGCGGCCGCGCATCACCGGCAGCAGCACGGCGAACAGGAAGTACACCTGCGCCAGGCCGAAACCGAAAGCACCGAGCGACACGATCATGTTGAAGTCCGCGAACTGCATCGGGTAGTCCGCGTATCGGCGCGGCATTCCGGCCAAGCCGAGGAAGTGCATCGGGAAGAACGTGAGATTGAAGAACACCAGGCTGAGCCAGAAGTGCCACTTGCCCGCCTTCTCGTTGTACATCACGCCGGTCCACTTGGGCGACCAGTAGTAAAAGCCCGCGAACATCGCGAACAGCGAGCCCGCCACCAGCACGTAATGGAAGTGCGCGACGACGTAGTAAGTGTCCTGCAGCAGCAGGTCGATGGGGGCCATCGCGAGGATCAGGCCGGTGAAGCCGCCGATCGTGAACACGAAGATGAAGCCGATCGCGAACAGCATCGGCGTCTCCAGCGTCATCGAGCCCTGCCACATCGTCGCGATCCAGTTGAAGATCTTAACGGCCGTGGGCACCGCGATCAGCATCGTCGCGTACATGAAGAACAGCTGTCCCGTGACCGGCATGCCGGTGGTGAACATGTGATGGGCCCAAACGATGAACGACAGGATGGCGATCGAGCTGGTGGCGTACACCATCGACGCGTAGCCGAACAGGCGCTTGCGGGAGAACGCGGGGACCACCTGGCTGATGATGCCGAACGCCGGCAAGATCATGATGTAGACCTCGGGGTGGCCGAAGAACCAGAAGATGTGCTGGAACATCACGGGGTCGCCGCCGCCGCCCGGGTTGAAGAAGGTCGTGCCGAAGTGACGGTCGGTCAGCGTCATGGTGATCGCGCCGGCCAGCACCGGCATCACGGCGATCAGCAGGTAGGCGGTGATCAACCAGGTCCAGGCGAACATCGGCATCTTCATCAGCGGCATGCCGGGCGCGCGCATGTTCAGGATGGTGACGATGATGTTGATCGAGCCCATGATCGACGAGGCGCCCAGGATGTGAAGCGCGAAGATCGCCGCGTCCATCGACGGGCCCATCTGCAGTGTGAGCGGCGCATAAAGCGTCCAGCCCGCCGCCGGCGCTCCGCCGGGCATGAAGAACGAACCGAGCAGCATCAGGCCGGCCGGGATCAGCAGCCAGAAGCTGAAATTGTTCATTCGCGCGAAGGCCATGTCGGCCGCGCCGATCTGCAGCGGGATCATCCAGTTGGCGAAGCCCACGAAGGCCGGCATGATCGCGCCGAACACCATGATCAGCCCGTGCATGGTGGTGAGCTGGTTGAACAACTCCGGATTGACGATCTGCAGGCCCGGCTGGAACAGCTCGGCGCGGATCAGCATGGCCAGCGCGCCGCCGACCATCAGGTTGAAGAACGCGAACAGCAGGTACATCGTGCCGATGTCCTTGTGGTTGGTCGCGTAGACCCAGCGGCGCCAGCCGGTGGGCGCACCATGGTGCTCATGCCCATGCTCGTCGCTGGCGTGGTGATCGGGATGGAGAACGGCGCTCATCTTGATTTCCTGGTTCGAGAATTACTTGCCACGCTGCGCTTGCACTTCGGCCGGCTGCACAACCTGGCCGGTGTGGTTCGACCAATTGTTCTTGGTGAAGGTGATGACGGCGGCGATGTCGGTATCGGACAGCTGCTTCCATGACGGCATCTGGCCGGTCGGCGTGGTCCGGCCGTTGAGCACCACCTGGATCTGCTTGCTCTTGTCGGGATCCAGCACCACGGGCGAGCCGTCCAGCGGCTTGATGGGGCCGCCACCCTTGCCGTTAGGCTGATGGCAGGCGGCGCAATTGGCGGCGTAGACCTTCTCGCCGCGCGCGACCAGGTCCTGCAGCGCCCACACCTTGGTCGGATCGTCCTGCTTGGCTGCGGCTTTCTTCATCTCGCCTTGGACCCAGCCCGTGTATTCCTGCGCCGAAACCACTTTCACATGGATCGGCATGTAGGCGTGTTCCTTGCCGCACAGCTCGTAGCACTGGCCGTAGAAGTCGCCGGTTTTTTCGGCGCGGAACCACGTGTCGCGCACGAAGCCGGGAATCGCGTCCTGCTTGACGCCCAGGGAGGGCACGCCCCAGGAGTGGATCACGTCGTTGGCGGTGGTGATGATGCGAACTTTCTTGTTGACCGGAACCACCAGCGGGTTGTCCACTTTGAGCAGGTAGTCGTCGGGCATCTGGCCCTTCGCGCCTTCGTTGGACATTTCGCGGTGCGTCGGGTCCAGCGTGGACAGGAAGGAGACGCCTTCGCCTTCGCCCTTGAGGTAATCGTAGCCCCACTTCCATTGGTAGCCGGTGGCCTTGATGGTGAGGTCCGCGTTGCTGGTGTCCTTGCTGGCGACCAGCACCTTGGTGGCGGGCAGCGCCATCCCGATCACGATGAGAAAGGGGATGATGGTCCAGACCACCTCGACGGTGACCGACTCGTGGAAGTTCGCGGGCTTGTGGCCGACCGATTTGCGATGCTTCCAGATGGAATAGAACATCACGCTGAACACCGCGATGAAGATCACCAGGCAGGTGATGAGCATGAACCAGTGCAGCCAGCTTTGCTCCTCCGCGATGCGGGTGACGCCGGGATGCAGGTTGAGCTGCCAGTTCCCCGGCCCGCCGGGCAGGTCGTTCACCGCGTGGGCCGCCGGGCTTAGCGCGCCGAGGGCGAGCAGCATCGAGGCCGTCTTGTTGAAAATGCTCTTCATGTTTTTACTAGCTTTAGCCTTAAATCGAACCTGAACCAACGCCCACGGGCCCCCACCGACTATCCGCCACGCAACGCCCTTCTGATCTCCTGCGCAAGCATCGGCCGCAGTTCGGGGCGCACATAGCGGCCCACATTGACCCTGCGGCCCTGCCCCGACAACTCGATCAGCGACCGATCACCGACACTGGGTTCCACTCGCACCCAGTCGCGATTGAATTCCGCACGCTGGCGCCGGCCCGCATTTTCCAACTCGACCACCAGTTGGTGGCCGCGCAGCGATATCGTCTCGCCGTCCCCCGCGTGCCGAGCGTATGCGAGGAACGCCAGCCCGACCGCCGCCAGTTCGGCCCAGGCAAACGGAAGAATGAGCACCGCTCCCAGAAACCAGAAAAAAGTAGCGATGCCCAGCGACACCGC
>Ga0105240_10003352_pt1 | contig 24922 bp, 24 predicted proteins | sample KBSC54metaG_FD_80426 | JGI IMG/M metagenome (GOLD analysis project Ga0105240, IMG submission 80426) | Corn rhizosphere microbial communities from Kellogg Biological Station, Michigan, USA - KBS C5-4 metaG | ecosystem: Host-associated > Plants > Roots > Rhizosphere > Soil | place: Michigan, USA...
CGCCCAGGGCCTCAGGGTGGCCCAAGGGTGGCCCAAGGGTGCTGCCGTGACCCGCAGTCTAGTGCGTCACCGTTTCCCGATCACCACTAGTTGGCGGGCCATCTGCCCAGGTCAGCGGCTCTTACACGTCTGCGCGCTGCCGAATGGAGCGTAGGACGTACTGCATGATCCCGCCGTGCCGGTAGTAGTCGGCCTCTCCCGGTGTGTCGATGCGCACACGGGCGGTGAACTCCTTGTCGTCGGCTTTCACGGTGACCTCGCGCGGCAGCTCATCGACGCCGGCCAGCCCGTGGATCGTGAACGTCTCCTCGCCGGTCAGCCCGAGCGACTCCCGCGTGTCGCCGTCCTTGAACTGGAGCGGGAGCACGCCCATACCGATCAGGTTCGACCGGTGGATGCGCTCGAACGACTCCGCGATCACCGCTCGCACGCCGAGCAGCGCGGTACCCTTCGCCGCCCAGTCGCGCGACGAGCCCGAGCCGTACTCCTTGCCGGCGAGGATCACCAGCGGCACGCCCTCCTCGGCGTACTTCATCGCCGCCTCGTAGACGGTGGTGACCCCGCCGCCGGGCAACTGCCGGGTGACGCCGCCCTCGGTGCCGGGCGCGAGCTGGTTGCGCAGCCGGATGTTGGCGAACGTGCCCCTGATCATCACCTCGTGGTTGCCGCGGCGCGACCCGTAGGAGTTGAAGTCACGCGGCTCGACGCCGTGCTCGATGAGGTATTTGCCCGCGGGTGAGTCCTTCTTGATCGAGCCGGCGGGCGAGATGTGGTCGGTGGTTACCGAATCGCCGAGCATCAGGAGCACGCGGGCGTTCTCGATGTCGGTGATCGGTGCCGGTTCGGCGTCCATCCCGTCGAAATAGGGCGGACGACGGACGTAGGTCGACGCGTCGTCCCACTCGAAGATCTTGCCTTCGGGGATCTGCAGACCGGTCCAGCGCTCGTCGCCGGCGAAAACGTCGCCATAGCTCGCGGCGAACATCTGCGACTCGATCGCCTGGCCGACGACGTCGGCGATCTCCTTCTCGCTCGGCCAGATGTCGTGCAGGTAGACCGGCTGGCCGTCGGCTCCGGTGCCGAGCGGTTCGGTGGTGATGTCGATGTCCAGCGAACCGGCCAGCGCGTAGGCGACCACGAGCGGCGGCGACGCGAGGTAGTTGAGCTTGGTGTCGGGGTGGATCCGGCCCTCGAAGTTGCGGTTGCCCGACAGCACCGACACGACAGCGAGGTCGTTGTCGTTGACCGCCTTCGACAACGCGTCGTCGAGCGGGCCGGAGTTCCCGATGCAGGTGGTGCAGCCGTATCCGACCAGGTTGAAGCCCAGCTTCTCCAGGTAGGGCGTGAGGCCGGCCGCGTTGTAGTAGTCGGTGACGACCTTCGACCCGGGCGCCAGCGTCGTCTTGACCCAAGGCTTGCGGGTGAGCCCCTTCTCGACGGCGTTCTTCGCGAGCAGCGCGGCGCCGATCATGACCGACGGGTTCGAGGTGTTGGTGCAGCTCGTGATGGCGGCGATGACGACTGCGCCGTGGTCGATCTCGACCTCCGTGCCGTCGTCGAGGGTGACGACCGCCGGGTTGGTCGGGCGGCGGTTGTCACCGGCACCGGCGACGACCGCGACCGGCTTGTCGCCGGCGTGCTCATGGTTGATGGCCACCGGGTCGCTGGCCGGGAACGACTCGGCCGAACCCTCATCGAGCGAGCCGCCGTCAGGCTCCGCCTTCACGTAGCCGCCGAGCACGCTGCGGAAAGACGTCTTCGCGTCGGACAGCGCGACGCGGTCCTGCGGCCGCTTCGGCCCGGCGAGTGAGGGCACGACCGTCGACAGGTCGAGCTCGAGCCGCTCGGAGAACTCGGGCTCGACGCTCGGGTCGTGCCACAGTCCCTGCTCTTTCGCATACGCCTCGACCAAAGCGACGCGCTCAACGCTTCGGCCGGTGAAGCGGAGGTAGCGGATCGTCTCGTCGTCGATCGGGAAAATCGCGCAGGTGGAGCCGTATTCGGGGCTCATGTTGCCGATCGTGGCCCGGTTGGCCAGCGGCACGTTGGTCACGCCGGGGCCGTAGAACTCGACGAACTTCCCTACGACGCCGTGCTGCCGCAGCATTTCGGTGACGGTGAGCACCAGGTCGGTGGCGGTTGCGCCGTCCGGCATCTCGCCCTTGAGCTTGAACCCCACCACCCGCGGGATCAGCATGCTGATGGGCTGGCCGAGCATCGCCGCCTCGGCCTCGATGCCGCCGACCCCCCAGCCGAGAACCGAGAGCCCGTTGACCATCGTGGTGTGCGAGTCGGTACCGACCAGCGTGTCAGGGTAAGCCACGCCGTCGCGGTCGAAGACCACCCGCGACAGGTATTCGAGGTTCACCTGGTGGCAGATGCCGGTGTCGGGCGGCACCACCTTGAAGTCGTCGAACGCCTGCTGGCCCCACCGCAAGAACTGGTAGCGCTCGGCGTTGCGCTCGAACTCGAGTTCGGCGTTGCGCACGAAGGCGTCGGGCCGGCCGAACACGTCGGCGATGACGCTGTGGTCGATCACCAGCTCGGCCGGGCTGAGCGGGTTGATGCGCGCCGGGTCGCCGCCAAGTGCGACCATCGCCTCGCGCATCGCGGCCAGGTCGACGACGCACGGAACGCCGGTGAAGTCCTGCATCAGCACCCGAGCCGGCGTGAACTGGATCTCGGTGTCGGGCTCGGCGTCGGGCTTCCACCCGGCCAGCGCCCGAACGTGGTCGGCGGTGATATTCGCGCCGTCTTCGGTGCGCAGCAGGTTTTCGAGCAGCACCTTCAGCGAGAACGGCAGCCGTTTCGAGCCGTCGACGGCATCAAGACGGAAGATCTCGTAGGACGTCGACCCGACCTGCAATGTGCTGCGACTGCCGAAGGTATCCACCGCTACATCCCTCTCGCGCGCTCCCGGAGTTTGCAAACAGTACAAGCGTACTGCTATGGGGGTGGGCTACGGAACCCACCCCGGTCAGGCGGTTTCCCGAACGTGGAAGGTCGCCATCCAGTCCTCGTCGCTGGCCCCGTCGATCTCCAACCGCCAGGCATAGCGGCCCGCCGGCAACGGCATACCCGGCCCGATCGACACCACCACTGGCACGTCGAGCGTGATGCCCTCGGGCGCGCCGGGTGGGCGGCTGACCGACACGGTCTGCTCGTGCACCATCGGGTGCACGGCATCCGGCGGGCCCACCAGGACCACGTTGCCGTCGGCGTCCTCGAGGCGCAGCCGCAGGAAGTGCGGTTGCGTCGTCTGATGCCACGGCACGTGCACCATCGCTACGACCGCCTGCGCAGGCAGCGGAATTCCCGCGCCGCCACCGACGACGGTCCACCCCGCGCCGAGAATGTGCACCTTGCCCGCCGGATCGACCTGTGCCGCATCGCACAGCAGCAGCGTCGCTTTCACCGCGCCTCCTGCTCGAGAATCGCGACGCACTCGACATGATGCGTCTGCGGGAAGAGGTCGAACGCCCGCAACGATTTCAGGCCGTAGCCGATACCCGCAAACGTGGCGAGGTCGCGCGCAAGGGCCGCCGGATCGCAAGCCACATAGGCAATTGCCCGCGGCTGCAGCACGCCGATCGCGTTGACCACCTTCGCGCCCGCCCCCGATCGCGGCGGATCGAGGACGACGACGTCGACCTGCTCCGCAACTGCGGCCAGTGCTTTGGCAACGTCAGACCGAACCACACGCACCTGGGGCAAGTCGGCCAGGTTGTGCGCCGCGTCAGCACCTGCGATCTCTGACGATTCGACGGCTACGACCGAGCCGCTCGGCCCGACCGCCAGGCCCAGGGAGCCGGCGAAAAGCCCTGCACCTGCGTATAAATCGAGCGCCCGTTCCCCGCCGCGCACGGCGAGGCCGGTCATCACCGCCTCTGTCAGCGCATCGGCCGCGCCCGGATGCACCTGCCAGAAGCCACCCGCGCTCACCCGAAAGCGTCGCCCCGCCGCTTCTTCGACGAGCTCGCCCGGGCCGTGCGTACGCACCACGCCGTCCCGTCGTCCGGTAGTTCGTAAAACGCTTTCACCGGACGACGCCGACGCGGCGACCTCCACCTCGCTGGCGCGGTTCCACTCCTTCGACTCCACGCCCGCGGCTTCGACCAGCGGATGCGCGATCGGGCAATGGTCGACGGCGACGACCTCATGCGAGCGTGCCTTGCGAAAACCCGCGCGGCCTGCGTCGTCGACGGCGAAACGCACCCGCGTGCGCCAGCCGAATCCGTCACCCGGCAATGCCTCGACGACAACCTCGCGCTCGATGCGGGCGAGCCGGCGCAACTGCTCGGCGACGACCGTTGCCTTGATGCTGCGCTGGTAGTCGGCGGTGGCGTGCTGCCAATCGCAGCCGCCGCAGCCGTCGGGTCGCGCGACCGGGCACGGGGCGGTGACCCGCTGCGCGGCGGGCTCGATGATGTCGATCGCGTCGCCCCGCGCAAAATGCTTCGCCTGCTCGGTAATTCGCGCCCGCACCCGCTCCCCCGGCAGCGCGTGGCGCACGAAAACGACCTGTCCCTCGTGGCGGGCGACGCACGATCCGCCGTGCGCGGGCGCTCCGACCCGCAGCTCGACGACGCTGCCGACGAGACTCACTCGCGGGCGGCCTTGGCGTTGAGCTCGGCGCCTGCATGCCGGCGAGAGGCACGCTCGGCCTCGCCGGCCGCGGCGTCCTCGTCGAGCCGCTCGGCGACCGCTTCCGACGACCGCAGCTGCCACGGCACGCTCACGACCATCACCCCGGGCATGAACAGCAGTCGGCCCTTCAGCCGAAGCGCCGCCTGGTTGTGCAGCAGGTGCTCCCACCAATGACCCACGACGTATTCGGGGATGAACACCGTCACGACGTCGCGCGGGCTGGTGCGCCGGATACGGCGGATGTAGTCGACGATGACCGGCGTCACCTCGCGGTACGGCGAGTCGAGCACCTTCAGCGGCACGGGAAGCTCGCGCTGCTCCCAATCATGCTCGAGCGCCGCCGTCTCCTCGGGGTCGACGTTCACCGTGACCGCCTCGAGCACCGACGGCCGGGTCGCCCGCGCGTAGTTCAGCGCACGCAGCGCCGGCTTGTGCAGTTTTGAAAGCAAGACGAGGGCGAAAACCCTTGCCGGCAAGGCACTCTCGTCTTCGACATCGGTGAACAGCTCAGCCTTGACGGTGTCGTAGTGGCGGCGAATCCCTTTCATCAGCAGGAAGAAAATCGCCATGGCCGTGATGGCGAGCCATGCGCCGTGGGTGAACTTCGTCAGGATGACGACGACAAGCACGGTCGCGGTGGCGGAGAAGCCGACGAAGCTGATCACCCGGGAGCGCTGCATGCGGTTGCGCTCTGACGCTTCGGGTTGCTGCCGCAAATGCCGGTTCCAGTGCCGGATCATGCCGAGCTGGCTCAGCGTGAACGACACGAAAACACCCACGATGTAGAGCTGGATCAACCTGGTGACGTTGGCGTCGAAGCCGATGATGAGGGCCGCGGCGAAAGCGCCCAGCAGCACGATGCCGTTGCTGAAGGCCAGTCGGTCACCGCGCGTGTGCAGCTGCCGGGGCAGGTACCCGTCGCGCGCGAGGATCGAGCCCAGCACCGGGAAACCGTTGAAAGCCGTGTTGGCGGCAAGCACCAAGATGATGAGAGTCGTCGCGGTGACGAAGTAGATGGCTGGCGAGAAGTTGCTGAACACCGCCTGCGCAACCTGTGCGACGACGGTCTCCTGCCCGTGCACCGGCGGCTGGCCGTTGATGCGCAGGTGCGCATCGCTGTCGGTGACACGCACCTTCGTGTAGAGCGAGAGCACGGTGATCGAGGCGAACATGCCCACCGCGATCGTGCCCATGATGAGCAGGGTCGCAGCGGCGTTCTTCGGCTTCGGCTCCTTGAACGCCGGCACGCCGTTGCTGATCGCCTCGATACCGGTGAGTGCCGTGCAGCCAGAGGCGAAGGCGCGCAGCACCAAGAAGAGCAGCGCGAGCCCGGCCGGCGCCGCGGTGGGCACGATGGTGGCGTGCGCGGTAGGGGCGAGCAGCGTGTCGTTGAAGAAGATCACCCGCACGAGCGCGTAGAGCGCCATGCCGTAGATGCCGACCATGAAGCTGTACACCGGCAGCGCGAAGACCTTGCCCGACTCCCGCACGCCACGCAGGTTCACCAGCATCATGAAGACCAAGCAGCCGAGCACGATCTCGACCTTGTGCGGGCGCAGGTGCGCGAGCGCGGGAGTCGACAAGAAGGTGTCGACACCCGACGAGATCGACACTGCGACGGTCATCACGTAGTCGACGAGCAGGGCGCTGGCGACCGTGATGCCGGCGTTGCGGCCGAGGTTCGTCGTCGCGACTTCGTAGTCGCCCCCACCGCTCGGGTACGCCCGCACGTTCTGCCGGTAGGACAACACGACGGTCAGCAGGATGAGACAGACCGCTCCGGCCGCAAGCCAGGTCCAGTGGTAGAACAGCGCGCCGCCGGCCGCGAGAACGAGCAGGATCTCCTGCGTCGCGTACCCGACCGACGACACGGCGTCGGTCGCGAACACCGGCAGGGCGAGCTTCTTGGGCAGCAAGGTTTCGCCAAGGCGGTCACTGCGCAAGGCCCGGCCGACGACCACTCGCTTGAACACGCCGCTGGCGATAGACACGCCGAAGATGCTAGGCGATCGGCATGCGGGGCCCGGCGGCCCGCCGTGCGGCGCGCCCGGGCGTCACCGTGTAGCGTTCGGCAGATCACTGCCCGCAGCCCACTGAACGTCAGAGGATCCGAGAGAGACCACCGTGCACGTCGTCATCATGGGATGTGGCCGAGTCGGCTCGACACTCGCCGAAGGGCTCGAGGAGCTCGGCCATTCGGTGGCGATCATCGACATGGACGCCCACGCGTTCCGCCGGCTGCGGCCTGATTTCCACGGCCGCAAGGTGCACGGCATGGGCCTGCACCGAGCGGTGCTCGAGGAGGCCGGGATCCGGCACGCCGACGCCTTCGCCGCGGTCAGCAGCGGCGACAACTCCAACATCATCGCGGCGCGGGTAGCCCGCGAGACGTTCGGCGTCGAGAACGTCGTCGCCCGCATCTACGACATCCGGCGGGCCGAGATCTACCAGCGGCTCGGCATCCCCACGGTCGCGACCGTGAAATGGACTGCCGACCAGATGCTGCGCCGCGTTCTCAAGGCCGGCGCGCAGGCGCTTTGGCGTGATCCGACCGGCACTATCCAGCTGGCCGAGGTGCACATCGATCCGTCGTGGATCGGGCGGCGGGTGCCGGAGATCGAGGCCGTGAGCGGCGCGCGGGTGGCGTTCCTGACCCGGTTCGGCGAAGGGGTGCTGCCACACAGCGACACCGTGCTGCAGGAGGGCGACCTCGTCCACATCATCGTGGCCGACACGTTGCTCGACGCAGCGACCGAAAAACTCGGCTCGCCACGGGAGGAGCACGCCTGATGCGGGTTGCCATCGCCGGAGCGGGTGCGGTCGGCCGTTCCATCGCCGCCGAGTTGGTCGAGAACGGCCACGACGTCCTGCTGATCGACAAGGACAGTCGGGCCATCGACGTCGACGCGATTCCCGACGCCGAATGGGTGCTCGCCGACGCCTGCGAGATCGCGAGTCTCGACGAGCTCGCACTCGACCGCTGCCAGGTCGCCGTCGCCGCGACCGGTGACGACAAGGTCAACCTCGTGGTGTCGTTGCTCGCAAAGACCGAGTACGGCGTGCCACGCGTCGTCGCGCGCGTCAACGACCCGGTCAACGAGTGGCTGTTCGAGGAGTCGTGGGGCGTCGACGTCGCGGTTTCCACCCCGCGGCTACTGTCAGCGCTGGTCGAAGAAGCCGTGAGTGTCGGTGACCTCGTGCGGCTGATGACGTTCCGGCGCGGAGAGGCGAACCTCGTCGAGTGGACGCTGCCACCGAACGCGCCGTTCATCGGTCAGCGGGTGGGATCGGTGCCGTGGCCGACTGACACTGCACTCGTGGTCATCCTGCGCGACAGCCGGGTGATCGTGCCGAGCGGCGACGACCCGCTCGAGGGCGGCGACGAACTGTTGTTCGTCGCAGCACCGGACGTCGAAGGGCAGCTGCGCGAGTTGCTCTTGCACGGCCAAGCTCTCTCCGGCTGAGCGAACCGGCCCTACCCGCCCGCGCTACGAACCTGCGGGCCGAAGCTCGTACCGGGGGTTGAACATCACCCGGTGACCGTCGCGCTGGGTGATGCGCCCCTCGGCCCTGATGATGCGGCCCGGCTCAATGCCGGCGATCCGTCGCCGGCCGATCCAGACGACGTCAACGGTGCCCGAACCGTCCCACAGCTCCGCTTGCAGCGACGGCGATTGGCCGCGCGGCTGGATCGTCACCGTGCGCAGCATGCCGACGACGCACACCTGCTGGCGGTCGGCGCAACGGCGCACCGGAGTGCCGCCCTGCTCGACGACGTCTTCTTGCCGCTGCTCGGCCTCGAGAACGTGCTCGGGACTGGTCAGCCGATGCAGGGCACGCCGAAACGCCCCGCCCTGGCGACCGGCCTCGGTCTCGCTCATGCCATCGAGGGTAGCGCTCTCACGCCCGCTCATCGCGTCTCGGTGATTTCCGGGCCGCGCGTCATCGGATCGAACGACGGCGGCGCCGGCTGGCCGGGTGCCTGCGGGATGCCGGCCACGTCGGTCGGGAGCCGCAGCGGCAGCGCGTCGCGCGGCGCCATCGGGTCTTCACCCCGGACGACGACGACGCTGGTGAGCACCGCCTCCAGACCGGCCGCCTGCTGCGGATTCGTGGCCGCCGGCCCACTGAACACTCCCCGGACGAACCACCGAGGCCCGTCGAACCCGACGAACCGCAGCCGCTGCTCGGCGGCCTGACCGGGTTGCGCCTGTGCGGTCAGCCGCACCCGCAGCTCCGGCCCGAACACGCCTTCGGCTTCCTCAGCGACGCCGCCGTCGCCACGCACCGATTCGGCGATCTCGCCACGCACGTCGTCCCAGATGCCGGCGTTACGAGGAGCCGCGAATGCCAGCAGCTGCACCGCACTGCCCTGATGCAGCAGGGTGGCCGCGACCGGCTGCTGCTGCTCGTTCAGCTCGACCCGCACTTCCATGTCGGCGAACACGGGAATGCGCAGGCTGCCGAGATCGAGCCGCGGAAAGGTCGTTTCTTCGCCAGCCTCGGTTTCGTCGAGCGGACGGCGACGGGCAGCCGTTGCGACATCGCCGGCCGGCTCGTCCGGCTGGACGTCGTCCGCTTCGTCTTCGAACTCGTTCTCGGCAGGCTCATCGAACGCGGCCTGGTCGACGGACTCGTCGTCGCCCCTGCCTTTCCGGCGCCTGCCCGGCAGCAGCGGCATCACGAACCTCCATGCACTTGTTCTGGAAGGGGCCGTGCATCGGTGTACCCACCCGTCGAGCCGTGGCCGCCTTCTCCTCGGTCGGAACCCGGCAGTAGCTCGACTTCATGAAACCGCGCCCGCTCGACCCGCTGTATCACCAGCTGTGCGATGCGATCGCCCCGGTGGAACTGGACCGGCTCGCGCGGGTCGAGGTTGATGACGATGACCTTCAGCTCGCCGCGATATCCGGCGTCGATCGTGCCCGGAGCGTTCACCAGGGCGACCCCGCACCGAGCGGCGAGCCCCGACCGCGCATGGACGAAAGCAGCGAAACCGTCGGGCAGCGCAATCGCGATCCCGGTCGGAAGCACCGCCCGCTCCCCCGGTGCAATCTCGGCATCGACGGTCGTCACGAGGTCAGCCCCCGCGTCACCAGGGTGCGCGTAAGACGGCAACGGCACGTCAGCGTCGAGCCGGCGCAACAACACCGGGACGTCGGTCACGCGACCACTCACGGGTTCACCTCTACTCTTCGTACTCCTCGATCGCCGCCCTCGACCGACCGGTTCATCGACGCCTCGACGAGATCGGCCCGGCCGAACGCGGTGAAGTGCTCGACCGGAACCGCCACGAACAGCGCTGCCGACCGCATCGCCACGACGTCATCACCGGACGGCGCGCGCAACCGCCCCACTGCCGCGGTGTAGATCTTGCGGCCGGCGATGCCGAGGCAGGTGGCCTCGATCTGCACCGTTGAGCCGACCGGCACCGGCGTCACGAAATCGGTCTCGAGCCGCACGGTGACCGCGGGCACCCGCACCAGCCACAACAGGGTCGCTTGCGTCTCGTCGAGCGCCGCGGTGAGCAGGCCGCCGTGGGCGAGCCCCGGGGCGCCCTCGTGATCGTCGGTGACCACGAACTCCGACACGACCCGCACGCCGTCGCCGACGACGAACCGCATGTGCAGGCCACCCGGCTGGGCGTCACCGCAGCCGTAGCACCGGCTGTAATGCTCGCCCAGGACGCTGCCCGCCGGTGGTGCATCGGGTGCGGGCTCGACCGGCACGAGGTCGGGCGGCAGCGCGAGCGGCGCCAGCAAGCCCAGCGCGTGCTGCGGTTCTGTCACGATGGGCGAGCCTACCCACCGCGCCGACGCCATCGCGCCAGTAGCCTGCACACGTGCCAGCACGCTTCACTCCAACCTTCCCCGCGACCTTCCCGGCAACGTTCCATGAGCAGCGCCGGGTGCCGTGGTGGTGGTGGGTAGTCGCACTCGTCGTGGCGCTGCCGAGCGTCGAGATCGTCGTCGTTTTCGCGCCCGAAATGACCTCGCACGGCTCCTGGCTGCGGGCACTTGTCGCCGGCGTCATCACCGTCGCCGTCATCGCCGGTGTGCTTCTTTCTCTTTCGAGATCGGACGTCGACGTCGACAGCAGCGGCCTACGTGCCGACCGCGACGTGTTGCCGCCCACCGCCATCGGACAGGTGCGGGTACTCGACCGGCCGACCGCACGCACTGTGCTCGGGCGCGACGCGCGGGCTGATGCACACCTGAGCATCCGGCCGTGGGTGCACACCGCCGTCCAGATCGAGGTTCGTGACCCGGCCGATCGCACGCCGTACTGGGTGGTCGGCAGCCGGCGTCCGAACGAGCTCGCGGAGGCACTGAACATGCTTCGCGGATCGTCGGCTGGGGATGACCCAGCCGGTGCCCACCAGGAGGCGTCCAATGATCGGGCAGGCGAGCGATGAGTAAGAAGTCGAAGAAGACACCGGCGAGTCACACCCCCGGCCGAGACGACGGCGGGAAAGCGGAGTCGATCGCCTGGAAGGTGTACTCAGGGGTGGCTGCGGTGCTGGCCGGCATGGTCGCCCGCAAGGTCATCGAAAAGGCGTGGGTCAAGGCGACCGGCAAGGTGCCGCCCGAGGAGCCGGAGTCGCCGACCGTGCACTGGGCAGAGGCGGTCGGCTGGTCGGCGGTCTCGGGAACCACGGTCGCGATCGCCCGCTTGCTCGCTACCCGCAAGGCGGCGGGCGCCTGGCAGCGCGTCAGCGACGAGAGCCCAACCCGCACACCGGAGAAGGAAGGGGTGCCGGCAGCGCTGGCGAGCAAGGCCTAGCCGGCACCGAAGACAGCCCGGAAAGACAGCAAGGAAAGACAACAAGGCGACGGCTCGGCGTGCATTACTGCACGCCGAGCCGCCGCCTTCAGTACTACGACGAACGGCCGCTTAGGCGGCGCACTCGCGGCAGATCATCTGGTTGCCCGCACCGGTGGCCAGTTGGCTGCGGTGGTGCACCAGGAAGCATCGGGAGCAGGTGAACTCGTCGGCCTGACGCGGCAACACTCGAAGCGACAGTTCTTCGTTCGAGAGGTCTGCGCCAGGGAGCTCGAACGACTCGGCCAGATCGGCTTCGTCACCCTCGAACGTGCCACCTTGTCGGTCGGCCCGGCGTGCCTTCAGCTCCTCGAGGCTGTCTTCTCCAAGGTCCTCGTCGACCTTGCGTGGGGTGTCGTAGTCCGTCGCCATCGGAACCTCCGGATGCCTCGTCGTCCTCTGTCGTGCTCGAGCCGGGTGGCTCGAATCCCCCACCACCTGCGGCGCCCCGGGGTACGGGCCGCCGTCGTGCCTTGATGGCGGTGGTGCGGGTGTAACGCTGAACCCGTCCCGGTTGTGCCCGGTCCGGAGCGCAGATTGTGCCCTATCTGATCGGCGACCGCGACTGCGACCCGCCGAGGGAGATCAAACTCATGCCTGAAACGCCCCTACAACGCCTGACGCCCGTGCTGTATGCCCGGGTTGCGTGAAGCCAACCACGCACATGTGACACCACGTGTCGGCGTGCTCATCGGCTCAACACCCCCCGGACCTGAGCCGCTGATCAGGTCAGTCGTGATCGGCGCCGAGCTTCGAGAGCAGGTCGTGGAGCGGGCTGAAGATGGCAGGGGTTGCCGCCACGTAGATCTCGCCGGACGGCGCGAGCCCGCCGAGCCCGCCGACCCGCGCCCCTGCCTCGGTGGCGACCAGCCCAGCGGCTGCGTAATCCCACAGGTTGAGGCCGCGTTCGTAGTAGCCGTCGAGCCGGGCACAGGCCAGCGCGCACAGGTCGAGCGACGCAGCGCCCAGCCGGCGGATGTCGCGCACCAGCGGGATCACGCCAGTGAGCACGTCCGCCTGCCGCGCCCGGCGCCGCGCGTCGTAGCCGAAGCCGGTTCCGACCAGTGCCTGTGCCAGCTCGGTGCAGCCGGACACCGCGATCGACTTGCCGTTCAACTCGGCGCCGCCGCCGCGAATGGCGGTGAACAGCTCGTCCTTGGTCGGGTCGAAGACGACACCGGCTTCGACGACGCCGTCGACCTCCGCAGCGATCGAGACGGCCCATTGCGGCAGCGCGTACAGGTAATTGACGGTGCCATCGATCGGGTCGACGATCCAGCGCACCCGCCCGCCGACTGAGGTTCCGCGGGTCTGGCCTTCCTCGCCGAGGATCTCGTCGCCCGGCCGCGCATCGTGGATGTAGCGCGCGACGAGCTGCTCGGCCTCGGTGTCCATCCGCGTGACGACGTCGGTCGGCGTCGACTTGGTCGCAATCTCCAGGTCGGCAGGGCGGCTCGTCACCAAGAACTCGCCGGCGGCGCGGGCGGCCGTCACCCCGAGCTCGAGAAGTTGCTCGACGTCGGTCACAGCAGCTCGGGGCGGGACCAGGGCTCCCCGAGCACGTGGTGGTCGAGAAACGCGAACACCGTCTGGTACCAGACCTTGGCGTTGCCGGGCTTGAGGATCCAGTGATTTTCGTCTGGGAAGTAAAGGAATTTGGCGTCCACGCCCTGGTGCACGAGGTCGGCCCACAGCCGCAGGCCCTCGCCGATCGGCACCCGGTAGTCCTTGTCGCCGTGGACCACGAGCATCGGCGTCGTGATCGACCGCAGGTGCCGGCTCGGCGTGTTCAGCTGGTATCGCTCGGGGCGATCAAGCGGGTGGCCCCATTCCAGTTCCCACGCCGCCGGGTGGTCGGTGGCGCCGGTGAAGTGCTCAAGCGTCCACAGGCTCGCGTGGGTGACGATCGCCTTGAATCGGTCGGTGTGGCCGGCGATCCAGTTGGCCATGTAGCCGCCGTAGGAGCCGCCCATCATCGCGGTGCGACCGTCGTCGATGTCGGAGCGCGCGACCGTGACGTCGGTGATGGCCATCAGGTCGGCGAACGGCACCGGGCCCCATTGACCCCAGGCGCGCTGGATGAAGTCGTCGCCATACCCCTGCGACAAGCCGGGATCGGGCAGCAGCACTGACCAGCCACGGGCGGCAAGCAACCAGGGGTTCCACCGCCAGCTCCAGGCGTTCCAGCTCATCAGCGGGCCGCCGTGCACCCACAACGCGAGCGGCGCCGGCGCCTCCGGCGACGCGTGCTCGGGCAGCACCAGCCACCCGCGCACCAACGCACCGTCGGGCGCAGTGGCGTGCACCTCCTCGACCCGGCCCGGGACGCCGGCCAGCTGCCCCGGCGCGTCGAGCTCGGCCGCCTTCTGGTCAACCGCGTCGACGTCGATGCGAACCGGAGTCGGTGGGTGCTCGATCATCGCCCGCAACGCGAACAACGTGCGCCCATCAGGTGCGGGCTGTAGATGCGAGTAGGCGCCGTCGTCGGTCAGCCGGGTCACGGCCCCCGATTCGACGTCGACCTTGAACACCGGTGCGCGCCCGAGCTCGTCGGCGACGAAAAAGACCGAGCGCGCGTCGGGCGAGAAGACGGGGGCAGTCGGCCAGAGCGGGAAGTCCGGAGTGAGATCGCGGCTCGCGCCCGTCTCGAGGTCGAAGATCCGCAAAGTCAGCGCGGGCGATGTGTCGTATGACGCGTCGCGCTCGTCGACGCAAACGATGGAACCGCCGTCCGGTGAGATCGCCGGCTCGTCGTAGTTGTGCTTGAAGTCCCCAGCCCCACCGGGCAGGTGTGATTCGGCGAGCACCCGCCGCTCGCCGTCCGCAATGTTGATCAGCGTGAGCGACCGGCCCTCGTGACCGCGACCGAGCGGACTGCGCCAGCTGATCGCCACCTGCGTTCCGTCGGCGCTGACGTCTATTCCGGATTCGTCGAGCGCCCGGCCGGGATCGGGAGTGAGGTCGCGCAGGCTGACCGAGCCACCGTCGGAGACCGCGCCCTCGACGACGAACAGCCGGCTCTGGTCGGGGCCGAGGTCGTGGTCCCAGTGCCGCACCGGCGTCGTCTCGTGCAGGAGCGCCGACACTCCGGCCTCCTTGCGAGCCTTGCGGCGCTCGGCGTCGTCGTCGGCCGGCCCGGGCAGCACGCTCGCGGTGACCAAGACCGTGCCAGCGTCCTTCGCCACCAGCACGCCCTCAATGCCGCCGGGCGCCTCGACCACATGGCGTGCTTCACCGCCACCCGCCGGCAAGATCCAGAGCGCCGCGACCTCGTCGTCCGGCTTCTTCTTGTCGTCGTCGCCGTCCTTGACCACGTCGGAGCGCGTCGAGACGAACAGCAGGTCGCCGTTGGGCAGGAACGCGGGCGACGATTCGCCGTTGGTGGAGCGCGTAAGGCGGCGCGGCGGACGACGCCCTTCGGGGTCGACGTCCCACAACGCGGTGACGTACTTGGTGCGGTCCTTGTTGAGCGTCTGCACCGGACAGACGAGGCGGCTCCCATCGGGTGAGAGCACCAGGCCGTTCACGCGCGGGAGCGCGATGTACTCGTCGAGCGAGTGAAACGGCGTGGGTGGTGGGGGCGCCGAGGCGGGGTCGCCGTCCGGCTGGGTTCCGGTCGAGGGCTGGTCTGCCATGAAGCCGACCTTAACGGCCCCGGCAACAACCCTCGGGGCACACGTCGTGAGCGGGGCCGAAGTCGCCCAGCGCGCGCGGCGGCAGCTCGCCCATGCGCTCGAGCACCAGTTCACGAATCATCGCGACGAATCTGGGATCGGTACCGACCGTGGCCGAGCGCACGAACGCGATGTCGAGTTCGGCCGCCTTGGCTGCCGCCTCGGTGTCGAGGTCGTAGACGACCTCCATGTGGTCGGACACGAACCCGATCGGCACGACCACCACCGCCTGGGTGCCCGCCTTCTTCAGCTCCTCGAGCCGGTCGCCGATGTCGGGCTCGAGCCAAGGCACGGACGGCGAACCGCTGCGGCTGCAGTACGACAACGAAGCCTCATGCTCGCCTCGTACCCGCTCGGCAACAAGCCTCGTCGCCTCGGCGAGTTGCGCCGCATACGCACTGCCGTTCGGCCCGCTGCTAGCCTCCATCGCCATCGGAATCGAGTGCGCAACGAAGGCCAAATGTGCCTGTGGCGCAAGGGTTTCCGGCAACTTCGAAAGAGCAGAGCGGACGCCGTCCGCCATCGGCTCGACGAATCCCGGATGGTTGAAGTACTGCCGCAACCGGTCGACGTCCGGCGCCCCTTCGCCTACCTCGATGCGCGCCCGCTCGATGGCGTCGAGGTACTGGCGGCAGCTCGAAAAGCTCGCGTACGCCGACGTGAGAATCGCGATGGCATTGGTGACGCCGTCGTCGCGCATCTGGGCGAGGGTTTCGGCCAGCGTGGGTGTCCAGTTGCGATTTCCCCAGTAGATAGGCATTTCCAGGCCGTTGGCTTCGAAATCCGCGCGCAAGGCGGCCAGCAGCGCCCGGTTCTGGCCGTTGATCGGGCTGACGCCGCCGAAGTGGTAGTAGTGCTCGGCCACCTCTTCCAGGCGCTCCCTCGGAACACCCCGACCGGCCGTCACGTTCTCAAGGAACGGCATCACGTCGTCCACACCTTCGGGACCACCGAACGACACGAGCAGCAAGGCGTCATAGGGTCGCATGGCTCGATCCTCCCAAACCGATGTCGAAGGAACTCTTGTGCGCGTCCTGCTGATCGGCCCGCCGGCGTCCGGCAAAGGCACCCAAGGCCGGCGGATCGCCGCTGAGTTCGGCGTCACCTACCTGTCTTCGGGTGAGCTGCTGCGCGGCGAGGTTGCCGCTCAGACAGATCTCGGACGCCGAGTGGCCGGCGACCTGGCGAACGGTGACCTGGTTCCCGACGAGGTGATTCTGGAGGTGCTGCGCGAACCGCTCGAGAAGGCGTTGAAGAGCGGGGGCTACTTCCTCGACGGCTTCCCGCGCACGGTCGCGCAGGCCCGCACGCTCGACGCGCAGGCGGCCGAGTTCGGCGGAGCGCCCGAGGCGGCCGTTTGGTTCGACGTCGCCGACGCCGAACTGCTGCGGCGCACCCGCACCCGCGCGCTCACCGAGGGCCGAAGCGACGACGTCGACGCCGTCGCGCGGCACCGCATCGACGTCTACAACGCGGCCACCGCTCCCCTGATCGACTATTACCGGCAGGCCGGCATCTTGATCCACATCGACGCCGCACAGCCGATCGACGAGGTGACCGCCGCTGTGGAGACGGCGCTTGCCCCGTTCGGTGTGCGCTCGCACTGACCTGGGTGGCAGACTTCGGGTCGCGGGTCTCGGCTCGCGGCGATCCGAAGTGCGAAACGGCGGGTGCGAAACGGCGGGTGACATGGCGGAGCTACGGCTGGTCGGCGTGAGTGAAGACGGCCGGCACCTCGTGCTCGCTGACAACTCCGGCGACCAGCACACGATCGAGATCGACGAGCGGCTGCGCGCCGGCGTCAACGGTCACCTTTCGCGGCTCGGGCAGTTGACGATGGCGCTCGAGAGCCACATCTCGCCGCGTGAGATCCAGGAGCGGGTGCGCGGTGGGGAGTCGGCCGAGCACCTGGCGGTCACCGCCGGGGTGCCGCTCGAGCGAGTGCTGCGGTTCGTCGGTCCGGTGTTGCGGGAGCGTGAGCACGTCGCCGACCAGGCTCGCCGGGCCCGCCTAGGCGGGGCCACCGGCCCGGCGGTTTTGCTGTCGGACGTCGTCGCCCGTGCCGCCGCCCGGCAAGGTGCCGATATCGACGCCGTCGAATGGGACTCCGCCCGCCGCGAAGACCACAGCTGGATCGTCACGGTCACCTGGCCCGACGGCAGCGTCGCGACCTGGGCGCTCGACTTGCTGCACCGCCAGGCCACCCCGATCGACGCGATGGCCCGCAAGGTCAGCGGCCTTCCCGACGAGAGCATCGACGCGCTGCACCGATCGATCGGCCGGTCGATCGATCTCGACGAAGACGAAGACGACGACGCGGACGCCGACGAGCCCGACCGCAACGTGCATCTCTTCGTCCCGCGCGCGGTTGAACCGTTGCTCGATGAGTCCGGCCCGAGCGACGACGAGCACGACACCGCTGTCGTCGACCTCGATGCGGCCAAGCCGCCACAGCACGCCGAGCCGGAAGTGACGCAGCCGGCTGCCCCGGCTGCGGGTTCACGCGGTGGCCGAGGCGCGCGGCGGGCCCGCGTGCCTAAGTGGGACGACATCATGTTCGGGCCCAAGTCCAAAGACTAAAAATTCTTTCGCGCAGCCTGTATCACGGGGCACGGCGGCGACTCTTCCTTGGCGAAACGGCGATTCGCTCGCCGATGCCGAGGAGGACTCATGAGCGCGACGACCTTGCTGCCAGACCGGCTGATCCCAGCGCGACCGGGGTTGGCCGGTCACGGCGACCGGTTGCTCGTCGCGTTGCTCGATCACCGCACGGCTGTCTGGGCCGACGACGCCGACGCGAACATCCGCCGCGACCGCAAGCGCGAGTGGATCCGCACGGTGCAAAGCGTCAAAGCCCGCCGCCGGCGCCGCAAGCTCGGCGTGCTCGGCCCACGGGGGGATGTTTCGGGCCGGCGCACGCCGTGATGAGAGCGCAGTTGGTCAGTCTGCGCGCCGCGCCGGGGACGGCACGCAGAAGCGACTGCTGCGCAGCTTGGGGGAACGGGGGCGCACCAAATCAGGGGGAACCACGGGGGACGTGGGGGGCAGCGACGGGCGCGATCGGTTTCGGGGGCCGGTCGCGCCCCGCGCGTGCCATCATCCCCACAAACCCCTATGCAGACCGGCCGACAGCCGGCGAGCCAACGTCACGAGAGAGCTGAACGCCATGAGGTTGGATCACGCGGCGCGCCTCGAGCGCCTCCTTGCCCGGCACGACGACATCCAGCAAGTTCCGGGTCTGTCTGGCAACGGCACTCTCATTCGCAAGGACCAGCTTCTCGTCGTCAGCCGCGACGCCGATGCCGTGCACCAGCAAGCGTCGCGCTGGGTCGAGCGCCGTGAGAACGATCCGGCCGGCTTCTCCGTGCTGCACCTGCGACCCCAAGCAAAGATCGACGTATGCGAGCTCAGCGCATCTTTGTCGGGCGACGCCCGGCACAAGCGGGTCAATGCGGGCCCAAATCACGTCCTCACAGCGTCGCCCGGCTGGATTCCCGGCCCGTTCGATGACCCAGCGCCCGTTGACGACATTCCATCGCCGCCGTCAGACGACCGCACATTCCAACGCGAGGTCACCGTCGCGATTCTCGACACCGGAATCAGCGACCATGCCTGGTTCACCGATCGCAAGTGGTTCGCGAGCTGCGGTACGGACGTCCGCGAAGTTCCCGACGCGGATGCCGACACGCGACTTGACTCCGTCGCCGGTCATGGGACTTTCATCGCGGGCGTGGTGCTGAAGCAGGCGCCCGAGGCCAACCTCATCGTCGAGCGCGTTATCGCGGGTGATGGGGTCACCGACGAGTACGAGTTGTTGCGCGGCCTGGCGAAACTGCGCAAGCACGCATCCGAATCGAAAATGATCGTCGACGTCGTGAGCCTCTCGCTCGGGTGCTACACCCACGACGACAAGCCGTCGCCGGTGCTCGAGCATGCGCTCAGCGCGTTCGACCACCACACCGTCATCGTGGCGTGCGCCGGCAACGCAGGGAGCGACCGGCCCTACTGGCCAGCAGCGCTCAAGCGCGTGATCGCGGTCGGGTCGCTCGACGCATCCGGCCGTGACCGTGCTTCATTCAGCAACTATGGCTGGTGGGTCGACGCGTGCACGCTCGGCGACGAAGTGGTGTCCAGTTTCTTCAGCTTTGACGGCATCGCGCCCGACGGCAGCGGCCAAAGCGAACATTTCAACGGCTTCGCGACATGGAGCGGCACCTCGTTCGCGGCGCCGAGGGTCGCCGGCGCGATCGCCGCACGCGCTGCCGAGCAAGGCACTTCGGCCGCGAAGGCCGCGGCCGAGCTGCTCGACCCGAGCAGCCGGCCGTCCATGCCCGATCTGGGTGTCTTGGTCGACGTGGCACCAGGTGTGGCCTGACCGTGGACGATATCGTCGTGACCTCCGGCGGCCCGCCTGCCATGGGCCGTCCTGATCGCTCCTGGAGGATCATTCCGTGCTCGAACGCGACACCGCTGAGCTGCTGGCTGCGGCGGGGGCGGGCGACAGCACGGCCTGGGACGCCCTGGTCGAGCGGTACGCCCGGCTCGTCTGGGCCGTCGCCAGAGGTTTCGCCCTGTCTGCTGCCGACGCTGCCGATGTCAGCCAGACGACGTGGCTACGGCTGGTCGAGCACCTTGGCCGGCTGCGCGAGCCCGAGCACCTCGGTGGTTGGCTCGCCGCAACTGCCCGGCACGAGTGCCTGCGTATCTTGCGCAAGAACGGTCGCGAGGTCGTCGGCGTCGACGCAGATATCGACGTCGAATCCGGCGAGCCCACACCGGAAGCCGTCATTCTCGACAACGAGCGCGATCGGTTGCTCTGGCAATCGCTCGGCGAAATCTCGCAGCGGTGCCAAGTCCTGCTCCGCGCGCTCGCGACGACTCCCCCACCGAGTTACCAGGACGTCTCGGCGGCTTTGGGCATGCCGGTCGGAAGCATCGGGCCAACTCGCGCCCGGTGCCTCGACCATCTCAAGAAGCGGCTCGATCTCCACGTCGGAACGAGTCAGCGGCACACGGACGGGGGTGCGTGATGGCAGAGCCTGCTTTCGAACCGCTACTTGCCGAGCTTCGTAACGTGGTCGACCAAGCCGATCCGATCCCGGAGCCGGTCGTGGCTGCCGCCAAAGCGGTGTTCACGTGGCGCACCATCGATGCGGAGCTTGCCGAGCTGGTGGCTGATTCGTTCGTCACTGCGGCTGGAACACGCACAGCAGACGCGGCTCGCCTCCTGACCTTCCAAGCCGACGACACCGAGGTCGAGGTCGAGATCGCCGCAACGGGCGCGACGCGTCGCATCACGGGGCAACTGGTACCGCCCGGTCCTGCTGAGATCACGATCCGCTGGGCAGGCGGGTCCGTCGAAGCCCGCACCGACGAGCTTGGCCGATTCTCCGCCGACAACGTGCCGGCCCTGGCGGTGAGCCTGTCGATCCTGCGACGCGGCGCTGGCCGCCCGGTCGTGACTAGCTGGGTCTCGATCTGACACCCTGCCGAACATGGCTGCGACCCCCGCGCCTGGTGCGCTCGACGCCGCGGGTTTGAAAGTCCCGCGCGCAAGAGCAGCGGGCGGCGCGCCGACCCCGATGCCGCCGCCGACCCCGATGCCGCCGCCGACCGAGCTTCAACGCGAGGCCGAGGCGGCATACGCCTCGTGCGCCGTCGCGGCCGACCGAGCTCGCGCGATGGCCGAAAGCGTCATAGCTCGGGCGAGCGATGATCCGTTGGCCCGCATCGTCGCGATGCGCGCCCTCGGGCTTGCGCTGCGCCAGATCGTCGGGCCCACGGCTGCGATCCGGGTGCTCGAGCAGGCGATCCGGCTAGGCGAGCAGGCTGGCCTCGACCGTGCAGCAGCCGAAGTTCGCATGACCTATGCCGCAATCGTGGCTGACATCGGACGCATCGGTGTCGCGCTCGAGGAATGCGACCGCGCCAGCCTGCACCTTCGGGGCCGCGACGCCGGGCCGCTGCTCGCCCAACGTGGTCTCATCCTCAGCCGCGCGGGGCGGAGTGAAGAAGCGCTCACGTACTACGGCCGGGCTATCCCCCTACTACGCGGCGCTCGTGACATTCCGTTCCTGTGCCGGGTGTACATGAACCGAGCGAACGTTTTGGGCTACCTCGGCCGACTCCCCGCAGCAGAACGCGACCTGTCGACGGGCATCACCCTCGCGAAGGCGCACGCGCTGCACTACTTCGTAGCGATCCTGACCGAGAACCTTGGGTTCTTCAACGTTCGCAAGGGCGACATCCCGACCGCGCTGCGGCTCTTCGCCGAAGCTCTCGAGCACGCCGACGGCTACAACAGATTCAACGTGATTTATGACCGCGCGGAGGCATTCCTGAGCGTCGGCGTCGCCGGCGAGGCGCGCGAGTCCTTGCAACGGGCGATCGGTGAGGTCGAGGCCGCCGGTTTCGCGGTCGACATCGCCGAGTGGCATCTCATGATCGCGCATGCCGCACTCGCCGAAGGAGACGCACAGTCGGCACATTCCTTTGCGCGCAAGGCTTTTGGCGAGTTCCGCAAGCAAAGCCGGCCGCGATGGGCGCTGCTCGCACAGCACTTGGAGATCCGGGCGCGCTGGGCCGCAGGCGAGCGCACCGCAAAGCTCGCAACCGCTGCCCGCGACGCGTACGCGAAGCTCTGGACCGCCGGCTGGCAGGTCGCCGCGCTGCACTGCTTGCTAGTCGCGGGCCGGGTCGAGCTCGACCGCGGTCGGCTGCAGGCAGCCCGCGGCGATCTCGCGCAGGCGGCGCGCGCCCGTCGCCATGGGCCGGCCGACCTGCGCGCGGCCGCCTGGTACGCCGAGGCGTTGCTGCGCGTGGCCGGCAACGACCCGCGCGGCGCCACAACGGCACTGAAGGCCGGACTGAAGGTCGTCGACGAGCACGCCGCGACCCTTGGGGCCACCGACCTGAGAGTTCACGCCAGCGGTCTGGGCGCCGACCTCGCCGAGCAGGGCGTGCGGCTCGCCATCGAATCCGGCAAGCCCGGCGCCGTCCTCGAATGGATTGAACGGTTCCGTGCGGGTGCGCTCCGGCGGCGCCCGGTGCGGCCGCCGTCCGATAACAAGCTAGCCACCGAGCTCGCCGAGCTGCGCCGCATCACCGCCGAACTCGCCCAAGCCACCGCCACCGGCAAGGACTCTCGCGCTCTGCGTGCCCAGCAGGTGCAGCTCGAAGAGGCGGTCCGCACGAGATCGAGACATGCAAGCGGACGACGGGCACCTGCCGCGCAGCTCGACGTCGACGAGCTGACCGCAAGTCTCGGCGAACGCGCCCTGGTTGAGATTTTGCGGGTCGACGACACGATGGTCGCGGTGACCGCCGTCGACGGGCGGCTGCGCATGACCACACTGGGTGGCTACGCCGAAACGCTCAAAGAGCAAGAATCACTGCGTTTTTCGCTGCACCGCATCGCGCGCAAGCACGGCTCGAACGCGTCGCTCGAAGCCGCCCGATCGGCGCTCGATCACGCGGCCGCGAATCTCGAGACGCTGCTGCTGCAACCCGTCGCAGACATCATCGGCGATCGCGAGCTCGTCATCGTCCCCACCGGACATCTACATGCGCTGCCCTGGCCCACACTGCCGTCGCTTCGCGGCCGCCCGGTGTCGATCGCACCGTCGGCGACCACGTGGCTGGCCGCGATGAAGGCGGGCAGCAAAGCCAGAAACCGCAGCGACGGGCGGGTCGTGCTCGTCGCCGGACCCGAGCTCGAACACGCGCCGCTCGAAGTGCAGGCACTCGCAAAGCTCTACCTCAAGCCGGAAATCCTGAGCGGAACGAAGGCGGGTGCCGACGTCGTCCGCCAAACCATGGACGGCGCGGAGCTGGTGCACATCGCGGCGCACGGCACCTTCCGGGCTGACAACCCGCAGTTCTCAGCGATCGAGCTTGCCGACGGACCGCTGACCGTCTACGACCTCGAACGCGTGAAGCGGGCACCGCGCCGGCTCATCTTGTCGGCGTGCGACTCCGGACTTTCGGCCGTGCACCCCGGTGACGAACTGATGGGCCTCGCAGGTGCCGTTTTTTCCTTAGGCACCAGCACTTTGGTCGCATCGGTGGTTCCGGTCGCCGACGACGTCACGAAAGCGCTGATGGTCGAACTGCATCGCGAGTTGTGCACTGGCTCCTCGCCTGCACAGGCGCTGGCCACTGCCCAGCAACGGGTGCGCGCCGACGGCTTCGTCTGCTTCGGCGCCGCCTGAAGCGAAGGCCCGAACGCTATGGCTTCTTCGGTGGCTTGTGCCCTCCGTTCGCAGCCGCGAAGATGCCGTTGCCCGATTGCTGTGTAGCAATGGCCGTGTGGTCGCAGTTCGACGTATTCGAGTCGGACGGCGACGCGCACGACGCCGATGTGAGACCGCTCGAGTCGTACTGGTCATCGCTGTAGATGATCGATGCCAGCCCAGTCGTCGGGCTCGCCGCCACGCCGAAATCGTCGAACAGGTCGCGGTTCCCGGTGCAGGTCACACCCGCCTCGCAGACACCGCCAAAGTGCACGACCGGCGAGGCCGTCTGGCGAGACCACGCCGAGCCTGGCGTGAGCGCACGCAGGTTCTGGGCGAAGCCGACTGTCCAGGAAGCTGAGCTCGGATAGTTGTCGGGAGTGTTCACCCCGTCGAAGTAAGGAGTTTGGTAGTAAACGACGTCGAGCTTGCCCGCGTCACCCGCGGTCGACCAGGGGAAGATTTGCGTTCCGCTCGTCCCGCTGATCAGGTAGGGGCCGCTCCACGTCTGCCCGTGGTTGGTGGAGAAGGAGTAGTAGACGTGGTGGTCGTCGGTGTACACCGAATAGACGTTGCCAGCTTTGTCGACCGACACGTTCACGAACTGGTGCCCGTAGCCGACCGTGGGATCGGGGTTTATGTACACCGGGTAGTCGGTGAAGGTCGCCCCGCCGTCGGTGGACACGGCCATGTACACGCCGTGGTAGTTACAACTGCCGGTCACAACGCCTAGTTGCGGCGCGCACGTGGTTTCGGCCGCGGTCGTGATCGCTGAGTACGTCTGGTAGACGTCGTGAGTCGTGGGGTCGATCGCCAGGTTACCGATCTCATTCTCGGAGATTTGGAACGCGTGCGCGGGGTCGGTCGCGCTCGCGAACTGCGGGAAGGTCAGGCCGGCGTCGAACGAGCAGTTGACGTCGATGTTCTGTTCCGCGTCGTGATAGGAGACGCACACCTTTGACGCGCCGTCCGCCGCGATCCATTCGCGGTCATCCGCGCCGCCCACGTCGGCACCGACCGGGTTGAGCTGCCAGGTGCTTCCCTTGTCGGTCGATGTGGAGACGTCGACATTGAGCAGGGTCAGGCTCGAAACATAGACGTTGTAGTTGCCCGCCGCATTTCTCGCAGTGGCCACCGCCAGATCGGTGTCGCCGCCACCCGGCGCGAAACCGGTGTCGTTGGCCGACGAGACGCCGTTCGGCGACTGCAACGCCTCGTAGTGCAGGCCACCGTCGAACGACCGCCACGCCTCCGTGCCGCCGCCGAGCCCGTTTTCTGAAGACCCATAGAAGTTGCCGTCACCATCGGCACGGATCGCCGGCTCGGCCGCGGGATTCTTGCATTGCGACGAGCCCGGGCACACGACTCCGGGCGTCTGCGCAACTGTAAAGTTCGTGAACGAACCGCCCGCCCCGGCAGCTTGTGCACCGGTTGCGAACATGGCAGTCATCAGGCCAACCACCGGCAGCGCGCTGCCGGCCATGAACCGCTTCCTCATCGGGGGGTCTCCTCCTGCGCCGGCGAGTGGGCGCGCGCCCTACTTTTCCC